>Ga0315899_10000519_pt1 | contig 46310 bp, 48 predicted proteins | sample LakEriMetagenome_2_FD_203518 | JGI IMG/M metagenome (GOLD analysis project Ga0315899, IMG submission 203518) | Freshwater fungal communities from buoy surface, Lake Erie, Ohio, United States - Buoy 4 MA112 | ecosystem: Environmental > Aquatic > Freshwater > Lake | place: USA: Lake Erie, Ohio...
AGAAGAGGTAACAATCAGAAAATCTAAATGGAACGGTTCTTTCCTCGGTTCCGTAAACGAAATATTTAACTAAGGTAGGTATAAAATAATGAGCAATGAAACATTAGAAAAGGCCGTAGCAGCTGGTACTCAGGTATCAACAGGATTCGGTTCAACAACTGGTGGAACAGGAGTACACACAGCGTCTGAAAATGGCAATGGTGGTCTTCTTAACCCAGAACAATCTGCTCGCTTCCTTGATTATATGTTCGACGCAACCGTAATCGGTAAGGTCGCACGTACAGTTCGCATGAAGTCAGATACAGCAGAAATTGATCGCATGTCAGTAGGCGAAAAGCTTATGAAGCTTGCGACAGAGGCAGACAATACTGGTGTTAACTCAGCAGTAACTTTCTCAAAGATCTCTCTAACAACAAAGAAGCTACGCATGGATTGGGAGCTTTCAACAGAGTCTCTAGAAGACAACATCGAGGGTGCAGATCTAGAAGATCACATTGCACGTTTGATGGCAACACAGGCAGGAAATGACATCGAAGATGTTATTCTTAACGGTGATACAGCTCTAACAGGAGACGCTCTTTACAAGTCATTTGATGGCGTTGTAAAGAAGGCAAAGGCATCAGGTCGTGTCGTAGACGCAGCTGGCGCTGAAGTTTCTCGTGAAGTATTCAACAAGGCACTTAAGGCTATGCCACGTAAGTACAAGCAACGTCGTGGAGACCTTCGCTTCCTTGCTGGATCAAACTTGATTCAGGACTTCCTATACAAGAACAGTATTGGAACAAATCAGACAATTCCACAGGACATCGCTTCAAGCGTAATCCGTGGCGGAGTCGCACCACTAGGTGGACCTGCAGGATATGTGGCACCATTCGCATTTGGTATTCCAATTGTTGAAGTTCCACTTCTTTCAGAGACACAGACTGGTACACACTCAGGAGCTTCAGGTTCACACGGAGATATCCACTTGTCATTCCCAAATAACGTAGTTATTGGTATCAAGCGTGATGTAACTGTTTACCGTTTCTTCTGGCCACGTAAGGACTCAATCGAGTACACAATGTACACTCGTGTTGGCGTCCAGATCGAACAAGCAGATGCTTGGGTTGTCGTAAAGAACGTTAAGGTTGCTTCTTAATTAAGAAATAACCCCCGAAAGGCCCCCAATTAATTTTGGGGGCTTTTCATTTTAATTTAACAATGCTATAATTAAGGAACCTAACAAAGGAGAATATATGTCATTCGAGACATTGAAAGTAGCAGAACTCAGAAAAATTGCAGAGGACTTTGCAGTTGATACTGATGGAATAAAGAACAAGGCCGATATTATTGCCGCTCTTGCCGAAGAGGGAGTAACATGGTCAGTTTACCAAAAGACTATTAAGGACATTGAAGAGGCGGCAGATGAATTTAGCGAAGATTCAGAAGAGATTCTTCCAAGATTTGATCCTAAAGCCCAAGCAGAAGATACAGTACTAGTTAGAATGACTAGAGAAAATTATAGATATGATATTCTAGGATTTACATTTACAAAAGAGCATCCTTTTGTTGCAATGACAGAAGATGACGCTCAAGAAATTTTTGACAAGGAGGAAGGTTTTCGTTTAGCAACTCCAAAGGAAGTTCAGGAGTACTACGGCTAAACAAACCTATATAAATGGCCGAGGTTTTAATAAACAGTCAATCACCAGTAACACATAAAGTTTTTTGGAATGGTGATGTTGCAAATGCAGACTCTCTTCCAACCGTGGCATTATATGACGTCACTCTAGATCCAGCTGTAAGTCCAGCAGTTAGCCCAACACAACTGCTGGCAAACCTTACATCATCCTTGGATGAAAATAACCCAGGAACATATTCAGTAAATATTCCATATCAGTTTACAGATAGAAATAAAACTTTAAGACTACAATGGAACTATGCGGTAAATGGAACTGCGGTAAAGCACTCAGACGAAGTTTTTGTAATAACTCCGTATGTGGATTTTAATCATGCCCTAGATATTGGATTTAGCACAGACTCTTCTGACCCAGGATATAAGTCCTACAGAGATTTGTTGATGGCAGAAAAGTATGCTCGTAAAATTATAGAGCAGCACACAAGCCAAAACTTTTATTTAAAAGATGAAGTATTTGTTGTTTACGGAGACGATTCAGACATACTTCCATTGCCTTCAAGAATTGCTGAACTTCATTACTTGTATGCCAACGATATATTGTTAGTAGACAATATTGAAGAAATAAATAATTGGAACTATGATGTAATGCTTAGCGAAAGCGGATACGGAATAAGAATTAATCGTGCTAGCATGATAGATAATACAGTATACGTAGCAAACGGAATGATTCCTCCAAGCATTAATGATCATAGCAATGGAGTTTTCCAGTCTGGAGTGCCATACAGAGTCTACGGCAAATTTGGCTGGGACAAGGTTCCAGATAACGTTGAACTTGCAGCAATAGAATTAATGAAGGATTATTTCTCTAAAGATACAGTATGGAGAAACAAATATATCCAGAGCATACAGACGTTCGACTGGAACTTCAAGTACTCAGATCAATCATTTGCTGGAACTGGTAATAATTACGCAGACCAATTGCTTGCAGATTATGTCTTATCAAAATCGGTAGTGATTTAAATGAATAACCTCATAGACGCCGTCCTGTCTATGACGATGGACGTTTACAGGCAGTTTGATACACAAGACGAAGACACTGGAGCTATTGTAAAAGAATGGCATTATTACAAAAGCGTAGCTTGCCATGCTAAAGGCGTAGTTAGCAACTCATCAACCACAAGGTCGGGAGATAAGCAGATATTTGATAATCGATATACAAACGATCAAACTATTCAAGTAAGAACTGCAGAAAGAATAACCGCCAGAGAAAAGATAACTAATATAAGAGATAGCGATGGTAATGTTATATGGGTAGAAATTAATTTCCCCACAGATACACCAACCGTATTTGAAGTTATGGGGAATACTCCAATCACAGACCCATTTGGAAAAGTAGTCGCATATAACTCAACAATGAAAAGATCGGAGAATCAAGTAATTGGACAATAGTACACTACTTGTGACAGCGGCTAGCGGATTGCAAAAAGGCATGGCTGGAACTTCGGGTACCATTTTAAAAGATAGCACAGTTGCTCAAATCTCAGCGGCAATATATTATCAGGCTCAGGTTGTATCTAAGCTAACAACAAATAAGCAATTTCAAAAGAAATTTCAATCTATAGTTTTTAAGCAAATACAAGAAGACTTCGGCCTCTACCTAGACTCACAGGCTAGAATGAATCCTAAATCTTTACATCATATGTATGAGTGGAAAAAGACTGGAAACAAGAATGCAAGATTGTTTACCTTAAATATATTATCTACAGATGGACTATCATTTAAGATTGCTTCTAATTTCTTGCCTTCTAAATCTGCTGTGCCAAATAAGTTTGGAAGCAGAAAGCATGTATTTATCAATAAAGCTTCTGTGATGGAAGCTGGAATGCCTCTAGTAATCCGTCCTAGGTTCGCAGAGCGATTAGTATTTGAAACTAGTACTGGAGTAGTGTATATGCCCAAAGGGGCCTCTGTGACCGTTACAAGGCCAGGCGGAGGCAAGGCTACAGGAAGATTCAAAATTGCATATGCACAATTCTTCACTGGTAATTTAGTAAGCCTATCGATTAAAAAGTCTGGCTTTCAACAAATATTTAATTCTTCATTAACTAAATCAATGAGGCTGCCATCAGATGTTAAAAAGGTTAAATATTCATTTAATGCTAATACGTTAAACATGCAGGCAGAGTCAGCACTTGCTGCAGCATTTGGGGGTGCAGTATGACAGATTATAAAGCAGATGTAATGCTTGATTTAAGAAAGTACCTTTGGTCTGAATTAAAGGACAATAATATATTTGAGCCTACTGATTATTATTCAGATAATATTGGACAAGAGATTGTTCCAATTATTCCAATTCAGCAGTCCCCAGAAATGAATCAATTTTTGAGCGGGAAGAAGCACATAGTCTATGACAAGATAGGCATCTCATATGAGGACAATTGGGCCATATGCTGTGAGCAGATTTTATTTACCATTTACTCAACAGATGTTTCAGAAATCAATGAGATCAGAAACTTGATGACTGACCTATTTAGAAGAATGGATGACTCAGCCAGAGACACCAACGCATATTCTGGTATATCTAAAAAGTTTAAATTCTTCAGCATATTCGTTGCCGATATATCCCCAACAGCCCCATCGGAAGAGCTGGCTGGATTTCTATCCACAGATATAATCCTTGAGGTTAAATATGCAAGGATCCTAGACTCAGCAGGTCGATTCCTATAATTTGCCTTTGGGCGCATTATACTCTATTATTGTACATAGAGGAAAGGGCCTAGCCAGCCAAGATTTAACGTTTTACAATAATATATATATATTTTTATAAATAGGAGGAAAATAACTATGGCACAATCCGTAGGTAATGCTAAAAATATTCTCGTTGGTGCATCTCCGTTGTTCTTGTCAACTATTGACGTAAACGACTCAGACTACATCGCAAACGCAGAAGCAGGTGTCGCTGTTGCAAGCGGCGCAACAACAGTTGGTGTTCCAGCATTCGCATCAGGCGAATCATATACAACAACACTTAACAATGTTGATCAGACAGCAGGAAAGTTTGGATACCGTAACGTTGGTTTTACTAACAATGGTCTCCAGATCACCTATAACCCAACATACGATTCAGTAACCGTTGACCAGTTGCTTGATACAGCTAAGCTGTTCAAGTCTGCAATGGAAGTTATGATCGCAACAGAAATGTCAGAAGGTACCCTAGAAAACATCGTTGCTGTATTCGGACAGAATGCATCATCTTTGACAACATCAGGTACTGGAGCTACAAAGAAGGATGTTCTTGGTCTTGAAGCAGGTTCCCTAGGAGCAGCTCCAACAGAGCGTCAACTAATTGCAGTTGGTCAAGCACCTACAGCAACTTCAACAGCATCAGAGCGTGTATATTATGCACGTAGAGTATTGTCTGTACAACAGTCACAATTCTCACTTGCTCGTACAACTCCAACTACATTCCCAGTAACTTTCCGTCTTCTACCAGATGCTAACTACTCTGGCTCAGAATACGGCAAGATTATTGACCGTGTACTATCAGCATAATAAATTTAATTTATTAATGAAAGCCCCCAGGAAACTGGGGGTTTTCCATTTGTATAGATAATATCTATATGTTATAATAATTAAGACTAGATCCTAGGAGGATTAAATTGGCAACAACAGTATATAGCGTAGAAGAATTAACTCTTCAGAATGGCTCAACAATTAAGTTGAAGCCGCTGAGCATTAAAGAGCTAAGAAAGTTTATGAACGTACTACAAGCAGCAAGCGATTCAACTACAGAGGCAGAAACTCTCAACGTATTAATTGACGCAGTTGCAGTAGCACTTGAAAAGCAGTTACCAGAATTGGTAGCAGATAGAGATGCACTGGAAGATGCACTAGATGTTCCTACAATCAATCGTATCCTTGAGGTATGTGGTGGGATTAAGATGGACGACCCAAACCTTCTAGCGGCAGCGGTTCTGGCTGGTCAGAACTAGATTTAGCCGCTTTAGAGGGTGAAGTATTTCTTTTAGGTCACTGGAAGAATTACGAAGAACTAGAAGAAAGTCTTTCAATGCCAGAGCTCATTCAAACATTGAAATCTTTTAAGAAACAAAAGTCGGAAGACAGAAAGTTTACGGCAAGTCTTAAAGGAATAGATTTAGATGCAGATGAGGAAGACGAAGTAGTTCAAGGAAAAACTTTTGAAGATATACAAAGACAAGCTCTTGGTATAAAAGCTTCAGGTGATGATATAGTTTCCTTACAAGGAAGCTTTGCAGCACAAGCAGGGTTTGGAATTGGCGCAGGTCTAGGCTACGCAGAGGAGTAATATAGGATAAATGGCTGATGAAAATATTGTAACTAATATAGTTGCTAATGCAGATTTTTCAGGTCTTATTGCAGATGTCAATAAGGTTACAGCCTCTTTATCAAAACTTCAGGCACAAATAATTCAATCAGACACAAGACTCGCAAGTCAAGTGGCTACAATGAACAGGTCCTTCGGTGAAAACCTAAGAAGAACTGGTCAGTTCTCAACACACTTTGTTACACTAACATCAGATGTTGAAAAGTTTGGCACCAACCTAGACAGGGGCCAAATGAAGCTGAGACAGTATTTTCAAACATTTCAGCAGCATACAAAAACACAAGGCGGATTAATTAGAGACCTTGCTAAACAGCAAGTAGCACTACAAAATGCAATCATTCAACCTATGGGCAAAAATGCTCAAGGTCTTATGCAATACAGTGTGCATATACCACAGGGTCTTGATGCAGTAAAAAATAAAGCAGCTTTAGCTAAGCAAGAACTCCAGATCATGAATAAGGTTATTCAAGACGGCGGAGTACAAATGATTAACTGGGGTAAGAATACTCAGTGGGCAGGACGTCAGCTAACCGTAGGATTGACTGTGCCTCTAGCAGCATTTGGTAAAGCAGCAGCAGATGCATTTAGAATGGCAGACGCAGAGCTAGTAAGACTTACAAAGGTTTATGGCGGAGTAGCAGCAACATCAGCAGCAGAATTATCCAAGATAAGAAATGAAGTTTCAGCAACTGCTAAAGAGATTTCAAAAGCTTATGGAGTTTCGTTTAAAGACACAATTACTCTTGCAGCCGATATAGCTGCAACAGGCAAACAGGGCGACGAGCTTCTAGCTTCAGTAAAAGAAACAAGCAGACTTGCAGTTCTTGGTGAAGTAGATAGACAAGAAGCAATGAAAGCAACGTTGGCAATTCAAACAACATTTAAGCAAAATACTGATCAGCTTTCTGAATCTATTAACTTCCTTAACTCAGTTGAAAACCAAACATCAACAACTCTTAATGACTTAGTAGAAGCAATTCCAAAAGCTGGCCCAGTTATTCAAGGATTGGGCGGAAGCGTACAAGATTTAGCATTATATTTAACTGCAATGAAAGAAGGCGGAATTAATGCTTCAGAAGGAGCTAACGCTCTTAAGTCAGCACTCGCATCTTTAATTAATCCTACAAAGGTAGCAAAAGAAAAGTTTTCTGAAATGGGAATTGACCTTGGCGGAATTGTAGCAAAAAATGCTGGAAACCTAACAGGAACACTTTTTGCTCTTCAAGAAGCACTAGATCAGCTAGATCCACTACAAAAGCAACAGGCAATTGAGCAGTTGTTCGGCAAGTTCCAGTTCTCTAGACTTAATGCTTTGTTTGCAAACCTAGGCAAGCAAGGAAGCCAGACCCTTCAGGTAATGGATTTAATGAAAGCAAGTTCCCAAGAGCTGGCACAGGTTGCTGGCCGAGAATTATCGATGGTAACAGAGTCTGCTTCTGGAAAGTATAAAAGAGCGGTAGAGGGATTAAAGGCAGATCTTGCAGGAATTGGAGATGAGTTCCTAAAGATTCAAACATTCTTTATTAATATTGTAGACGGAATTGTTAAGTTTATAAATAAATTACCAGACCCAATTAAATCTGTTCTGACATTTGTTACTGGCTTCACTGCAATAATTGGTCCAGTTATTATGTTAACGGGTGTGCTGGCAAACTTCTTTGGATATATTATTAAGGGTGCATCACACTTTAGGGCTTTATTCAAAGGCGGCGAAGGCTGGAAAATGCTTACGCCAGAAATTTTGGCTGCACAAAAAGCTGGATCTTTAGTTGAAGCAACATTTTATAGCGACGCAAAAGCAGCAACAGTATTAAAAACAGCAATTGCAGGACTTGTTACAGAGTTTGAATTACTACAAAGCAAGGCAATGACGGGTGCTGTATCTGTTGCACCAGCAATGTCCACAATGGCAGGAAACTTAGTAAAAGCCAGTGGTGGCAGAGTTGTTGATCCAAATCATCCACTGATTAGCCCTGAAGACACAAGATCAATGTCACACCTCAATCCAGTTGCTGGTATGACAACTGATCAAAGAGCGGCACAAACAATTTTCGGCGTAGTCCCTGGAGCTCCAAAGGTTAATCAAAAAATTGGAAATAATCCTCAGATTTATATGGAAGGAGATTTGCCAAAGATTCCAGGACTTACATCTATAGGTGGAGCATCAACAGGAGTTGTTGCAGAAGAAGCAGCAAAATGGCATGCAATGACAGGCGCACTTGCAATGCAGTCACAAGCAGAAATTGCATTGCTTAAAAAAGAAGTTGCCACAACTGGATTAATAACATCAGAGCTTTCTGATTCATACCAAGCTCTTCTTCCAACAATGACTAAGCTTACGGCAAACGCAGCAGCAGAATCTGCAGCAATTGTTGCACAACTTCAGGCTGGTAAGCTAACGGTTGATCAAGCAAGAGCTAAAATTATTCAGTTGAATGCACAAGTAGAGGCTATGATGACTCAAGCATCAATAGACATTGCAGGACAACAAGGTAGATCTATTAGCTTAACTTCAGTTCCCCTACTAGACCAGCCAGTAGTTAATAAAGATGGAAAGTCTAATATGAAGGAGCTTGCTCGTCCAGGAAGAACAAGAGATCTTCTAAATAAAATTGCACGAGGTCTTGGAGTAAAAACATTCGGTGCTGGATATAGTACAGAAACTACAATTCCAAAAAGATTTAATAGAGGAAATATTGTTCCAGGAACTGGCAATACAGATACAGTTCCAGCAATGCTTACTCCAGGAGAATTTGTTGTAAACAAAGAAGCAACGGCAGCAAACCTTCCATTACTTGAGGCTATAAATGGCGGCAAAGGATCTGGCGGTCCTAATTATAATAAAGGCGGAAAAGCTTTAAGACTTCAAAGAACTCATATCACAGATGATTTAAGTGGACTAGCCTTATTGCTACCAGCATGGTTAAACCTAGGTGTTAACTCTAATGGAAGTGGTCTAACTGGAAGTCAAATTTCTTCTGGAATCAGAGAAACCTTGCAAGCTGGGTATGATCCAAATGGGTTAATGAATGAGGCAGCATCTACTTTAGGTGGAGATAGAAGTCAATCATCAAGAAGAACTAAAGCAGCTTTAGAAAAACTAATTGCTTCTTTAGAGAGTCCAGAAAATGCAAATAGAATGATTGGCGGGAAAGCAGACCCGTTTGGATTTGAAAAACTTGCAAAAGAAATATACAGACCAGCACTCCGTGGAATTAAAATTGATTCTGGAAGAGCTGGTGGAACAAGAAACCTATATTCTGCAATATCTCAAATATTTACTGAAAGAGCTAAAGAAGTTTTAACTAGAGATGAAGCAATATCTCGTGGACTACTAACTGGATCCCCAACTGGATCAAGGCAAATGGGACAGATGGTTAAGAGAAGAGATGGAAGATTAACATGGGTCAGCGAAAATAGAACAATAGGCTCTAGAGTTCCTTCGTGGGCAAGGGGAACAAATTTACCAACATTGCTAACTACATCAAGTGGTATTAGTCATGCTCTTAAATTGCTTAGAAGAAATTCTGGTGGAATGATACCAGGATATAATGCTGGCGGAGTTGTCGGAAATGTATTAAAGAGTACAGCTTTTAAAAACGTAGGAGCAAAGTTTGGAAAAATAGGAGAAAAGTGGGGTGCCACTTCTCTATCCATTGGTATGGGAAGAAAGCTATTCGGAAGTTCAGGACTAACACCTAAAGCACAAAACTTAATGTACGGCAAGCTAGTTGAAAATCTTGAAAAAGAAAGACCATACGGATACGTAAAAGATGCTCAGGGCAGTCTTCAAAAAGCCCTAGAGCCAGATATTGTAGATACACTTCTTAAATCCGCTGCTGGAGATGTTCTTAGCACAGGAGGAAAAAGTTTAAGTAAAATTGATAGAGAGATATTAAGAACCAAGTTTGCAAACTGGGATTCAAAGTCATGGACACCTTCAACTACTAAAGTAAGAAAACAAATGTTTGGAATGAACAAAGGCGGAATGGTGCCAGGTGTTCAATATTTTAATAGAGGCGGAAAGGTAAAAGGCGTTCAGTATTTAAATGAAGGAAGCGTTGTTAAACCAATAACATTTGGATCAGCATATAGAGAACAAAGAGATAAGGGTTTTATTGGTAAAGGTTTAGTTGGCGGACCTATGGCTGGTATGGGCGTTGGTATGGGAATGCAAATGGCTGGAGGCGCTATAGGTGGACAGGGTGGACAGATTATGCAATTTGCATCTGTCATTCCAATGCTTGCCCCAAACATGCTTGGTTCTTTAGGAAAGATAGCTACAGGATTTAAGGGTGTTGGTGGCGCAGCCGCACTTGCTGGAAAATTAATTGGTATAGCATTTAGAGTAGGTCCACTATTAGCAGTAACTGGAGCAATAGCTGGAGCGGTAGCTATATACAGAAAGTTTACACAAGAACAAGAACAAAACAGACTAGAGCAATCAAACTCTAACGGTATAACAAAGAAATCAGCAGAAGAAGCTGGCATTCAGTACAACAATCTTTCTGAATCAATTAAGTCAGTAAATCAGCAACTAGATCTAACTAGAGCTAAAGGAAGAAATGCCTATGAGGCATTAAATTCATCAGGAGTTCAAGGTCTAACTCTAAGCATTAAAGAATTAAAAGATGGCATTAAGAATGCAAAAGAAAATCAAAAAGAATTAGTTGCAACCTTTAGCAATATAGATGTTTCTGGAGATGTTAATAAGCAGGCAAAGGTAACAGAAATTGCAACAAATCTAAAGGCACAATTTGTAGCTGCTGGCATGACTGCTCAAGAAGCAACCAATAAAATATACGCAATTATATCTGCATCAGATAAGGCTGGAATGGCATTCAATGCAATATCTGGCAAGGGCTTTAGAGAAATTGTTGACGCATCATCTGCGGCAAATGCAATGATTACAAAGCTAAATTCTAATATGGACAAGATAAGCGGAAAAGATTTAGGAGAGTCTTTATCTAATATAGTTGACACTCTGGACCTTCAGCTTGATAAGTTAATGAAGACCAAAAAGGCTAATGGCGATATGATGACACAACAAGAAGCCATGGTAGAAATATTAGACGATATTAATTTAAAGAAAAATTCAGAGCTAACCTTAACACAAAACCAGGTTAATAGCTTAAAGGAATCCCACCCAGAGCTTGCTGCAATATTAAATCAAACAGACAACGTTGCTGGAGTTTATGCTAAATGGAGAGTTCTTTTAAGTGGAGTTCGTGTAGATCTAAAAAATATTAGCTCAGACCAAGCGCAAACAATTGCAACATTCCAAGCTCAAATAGATAGCGCAATTGAAAGCGCTGGAAAGAATGGCGGAGGCACAGGCATATTGTCTGCTGCTCAAAAGTCTATTATATCTTTGCAAAAACTAATTGCAGCTGGTGGACAAAAGGCTGCTGTAGCAGCACAAAAAACACAAGATCAGATTAAAGAAGAAATTAAGCTTATTGATAAAAAGATTGATAAGATTAATGAAGAAGCAAATGCTAGAAAGAAAGCATTAGAGGCTGCACAGAATAAAGAAAATCTTGCCCTTGAGATTCAAAAGGCTCAGCTAGAATACGCAGACAAGCTAGCAGCTGGAGATATGGCAGGAGCTGCACAGGCTCAATTAAAGATTAAGCAACTTGTTGGGGAAAGAGAAACTCAAAAGGCTATAGATGCAATTGAGGAAAATAGAGCAAAGCGTGAAAAAGAATTAATTGCTCAAAGAGAAAAACTTCAGAATCAAGCTGATAAGGCTGCAAAGAATTTAACAAATGCTCAAAACAATGCTGCAACATCTACCACAAGAATGAATAAGGTGGCTCAATATAGTAATGAGTATGAGCGACTTGTAAAAGAAAGCATTAATATTAGTGCCATGAAAACTGGCACTGCTGCAGAAAGAAAACAAAAAGAAACTGCAGAGTCAGAGCTTAGGGGTGCATTGGCAGACCTTTCAAAGATGGTTTCTGGAGATGCTAAGGGAAGCGACAAGGTGCTTGCTACGGAACTAAAAAAGATTTTTGGTGGAAAGCTAATCAACAAAGAGACTGGCGAATCTCAGGCTGGATATATTCAGGGTGGCAAGCATCCTAAATCTACAGTTTCTACATATGTGCCAAAGGGTGCAGACACAGCACTAGCTAACGATGCCAAAGCAGTTTTAAATATGGCTGAAAGTATTAAGGGTGGTGCCACATTATACGATGTTATGATGGCAATTAAGAATGATAAGGGCGATAAGGTTTACGGCACAAAAGCTACAGCAAAACAAATTGATGATAATACTTATGATAAGTATATACAAAAAGATGGCAGCCTAAGTGCTCAAGGTAGAAGAGCCATTATGAATGCAAACAAACTAGGTTCTGGACAATACTTTACATATGAAGGAAAAACATATAAGGGTAATAGCGGCGGAGCAAATGATTTCTTGCCAGCAATTTTACAAAAAGCGTCAGGCGGATACATCTCTGGCCCAGGAACTGGAACATCTGATTCTATTCCAGCCATGCTTTCAAATGGTGAGTTTGTCATTAATGCTAAATCTGCTTCATCATTCGGCTATGGAAATCTTGAGCAGATTAACAAGATGGCAGCTGGCGGTCTTGCTACAAAGTTTAATATACCTTCATACTCTACAGGCGGAAGAATTAAGTATGCAGACGGCGGGGATGTTTCAAGAAACTCTAATGTTACAATTAATGCTACACTTAATTTTGCAGAAGCGCCAAAGAACGGCAGAGAGCTCTGGAAAGAGTTTAAAGAAATTGCTAGATCAGAAGGTGCAAAAGTTGGAGAAAGCGTACTTATGGGGAGAATGAATTAATGTCAAGCACAGTATATTTACCAGTAGGATCGCTTCTATATATTGATACATCTACTACAGATACACCAACATGGGTAAAGCTTTCAGAGCACAACAGACAGCCAATGTCTATTGGGCAAAACCGTATTCAGAAGGTAACAAGAATGAGTAACGGTACACTTAGAAAATTCTTTATTGCAGATAAAAGAGAGTTCAGCACATCTTGGAATATGTTGCCATCATTTTCAAATATGACAGTAGATGCTGGATATGGGGCGGTAGATCTAAAATCATATTTTGAAGGCACTAAGGGCCAAGGCGTTTTCAAGCTTAAAATCGTATATGGCAAGAATCAAACAACACCATTTGCAGACAGAGAAGAGATATTCTTGGTGTCCTTTACATCTTGCAGTTTTGAGGTAGTAAAAAGAAACGTTAAGGATTCTTCAAGCGATCCAGCTCAAGAATTTTGGAATGTATCTATTGCAATGGAGCAGGTATAATGATTACCTCAGTTCCATCATCAAATAATACCACTGTTCAAAACATATTCAAGCAGCAGTCTTCTGTTAAAATAAATACAGGATGCACAATAGAATATAATATGAATTCAATGCTTGATAATATTACAGTAACATATCCTGCGACAATGGATCAATATTATGCTAAATCTGAAAACGGCAAGGTCAATACATACAAAAAGCTGTTTCCAATTGATTCAATTATTAAACCTTTTAGGCCAGCATACTCTGGGGTCAAGTATCTTATTTGGACAACACTGCAAACAGATACACCAGCAAATAGTTTTTATTCTCCAAGAACATTAATCTATCCAAGATCTACATCTCCACAAACAGACGGATATGAGTCAGCAGTAGCAACGCTATATCCCAGACTGTACTATCCTGGAGTAACAACTTCATACAAATATTGGGTAACCCCAATAAATCAATCTGCAGATATAACTGTTAATTATTCTATTACATCGGCAACAGTAAAAGAGGCTTCATCTTCTGGAGCTCTTATAACTTACAAAACACTAAATAACCACGGGTTCACTTCTGGACAAACAGTTACAATTACTGGTCTCTCAACATCTGCTTTTAATTTATCTTCAAGCGTTATATCTTCTACTCCAACTCCAACATCTTTTACCATTGCTTCTTCAGCAACGGGAGCCTGGTCTAGAGATCAGTCTGCAACAGCTACATTATCTGCAGCAACAAAGCCTGCTGTATCAAATAAAATTGTTGCAAGGTTTGAAAAAACACACGCTTTCCCAAGTAATTACACAATGACAATTACATATTCAGACTCAACAACAGCAACAGTAGGTCCATCTTCTGTAGATATATCAGGACAAGTTGTTCTTTACTACAACGGAACTACATGGACCTCAACAGAGCCTTCATCTTATGCTACACCAAAGTTAATTAAATCAATTCGTCTGCAGGCAACAAACCCTGGCGGCGGAAAGGTTTTAGGTGTTATTGAGTTATCAGCTAGATGGATAAAGGATATATCTTCAGATATAGTTTCACTTGATCTACAAAAAGAATCTTCTTCAAGCTCAGAAGATATTTTGCCCGTGGGTAAGATTACTGCAAATAGCTTAAGTATGGATATAGTTAAGTATAATCAATCTGCTCTTGAATATTTATCATATAACAGGGAGTCTGCATTTGATATTACAAAAAGCTACCTAGTAAAAAATGCTGAACTAAAGCCATACTTTTCGGTATACCACGCCGCAGGAACTTACGGCTCCGCTGGATCTTTGTATGACAAAGTCCCACAGGGATCATACTATATAGACTCGTGGAACATAGGAGAGAACGGAGAGGTTTCCCTTAACGCTTTAGACGGAGCAAAGTATTTAATGGAAACGGTAGCCCCAGATATTCTTTGCGAGTCCTACCCAGTTACTAGTATTATAAGAAGGCTACTAGATTCTATTGGATTTACAAGCTACGAAATTAGAACTGCATCAGATGATAAATCAATACCAGTAGTTAATTACTGGTGGACAAATGCATCAAAAACAGTTTGGCAATGTCTACAAGAGCTATGCCGTGACATACAGATGAACGCTTTCTTTGATGAAAATAATATTTTGCAGTTTGCAAGCCGTGATTATATTTACAAGAAAACTGCCATAGACTGGTCATTTACATATGATGCGGATGGAACAACTCTTCCAAATATAATTAATTTTAATAAGCAAGAAATACCATCGGCTAACCAAGTTAAAATTTTATGGCAAAGCCAGCTCACATCTAACTATGCAGGAAACTCAGGAGATTTGTGGACAGATGAAGTTTCTTATTTAAGTGCTGGAGGATTAAGATCCAACATTGCTGCAGATACTTCTCCAGAGAATACAGTACTGGCAATAGATGTAGAAACACTAGATCAATATAGCAATGCAACCTTGTATAACTACGCTGGATATGTTATGATTGATTCAGAAATAATTGAATACGACGCAATGCAATATCAATATACACCAATAGGGTCTACCACATCACAGAATGTCTGGGTGTCATCCTCATCAGATGTAAACAAATATAGATATTTATCTAGGCCAGGATACTCTGATATCAATAAGCCATCAGAGTCAGCATACTTTAGACCAACAGGATTGTATCGTGTAAAAACAAGAGGAGCTTTTGGAACAACCCCAGCATACCATGCAGCCTCCTCACTTACTGGATTGGCAGACTGGTCTCAAAGAAAGGCGACGTGGGAATAATGGCAGCATATAGAGAATTCGAGCCGTACGTATCACAGTCAACAACTAATATTGGTGGCATACCAGAAATAACTTTTGAATCAACCTCATCAATCTCTGTAAAAGTTTCTAAAACCAATATGACAACTGAGCCAGTAAATTATTCAGTAACCTACTATAAGCTAGACGCATCAAATAATATTGTAGCTGGAAGCTCTCAAACGGTAACAAAAACTTCAAATCCATTTACAATAGAATCTCTTTCAACAAATCAGTCTTATGCCATATCGGTAAAAGCGTGGGACGGAACACAGTTCGGCAATATTGTATATAGAACATTTACTACCCCTATAGAATATAATGTGGCAGGATATAAGGGTGTTGTTGTTGACCCAACTAAGGCAGCAGCAGCAAAGTCATTTTTAAGAATGACAAACAACTCATCTAGCCCAAAACAATACTCTGTGGCATATAGATCATTTAATGCTATTACATTGCCAAGCACCACAATATCTTATGCAGGCATTCCTTCTTATCTGCAAGACGCAATAAATTCATATTCAACAAGCCACTACGCCTTTGGGACAAAGATGTTTTTAGAGTCTATTATTGATAGAACAAAGCAGTCGGCTGGGTTTGGATTTTTTGTAGATGGACAAGGCAACGACGGATATTATGTTTTAATTGATAGCACAGAAACAGCAGGAGCTGTAAATAAAAAAGAGGTAAGAATATGTAAGGTCAAGGGCGGAGATATACGTGTTCTTAATGATACTCAAAAGAATACAATAACAACCCTTAATGGTGTATACGGAGGAAGAGCATATGATATTGATGTTAAGGTTAAAGTTCAATTATCAAGTGTTAAAATTAACGTATATGTAAACGGTTTCTTGATTACAGCAACAGATAGCTCTGGAGTCTATGAGGATGAAAATGGCAAGAAGTCTGTTAATCAAATACTAAAACCAACTAAAACAGTTGCGGTAGTATGTAAGTATGGAGAAGCAATATTTGATTATGTTTATGGCACTGACATTCTAGAAAAATCTTACAATGACTCTGAGTTTGTAAAAAATATGTATAGGGGATCTTTTTCTAATGATTATTTAAATGTTGGATTTGGAGACATTATATATAATAATTCTGTAGAAGAAGACAATCAGTCAAAGCCAGTAGGCCTAGATGAGTTTGGTACTTCGGTTAGAGAAATAAGAAAAGTTGATCTAAGATACAATAGCGCACCAGCATATCCAATTAAATTTTCAACAGGATTAAATACATCTGTCAAAGTTCTAGGGTCAAAGCTTAGCAATTTTGGTGGAGAGACTTATGTTTTAAATAATAGCTCCGCCCTTACTCCACTAAATGACGAAAAGTCAGCAACATTTTATTTATATGGTGACACGATTGCTCCGTCTGGAACATTAGAGTATAACTCAGACATTTTATCCGACTACATAAACCAGGAGCCAGTAGTATTCGAATCTTCTTGGCTACAAAATCTCTCTGATGTAGAGGCGCTAGGAGCATGGATAAAAAATAATATTGTAAATAAAGGTAAGCTAATTAATTTATCTATATTTGGAAACCCATTCATTGCGGTTGGAGATATTGTTTCTGTTAAATACTCATACCAGGGCCTAGACGGAACACAAAAATTTATAGTTACAAATGTTAGACACACGTTTAGCGATGGCTTAGATACGGAGATCACATGTCGATCCCTGTAGTCGACTAAATGATATAATATTAAAATGACACAAGACAATAATAGAGTTGATGGGAAATCAGTTGTTACTGGCCCTCCTATTGTTTTGCCAAAAAATTCCCCAGATCGTGTTTTTGTAAAAAGAACATTAGGAATAGATATTGATGAAGGAAAGTCTAGCAGCTCTCCATCTCCATTTTCTATTGGCGGAGGTTCAGGAGGTTCTGGCGGACCAACACCCCCAGACCCAAAGCCACCAGTAGCAATAAATGATATACCACAATTAACTGACATTGAAAACATTACTTACCAGCAATATTATAATACTGCTAATGCAATAAGAATTAGGGCCATAGTTAAAATTAGAAACTCTAGTAAAAATAAAGCCAACGTTATTGGTGTAGACGCTAGAAATCAACAGAACGGTGAGGCAACTTCAACCGAGTCTGGAACACCTTCAGGATTTATAACACCTTCACCATCGGTACCATCAGTTGCTTTTGACAGAACTGGCAGCGCAGTAGCTTGGGGATGGAACAATGTAAGCGGACTTGGCTCGTACCAATCTGTTACTTATCAGTGGGAAATAAGAACAAGTTCTAGTACAACAAGCACACGAATAAGTTCTGGAACAAAAGCATATGTATCTGGTGGATTGTTAGCAATAGGAGATAGCGGAAAGACTAGAAACTATAGAGTTAGCTCAGCGCAAGGAGATACTGCGGCAACACTTGATCCAAGATGGTTGAGAGTAAGAGCAGTTGTTTTGGCAACGGACGGCAAAACATATTATTCAGGATATTCTGAACCAATCTAAGGAGAATCATGTTAAAGGGAACATACATATATTACGAAAATGGCCAAGAGATATATCGGTCAGAAAATGTCATTACCAAATACGGTAAGAGATTCCTAACAAGCTTCCTAGCTGGAAGAGATTCATTCTCATCAAAGTCAATGGCTTTTGGTATTGATAGCACTGCGGCTCAAGATACAAATACAAGATTAGGTTTTGAATTTTATAGAACCCCAGTTCTTTTTGGAAGTACTGACATACAGACATTAAATGAAACATCTACATATGCTGTAGTCTATAAAGCAATAATTCCACAAGATGTTGCGGGGTATATAACTGAAGTAGGCATATACCCAGAATACAAGGAATCATTAAGTTCTTATGACAGCAAGTTTATAGCAGATTTTGATAACCAGCTAGACTGGACAAATACTCCATTGATAACAACAACAGATGCCAGAGTAGGTCAATATCTTTTAACAATGTCATCAAATGGAACATCTGCAAAAGAATATAAGTCAAACATACAGGCTATAGATCTTTCTGGTTATAGCGTTAATGATACGCTAAAGTTGGCTTATGTAAAAAATGATTCCAATCTACAAAATATTATTATTAAGTTTTATAGTTCAGCATTAGACTACTATTCTGTAACAGTAACCCCAGAGTCTGGCACAGGATATAAAATATCTTCAGACATTAAGATAGAAAATATGCTTTTAAATGCTAGCACAGCAAATGTAGATCCATCAAACATTAATCAAATTGGAGTAACAATCACACCAGTGTCTGGTCAATCAACCACTGTTGGTTTGGATGCTTTAAGAATTAATGATGAAGATACATTTGATCCAAATTTTGGATTGATTAGTAGATCGGTATTGTCAACACCGCTTGTTAAGTTAGCTGGAAGGCAAGTAGATGTAGAATATAGATTGGACTTAGGATTCTAATATGGCTTATGAAGATCTAGATGACTATAGCGTAGGCGCTGCTGGCAGCGATACGTTTGATGTTGTCATTCCAGATCTAGATCCTTCTACAGCATACCCAATTCAATTTAGATGGCAATTTGCAGACAAGACGGTAGGTCTATGGTCTGTATCTAAAGTATTAAATACACCAGAGATTGCTCGTCCAGAATCTACAAATATTCTTGCAGTTTGGAATGGAACCAATTTAGAAATTACTTGGGAGGCACCAAACCTTGCAAATGGATTTACAATATACCTAACCTCTGGCGCAACAACAGTACCATTTGGATACACATTAGATAAAACAAAGCTTCAACAAAAAGCAATTATTTCTGCACAAGATCTAATTAATAATTTTTCAAGCGTTCTTCCAACTACATTAACTGGCCTATTAAAAACTACTTACATAGACACCTCAACAACTGGATCAGCTTTTGCTATACCTCTTTATGTAGATTCTATATCTGGTCAAAACATTTCAGATTCAGATTGGTCAGTTCTTTCTGTTTCAAATGGATTTACAGTTTCTTGGTCAGGAGCAATGGTTTCTGCACCTACATATAACTATACAGAGGTACATACTTCATCCTCTCAGGGCGGAACATACGAACTAGTTTATTCTGGTAAAGGACCAGCAATTGTAACTGTTGCATCTTTGTCTACAAATTATATTAAGATTAAGCATGTATCAGTAACTGGTTTAAAGTCTAATTTTTCAAATGTTAAAGAGGCAGTACCATTTGACCCAATAGTATTTGATAGCACACCGCCTGTAAATAATTTTACTTTAGGGACAACCACAGTAACCGATGACTCAAACGGCCTGTTTTCGTTTGACAAAAAGGTATTGTTTACTTGGACAGAAAACTCAGACTCCTCGACCTCTGGATATAGAATAAGATTTAGAATTGCTGGATCTGGGTCTTCTTACACTTATATGTCTGTACCAGGAAAAGAAAAAACATCTACATTTATTTATGGTCTTAAAGGCGGGAAGTCTTATGAAGTTGCAGTAAGCACATTTGATATCTATGGAAATACTAATGAAACACAATGGCAGACTTATCCAAATATAGTTGTTCCAGTAAGCAATTCATTACTACCAGATGTTGCAATTACAGCTGGAGATATGAAATTAGGATATGGAATCAGTTCAGATAATTCCAAAAAAGGTCTTTATATTGCTCCAGACAACTATTGGTATGTTCAGGGAAATACAAACTTATCAAGTGCTGCATACCTGTCAGTTGGTGGTGCAACTGATAAGCTTGTGTGGAATGGAACAAGCCTATCAGTAACTGGAACTGTCAATGCAAATGCTGGTAACTTTACTGGTGCCATTCAAGTTGGCAATTCTACAACGTATGGTCAATTTAGACTTAATACCCCAACTGGCACTAAAATTGAAATGGGTGCTCTTACAAATACATTGGGATCATACACAGGCGGAATTGGTATTCAAGGAACAGATGCAAGCGGCACCCTATTTCAGCTAGACACCTCTTCTGGAATTATTGTTAATAAAGGAACAATAGGTGGATGGACAATTACATCTACTGCTATCAGTAAGTCAAACACATCTTTAGGTTCAGACGGATCTATTACTGCGGGATCGGCTGGTCAGTTTAGCGTAAATTCAGCTGGAACTCTTTCTGCAACAGGCGCTACTATAAGCGGAACCATAAGAGCAGTTTCTGGATTTATTGGAAGCACAAATGGGACATCAGCAACAGGTTTTAATTTTAACGCTACACAAATTACATCAGTGGGTGCACCAGCGGGAACAACTCAAATTGTATTAGATGGATCTACTGGAACAATTTCTGGTGGATTAATTTCAGGATCAACAGTAAGAGGAGCAATTCTTGAAACTGCTACATCAGGTACACTTGTAAGAATTGATGGTCCAAGCTACCCAGGAACGGTTCAGCTATATGCATCAGGATATGTATCTCCAGGAATAATTGATGTTAGCGGAAGCTGGCCCACAAATGAATACACCTTGGGTCAACTTATTATAATGCCACCGAGAGCAACTGGTCATACCTCTCCAGTCTTAAGATTATTCTCTAGTGAAAGCGGAGGGTTTACAATTTTAGAGTCATCATCTACTAGAATAGGAGATATAAATGATATAGCTTCAAATGGAGTGCTAGACGGAGCCTGGATTGTAAGCCCTACAAGCAATATACCAGTAGCATTTAAAGCAATAAGAAATATAGAAGCTTGGCAGGGATCTGGCCCCCCAAGCGGTCCATCATTTAACGGTAGCTATGTCGGTGACATAGTTCTATTCTATACTTAGGATCAGATATGTATATTAAGACAGTAGAGGGATCAGGAAGTGTATCAAGCAGGTGGAAAAATGTTGCAGGAATGTATATTAAAACTAGTGCATCTGTATGGGAAAGAGTTAGACAGGGCTATATAAAAGTTTCTGCCACAACCTGGAAAAGATTTTTTAATGAACCAAACTTACCAGTTCAGATAACAGCACCAACAATTAGAACAACCAACACTGGATCTGGAACAATATATGACGGGCCAGTTGCTACAAGCCCTCAATTTTTAGACGCAGATCTTTTTGGAAAAGATGGCACATACTCAAACTACACTGGAATAACTGGAAGAAGATTTTCTTGGGCAGATACAATAGATTCAACAACACGTACAACAGTTGTTTTTGATGATAGATACACGTCTGCAGGCGGAATAACAAACACTATAAGACTAGGACTAGATGAAGACTATTTGTTTTATGAGGTACAAGTAAATAATGGAACGGGCGATGACTTTATAAATCCAGTATCAAATCCTGTAAAGCTGATTAAAAAACAACCCCTACTTGGCCCATTTACAACATCACTTACTGGTAATGCAACACCAGGGTCAACATTAACACTAAGCTATAATCTAGAAAACTATTACTATAATAGAGTAGAGCAAGCAAATTCTAGAATAAGGTGGTGGAGGTCAACAACTACATCACCAGGCGGAACAATGGTTAAAGAACAAATTCTTACTAATACGGTTACAAGCTCAGACTCTACATCTTTATCTGGAACAAGCACATATACAATAGATGCTAGCGCCGATAATGATTCATTTATAGTTGTAGAAATTGTAGCAGGCAGCTCATGGACAAGACACAATGGTTATAATAATGAGTATAGAATAAACTCCTATTCGGTTGGCCCTGTAAAAGCTCCATACAGATTCTCATTTGGGAAAACTCTTTATGTTTCATCTAATGGTCATATAGGTCTGGATGCTGGAACATCTTCTGCCTCCTCAATGTCTGACGGCAGAAATATATCTATATTTCCAAAAGACCTTGTTCAGTATTATTTAGCAGAATATTCTGATAACAGCACATACTCTCTATATGTTAAAAGTTATTTATATAATACTTCAGCATCAGCAGTAAACGCCTTAGATTATCAAATTAAATTTTATAATGATCCTAATATTGATTATTGTGATGTGTATATAGTTAGAAAAGGATCAAGCGTTGCAGTTAGCTCTGATTTTGCACCAGGATACTATGCATACAGAGAGACGGGAACCCCTGGAATAGTTGGTCCTTACGTTATATCAGCTGGCAGTAGAATTAGAATTTATTTTGGTGGAACTGCTGCAACTACAAGCGGTCCTTCTTGGACATTAATAAATGAAAATGTTTGGGATGTTATACAGACTTGGACATATCCTCCTGGTGCAGATGATATATTTACTGCAGTTGTATCTGCAGCAAATCAATCAGCACCGTTTCCGACAAATACAGTATTGCCAACACTAACTACCGATACTGGAAATTTTTCAGCAGGATCAACCATAACTATAAACACTGGAACCTGGACTGGGACAAACTCATATTCGTATGAGCTTAACTGGGGAAGCTCTACTCCAATCCCAGAAAATTCAACTAATACAAAAACTTTAGTAAATACAAATCAATATGTTATAACAAATGCAGACGCTTCAAACCCTTCTTACTATTTTAGGGGTGTGGTCACAGGATATGCTGGAGTTGGACAAACAGGAAATTCAGCAATTGCTAGAACCGTAACATCAAGTCGTTCCTATATGAATCCAACAACCACTATATCGGTAGGAACTGCAACAGCGACAGGATTTACAATAAGCGGAACAGCAGGACCACTAAGCGGATTTGGATCTACATATGCAAATATAACTGCTATAGAAATATTTAATAGCTCAGTACAACTTATTTCTACAATTACTACAGGGCTTCCAACGGTAGATGGAACATCTGGAGCATGGTCTTATGTTTGGACTGGAGGGTCTGGCGGAACAACTTATTATGCAAGGGCTAAAGTAACAACAGTGGATACAGCACAAACTACAATTACTAGCGCATACTCTTCTTCAATAACAACAACCTCGGTGCCAGTAACACCAACATCATTAACTGCTACTACAACTGACAGTACAAAAATAACTCTAACTTGGAGCGGAGGATCTGGAGATACATATCTTTTATATTGGCTCACATCATCCAGCAGTAGTCCAGCTCAAACCTTTACAGGCAGTGACTTTACAGACACGGAATCACCTTATGAATGGACAACAATGACTAGGGGAACTACATACTACTTCTTTATTAGATCAAGAAATGGAACAAGTCCTAACTTTACATATTCTCCTAATTGGAATCCAGCACAGACTACTGGAATAATTGGAAAGGCTCCACTATATACACCTCCAACTCCAGTTATAACAAACTCAGCACAGCAGTCAGACAGACTAAGCTGGCACTGGACACAGCCAACTCCATCATCAACACAAGACGAACCAACATCTTGGGATTACGCTCTTACTCAAAGTACTGCAGATCCAACAAGTGGAATTACAAATATAACAACAAGACCAACATCTGCTTCCCCACTTGTTACAACAGGTTTATCTGTTAGCACAACTTATCGATTACATGTAAGAGCTAAAAATGGTGATGCAACAGGAGCATGGACCAGCGCACCTGGAACAACATCAGCTGCACCATTTGTTACTCCAGCGTACAATGGAACAATGCCTGCTTGGGTAGCTAATAATCCGTTTCAAAATGGTAACAACTTTAGAAGACTTGCATCATCACTACAGTACGGATGGAATAACGGAACATTCTCTTTTAGCGGATCAATCAGAGGAACTGGTGCGGCAGACAGAGGATGGGACTTCTATGTATCAACAACAGCTCCAGCTACTACAACAACTGTCAGAACTCCTACAAATACTTTCCAATATTCAACAACAAACTCCGCTAGCCAGATAGGAACAACAAGCTTTATTTATAGAGTTAACCCTACATACACAGCTAGCTCTGTTTTTGGTAGCATTAGGCCGTATCAATTTGGAACAGACAATAATAAGTATGTCAGAGGAACTCAGCCAAACGGCACCTGGTCAGGAAACATTTAAAATGGTATACTACTATAAAAGAAAGGCAACACAATGGATACAGAACTAACAAATGCAGAAAAAATATACATTATTAAGTCTAAGATAAAGTTTTTAAATGAAACTTTATTTAATTATAACCTAGATCTTGAGCTGCACGAACTAGAGCAAAACGTAGACAATGATGAATATTATATCAATATAGCCCAGTTTAAAGTTAATGCTGAAGCAAAAATGGCGGCTTTGGTGGCCAAGCTGGCAGAACTAGAATCTTTTAGCCAGTAATGCTATAATATGAAAGGAGGAACAAATGACAACCCTAACAAATGAAGAAAAGCTAACTATTGTAAATCAACATATCAAGTCAGTAGACTATAATATATATGGGCAGGAGCTTGATCTAATGCAGGCAAGTGCGGTAGCATCCCCAGATGCTGGACAAATTGCTGCTATTAATGCTAGAATTGCTGAATCAAATGCTAAGAGAGCAGCTCTAGTTATTGAAAAAGATTCATTAACTGAAACAGAATAAGGATATAAAAATGGCAGATAAAGCTGAATTAATTATAACAGCTTTGCAGCAAAGAATTGGTGAGATTGTCTCAAACTATGAGACTCAGGTTGCTATTCTTCGTGCAGAGATTACAACTATTATGCAGCAACAGCAAGAAAAAGAAGAAGCGGTAAAAGAGTACGAAAATTCTTTGCCTCTATAAGGAGATAAACTATGGCAACAAATGAATTTATACCAGTTGTTTTTAATGACGGGGAACCACTAGACCCAACAAAGCTTAACAATCTGGTAAAGAATATCAACAATGTTTATCAGTCTTCTGCTATTTCATTATCTAACTCAACATTATCAGATGGAACAAAGCTTCAGACTCCAGTTGTCTTCACCTATAGACATACCTTCCAAAATGTTTCCGCTGGAAAGTCAGCGCAAACTCATTCTTTTAATTTTAATAGCAGATTTACTGATGATGAGTTAAAAGCAAATAAGGTATTTGTCACCACTGGCATTACAAATGCAATAGGAGACAATGATAACGTAAACATTGCCATAGGAGATGTAAAAACAGGAAACCCTAAGATATTTTGCAGCATGACTGGCACTGGATCAAGAAATATATCAGTAGATGTCATAGCTATTTGCATGAGGGATATAATCTAGTATTGACAAGCCTAAAAAATATGTTACAATAACTGTAACATCAAAGTCACGTACCCGTGACTTTTTTACATATTAAGGTAGAAAATGAGCAACGATTTAAAATGGATGCTTTCATCCGATCAGCAGTTCCCGTATCAAGATGACAAGATGATTGCGCTATGGTTTAAGGTCATGAAGTGGTTTAAGCCAGACGTTGTTGACTACCTTGGAGATACAGACGATCAAGCATGTTACAGCAAATATAATGAGGGATTATCTTCAGAATTCCTTGCCCTACATAAAACAGACAGCAAAGATCTTATCGTTCCAATGATGCGTCATGAAGCAAAGGGCGCAAGAGATTTTTACGCAAAGACAAGAGAGATGCTGCCAGACGCTCAGCTTTTTTCTGCTTTAGGAAATCACGACATCAGAATTTTTAACTACATGGATGCTAAACTTCCAGATTACTTAAAAGAAGTAACTCCAGAAACCCTTTGGAATCTAGACTCATTAGGTTATGAGTATATATATTATGACTCTTTGCCAAAACGTCGCTTCGGTGACGTGCACGTACACCACGGAATCTCTATATCAGCAACTGGATCAGTAAGAAAAGATATGGAAGACCTGCAGGTATCTTTAATTAGAGGACACTCACATAGAATTGCTTCTCATATGGTAACATATGAGCTAAGAAACAATGGAGAAGGAGAAACTCTTCGTGGATATGAGATTGGTCATATGTGTGATGAAAAGGGTCCAGGCATGAAGTATACCCAGCACCACGATTGGCAAAAGGGCTTTGCTATTGCACATATTGTAAATGATTATCCTCATATTCAAATGATTCATGTGTCTCCAGATTACTCTTGCGTTGTTGACGGAAAGGTATTTACTTTATAATGTGGTGTGGTAAGTGTGGTGGCAGAGTTTTTGTAGACAGAGTATTTTCTCAAAAATTACATATGGAATTATTTTGTATCATGTGCGGCAGACGCTGGATGTGCAATAAGGAGACGAGTGCTTTCGGTAAATGGCTAGATCAAAAAGAAACCAAAAACTTAAAAAACTACGGTATTTCTTCTTAAACGATAAGATACATAAGGTTATTAAGTCTTCTAGATCGAAAGATGAAATAGTTGCTTGGTGCTATCCAGATAAAAAAAGAGTTATGTATTCATACTCACAGGTTGAAAAATACATGGGCAAGGCTTATGGGATGAAAGATGTTTCTGTATTGTTAAATAAACATACAGTTACTTTGCACGACTATATTTTAGAGGGCAAGATAAAAGCTCCTCAAAAGATATATCCTATAGGTGATCCAGAAAATAAGAATTGGTCTAAGTATATGTTTTGCGAAAAAGATATATTAGATTTGCATGAGTTTATATTAGACTCAGGACACTCTGGAAATCTTCCTTCAAGGGCGGAACTTCTAGGGCTTCTCAAACACAACATTATATTGTATACTAAGACAGATACAGGCTTTGTACCAGTTTGGAAGGCGGAATAATGGCAAGCAATAGAATTGTAATTTGCCCAGTTTGTAATAAAGAATTAGAAGTCAGATCAGATTTTGCCCATATGACATTATCTAACCATACAAATAAGGAGCACAAGTGACAACGAGAGTTAAGGTGGACCTATCGTTCACACGTAATCTAGGAAATTATGAAAGCATTAAAATTGGAGTAGGGGTTGAAGATGATCTCCGAGAAGGAGAAAATGTAGACACTGCTACTGAAAGAGTCTATAAGTTTGTTGAAGACAAGCTTATTGAAAAGACTCGTGAGGTGGAAGAAGAGCTAAAGAGTGGCAAGTGAAAAAGAGCCATATGTTTTGATTGGCCTGTATCTATCTTTGTACAAAGAAAAATACAACAAGTCTCTTACTGTAAATAAGTTTAGAGAAAAGTGGGCCATGAACGACGTTATAGAAAGCGTGGGCTTTGAACGTGCTAAAGAACTTCTTATATATTATTTTGCCACTAACAAGCAGGGTCATCCGCTAAACTTTTTCTATAACAACTTTGACAGGATTGATTCTCTAAATAAAGAAATTCAAAAAGATAAGATTAATCGTAGCATCCTTTTGGGTGAGACGAAGAAGATGGTGGAGGGCGAAGAGTGAATACAGAAGCAACATTAATCTCTGCAGTATGTAAGAATAAAGATATTAGTACGCTACTAGCAGACAATGTAGATGAGCTCTTTACTTCTCACAGAGATATCTGGGAAAGTCTAAAAACTTATTACTACAAGTTTAAGGCGGTTCCAGAAGTTGGCGTTCTTATTGAGCGACATAAAGATTTTGAGCCAGTGGAATCAAAAGCAGAGACTGGTTACTACCTAGATATTTTAAAGAACGAATTCATTTCTAATAAGCTAAAGTCAATTATTATTAGAGGTGGGTCAGCATTAAAGGAAGATGCTGCATCAAGAGTTCTTGCACAAATGCAAAGCGATCTTGCTAACCTAAGCCGATTTACAAACAATGTTCGTGACTTGGATATTATTGATGTTGAAAATGCAGCACGACATTATGAGGCAGTTAAAGAGCGTTCATCTGTTATGGGCGGTGCTCCAGGAATTCTAACAGGATTTAGCGCTATTGATAAAGCTTATCCAACAGGAATGGCTCCAGGACATTTGATTGTTGCTATCGGATGGCCAGGCCGTGGTAAGACTTGGTTTACATCATATCTAGCGTGTAAGGCATGGGAACAAGGATTTAAGCCAATGATTGTTTCTCTTGAAATGTCTCCAGAGAATATGCGTGACCGTATCTTTACTATGCTTGGCTCTGGAATGTTTAAGGCAAGCGATTTATCAAAGGGAGATATCAATATTGATGACTTCAGGTCATGGGGTAATAAAAAGTTTGAAGGAAAAAATAGCTTTGTTCTTATTTCAAATGAAGGTGCTGCAGAAGTTACTCCAGCAACTATTCAAGGTAAGATTGATCAACACAAGCCAGACCTAGTTATCCTTGACTATCATCAGTTGTTTAATGATAACAAGAGGTCTAACTCTGAAGTTGAGCGAAATCGAAATGTATCTCGTGAGTTTAAGATGCTTGCAGTATCAAACAATATTCCTATCATTGATATTACAGCAGCCACAGCTGACGATGTTTCAGATCAAGACAATCCTCCTATGATGAGCCAGGTTGCTTGGTCTAAAGCAATTGAATATGATGCTGACATGGCTTTAGCAGTTCACAGATATCCTCAGAGCAACATGATTGAGATTGTATCTAGAAAAAATAGACACGGGCACGACTTTAATTTCTATCTAGACTGGGATATCAATCGTGGTATCGTCAAGGAAATTTACGAGAATCCATTTGAGAATGAATCACAAACAGATAAAAAGATTTCAAGTAAGGGTTGAGTTTCAAGATGATTCTGGTATTCCAAGACTAAGGTATCAGTATGAAAGCATGCTAACGCATGATATGAGAAGTAAAGGATATGTCAGAGTGCTTGACATAGACACCAACTTTTCGGTACAATTTGACGGAGAAACTTGGGTGTTCTTAATGACACTCTATGGAGTATATGTAGGAAAGAAGAAGGCATGGCTATCAGAGGGCATAACGCAAGGAAAACTAATTCCACGCAGTATGCGCCAAACCATATCAAATCAATAGTTAAAGCTCTAGGTTTAGATGTTGTGGCGGAACCAGGAAATGAGGTTATGTTCTACTGCCCATTTCATTCTAATAGGCATACGGCAAGCTGCTGTATAAATAAATCCACAGGAGTTTGGTTGTGCTTTAATCCATCTTGTGGAGAGTCTGGAACATTAGTAGAGCTAGTAAGACGTGTTTTACACAAGAATGATTTTGAGGCAATTAGATTTATTGCTACTCAAGAAACAGAAATTTTAAACAACTTTGATGAGTTGGTTGCTGGAATGTTTGAAGAAAAGCCAGACTTTGAAGAATTTTCTCAAGAAACAATTGATAGGCTACACGCAGATCTTAGCGGTAGCAAAAATGCTAGAGACTACCTAGAGTCACGAGGAATTAATTCTGAGTCTATGGACCATTTCTTTTTAGGATACTCTAATTCTATGGGTATGGTTGTAACTCCAGTTCATAGCCCAGATGGAACACCAATAGGAATTGTTGGAAGGTCAATCGAGGGCAAGTCATTTAAAAATAGCACAAACCTTCCCAAGAGCAAAACTTTATTTAATGTACACCGTGCTAAAAAAATTGGAAACCATGTCATTATTGTTGAATCAAATTTTGATGCTATCAGAATTCATCAAGCTGGATTTCCAAATGTTGTTGCCACACTTGGAGGATTCTTATCAACAGAGCAACACAATTTATTAAACAGATACTTTAATAAAATAACTATAATGACAGACGCAGATTTGGCTGGCAGAGAGCTAGGCTTGAGCATAGCCAATAGATTAAAAAATAAAGACATCTTGTGGGCTTCGTATGAATATGGTAAGATATACCCACATGATGCAAAAGATGCAGGAGATATGACCGATGAGGAAATTAAATCTTGTATTGTAAATTCAGTATCTGATATAGAATACAGATCCTGGGTTTAATGATATAATGGTAATACAGATGGATTTATACCATCAACTATATACAAGGAGAAACAATGGGAATCGTTAAAGGTTTAAAAGATTTAAACAAGGTTATGGATAAGCCGCAAGCTTCAAGCGGAGATGGAACTAAGGGTCGCTGGGTAAAGCTAGAAGACGGTGAGAGCGTAAAGATTCGTTTCTTGCAAGAACTAGATCCAGATTCACCAACATACAATGAAAAGCTAGGTCTAGGATTTATTGCAGTAGAGCATACTAATCCAAAGGATTATCGACGCAAGGCACTTTGCTCAATGGATGATCAAGGTAAGTGCTATGGTTGCGAACAACACCGCAAGGACTACAAGGCAGGATGGAAGGGTCGCTCACGACTCTACATTAATGTTCTTGTTGACGACGGCAAGGAAGATCCATATGTTGGAATTCTTTCACAAGGTTCAAGCGGAAAGACAGTTACTCCTACTCTAATTGAGTATGCAGGAGAAATGGGAAGCATTAGTAACCTGATGTGGCGCATTAAACGAACTGGTACAAAGACGGATACAAGTTATACAATCATCCCTCTTGCCAAGGATGAAACACCATTTGATGGAAGTTCTCTTGAGCTTTTTAAGCTTGAAGAGACAGCAGTTCGTGATATGCCATACACCGAGCAAGAAGCATTCTTTGCTGGCGAAGGTGGCAATTCAGATGAGTCTTCTGCTTCTAGTAGCAGCGTAGACTGGTAACAGGTTAGTTAGGCGGAGAATTAAGTGAACTTCACACATTTGCATGTGCATTCTTTCTATTCATTAATGGATGGGCTTAATTCTCCTGCCGAACTTGTTAAGGCAGCAAAAGATGCAGGTCAGACTGCATTAGCAATTACGGATCATGGAACCCTATCATCACACCGTGAAATGCAGATTGCATGTAAAGAACAAGGCATAAAGCCAATCCTTGGAGTAGAAGCGTACATATCACCAACAGATAGATTTGATCGCTCCTCCAAGACAGATAAGTCTATTCAAGCTTATAACCATATTATCCTTCTTGCAAAAAATAAGAAGGGTCTAGAAAATATTAATATACTACAGGAGCTTGCCTGGAACGAAGGCTTTTATCACAAGCCACGTATTGATAGGGAGGTGCTAAAAGAATATGCGGAAGGCATTATTGTCCTGTCTGGATGCCTTAATGGTCTCATCTCTAAATGCATCGAAAAAAATGAGTTCTCGGAAGCCAAAATTATTCTCAAAGATTTTAAAAAAACTTTCGGTGAAGATTTTTATATTGAGGTTCAATCTCACAACCCAAAAGAAATAAATGATGGTCTGCTTGCTCTTGCCGATGAACTTAAAATTAAGGCGGTGGCAACAGGAGATGCTCACTTTGCTAAGGAAGAAGATAGAGTCCTAGAAGAAGCAATGCTTATTTTATCAACATCCCCTAAGATGGATAAGGATGCTGATTTTGATATGTCTAGAAACATCAAGGACATTAATGATAGATTAAACTATTTATACCCAGATCGAAGAATATCTTTTCAGGATTATAATTTATTTATTCAGACTCGTGAAGAAATTCAGTCTGACTTTTTTGAGTCTGGAATAACAAGAACTGATATTTATGAAAATACAATGGAGATTGCCAATAAAATAGGTGAGTATGACTTTAACCAGGGCCTAGACCTGCTCCCAGTCCCAAAGACGGATGCCGATGAAAGACTACGGGAACTGTCTGAAAAGGGCTTAGAGAGGCTCCAGAAGGCTTCAGATGAGGTATATAAAGCTCGCCTTGAGGAAGAGCTTAGCGTTATTGCCTCAAAGAACTTTGCCTCATACTTTCTTGTTGTGGCAGATATGATTAACTGGGCTAAAGATAATGATATTAGAGTTGGTCCAGGTCGAGGTTCCGCAGCTGGCTCATTGGTATGCTACGCCCTTGGAATTACGGATGTAGATCCAATTAAATACGATCTTCTATTTTTCCGATTTATTAATCCAGAACGTAATGACTTCCCAGATATTGATACGGACTTTGAAGACCGTAGAAGAAAAGAAGTTAAAGATTATCTAAAGAAAAAGTTTAAGCACGTTGCTTCTATTTCAACATATACTTATTTTAAAGATAAGGGAGTTGTTCGTGATGCTGCTCGTGTATTTATGGTACCACTTCAAGAAGTTAACCGTGCACTCAAGCCAGTGGATACTTTTGAAGACTTCATGGACTCTCCAAATACAAAAGAATTTAGAACACGCTACCCTGAAGTTGTTTGGCTAGCAGAAAGATTACGTGGTCGAATTCGCTCTGTCGGTGTTCACGCCGCTGGAGTTGTTGTTGCAAAAGATGATATCAGAAAGTTTGCTCCAGTTGAATCTCGTGAAGATGCACAGGATAAAGTTTCAGGAAGAATTCCAGTAGTTGCGTACGATATGGATACTGTTGCAGACATAGGTCTTATTAAGCTAGATGCACTAGGTCTTAAAACTTTGTCCGTAATCTCCGATACAATTAAATCCATTAAGGAAAGAACTGGCAAGACTATAAACCTGTCAGATCTAACAATGGATGATCCAAAAGTTTACAAAATGTTAAGCGATGGATACACAAAGGGTGTGTTTCAAGCTGAAGCAACCCCTTACACAAACCTTCTTATTAAGATGGGTGTAGATAAATTTGAAGACCTTGCTGCATCAAACGCATTGGTCCGTCCAGGTGCAATGAATACTGTAGGTGCTTCTTACATTAAGCGTAAGCACGGAGATGAGGCAGTCCAATTTATTCATCCAATTATGAAGCCTTTTACTGAGAATACTTATGGTGTTATCATATATCAAGAGCAAGTAATGCAAGCTTGTGTACACTTAGGTGGTATGTCTTGGTCAGAGGCTGATAAGGTCCGCAAGATTATTGGAAAGAAAAAAGATGCAAAAGAGTTTGACCAGTTCAAGGATCGGTTTATTGATGGGGCTTCAAAGCACATTTCTAAGAAGCAAGCCGAAACGCTATGGCACACTTTTGAAGCTCACGCTGGTTATTCTTTTAACCGCTCCCACGCTGTTGCTTATTCTATGTTGTCTTATTACGCTGCTTGGCTTAAGACTTATTATCCTCTTGAATTCATGTTTTCAATTCTTAAGAATGAAAATGACAAGGATGCTAGAACGGAATATTTAATTGAGTCCAAGAGATTAGGTCTTCGTGTATCACTTCCACACATTAACGAATCTGATATTTATTTTTCTTTACAGAAAGACAGAATCGTATTTGGTTTAGCAGAAGTAAAGTTTATTTCTGATAGCATTGCTAATAAAATTATTGACCAAAGACCATTTAAAAACTATGCTGACTTTATTGATAAGGCTTCCAAGAAGGGCAGCGGAATTAATAGTCGTGCTATTGCAGCATTAAACTCAATCGGTGGAGCGGCATTTGATGACAATCCAAGAAACGGAAATGAAAAAGATAATTATTATGAGTATCTAGGCATACCTACATTTAATTTAGAGGGAATACCTCCAAGGATTAAAGCACAAGCAAGACCAATTGAAGAGTTTGAAGACCTAGGATCCTTCGTTATGTTTGGAATGGTTAAGTCTATCAAGCGTGGCAATGGTTGGGCTAGAGTAGAGTTGGTAGATGAAACAGGATCTATTGGGTTGTTCCATACAGAACAAACTCAAATTGAAACTAATCAGATGTACTTCATTCTTGTGGGCGATAACCGTATTGCAAGATATATTAAAGTTGGGGATATAGATCCAAAGAGTGGTGATATATTTGTAGACTATCTATACAGAAAAGAATACGATTTGGAAGAAGATGAATACACAGTTATTAACTTTACTCCATATACAACAAAAGCTGGAAAGACAATGAGTCACATAGTCCTTGCTAATGCCAATAAAGAATTGACAAGAGTAATTGCTTTCCCAACAATGTACAAGATGTCTTTGGCAAGAATGCGTGAAGGAATGAAATGTAAGGTTGTTCTATCTACTTTAGATGATGGAACTTTAATGGTAAAGGAAATAAAATGACAGAAGAAATAGACCCTAAAGAAGTTTTGGGAGCAATGAATGCAACAAGAGTTCTTGTTTCTGTGCTAGAAACAATTAAAACTGTTGAGGTTCCAGTGGATACGTTTGTAAGCTTAAATGCAGAAAACCGTGAGTTAAATATTGATTACGATGGAGAGAAAAGAGTATTCAATTTTTCATTAAAGGCAGAGGAAAACAATGAGTAGTGATAGCGTATTAACAGAGTACGGCCTTGATGCATTTTCTGCAATTCTACATGAAACAGCAATTGAAAAAGGGTTCTGGCCCCACGAGATAGATACCAATATTGTATGCACAAAGCTGGCACTAATACACTCAGAGGTGACAGAGGTTCTGGAGGCTATTAGAAAGAATAAGCCTACTTCAGAAGTTGTAGAAGAAATTGCAGATATATTAATTAGAACTTTAGATCTGTATGCAGGATTAAGAAATAATGAGTGGGTAACAGAAAGCCTTGATGAAGTTTTGGAAAACAAATTTAATATAAATAAAGAGAGACCACCTCTTCACGGCAATCGTTTTTAATGATATACTATAAAAAAGAAAGAGTATAAATGACAATAGAAATAGATAGTATCTTAGCTAAGCTAGATCCTAAAACAAGAGCAAGAGTTCAGTCTGCACAAGACGTGCAAGTTGAAAAACAAATAACACCAAGTATTGGATTAAATTTTGCATTACGTGGTGGTCTAGGTTACGGCAGGCAAGTTCTTGTATGGGGAAACAAGTCGGCTGGAAAGTCCTCTTTCTGCTTACAAATGATTGCTCTTGCACAGAAAGAAGGAAAGACCTGTGCTTGGATTGATGCAGAAGCCTCATACGATCAATCTTGGGCAGAGCAACTGGGTGTAGATTCTTCTTCTCTTATTTATTCTCCAGCAAAAACCGTAAACGACATGGTTGATGTAGCCACAAAGCTTATGGAGGCAGGTGTAGATATGATAGTGGTAGACTCTATCTCTGCCTTGCTCCCTGCAATTTATTTTGAAAAAGATGGAAATGAAATGAAAGATTTGCAAGATACTAAGCAAATCGGCGCTGAAGCAAAGGATATGACCCACGCAGTCAAAATGTTAAACTATGCAAACAAAAACACACTACTTGTTCTCATCTCACAACAACGAAATCAATTTGGATCTATGCATGCTTCGCACATCCCCACGGGTGGAATGGCAGTCAAGTTCTTTTCTTCAACCGTCATTAAACTATGGTCGTCAGAAGCTGAAGCTAATGCTATTAAGGCTGGCATTAAGGTTGGCGACAAAATTATCGAACAAAGAGTCGGACGACCAGTTAACTGGATTGTTGATTACAACAAACTCGGCCCCCCAAATCTATCAGGACAATATGACTTTTACTACCAAGGGGACTCTCTTGGTGTAGATCGCATAGGTGAAACGCTTGACGTTGCAGAAATGTGCGGGATTGTAGAAAAGGGTGGAGCATGGTATACAGTAAATGGAGAACGTTTGCAAGGACGTGCAAAGGCTGTAGCATATTTAAAGGAAAATCCAGATGTTGTAGACAGCTTAGAAGAAGAGATAAATGCCAAATATTAATGAATTTCTTCATGAGCCAGAAAAGGTATTTGCTCCAGAGCTTGAAAAAATAGGTGGAGCAAAGCCTTGCAGCAAATGCGATAAAGATTCTGAAGAATATTTTTGGGATGCAGTTACAATGACTATATCCTGGGAGTGCCCAGACGGGCACAAGAATTCTTATGTGGTTGGCTAATGTCAGAAAGATCAGAAGTAAAACGTGATGGTGCTAAGGCTCAAAAAAATAGTGGGCGTGGTGATTATCAAAAGGGTGATGCTAAGTGGAATCAATTTCTTGTAGATTACAAGGAGGCTAAGTCATCATTTAATTTAAATAAAGATGTATGGGCTAAAATATGTACAGATACTTTTAAGGTAAGCAGAGATATGCATCCTGCTCTTAAAATTATTATCGGTGAGGATTCCAAGGTTCGTCTTGGAATCATTGAGTGGTCAGTCTTAGAAGACTTGATCGCATTCTGGGAGGAAAATAATAATGGCTAATCCAACAATCACAATAGTTGGCAGAGTAGGACAAGATCCAGTTAAGCTTAATGGAGGCGGAGTTAGATTGCGTATTGTGTCTAATGATCGTGTAAAGAATGATTCAACAGGCAATTGGGACGACAAGGATACTTCCTGGTGGACAGTCAAGGCGTGGAAGAGTTTGGCGGAACAAAGTATTGCTACCCTTAAGAAAGGTCAAGAAGTAGTTATTGTAGGCAAGATCTACGAAGAAACCTGGAAAGATAAAGAAGGAAATAATCGTACATCTTATGATGTTAATGCAGATACAATTGCCGTAACTACATGGTCTTTGTCTAAGAAAGACTTTGCTCCAGAGTTTGATAACTCATGGTCAGCTCCATCTAAGTGGGATGTATCAGAGGGCAAGGTTCCATTTTAATGAACACATTTTTAATGGGTTTGGTCCTAGGCTTTACGCTGGGATACCCTTTGGGATTGTTTATAGACAAGTGGGATAAGAGGATTAAAAATGACAGAGGATAAAAATACCCTTGAGCTAATTAGCAATATTACAGAGTTCAATGACCTACATGACTTTATGAAAGATGAACATTTAGACAAAGCTCTTTCTATTGTGGTAAAATTGTTAATGAATCCTGATGTCCCATCAGCAAAAGCACCTCATTTAATTATGGAGCTTCAAGCAATGTCAACTAAATTTGCTGTGCTTGCATCTGTATATTCTACAATTGCTAAGGACAAAGCTGGAACAGAAAACAATAACAAGAAGAATATATATTATTCTGTAAAAGAGTCCATAGACAAGTTGGTAGATGCGCTTAAATATGTTGTGAGGTATAACTCCTAAATGGGTAGAGATATAGTAAAGAATCTAAAGTTTAAAAAGCACACTGGCAAATTCTTTGATCCAGAATTGTTTGCCCAACTTCTTGATGAGTCGTATCGAAATACTAAACGTGCAGATGGAGAGATGACAAAGAAGTCATTTAGTCCAAGCTCACTAGGATATGGACACGGAACGTGCCCACGATACTGGTACATGGCATTCTCTGGCGCAATGTTTATTGATGATAATGATGCTGTTGCTGTTGCAAATATGGCACAAGGAACACAGGCACATGAAAGACTTCAAAAACTTATTGCATCTATGCCACAGTTTAGAGCAGAAGAAGAAGAGATTATCAATGAGTATCCACCAATCAGAGGCTTTATAGATCTTATTATGGAGTACGACGGCGAAACTGTAATTGGTGAAATTAAAACGGCTAAGCAGGAAGTATGGGATACAAGGCAATCAGAGATGAAGCCAACAGCTAACCATATGCTTCAGCTATTAACATATATGAAGCTGAAGAATGCTAAAGAGGGATTTTTTCTATATGAAAACAAGAACACTCAAGAGGTGCTTGTAATTCCAATCTCAATGAATGAAAAGAATACAAAGATCATTGAGGATACATTCTTGTGGATGTGCGAAGTCTGGGATAACTTTAAGGATGGAGATCTTCCGATGAGACCTTCTGGAGCAACTAAATCAAAGATGCCATGCACCTACTGTCCAGTTAAGAAAGAGTGCTATTCTAAGGATACCCCACTTGGTACGGTGCAAATTGAAAAGTTTGAGGTTCCTCTTGTATGATTTGCGAAAACAAAGAGTGTAAGAAAAAGTTTACACCTAAAACACATAATCAAAAGTATTGCAAGGATGAATGCTGTAGAATTGCAACTAATAAAAGAATTATGGAAAAGTATTATGAGAAAAAAGCAATTAAAAATGGAGCCGAAAGACTTTGCAAGAGATGCAAGATCCAGTTAAGTAGGTATAACAAAAATACAATATGCTCTTCTTGTGAGAAAAATATAAATACAGGTAATGTTGATTCTATTTTAAAGAGGATAAATGACGTTAGCTAGCTTAAAGAAGATACAGGCGAATAGAGTTTTAGGCATAGACGCATCTACCAACTCTATTGCTTTTTGCCTTATGGAAAATGATATTCCTTTAAAGTGGGGCAAGATAGACCTAGTGGGACAAGATATATATGAAAAAATATATAATGCTAAATTAAGAATGAATCTAATGCTTGATGAATTAAAAAGCGATTATATTGCGGTGGAGGGTGCCATACTTGTCAGATCACCCGATGCTGTGATAAAATTGTCTTATGTCTATGGAGTTGTTATTGCTGAGCTTATGTCTACTGGGTCTAAGGTTATTACTATTAGCCCATCCTCGTGGCAGGCGCACATTGGCAACAAAAATCCAACGAAAGATGAAAAGTCTGCAATAAGATTAGCCAATCCAGGATACGCAGAATCCTGGTATAAGAATCAGTTACGCAATATGAGAAAGCAGAGAACTGCTGACTACTTTAATAGAAAGTATAATTTAAATGTGGTGGATTTTGACGTTGCAGATAGCTTTGGTATTGCACATTATGCTAACAAGGTATTGACTGAAAGATGAAATATTATCAAAGCAAAGAGTGGCTTTATAGAAGATATGTGATTCAAAAGAAAACCGTTACAGAGATCGGAAAAGAATGCGGAGTTTCCGCAATGACTATACAAAGGTACTTAGACCAGTTTGGATTAATTAAAAAAAGATGAGCAAAGACGTATGGCTAGGCGCCAATAAAGAAACAGCTGGAGATCTAATTCTTACTGGATACAGTGGACCACTTAAAGATATGCCAGTATATGATGAGATTAAATCTTTGTTTGGAAATGGAGAGACCGCATTAGATTTTGGATGTGGGGTCGGAAGAAACTCCGTAGCTCTTGCAGAAACATATGACAAGGTTATTGCATTTGATCTCCCAAGCATGATAGGTTTAGTGCCACAAGAAAACAAATTAAATAATATATCCTATACCACCGACTGGGACTACGTAAAAGGGTTTAAGTTTAATTTAGCATTAGCTAGTCTTGTATTTCAGCATATAGATGATGCGGAGTTAAACTCATATCTAAAAGATTTGTCTCAAATAGTGGACAGGCTTGTACTTCATAGCCGAACATGGATTGATCATTCTGCATCACAGGTGTTGCCAATTGTTGAAAAATATTTTACAATAGACACCATAGAGTATTCAAAAGATCCCAATAACCCTATTGATGATCATTTTATTGCAACACTAAACAAAAAGGCGGAATAATGTTTGGATATCCAAATAAACAAAATGGTTTTCAGTTATGGGTAACTGATTTACAGCTAATGGCAACAGACGCACCATCTGGAAATAAGATTATTACCCAGTGTCTTGAGGTGGCACAGATGCTAATTGAAAAGAATATATCTTACGGAGACTCAGCCTTATCTCCAATTAGAATATTTTCGCAGGCGGATAATCAAGAGCAGATTAAGATTCGTATTGATGACAAGATAAATAGAATTAAGAATGGGTCTGGCTTTGCTGGAGATAATGATATTGATGACATGATAGGCTATTTAATTCTTCTTAAGATTGCTAAGGCTAATTCTAATTGACATTTTAGTCGACTAAAAGTACAATAGATTAATGAGCGAAATAGAATTATCACAGCATTTTGATAGAATGAATAGGGTTGTTGAAGAACTTCTTAAAGGAAGTACTCCTACCCAAATCGCCACAATTACTGGTATCCAGCGCAAAGAAGTATTAGAGTTAATTGACGACTGGAAAGATGTCGTTCATAATGACAACAACATAAGAGATCGTGCTAGAGAAGCTATATCTGGTGCTGACCAACATTATGCAATGCTTATCAAAGAAGCGTGGAAGACAGTTGAAGATGCAGATACGTCTGGTCAGCTAGGAATTAAGTCTGGCGCACTAAAGCTTATTGCAGATATTGAAACTAAAAGGATTGCAATGTTGCAGTCTATAGGTGTTCTTGAAAATAATGAAATAGCATCTCAAATTGCAGAAACAGAGCGCAAGCAAGAGGTCCTTGTTAAAATTTTAAAGGAAGTAACCTCAACATGTCCTAAGTGCAAGATGGATGTTGCAAAAAGATTGTCTCAGATAACTGGAGTAATCGAATCAGTGCCAGTAGAGGCATCCGATGTCGTTTGATTTTAATGACCTTATCGACATGCTCGATGGTGAGGAGTTTGATGAAAAACCAGTCGATCTTAGAACGTTTGTTAGAAGTCCAGAATACCTTGGGCTTCCAGAACTTTCCGACTACCAGTACACGCTTATTGAAAAAAGTTCGCAGATCTACAAAGAGTCAACCCTCGTCAAGTTATTTGGAGAACAAGAAGGAAAAATAAGATTTAAGCAGACCGCTAACGAAGTTGTTGCTCAGCTTGGAAAAGGTTCTGGAAAAGATTATTGTTCGACAATTGCAGTAGCATACATTGTATATCTTTTACTATGCCTCAAAGATCCAGCAACATATTATGGAAAACCTCCAGGAGATAGCATTGACATTATTAACATTGCTATTAACTCTCAGCAGGCAAGCAACGTATTCTTTAAGGGATTTAAAACACGTATCGATAAGTCACCTTGGTTCGCAGGTAAGTATAACGATAAGGCTTCAGAAGTTAAATTTGATAAAGCCATTACAGTACACTCAGGTCACTCAGAGCGTGAGGCTTGGGAAGGATACAACGTAATTGTTGTTATCCTCGATGAGATTTCTGGCTTTGCAATAGACAATACAACTGGCCACGAGCAAGCAAAGACAGGTGCAGCTATATATGACATGTACCGTGCATCAGTAGACTCTCGCTTTCCAGACTTCGGCAAGGTTATATTGCTGTCATTTCCTAGATATAAGAATGATTATATTCAACAAAGATACAATGCGGTTGTGGCAGAAAAAGAAACTGTTATTCGTGATCATAAGTTTAAAATGGATGAAGATCTTCCAGATGGAACAGAGGGAAATGAGTTTAGCGTAGAGTGGGAAGAAGATCATATTGTTTCATATAAGATTCCAAAAGTATACGCTCTTAAGCGTCCCACTTGGGAGATAAACCCAGTTAGAACGATTGATGATTTTAAGGTAGCTTTTTTTACAAACCCACTAGATGCATTATCTAGATTTGCTTGCATGCCACCAGATGCTGTCGATGCATTCTTTAAATCAAGAGAAAAGGTGGAGAAGGCTTTTAATAAAGGACATCTTGCGGTAGATAAATTTGGCAGACTTGAAGATTGGTTTATTCCAGATCCAGACAAGGAATATTTCTTACACGTAGACCTAGCACAAAAGCATGACCATTGTGCAGTTGCAATGGGGCACGTAAACAAATGGGTTAATATTAAAGTTACAGATAGCTATTCTCAACCAGCACCCTTGGTTGAAATTGATGCTGTTAGATTCTGGACCCCTACAGCAGATAAGTCCGTAGACTTTACAGAAGTAAAAGATTATATATTATCATTAAGAACACGTGGGTTTAAGATAAAGGTTTGTACTTTTGACAGATGGAACTCTCATGATATGATGCAACAACTAAAACAATACGGCATCAATACAGAGATTCTATCTGTCGCTAAAAAACATTATGACGATATGGCAATGATTGTGGCTGAAGAAAGACTATCTGGGCCCCACATACAGTTGCTTATAGATGAATTACTTCAGCTTAAAATAATGAGAGATAGAGTTGACCACCCACGAAAAGGCTCTAAAGACTTGGCGGATGCAGTTTGTGGAGCTATTTACAATGCTATTAGTAGAAGTAAATTTGATACAAGCGAAGAGATCAATGTGCATACATATGAATCTATGAGCTATGACAACGATTTTGGAACAAAAGATGACGGAGAAACTAGCTCATATAATATGATTAGGGCTCCAAGAATGCCAGAAAACTTAAGAGACGCAATGGACAGGATGATGATAATATGAGTACTTATCAAGAGAAAGCTAAAGAATGTAAGTGTTGTGGAAAGCATGTTCCTCTTCCAACGGTATTAAAGGAATACAACGGATTAGTTTTGTGCCCAACAACTTTCAGCAATGTAATTGAATATAAAAGAATCTGGAAGGCTGCTGGACATAGACCTATGGGTAATATTAGAAAGCATTTTTCAGAATATGTACAGCAAATAGTTGAAGGTTCAGTTAATGATTAAGAATATTTTTTACAGCTTATACGTATACTTATACAGAAAAAAGAGTAAAAAAAGAATTAGAAAAAATGGAGATTATATTTACTAATGAATCTAAAAAATAGATTTAGAGACGCCCTATTAGGAAAAGCCGATACCTTTTATAGCAGCAGTCAAAGAAATAATTTTCTATATCCTAGTCTTCAAAATCTTTCTCAGAAGCATGCATATAAGCCTAACCTATGGGGCCAAGCTAAAGAAGAATACTATCTAGATAAATTAAAAAATAAAATTTTCTATAAGAACCATCCAGACTACAGCCTTTTTAGCCAAGAAAACTATTCTATAAATAGAAAATTATACAGAGGTAAAAATTTTATTCAGGGTAGTCCTGCCGAGATTTTAGTTGCAGGATGCTCACAAACATGGGGGACTGGGCTTCCAGACTCCCTAATCTGGCCAAACATTTTAAAAGAAAAGTTGAACGCAAAAGATGTAGATAATTTAGGGCAGCCAGGTAAGTCGGTAAGAGGAATTGTTGAAATAGTTTTTGCTTACTTTAAAGAAATTGGTCACCCAGAAAAATTATTTATTCTTTTGCCACCACTCTGGAGATTTAGGCTGCCAAGAACTCCAGAAGTTATGGTATCTAAAGAAACACATAACAATGACATATTAATTGACGGCAGCGTTAATCCCGAACTGCATGCTAAATTTTATAAATTGCCTTTAATCTTACAAGAAATTATCACAGAAGAAATTGCTTATGATCAATCTTTAATGTCACTAAGACTACTTGAGCAATATTGCAATCAGTCTAATATATTTTTAAGATATGGATTTTGGGACCCAGATGAAAGTTTATTCTTCAAAGAGATTGCTAATCAAAATGAATACTATAAAGGCTATACTTCTATAGATTCTAGGTGGTTTAGCGAAAAAACTTTTAGCGGTGACCACCCTGATTGTCATCAAGATCTCGCAAATAACACAGGCTATAGGATGTTTTGGGAAATAGCAAACGATTACGATCAACACAAAAACCCTCACATAGGTGCACACGCAAGCATTCATATCGCAGAAAAATTTTATGAGGAGACTTTAAATGGATAATCAAGGCGGTAAAAAGTATATTGATTGGGATATCAAGGATGGCAAAAGAACAGCCGAAGCTATTTCTTCAAACAAATTAGAGAATCAAATATTTGTTAATAGAGCTCCAACAGTTAGCAAGTTGTTTAAAGAATGGAATAAAGAGGGTATTAACTACTCTTTAAATAACTATGGATTCAGAGACAAGGATTTTTTTGAAGCAGCAGACTTACTGATAAACGGATGCTCTCAAACATGGGGCACATCCTTGCCAAAAGAATATAGATTTTCAGATATTGTAGAAGATAATTTTTTGGGAACAGTTCATAATATTGCTTATGAGGGCAACTCAGTAGGATCTGTTGTTCGTTCAACATTTGCATATATAAAGGAGTTTGGAAACCCAAAATATATTTATTGTATGCTGCCACCATTTGAAAGAATTGAGTTTATTCCAGACCCAAACACAATAACTAAATGGGACTGGGCAGAATATTATAAAAAGTTTAAGAAAACAGAAACAGAAGATGTTGATTTTTCTCCATTGCAGATTGCTACTGTTGATGTATTTACACCTATATACGCAAAAGCACCATACGCAATAGAAGATGTAATGAATCCGCAATCAGCATATTTTATAAATATGCAAATGCTTTTAATGCTTGAGCAATATTGCGAGAATGCAGGTATTAAATTTATGTGGTCCTGTTGGAGTAACTCATATAGCGTAATGGATTTTATAGCAGATTTACAAAAAAATAATAAGGATCACCAAAGCTATTTTCATATACCAGTTTGGAGTTGGTATTTGGATAAAAATAAAAAGGATATTTTAGATGCTTCGGGTTGCCATAAGGATTTAGAGTCTGAGGACGTGGTGTTTTTTAATCATGCCAAAGATATTGGAAAGGTTGCAACCAGCACACCACACTGGGGTTCACACAGGAACATACACGTAGCGGAAAAAGTTTTATCTGAAATGAAAAATAGATGGGGTGGGGTAGTAAAATGATTATTTTAGGAGTTAATGAAACTTCTCACGATGCTTCTGTATCTTTAATTAAAGATGGAGAGATACTCTTTGCGGGCCATGCAGAAAGATACAGTAAAGAAAAAAATGATTGGTACGTTAATGACAGCCTTGTTAAAGACGCACTGTCGTATGGCTCACCTGATGCTATAGCCTACTATGAGAAACCCCTTCTAAAGGCCTCCAGGCTATTTCTAAAGGGCGGTGCTGGAGACTGGAGACCAAGATTCAACCTGCCAGGTGTTCCAAGAAAATCTTTTAGCCACCATTACTCACATGCCTGTGCTGGCTATTATACTAGCAAGTTTACAGATGCAGTAATTGTAGTATTGGATGCTATTGGTGAATATAACACATCAACAATCTGGGTCGGAGAAGGCGAAAAGATTAAAATGGTTCATCAGGACAACTATCCGTTTAGCTTTGGGTTATTTTATTCAGCATTTACAAAATTTTTAGGATTAATGCCAAACCAAGAAGAGTACATAATGATGGGGATGGCTGCATATGGAAATCCAGATAGATATTTTGATCAGGTAAATGAATATTTCCCTAAATACAATAAGCAAAAATATAATTTTCATACTGGGATAACAGATTTTGACTGGGGTTATGTGCCATGCTTTGCAGGACAAGAAGGCACTGGATATATAGGCCAGTGGTTTGAGCAAAGAAAATTTGATTTAGCTGCAGCAGTTCAAAAGGTATATGAAAAAAGACTTATTGAGTATATGCGTTACGCTAAAGTAATTACAAGAAAAAGTAATTTAGTTTTTATGGGAGGATGTGCTTTAAATAGTAAGGCTAACACATCATTGTGGGATATATTTAAGGACGTCTGGATTATGCCAAATCCAGGAGATGCTGGTAGCTCGCTGGGTGCAGCTGCAGCATTATATGGAAAGCATTTAGAGTGGAAGACTCCATATTTAGGATACGATATGGGAGGAGATTACCCAGTACAACAAATAGTTGATAGCATATTAAAAGATGGAATTGTTGCGGTTGCTTCAGGAAGAGCGGAGTACGGCCCAAGAGCTTTGGGAAACAGAAGTATCCTTGCAGACCCAAGAGATCCTAATATTAAAGATAAAGTAAATCTAATTAAACAAAGAGAGTTGTTCCGTCCGTTTGCCCCAGTAGTTATGGAAGAGTGTGCATCTAAATGGTTTGACATGGACTTCGCTTCTCCATATATGCAGTACACGGTTAAGTGCTTAAAGCCAGACTTAATCCCTTCCGTTGTTCACGAAGACGGAACATCAAGAGTTCAAACAGTCAATAGGGATCAGCATAGAGGTTTATGGAGAGTATTAAATAAGTTTTATTTACAAACTGGTGTTCCAATTTTATTAAATACTAGTTTAAACATAAAGGGCCAACCCTTACTAAATGATCATCAAGATGCTATTGACTGGCAGGCACATTATGGATATAATATACTAACAGGCAACAATAGCTTAGTTGGTTAAAGCCCCGAACTCATAATTCGGTAATCGTAGGTTCAAGTCCTACTTGTTGCACAGGAGGAAAAATGGAACCTAACGATATGGATTACTATATTGAGATCGGTGCTATAGATATTAGCGGAGTCGATAAAGACGGAGAAATATTATTTTCTGTTACCGAAAAAGCAAAGGATCTGGCACCTGATTTGTGGGAAGCCCATGTAAAATTTATAGACCAGGCATTGGTTGATTTATATAATAAAAACTTAATAAGTGTTGAATATAATGAAAACCTAGAGGCTATTATTTCTTACACTCCAGAAGCAGAAAATCTGCTAAAAGACATAGGACTAAGTCACAACGATGGGGATTAGCTCAGATGGTAGAGCGTCGAACTGTTAATTCGAATGTCGCAGGATCGATGCCTGCATCCCCAGCCATACCCTTGTAGCTCAGCGGAAGAGC
>Ga0315899_10000520_pt1 | contig 46240 bp, 38 predicted proteins | sample LakEriMetagenome_2_FD_203518 | JGI IMG/M metagenome (GOLD analysis project Ga0315899, IMG submission 203518) | Freshwater fungal communities from buoy surface, Lake Erie, Ohio, United States - Buoy 4 MA112 | ecosystem: Environmental > Aquatic > Freshwater > Lake | place: USA: Lake Erie, Ohio...
GTAACCGACTTCCCAGTTGAGACCCAGCTTGGCGCCTTCCATCTCGTCCATCATCGAGTAATCAAACTGCACGCCTGTGCGAGCGCCCCAGATGTTCTCACGAACGGTGCCGTCGGTGGAACGGCGTTTGTTGGTGGGGCACTCGGCGCTTTCCTGACTTGCTCCGGCGTACTGAAAGAACAGGCCCGGACGACGCTCGCCGTTTTGAATGACCTGCGCCCAGAGAAAGACGTTGGGATCTCCCGGCGCGTTGGCGGGGCTGGGGTCGGCCGGCCAAGTTACAACGCCCGCAGCGTTCCGCGGGACGGCGGGCCAGATGCGTTCCTTGTAGTCGCTGGCGTACAGGATCGTGGCGGTTGCGAACATCTTGTTGTTCGCAAGGCACTTGACCTGTTGCGCGACGGCGCGGGCTTTGCCCAGCGTGGGCAGCAGAATGCCAATGAGCAAAGCGATGATGGCGATGACCACCAGCAGTTCGATGAGCGTGAACGCGGCATGCGAGCGACGCGGCATGGTGACCTCCACGAACGACAGAACACAGACATGACGACGAGTGCGAATGAGCGCGTCGTGCATGTGTAAGAACGCACACTCGTGTAGACTACCAGAAGCCGCACGGTGGTGCAAGGCCCTTGGTCGCATTTTTCGCGGATGGTCGGCAGCGGTACACCCGCGAAGGCATTGCATCGCGGCCGGAGTGTGCGGCCTACAACTGGATTGATCGGGCGATTGGCTGCACGGAAGCACCTATGAACGAAGCCTCGTCATCGTTGAGCGCGACGGGTCTGCACGGCTGGGACTGGGTTGTCCTTGCGGCGTATGGGCTGGTGTTGGTGGTGAGCGGGTGGTGGTTCAGTCGCAAGGGGGCGAAGGACACGGAAGATTACTTTCTTGCGGGGCGCAGCATGCCTGCGTGGGCGGTGGCGTTTTCGCTGCTGGCCACGGCGCAAAGCGCCGCGTTGTTTGTGGGTGTGCCGCAGCTGAGTTACGCGGGTGACCTGACGTATGTGACGACGATGGTGGGGCCGCTGATTGCAGCGTTCATCACGATCGGCGTGTTTCTGCCCGTGTACTTCAAGAAGAATGTGCACTCGCCTTATCACCTGCTGGAGACGCGGTTTGGTCCCGGGGCGCGAGCGGCGACGAGCTGGACGTACTTGTTGGGACGCATTCTGGCGAACGGCGCTCGCACGTACATCGGGGCTCTGCCGCTATCGCTGGCGCTCTTTGGCACCACGGAGCTGCAGCACATGGTGCCGAGCATCGTGCTCATCATGGTCATTGCGACCGTCTACACGTTCTTTGGCGGGGTGCGCAGCGTGATTTGGACGGACGTGATGCAGGTGTGCGTATATCTGGGGGCTGCGGTTGTCGCGGCGGTCATTTTGTGGCAACGGATACCGGCAAGCGCGACAGAGATTCATGCGGCACTTGATGGCGCGGGCAAGTTGCACGCGTTTCCTATTGGAGTTTCCGCCGTTCCGCCGCACATCGAGTGGACGCCCGACAAGCAGAACACGCTTTTGACAGGCTTGACTGGTTGGATGCTGCTGAACCTGGCGGTGTACGCGACGGATCAGGATTTGGTGCAGCGATCGCTGACGTGTCGCAATGCGTTTCAAGCGGGCAAGAGTCTGTTGCTGGCAACGTTTATCAGTGTGCCCGTTGTTCTGTTGTTCCTGCTCATCGGTCTGCTGCTGTACGTGTTTTACCAGCGACCTGACGTGATGGGTACTGCGGCAACCAACGTGCCCAGCAAGGATGTGTTCGCGACGTTCATCTTGCACGAAATGCCGACCGGTGCACGCGGGTTGATGATTGCGGGCGTGCTGGCGGTTGGGCCGATTGGCATCAACGCGACGCTGAACAGCATGGCGAGCACCCTGGTGCAGGACACATATGAGAAGATCGTGCCCCAGCGCGATGTGCGACGCGACCTGTGGGTGAGCCGTTTGATGGTGGTGGTGTGCGCGGGCGTGTTGACGCTCGGTGCGGTCGGCGCGGCGTGGTGGCAGGATCGCAGCGACATTCCGTTGATTCCGTTCGCGCTGGGTGTCATGGCGCTGGCGTACACGGGTCTGCTTGGTGTGTTTGCGACGGCAATCCTGACAAAGCGCGGCAATACGCAGAGTGCGATCGCCGCGCTGGCCGCGGGGTTCGTGGTTTCACTCGCGTTGCAGCCCGATGTGGCGAGTGTGCTGCTGCGGACGCTGCAGGTGCAGGCGATCACGAGTGCCATGGGAGCCGATGTTGTGGCACTGTTGCCTGCGCAGGGACCGATTGCGCCGGTAACGTTGGCAAACCTGGGTGCGCCTTGGATCATGTTGATCGGTACGGCGGTGGCTGTCGTCGTCTGCGCGTGCGGTCGCCCCGCGAGCGCGATGCGTGGAACCTAACTACCTTCCTGCCGCATGGAATTGAGCGGAGAGAACTTGAAGTTATCGCAGCTTGCTCAGCAGTGTGCGCCTGCGCCGCGCCGAGTGACAGTGCGTGATGGCGCGTGCATGTTGCCCACTGGCGTTGACGCGGAGATGATTGCCGCGATGCTCAGCGTGCCGACGCATGTGCCCGCATTGCTGCGAGGCTGGTTGACGCTTGTGATTTCGGGCGCGCCTTGCGGGAGCGATGAGATCGCGCAGCAGACGTACACGCTGGTCGTGGAGCCCGGCGGCGTACGTGTGCAGGCAGTGACACCCGCGGGTGCGCGGCATGGATTGGCGACGCTTGCTCAGCTTGTGCGAGTCTGTGCGAACGCCGGAAGGCTGCCTTGCGGTGTAGTGGAAGACTGGCCGGCTATTGCGAAGCGCGGCGTGATGCTGGACGTGTCACGCGATCGCGTGCCCACCATGCGAGAGCTGTACACGCTGATTGACACATTGGCGGCGTTTAAGTGCAATCACTTGCAGCTCTACATCGAGCACACATTTGCGTACAGCGGGCACCAGACGGCGTGGGAGGGCTGGTCGCCCATCACGCCTGATGAACTGCGCCGGATTGACGCGTACGCGGGCGCGCGAGGCGTGGAAGTCGCGGCCAATCAGAACTGTTTTGGGCACTTGGCGCACTGGCTGCGGCTGCCGGCATATGCCCACCTCGCGGAGACGATGAGCGACTGGATGTTTGATATCTGGCCGCGAAGCGGACCATTTTCGCTGTGTCCGACAGAGCCTGCGTCACTGAAGTTTGTGCAAGACTTGATTGCGCAACAGACGCGATGCGTGAAGGGGGATCTGTTCAACATCAATTGCGATGAGGTGTACGACATTGCGTATGGTCGCAGCAAGGCGGAGGTTGACCGCCGGGGCCGCGTCGCGGTGTTCACGGAGTTCCTACGAAAAATCGCAGCGAGCGTGCGCGAGTTGGGCAAGCGGCCCATGTTCTGGGCGGACGTCATCCTGACGCACGCGGATCAACCCGAGCACGCTGCGGAGCTTGCGTCGCTGCGTGAGCACGACATGATCGCACTCGTGTGGGGCTACGAGCCCGATACGCCGTTTGCCGCGCACGTGAAACGCGTGCATGATGCGGGGTTGGAAGCGTGGGTGTGCCCCGGTACGAGCAGTTGGCGGGCGATCACCGGTCGCACACGCGAGCGGGAGGCGAACGTGTCGGCGGCGGTGCACGCCGCGACGTCGGAACGCGCGCGGGGCTTCCTTTTGTGTGAATGGGGAGATGTGGGACACTGGCAGCAGTGGCCGGTGGCGCTGCATGCGATCACGCAAGGCGTTGCGGCGGCGTGGGCGGGTGAACTGGCAGCGGACCGCACGGTGCACGCGCGCCACGTGTGGGGCGAGGAAGGACCGGCGATTGCAGCGTGGCTGCAAGCCATAGGCGACGCGGACGCGGGATTGCGCGAAGTTGCGGGCGGCTTCAGTCGCAAGGGACTGACGCGACTTCGCAACGCGACGGCGTTGTTCGCGAGTCTGCATAACAGCGCGGGCACCGTGCGCGACGTTGCGCGTGACGCAGGTGAAGAACGCACGCGAGAGTTGTGGCAGGATGCCTTGGCAAAGCTGCGTAAGCTGGGGGCGAACTTTCCGGCTTGCAGCGATCAGTTGATTGCAGATGAATTGCGGCACACGCTGGGGCTAAGCGTTTTGTCGTGCGAGCGAGCGCTCATGGTGCTGCAAGCGCCGACATCACAGATCGGGCACGCTGGTGAGCCGCTGACGGAAGAGGCCCTCATCGCCTGGCTGGGCATTTGTGAGGAGAATCATCGACGCTTGTGGCTGGCACGGTCGCGGTCGGGCGGCCTTGAGAACAGTTGCAAGCACTTTGCGACAATCAAGCGTTTGTTGATGGCGGAGTGAATCGCATGGCGACTCGTGGCAAGTTTCGCAAAGTGGTGGGGTGCATGACGGGCACAAGCCTTGACGGCATCGACGCTGCGCTGCTCGAGATTGATGGCGAAGGCATGGAGATGCAGTGCCGTTTTGTCGCGGGAGTGAGCGATGATCTGGGCGAAATGAAGCAGCCGCTGCGCGATCTGGCGGAGCAGCGACCCATGACGGCGGGGTCCATCGCGACACTCGCACGCGAGTTCTCATTGCTGCATGCGAGCGTCGTGCAGCGGCTGCTTGCGGGCACGCAGGCCGACTTGATCTGCGTGCACGGGCAGACGGTGTTTCACAAGCCGCCCGTGTCGTGGCAGCTCTTTGAACCTGCTCCGCTTGTGCACACGACGAACACGCCAGTCGTCTTCAACTTACGGCAGGCTGATCTGGCGCGAGGCGGACAGGGCGCGCCGATCACACCGGTGGCTGATCGCGTGTTGTTTATGGGCAAGCCGCTTGGGGCGGGGCGCGTTGATCTGGTGGTGAATCTTGGTGGCTTCTGCAATGTGACGTACGCGCCGGTGACGGACTATCGCACCGGTGAGGATTCGATCGTTCACGGGTTTGATCTCTGTGCGTGCAATCACATTCTGGATTTCATCGCGAGGTCGTACCTGCGAGTGCCTTATGACCATGATGGCGCGCGGGCGACGCAGGGTGACGTACAGGAGTATGTGCTGCGTGATTTCGTCGCGGCGTTACGGGGGCAGGCGGCGCAAGGGCGTAGTCTGGGTACGGGCGATGAACTGACGAGCTACATCGGGTCGCTGGCCTCGCGTGTGTCGCCAAACGACCTTGCGGCGACCGCGTGCCATGCGATCGCACAGACGGTGCGCGAGGCCGTGCCCCGTGCGCACGACTGTGCGCTGCTCGCGGGCGGCGGCGTCAAGAACCGTGCGCTGCTGCAAGCCTTCAAGCAACGTTTCACGTACTGCGACAGCACGGCGGCGGTGGGAGTGCCGGCGGAGTATCGCGAAGCGGCGTGCTTTGCGGTGCTGGGAGCGCTGGTTGACGATGAGAACCCGATTTATGTGGCAGACCAGCGTGTGCGCGAGGGCTTCGCATTGGCTGGAAACTGGGCGTATCCGTAAGTTCCTCAAGCCCATGACACGTGGCGTTGCTTTCGCAGGGCCTTTCCATATCATCGCATGTGGCGAAGCGTCCCGCATCGAGTCGTGAAGGTGGCCTGACCGCGCGTGCACCGCGCGAGCAGGAAGTCCCCGTGCCGCCACTGCCTCCGGTGCAGGCGCCGCTGGCGTTGTCGCAGGTGCTGGGACAGGAGAAGCCCGCAGCGTTGCTGTGCGACGCGGTGGCGTCGGGGCGTGTACACCATGCGTGGATCTTTCAGGGGCCGCAGGGTGTGGGCAAGTTCACGCTTGCACTCGCGTTTGCTTCGCTGATTCTGGATGAAACCACCAGTACCGGTCTGACCGGCGACCTTGCGCCTGATCCTGACTCGCGGGTGCAACAACTGCTCCGAAGCGGCACGCACCCTGACCTGACGGTCATCAACAAGGAACTGGCCGCGTATCACCCCGATGCCGACGTTCGCAAGAAGAAGCAGACGTCGATCTCGATCGATGTTCTGCGACACTTCATGCTCGAGCCGGGCACGCTGGCGCCGAGTGTTCCGGGAAAGAGCCTGGCAGGCCGTGTGTTCATCATTGATGAAGCCGAGTATCTCTCAGGCGGCAAGGAAGCGTCGCAGAACGCGATTCTGAAGTTTCTCGAAGAGCCCCCTGCGCGCACCGTGATGATGCTGGTATGCAACGCGCCTGAGGTACTGCTGCCCACGATTCGCAGCCGATGCCAGCGCGTGACGTGCGCATCGCTCAGCCCCGTCGCGATGAATGCATGGGTGAAGCAGGCGATGAAGGACGGGCGGCTGAACGTGGAGCCCTCGCAGCTGCAATGGCTGGTGGACTTCGCGGCAGGTTCGCCCGGCGCGGTCATGCGATGCGTGGAAACGGGCATCTACACGTGGTGGCAGCGGGTGGACCCCATGCTGCAGTTGATCGCAGCAGGGAAACACAGCGTCGATTTCGGTCCGGCGATGGCAGAGATGACTGACCAATGGGCCAAGGCCTGGGTCGAAAGTCATGACAACGCAAGCAAAGAAGCCGCGAACCGCGCAGCGGCAGAGTGGATGCTGCGCGTGCTCGCATGGTTCTGGACCAAGCGGCTGCGCGGCGCGAGCGACAACGCGGCGCGAGAGCGTGTCTTGCGCGCCCTCGACGCCATTCGTGACTGCGAACGCGAAGTGGACAGCAACGTCTCGCAGCAATTTGCGTTTGACAAACTTGCCGCAGCGATGGTGTGATGATGCCGCGAGTGACGTGGCGAGTTGCCTGGCGAATCACTTCGCCAGCTTGCGCAGGGCCTGCATATCGAGGTCGAGCTTCTGACCGACTTTGAGCTCGATGCCGCCCGGATTACTGCCATCGATGTTGAGCGTACCGCCCTTGAGTTCGATTGCAATGAGCGAATCGAAGCGGCTGCTGTACTTGCGCAGGCGGCTCTCGTACTTGCTGTTGGTGCCGTTGAGCGGATTGAGGTCCTTCTCGCCTTCGCCGCGCGGGGCCTCGGGCTTCATGTTGTACATGGCAGTGATGCGCCCGCCCGCATCGACGTAGATGATGTCAATGGGAATCGGGCAGTCGCGCATGACAAACTGCATGAGCATGGGATAGGAGAAGATGAAGATCATGCCGCCCGACTCTGGAATGCTGCGGCGACCGGAGAGTCCCCCGAAGCGAGTTTGGTTGGTCACGGCTTTTTCGAGGCTGAAGGTCTTGCCGCCCAGCTTCACATCCATTGATTCGAGCGAGCCGATGGGATTGGCAGGCTGAGGCCACGCGGCATCATCGATCGCGGGTTCCACGGGCTTTGTTTCTGTGGGCTTGGCATCTGCGGGCTTTGTCTCTGCTGGCTTCGCGTCCGCCGGTTGTGCATCGGCAGGCTTCGTCTCCGCGGGCTTGGTTTCTGCCGGTTTCTCGGCAGGCTTCGCGGGTGTCGCTGGCGAGTTCTGGCCACAACTGGGCAGTGTGAGGCTCACGGCGAGTATCGTCGCGAGAGCGGTGTGAGTGGTCAGGTTTTCGCGAGCAGCCATGCGTCGTCCTCCGCCGTGAATGTGATCGAGCCCTTAGGAATCGTAGAGAGCCGCAGCGCAGCGCGAAACTCACCGGCGGACATGGGCTGGCGCTGGGTTGTGATTCCGCACCAGTACGCAACAAGCCCGATGACACGCTGCGCGCTCACGCCGCGATCGCGGTAAGCATCCAGCCGCGTATCGCCGTGTCGCTTGGCGAGGCGTCGGCCATCGGTGCCTCGCACAAGCGGCAAGTGCAGGTACGTTGGTTCATTGGTCAGACCCAGTGCGCGGTACAGCAGCAACTGGCGACCTGTGCTCTCGACCAGGTCATCGCCTCGCATCACATGCGTGACGCCTTGGCGAGCATCGTCAACCACGACCGCGAGTTGATACGCGGGCTGGCCCGGCACGGCAGCGTCGCGCCGCGTCCAGATGATGAAGTCGCCGATGGTGGTGGCGGGGCTGGTCACTTGCGGGCCCGAAAAGGTGTCGGTGAACGCGATTGTCTGGGGCGGCGTGACGAATCGCCATGCCGGTGCGTCATCATGAAAGGTGCGAGGCCACGTTGCAGGCCGCAGCGAAGCAGGAAAGACCAGTTCGTGCGCCCCCTCGTTGGGAGCACTTTGCACGCTGGCCAGCTCTTCCAGCTCCTTGCGCGTGCGAGCGTCTGGAAAGGCGTGGCCGGCGGCGACGAGTCGCTGCATGGCATCGCGGTGGTGGGGCAAGTCATGCGATTGAATGATGGGGCCATCATCCCAATCCATGCCCAGCCATGCGAGCAGATCAACAGTCAGATCCAGGACGCCTGGCTTGACGCGAGGAGTATCCAAGTCCTCTATTCGCAGCACGATGCGCATGCTTTGCTGACGCGCGAGAGCCCACGTCACGAGAAATGTGCGGGCGTTGCCGAGGTGTAGCGCACCCGTGGGGCTGGGGGCTAGTCGTGTGGTCGGCGTTGGAAGCGAATCAGCGGGCAACGGGCACAATGCTACAGTGCCTGAGGCTTATCAGTTTTGTGCCCGCGACCCATTCCGGTCGCGCGCCGTGGGAAAGTGAAACGGCTCATGGAGAAGATGACCGTCGCGCAGGTCGAGTCGCAGCTCAAGAAAGCCAAAGAGTGGAACCTCGTGGGGGAGGCCATTCAGCGGACGTACTTGTTTCCGGACTTTGTGAGTTCGATGAAGTTCGTCGATCAGGTCGCCACCATCGCCGAATCGTCGCAGCATCACCCTGACATTCTCATTCGCTACAGCAAAGTCACGCTGACGTTGGCAACCCACGACGCCAACGGCATCACGCAAAGGGACTTTGATCTGGCTGCCAAGTGCGATGAACTGGCGAAGAAGCTGGTAAAGAAGCCGGCGAAGGCGTAACGGCTATGCGAATGTCCTTTCCGCAGGACGGAGTCGCGCCGGTCATCTTCTTTCTCGTTTTGACGATCGGCATCAGTGCATTCTTACTTGGAACGAATTATCCGGCCCGGCTTTGGCAGTCGACCGAGCTTGGTCGGACACGTGTGCCGGCAATGCTCGAGGCTCGTGCGATAAGAACGGAGAAGTTCCAGCCGGGTGGCCGAGGCGAGGTTCTTGCTCGTGTGCAGGCGATCGCAGTCTACGAATTGCAAGGTGCGTCACGCACCGTCACGCGCGTCGGAGCACACAACGACGCGATTCCGAATGTGCTTTGGCAGAAGTGGGACGCGCAGCAAGCAGCGGGAGACTTCAATGTTGAAGTTTCAATCTCGCGTGACAATCCCGCTGAGGCGTACATCGCGCCGCCTGGGTTGGAGCGAGGACAGATGCCCGCGATGATCGCACTGCTGATTATCACGGGCATCAGTGTGGCTGTTGTCGCGGGGCTTGTCAGCAGCGTCGTGCATCTCGTGCGCGGCAAGTGACAGACACATGCCCGAGAACACACACGCAGCGGCATAGTCGGTCAGACGAGGGCCCTGTTTGGGCCAAAGAAACCACGGACGGGCTAGGTAGGTGGACGTGCGAGCCGATCTTTCTTTGGCGTTGCGATCGGGCGACGTTTCTTCTTGCTGGGGCCTGCATGGGACAACACAACATTCTCGTGGCATCCTGTGGATCACTGTCAGAGAGCGAAGGCTCGCTGGTGAGCGAGGTTCTGACCTCGTGGCCGGACGCCATCGCGCCTAGCACGCAGCGCATGACGTTTGATCAACTGCTGGCGAGACTGTGCGGCGGCGGTGAATCGCTGCGCACGCACGCTGCCGCAGGGTTGCTCTTGGTGAGCAAGCGCCAGTCGGTCGAAGCGATTGATCGCTGCGTGGATGAACTGCGTACCGCAAACTTGCCGGCGTTGATTTTCGCGGACGATCATGCGCGTTGGAAGCCTTTGCAGCAGCAGGGCATCATCGTGCAGCCTGCCACCACGCCTGCGAGCGTGGTCGCTGCGATGCTCTTCGCGCTTTCGGAGCGGCAGGAACTGGTTGATCAGATGTCGCGAGAGCTTTCCATCACGCTGCGCGTGCAAGCCGGCGCACGAGCGGAAGTGGAACGCATGCACGAGGAATTGCACCTTGCCGCAGGCGTGCAGCACGAGTTCACCGCATCGCCTTTGCCTGTCGTGGATCAGCTTGAAATGGGTGTGGTCTACCGCCCTGTCAATGCCGTGTCGGGCGATATCTATCACGTGCGCCAACTGGCTGACGGTCGCGTCGCCTTCTTCGTGGCGGACGCGGTGGGGCACGGTGTGCCCGCCGCGCTGCTGACGATGGTGCTGACCAACAGTCTGCTCAGCAGCGATCACGATGAAAGTGAACGCTCGCCCACGCTGGTGCTTGAGCGATTGAACCGCCGCTTGCTTGACAGCAGTCTGCACACGGGTCGATTCGCCACCGCGGTCTACGGCATCGTGGATCCGGTGTCGGGAGAAGCTCACATCGCGGGTGCGGGTCATCCGGCGCCCATCGTGATGAGCGGCCGCGGCGCACGCGAAGTGGAGACCGATGGTCCGCTGCTTGGAGTCTTCAGCGATGCGGAGTTCCCCACCAGGAGCTTCAAGCTCGCCCCGGGTGAAACGCTCGTGCTGTACACCGATGGTCTTGAAGCGGCTTTCCCGGTAGAGAAAACTCTGCGAGCCGCGCGGCTGGCGCAGGGCAAGCATGCGTACGCGCACGTTGATCACCTCGAGTCGCTGTTCAGGCGATTGGCTGCACATGAACCGTCGTCGGTGTTGACGCAACTGGAGTACATGCTCGACGAGCAGTGCGGCAGTCTGCACCAGGCAGATGACATCACCACGCTGGCGATTCGCATGCGTTGCGCCGCCGACGAGCGTCGCGAGATCGCGCGGCTTGCTGCGTAATGCTCGATTGATCGATCGCCACACGAACGCCAACGAAAAAACGCCGTGCTTGCACACGGCGTTTCTGTTCTATCGCTTGCGTTGCATCGCTGCGAGCGTTACTGCGGCTGCACCGGTTGGGCCGTCGCAGGTGTTGCCTCCACTGCGGGAGCTGCGGGATTCACGGGCGCAGCAGGGGCAGTGGCAGCAGGCGGCATATCGACGTTGACGTTGGCCACGCCGAACTGCTCGATGATCGCTTGTGTCAGGTCGTCGCCTGCCGGGCTGCTCACGACGTTACGAGCCAGGATCTCCTGAATCGTGCCGGCCACGCCGCGGCTACGGAACGTGACTTCACCGCCGCGAGTCTGCAGCACGTGGGTGTAGCCACGCTCCGCCCCCAGCTTGGCTGCGGCTTCAGTCACCAGCCGATACGCCTCGGCGATCTGCTGAGCATTGAATGCATCTTGCTCCGCAACAGCCTTCTGTTCTTCGGATTGCAGGCTTTCGGTGAGCTGGCTGTACTGCTGGGCCAGACCGCGGAGCTCCGGGCTGTCTTGCGGCAGGCCCTGGGCACGCGTCTCGATATTGGCGATGCTCTCGCGCATCACCTTCAACGCGGCGTTCTTTTCCTCGGTCAAGCGGTCGCGCGCGGGGCGATAGCGATCGCTCAGCACCAGGCGTTCAACCACTGCCAGCGTGTCCACCGTCGCGATGCGCTGCGAAGCGGCGGGGGCACCTTGGGCAACGGCACGTGACGACGCCGCGGCCATGAACATGCCACTGCCTACTGCCGCGCCAGCAGCCAAGACGAGGACCAGACCAGTACGCGAAAGCAAAGAGGCCATGCAGAAACTCCGGCAGCCGCGCACCGTCGCACGTGCGACGAAAGGCGACGCTATAAGTTGATTTGCAGTCTATGCAAGGCAAGGCTCCCGCAGGGGGGATAGGCCGTCAAGGCGCCCGGGTGTCTTCACATATACCCAAACACATGCGCGTGCACGACCTCCATGTCGCCCTGCTGGCGCTCGACGCAGTGCTCGAACCCGCGCGAGCGGGCGAGCGTGATCGTGAACAACGTGAAAGACGTAGCGTCGATGATCCAGAACATCGCGCTGGCTGCCGAGCGACTGGGCAGCGAGAGCGAGCAAATCAACCCGAGCTGAGCGAAACCGTTGCGCGAGTTGGTGTCCCGCGTCAAGCTGTCTGAAGGCGGCGAATGTCATGAAGCAGAAGGCCGCGGCTGAAAGGCCACCACCAACCAACGCCACCTTCACCACAAACACATCACCACACGCCTGTCGGTCTTGCCGTGGGGCCTGTCGTCCTTGATTGGAGCACGCGCGGAGTAAACGGGGCACTCACACATGATTGAACAATTGCCACGCTGTCGTGCGGTACCCGGCAAGTGCGAAATCCCATTACCGGGGTAACGCCCATCCCAACTACCCGGTGTTAGCACCAGAAGTGGTTCCCACGAAAATGCGACACTCATGTGGCTGACTGCGGCTGTCGATCACCTAAACCAGATCGCACTGTGGTGTGTGATTCGTCTTTCATGGGGTTCAAATCAGGAGAGGTTCAAGATGCGTCTGACGATCGCTCGAAAACTGGCGTTGGGATTTGGGGGCACGATCGCCCTGATGGCGGCGGTCGCCGGGATCGGCCTGTACCTCGGCAATGTCGCGATGACCAGCAAAGCCGCGCTGGAGGATCTGACAAACACATTGAGCGTCGCTGCGAAGATCGAAGCAGGTGTGCCGCAGCTGCGTGTGGCCGCGAACCGCTACCTCGTCGAGCCGACCGCTGAGCGCGCCAAGCAGTTTTGGGAAGTCAAAGAAGACGTGAAGCAGACAGGTGATGAACTCGCCTCGATGACAAAGAACCAGCAGGTGCTGGAAACCAACGAGCGTATCGAAGATGTGGCCGAGAGCTACGCCGCTGCGATGACTGAGTTGATCTCCGCGATGGAGCGCAAGCAGGACATCTTCTATAACCAGTGCGCGCCCGCGGGCACCAAGCTGGAGAAGGTCACGCACGAACTCGCAAGCGCACTGGCCGATGCTGAAGACGACACCAACGCTATCGCGGCCTTTGAAGCCCTCGCCAACGCGAACCTCACGCGGCTTGGTGTTGCTCGTTACCTGGTGACCAATGACGAGAACGAGTTCAAGCGCAGCGTGGACGGCGCGAAGACCACACGCGAACGCCTTGAGAGCGTGGTCTCCAAGGCTGCTGATGCAAAGCACCGTGACCACGCCAAGGAAGCTCTTGCCGCCCTCGATGCGTATGTTGCAATTGGTACGGAAGTGCTCAATCTGCAGCGTGCCGCTCTCGACACGCGTGCCAAACGTCTGGATGCGGCGGGTGCAAACATGCGTGAACTGGCGGGTAAGCTCTCCGAGCAGCTCGCCCTTGAGCAGAACGTCGTTCGCGAGAAGGCCGAGGCCTCGATCGGCACCGCCATGATCGCGGTGAAGGTCGTGGGTGCAATTGCCATGGTCGTTGGCGTGCTGACTGCCTTCCTGATTGCTCGGAGCATCACCAAGCCCGTGAACATGCTGATTGAGCGGTTGAAGGACATCGCGCAGGGCGAGGCGGACCTGACCCGCCGCGTGGACGAGCAGCGTCCTGATGAACTGGGCGAACTTGGCAAGTGGTTCAATGCCTTTGTGGTGCGCATCCAGGACATCATGCTGCAGGTGCGTCGCAGCGCTCAGGATGTGGCCGCTGCGTCGACCGAGATCGCTGCCAGCAGCGAAGAGATGGCCCGCGGCATGGAGCAGCAGGCCGAGCAGGTCACGCAGATCAGCAGCGCGGTGCAGGAGATGTCAGCGAGCGTCGTTGAAGTGGGTGCCAAGTCGTCGACCGCACGCGACCGCTCGGAAGCCAGCGGCCAGAGCGCGACGCAAGGCGGGCAGGTGGTGGCGGAGACCATTGCGGGCATGCAGGCCATCAATGAAGCGGTGAGCGCGAGCAGCCAGAGCGTGACCGAGCTTGGCAAGCGTGGCGAGCAGATCGGTGAGATCATCAAGGTCATTAACGACATCGCCGACCAGACCAACCTGCTGGCGCTGAACGCGGCGATCGAAGCTGCACGAGCGGGCGAACATGGCCGCGGCTTTGCGGTGGTGGCCGATGAAGTGCGCAAGCTTGCGGAACGGACGCAGAAGGCGACCGAAGAGGTCGGCGAGAGCATCCGCGCGATTCAGGATGAGACGCGTCGCGCGGTGGACCGCATGGACAGCGGCACCAAGCAGGTGGAAACTGGCGTGCAGAAGGCTCAGGCCGCTGGTGAAAGCCTGAACATGATCGTGAACAACGTGAAGGATGTCGCGTCGATGATCCAGAACATTGCGGCGGCTGCGGAGCAGCAGGGCAGCGCGAGCGAGCAGATCAGCCGGAGCTTGGAGAACATCAACAGCGTGACGCGTGAAGCGACCAGCGGCGCGTCGCAGGCTGCGCAGGCCAGCAGCGAGCTGAGCAACAAGGCTGAGCAGTTGCGCGAACTGGTGTCCCGCTTCAAGCTGTCGGAAGGTGGCGCGGCGGAGACGGTGGAAAGCAAGCCGAAGGTGATGCGGAAGGCGGCGAATGCCATGAAGCAGAAGGCCGCGGCGTAAACGCCACCACCAGCAACACCAACCAATACCAACATCTCTCACAGGCCCGTCGGTCCAACCGGCGGGCCTGTTTCTTTTCATGCTGCACGTAGTGAGCACGCTGTGCCGCCGCACTCAGGGCAGATCCTTCGGCCTTCGAGCGTCGGCACGCTGTGCATGTCGTACCCGCATTGCACGCACGCGTGGCTACGGATATCGCGCAGCATGCTCAACCGTCCGTGTGCATATGCCAGTGTCACGAGCGAAGCCGCCGCGAACGGCCACAGCGGCACGACAACGAACTGCCAGTTCACAACCGGCCCCGCCGACGGTCCTAAGAAGATGTCCCGTGCATGAAAAGGACGCCACGCGAATGCGTAGTCGCTGTTCCACGCTGCCTGCGTGTACGGTCCGGGCGGTTTGGGGGTGTAGTCCATCAGCCGCGATCGGTTGAAGCCCGCTTGCAGCGATGCATTGGCGATGCTGATGAACCAGCCCTCACCAAAGTGCCAGCCCTTTTCGCGGGTGGTGGTCGTGGCGATGATGAAGCCCAGCACCAGCAGTGCGCAGGCTGAAACGACGCGCGTCATGCGCAGTGTGCGAGTGGCGATCCGTGCCATGCCGCGATGATACCAACAACTGCTCTCGTGCTGCCGCGCACGGGCACTTCTCCACCGACTATCCGGCGGATATCCACATTGCTGATAGGGCGTTTCAAACCGCCTGCATCTCGCGCTTCACGCCAATCTCGCGGACGCGCTGGCTCGCGCCGGCAAACTGCTTGCCCGTTACTTCGCAGAGCATGCGGGTGCTGATCTGCGCGCTCAGGAAGATGGTCGGCAGGCCGCTGCCCGGATGGGTGCCGCCGCCAACCAGATACAGGTTGTCAAAGCCTTGCAGCTTGTTTTGGGGCCGCAGGTGCAGCATCTGGCCAAGATTGTGAGCGAGGTTGAAGGTCGCACCCTTGTTGATGTTCTGGCCCTTCCACGTGTCGGGCGTGTACACCACCTCTTGCTCGATCCGGCCACGCAGGTCAATACCCATCTGGTCGCGCACCTGATCAAGCGCACGTTCGCGGTAGCCGGGCATCGCCTGCTCCCAGTTCACCTTGCCATCGCAGTTGGGCGTGGGGATGAGCAGATAGATGCTGCTCTTGCCCTTGGGCGCCAGCGTCGGATCAATGCGTGAGGGATTGCACACGTACACGCTGGGATCGCTGCTGATAGTGCCGTTGGTCGTGATGTCCGCCAGATTCTGCTGGTACGCGGCACTCACGTAGATCGTGTGGTGGGGCAGGTTCACTTCGCCATCGACGCCCAAGTAGAGCATCGCCGTCGAGCATGAGTACTTTTTTGCGTCCAGCGTCTGCGGTTGATACTGCGAGCCGGCGCGATCGCGGGCCGCGGCGGGAATGAGGTGCTTCAGCGCCCACGTCGCGTCCGCGTTGATGAAGACATGCTCGTGGTTGAACGTCGCGTTGGCAAGTGGCCCCTTGCCCGCGATACGCACGCCCGTTGCGCGGTTGTCTCCGGTGAGCAGCACCTCCGCCACGGGCGCGTCGGTGATGATCTTCACGTTCACCTCATCCGCGAGCTTCGCCAGCGCCTGCATCAGCGCGTGGCAGCCGCCAATGGGGTGCCAGATGCCGTACTCGTACTCGATGAACGGCAGAATCGTGAACAGGCTCGGGCAGTCAAAGGGCGACATGCCCAGGTACTTGGACTGGAAGCTGACCGCCAGCTTGACGTGCGGATCCTGAAAGTAGCTACTGAGCTGATCGTGCACGCTCTGCCAGGGCTTCAGCACCGGGCCGACCTTGAGTGTGTCCAGCCAGGTTTCGCTGCGGAACAGATCGAGCGGGCTGCGCATGGGGTTGCGCAAGATGCTCTCGCTGTGACGTAGCTTGTAGCGGTTATCCGTGATGAATCGGGCAAACGCTTCGCCGTCGCGCGGATTGATCGCTGCCAGACGCCGGGACATCTCCGTGATGTCCTGCGTTGCGTCCACCGTGAAGTGCTTGGGGCCGCCTGCACGCTCGCTCTCTGAGCGTTGATTGCCCAGAATCAGCCGGTACATGGGATCGAGCCGGCGAAGGTCGACGTAGTCTCGCAGCCGCTTGCCGGCAGCAGCAAAGATCTCGTCAAGCACGTAAGGCATCATGAAGAACGTGGGCCCGCAGTCAAACTTGTATTCGCCCGCGCTGACCTGCGTCGTGCGACCACCGATGCGAGGTGCAGCTTCATAGATGGTGACGTCAAAGCCCGACGACGCGAGCAGCACGGCGGACGCAAGGCCGCCGGGGCCCGCCCCGATGATTGCGACAGAGGGAGAGGCGGTGGAGGAGGGAGAAGTTCGGTTGCTGGTCACACAGGCTCCGCAGAAGTGTTTGCAAAGTTGACTATTCGAGGGCTCCGATAAGGCCCCGGCACCGAAGGTATAACCATCGCCGTCGGTGTATGTTCGCTGGCTTCGCTTTGTTGGATGTTCGGCAGACTCAGCCCGGATTGACACGTCGCCGATGACGGATGCGGGTTCTACCGTGACGTGGGAGTCATGCACGGCGGGCCTGGAGCGAACGCGATGAGCATTGCCGGAACAACGTTGGGCAGCGGCGCAAACCCGGGGACGGTGGGCGCGATCGGTCTGAGCCCTGCGCCGGTTGCGGCCAGCAACGAGAAAAGCGTCTGGGCGTCCATGCCGCTGGAAGAACGCCTGGAATGGGTCGAGCGTTTTCGCCAGTTGGTCGCATTTCATCAGCCGCGGCTGTGCGAACTGATCTGCGAAGAGACCAAGAAACCCGCTCACGAAGCGTTGCTGACCGATGTGGCGCCGTTGCTCGCTGCCTGCAAGTGGATGGAAAAGAACGCCCAGCGTCTGCTGCGCGATCGCGAACTTTCTGATGCGCCCTTCTGGATGACCGGTACCCGCATGATCGAGCGGCGCGTGCCCGTGGGCAAGGTGGGCATCATCGCCACGTGGAACTATCCGGTGCAGTTGCTGGGCATTCAACTGGTGCACGCCCTTGCCGCCGGCAACACCGTGGTCGTCAAGCCCAGCGAACGTACGCCCAAGACGCAGACGCGCCTGCTTGAAATCGCTATGGAAGCCGGCCTGCCCATGAACACGCTGACGTGGGTTGGTGCAACGCGCGAAGCCGGACAGAACATGCTGTCGACGCAGCGGTTTGATCATGTCATCTTCACGGGCAGCACCGAGACAGGCCAGAAGGTCGCGCAGCAACTGGCCAAGACCTTCACGCCAGGAACCCTTGAATTGTCCGGTCGCGACTCCGTCTTCGTGCTCGAAGATGCGAACGTGAAGAAAGCCGCCAAGGCTGTCTGGGCCGCTGTAAACGTGAACGCTGGCCAGACCTGTATGGGTCCGCGCCGCGTGCTGGTGCTCGACAAAGCCTACGACAAGTTCTGCGAGCACCTGGCGAAGTTCGCCGCGACCGCCAAGGCAGTCGACCTGATCGATGAAAAGTCAGCCACGCTCTGCAAGGAGCTCACCAGCCGTGCCATCGCCAAGGGCGCGTGGGACGCCGCCATGGTCCATGGTGACAAGGCCCAGCCTCGCCACGTCGAGGGCGATGGGACCGTCGCCGACGAGATGATCTCGCGCCGCTTCCGTCCCACCGCGTTGCTGCACTGCCAGGCCGGCATGGAAGTAGTCGAAGGCAAGCACTTCGGCCCCTTGGTCGCAATCGTGCGCTGCGTGAACCTCGAGGATGCACTCAATATCCACCGTCGCTGCGACCAGCACCTGACGGCAAGCGTCTTCACACGCGATGTTCGCAGCGGCCAGTTGCTCGCCGATCGCTTGGGCGCAACCAACGTGATGATCAACGACATCATCATGCCCAGTTGCCACCCTGCCGCCGCCATCGGTGGCCGCGGCCCCTCTGGCGTTGGTCTTTCACGTGGTGAAGAAGGCCTGCTGGGCCTGACGCGCCCGATGTATGTGTCCGTCAGCAAAGCCGGCATCGCCAAAATGATCAAGCCGCCGCCGGCGTGGCAGCTCAATTTCCTCAGCAAGTTCCTGCGCTGGTGGTATGGCGCGGGCAAAGTGCCCGGCATGATGGCGGCCCGCGCCCAAGCCGCGAGCGAAGTCAACGGCGTACCCGTGCTGCTCACGCCAGATCGCGACCTGCCCCTCGTGGATGAACCCACAGGCGGCAAGCCCATCGTGCACAGCAATCAAGCTTTCAGCGCGAAAGCGGGCTGAGCCCTCTGCTCGATGGAGCGCGCTTCGTTCAGCTGAAGAACGCCTTCATCCGCTCCAGCAGCGTGAACTTGTCCACGTCCACCAGTTCACCCGCGTCAAACAGCATGCCCTGACACGTGCCGCACTTCATGACATGCACGTGGCTCTGCTCGGGATACTCAATCTCGTCCATGCGATCACCATCGCGCGGACATTGCAGGTTTTTGGTGCGGACAGTCGCATCGGTGCGAGTGCGCGGTCCGATGTCGACATCTTTGGTCTTGACCTTGCCCATGAGCAGACGCTCAAGCTCATTGAGGTCAAACCACATCGCACCGCAGGCTTCGCAGCGATCGATAGTCACGCCGCCCGTCGTCACCTTGGTCATCACCGTGCCGTCCTTGGGACAATTGAGTTCAAGATGTGCGTGGGACATGCCGCAGGATAGAAGCACGAAACCGCAAAGTTGAGTCGTCGCGGACCGTGTGTTTCCCTTACTCAATAACTTCCAAAAAAGCGACAGCAACCGCGTCCGCGATCATGAATCCCCTGTCAGTCAGTTGCCAGCGTCCATGCGTGTCGTGCAGTGCACCCAGCTCGATCTGTCGCCGCGCCACCCGATCAATTGCCTCTCGCACAGCCGGCTTGGCTGTTTCCGCCGCCAGGCGCGTCTCCGCGATATGCACACCCTCCGCCGTGCGGAGGCCCGTCCACACCCGCTCACTCAGATTGCGCAATGCGTCGGGGCGTTCGACATCGGTCACGATAGCAAAGTCGCTCACATGTTTGTGCAGGTAGTCATCCAGCCGCAGCGTGTTCTTCCACCGCAGTCCGCGCACATGTGCACTCGCATTGGGCCCCGCTGCCAGCCAGTCTTGCTGGCGCCAATACGCCAGATTGTGCTGGCACTCATCACCCGGTTTCGCGAAGTTCGAGACTTCGTATCGCTCCAGCCCCGCCCTGCGCAGCGTCGCGAGCGTGTGCTCGAACAGATCCGCTTCCAAGTCCTCCGGCGCCTGCGAAAACTCGCCTTTCTTCATGCGGGCCGTCATGGCGGTGTTGGGTTCGTACGTCAGCGCGTAGCACGACAGATGCGTCGTGCCCGCGCTCAAGGCCGCTTGTAGGTCCGCATCCCATTCCTCCAGCGTCTGCCCGGGAATCGCAAAGATCAGGTCCATCGACTGCCGCGCAATGCCCGCCGCGCGGGCAAGTTCAACCGCCTTGAATACATTCGCCGGATCATGCCAGCGTTCCAGCGTCTTGAGGTGGGCCGGATGAAAGCTCTGCGCGCCGATGCTCACGCGGTTCACGCCGCCCGATTGCAACGTGTGCATCAACTCCGCCGTCACCGTCTCGGGGTTGCACTCCACCGTGAATTCCCGCAGGTCGCCGAGATCAAACCGCTCCTGCAAGCAGGCGAGTAGTCTCTCCCACAAAGGCACCGCCAGCAGGCTGGGCGTGCCGCCACCCACAAAGATGGTCGCCAGTGCCGGACGGTCGCAAGCCTCGCTCAGTGCACGCAGTTCCCGCACCAGCCGATCCGTGAACTCGCCCTGCCGATCGCGCGTGTCGACGATCGAGTAGAAGTCGCAGTAGTGGCACTTGTGAAAGCAAAACGGCACATGGATATACAGACTTGCTGGTGGTCGCACCACAGGCCGATCCGCGAGCGACGCCAGGAGCGTGCCCGCGTCAATGGCAGGGGGGGAGACACGAAGTTGCGACAGGGGCGTGTCAGCGGGCACTGACCATCGTAAACTACATATTCGCTTGTGGACTGTTTCGGTCCGTCGGTCGTGGGTTATTGCTGGAGTAGTGGCATGAACGTCGCACTTGTCTTGGTTCTGGATGACGGTCGCCAGCAGGAACTGCCTCTGCGCAAGCCCGCGCAGGTCATCGGCCGCTCGACCGATGTCGCTGTGCGCATTCCCAGTTCCGCCGTCTCTCGCCATCACTGCGAGATCACCGTCGCCGACGGCAAGGTGACCGTCAAGGACCTGGGCAGCAGTAACGGCACCTATGTCAACCGCAAGCGCGTGCAACAGGCCGCCGTCAACGCTGGCGACCTGCTCGCAGTGGGTGACAAAGTCTTTGTTGTCCGTATCGATGGCCAGCCCGCCACGATCGACGCGGAAGAGGCCTTCGATGAGGGCTACGTCGCTCCCGCTGCGCAAAGCGGCCCCGCCAAGCCCGCGGCTGCATCAGCCAAGCCCGCGAAGCCTGCCGCGCCCGGCAAAGCCCCCATGAAGCCCATCGCCGCTGACCCAGATGACAGCAGCGTGGCCGACTTTGATTTCTTGGATGAAGATGACGACCTGAAGAAGCAGCCCAAACTCTAACTCAAGCTCCAACGCAAGCTCGGAGTGCTGCAGTCGTCCACACACGCCGCCTTAGGCCGCGTCCTTCTTCTTGCTGTCTGATTCTGACGCGCTGCCCTTGGCAGGCACTTTGATATTGGTGCCGCACGCCTTGCAGCGGACAGTTTTGCCGCGCACCGATTCTGGCACTGCCAGCACCTTGCGGCAAACGAGGTTCGGACACATGATGCGCACGTTCTGAGCGGCCATATGGTCGGAGTTCCAGCGGCGCGGTTCGCCGCGCGTACAACTGGCATCGGGTCAATCACCGCTCATCTTGACGTACGTCCCGCCAGCAGGCGGGATAATTGCAGTCTCCGCCCCTTACAGATCGCGTTCTTGGCGAAATGCGGACGTGCCGCTCCTACCCTCACCGCGCATGACTACGCAGCAATCGTCGGCAGGCGGATTTTCGGACCTTTCGGCACGCAAGCCCGCTTGCTCCGCCGTCGTCGGGTTGCAATGGGGCGATGAAGGCAAGGGCAAAATCGTCGACTTGATGGCTGCGGCCCACGACGCCGTCGTGCGGTACAACGGCGGCGCCAACGCCGGCCACAGCGTTGTCGTCGGCGGCTCGCGATACTCGCTGCACCTCATCCCCAGCGGCATTCTCTACCCGGGCAAGGCCGCAGTCATCGGCAACGGCGTCGTGGTTGATCCGTGGAAAGTCGTGGAAGAGATTGACGGTCTAGCTGCCAAGGGCGTCGATACCCGCGGCCTGGTCATCAGCGATCGCGCTCACGTCGTGCTGCCTTATCACAAGCTCGAAGACGGCCTGCGCGAAGACCTGCTCAACTGCTCCAACCCCGCCACCGCGGAAGGTGCGAGCGGCAACATCGGCACGACCCGCCGCGGCATCGGCCCCGCTTACGCCGACAAGTGCCAGCGAGCCGGCGCCGTCCGCATGCGCGATCTGCTCCGCCGCGATGCCCTTCGCGAACGCCTGAGCCTCTCGCTGGCTGTCAAGAAGCCCCTGCTCAGCGGCTTGGGCCTCGCCGAAGGATCCAGCGATGTCGAGCTCGAAGCACTTACCGACAAGTGCCTGGCTGTCGGCCAGCGTCTGGCACCGATGATTCAAGACACCACCCAGCTTCTGCACGGCATGCTCGGGCAGGGCAAGAGCATCCTGTTCGAAGGCGCCAACGGCACCCTGCTGGATGTGGATCACGGCACGTATCCCTACGTCACGGGCAGCAGTTGCATCGCCAGCGGCATCGGCACCGGCACGGGCGTGCCCGCCACACGCGTGTCGCGCGTCATCGGCGTCATGAAGGCCTACACCACCCGCGTCGGCAGTGGTCCCATGCCCAGCGAACTCAAGAACGACACGGGCAACCGCATCCGCGAGCGTGGTCGCGAGTACGGCACCACGACCGGCCGCCCCCGTCGCGTGGGCTGGCTTGATCTGGTCGCGACCAAGTACTCCGTCATGATCAACGGTGCCACTGGCGTCGCCCTCACCATGCTCGATGTGCTCGCAGGCTTTGACCAGGTCAACGCGTGCACCGCCTACGAAATCGACGGCAAGACCTACGACTATTTTGTTCCCGACGCCATCGAACTCAGCAAGGCCAAGCCCGTACTGACCACGCTGCCCGGCTGGTCGCAGGACCTCTCCACCGTGACCAGCCGCGACCGCCTTCCCGACAGCGCCCGCAAGTACGTCGACTTCCTCGAGAAGTACCTGGGCGTGCCCGTGCAGATCGTGAGCGTCGGTCCGGGACGTGAACAGACGATGATCGCGATGTAACGCAGGATGCACGCGAAATATGCCAAGAGCGCAACGATGCAGGACAACAATGTGATGCATCACGTGCGTCTTTGCGGTCAATCGGTTTGCCCATGACCACTCTTGCCCCATCTCCCTTCGCCGCCGACCCGCGAGCCGTCGCGAAAGTCGCCGCGTTGCGCGAGCGGGCCCCGCTTGCTGATCCACTGCGATACCTGCCCGATGTGCACCCGTGCAAGGTGCCGTGCCACGTTGCCATCATCATGGACGGCAACGGTCGCTGGGCCACCCAGCGTGGCATGCCGCGGGAACTGGGCCACCGCGCCGGTGCCGTCGCCGTGCGTCGCGCAGTCGAAGAGTGCGTGCGACTCGGCGTGGAAGTCCTCACTCTCTACTCCTTCAGCCTCGAAAACTGGAAGCGCCCCAAGACCGAAGTCGACGCGCTGATGGAACTGTGCATTACCTACCTCGAAGGTGAACAGCAGGAGATGATGGATCGCGGCGTCGCGCTACGCGTCCTGGGCCGCCGCGAAGGTCTGCCACAACGCGTGCTCGACACCATGGACCGCGTGACTGGCGCCACCGCACGCAACAAGGCGCTCACGCTGTGCCTCGCCATCAACTACGGCTCGCGCGCCGAACTTGCCGACGCCGCCAAGAGCCTCGCTCGTGATGTCGCCGCCGGACGACTGCATCCCGACGCCATCGACGAGGACCTGCTCGCCTCGCGCCTCACAACCGCAGGCTTGCCCGATCCCGACTTGCTGATTCGCACTGCAGGCGAAATGCGCGTGAGCAATTACCTGCTCTGGCAGATCAGCTACGCCGAACTGCACGTCACGCCCACGCTCTGGCCCGACTTCGCCGGCGAACACCTGCACGCCGCCATTCGCGACTTCGCAGGACGCAATCGCAAGTTTGGCGGGTTGGGCGATCAATGCGGGACCACGAGCGACACGGAAGGAGCTGCGCGCACCCATGGGTAAACGGCTGCTCTTTGGCCCAGTCATGATCGCCCTGCTGGTCGCGGGGTTGTACATCGATCACAGAGTCGCGCTGCATCCTTTGCCGCCCGCCATGGCAGACCTGTTGCCCGCCGGCTGGAGCTCGGGCAACTGGCCGCCCGGCGCGATCATCCTGCCCATTGTGCTCGCGCTCGTTTCGCTCGCAGCTCGCGAAATGGCTGCGTTGCTCGAAGCCGAAGGCATCGAAGGCAGCAAGCGCATGGCGACCTTTGCCGCCGTCATTGGCGTGCTCGTCAGTTGTCTCGTCCCTGCGGCCTTTGGTGCGGTCACCGCCATCGCCATCGTCAGCACAGCAGCCGTTGCGGTGCTCGTGGGGGCCATGGCGTTCTACTCAAGGCACAAGACGGTTGAAGGCGTGATCGCCGCAACAGGCGGCGTGTTGCTCAGCTTTGTCTACCTCGGGCTCATGGCCGGCTTCCTGCTCGCCATCCGCCGTGAGTTTGAAGTCATCGTGCTCGGCTGGGTCATCCTCATGGTGAAGGCCTGCGACATCGGCGCGTACTTCACAGGCAAGGCCGTCGGCAAGCACAAGCTCATCCCCTGGCTCAGCCCCGGCAAGACGTGGGAAGGGTTGTGGGGGGGTGTCGTGCTCTCCGCCCTCGTGGGCGTCTTTGGCGGCATGCTCGTTGAGCGTGTCACGGGCGACGATGTGCCGCCCTGGTGGGCCTGTGCCCTCATGGGTGCCACTTTGGGTGTTGTGGGGCAAGCGGGCGACCTGCTCGAAAGCCTCCTCAAGCGTGATGCCGGCAAGAAAGACAGTGGCGGCAGCATTCCCGGCTTCGGCGGCATTCTCGATGTGCTCGATTCGCCCCTGCTTGCCGCGCCCGTCGCCTTCTGGTGGCTGCGCATCATGGGCGAACGCGGATACTTCTGAGACGCCAAAGCGGCCCGCCCCCCTCGAATCCCCCAACATTCTGCGACCAACCTCAGGATTTCCTGCGAGTTCATGCGCTTTGGACAAGCCGAGTGACGGTTTTTCCGCTAGACTTATCTGGTAGCGGGAAGCCACCCCGGCTGAACGCCCTTTGGGAACTTGCGCGTATGGATGTGACGGCCCAGTTGCGGAAAGTCTTCGACGTCGAACAACAGCTTCGAAAGCTCAAGAGCGGGCTGACCGGAGCCGAGCGGTTCTTGGCGGAGCAGGACAAGGACCTCAAGTCCTTGCTGTCCCAAAAGGAGGCCCTCGAGACGCAGATCAAGACCCTGACGGCTCAGTCCTCCAACCACCTGGGTGAAGTGAAGCGCCTCGATGGCAAGCTCTCCAGCGTTCGCGGCGTTATGGACAACGCCCAGAACAACAAGGAATACAAGGCATCTCTCACCGAGATGAACACCTTCAAGGCCGAGCGCGACCGCAACGAGACCACCGCCAAGGACCTCCAGACCAAGGTCGACGAACTTCGCAAGCAGATCGCCGCGATCGACGCCAAGCGTGAAGACCGCGAGAAGATCCGCAAGGTTGCCGCCGGTGACCGCGATGCCCGCCATGGCGAAGTCGCCGACAAGCTCGCCGCCCTCTCCGCTCAGCGCGACGAACTGGCCGTCGGCATTCCGGCCGAAGTGCTGCGTGATTTCCAACGCATCGTCGAGCAACGTGGCGAGAACGCCATGGGCGCCATCCAGATCGACGACCTCAAGCGCATGGAATTCAGCTGCGGCGTCTGCATGATGGCCATCCCCGTTGACCAAGCCATCAGCGTTCGCCAAGTTGGCCGCGTCACCAAGTGCGCCAGCTGCCAGTGCTACCTCTTCATCGACGAAGACGACGCCAAGCGCATGGCTAACGGCGGCAAGCCCGAGAAGGCTCCGCGCGTCGCCAAGGCCAAGGGTGAGAAGGCCGAAAAGACGCCCAAGAAGGATCGCGCCAACGCCGAAGACATTGCCAAGAGCGAAGCCAAGGCGAAGAAGAAGAAAGCCGAAGCCGCCGCTGAGGCGTAAACCAAATCGATAAAGCGAAAAGCGATAAAGCGAAAATGGAGGTGCTTAGGCACGCTCATTTTCGCTTTATCGCTTTTCACTTTATCGTTTGCCTCAGTCTCCCGACTCGCTCGATTGCAGATCAAAGTGCGCCTTCTGCAGCGGCACAATTTCATCGAGAATGTGCATGAGCACTTCCGCCGGGCTGCCCATCGCGTCCACTTCAATGATCGACTCGCGCGGATAGAAATCCAGCACGGGCTTGGTTTCGGCTTCGTACACCTCAAACCGCCGACGAATAACGTCAGGCTTCGCATCGTCCACGCGGTTCTGCTTCAATGCCCTTCGCCGCATGCGCTCAAACAGTGCCTCTTTATCTCGGCACACGAGATGGACCACCGCAAGCACGTTGCAATAGCGATACAGCACGTTCGCCTGATTCACGCTGCGAGGCAGGCCATCCAGCACCAGCAGGTCGGCGTTGGGCTTGAACATCTGCAGAATCGATTGCGCGTACACGTTCTGGTGCCAGATGCGCATCGTCACATCGTCGGGCACCAGTTCGCCTCGCGAGCTGTATTGAAAGAACAGCTTGCCCAGTTCGCTCTGCGCGTCGAGATTGCGGAAAATGTCGCCCGTCGAGCTATGAAAGAAACCCGGAATCTGGTGCAGGATCTTCCCCTGCGTGCCTTTGCCCACGCCGGGGGGGCCGAACAACAGAATCGTCTGGTAGCGATCGGTGGACATGCCGCACGAACCTTTCAGGTCTTTGGTGTGACAAAGCGGTCGAGCTGGGAGTGTACCACAGACGCGAAGGGATGCGAATGCATTCACGGCCTTCCGCGCTTATCGGTGCGGACTGGTGCCGAATATGCCGACTGGCGAACTTCAGCGCACGCGTACCGCGACGATCGTCTTGTCGTCGCTGCGCGTCTTGCTCAGCCCGCTCCACTGGCGGACTTCCCACAGCATCCGCTCGACAATCTCACCTGCGTTGGCGTTGGGCTTCTCTTGGAGACACGTGAGCAAGGCCTGCCGCACGCGCTGCTTGCCAAACCGCTCGCCCGAGAAGTTCGTCGCATCCGGCAGTCCGTCCGTATACGCCACAAGGACGTCGCCCGGGCGGATGTCAAAGACCGCGCGCTGGTACCGCTGGCTGGGGTCAATACCCACAACCATGCCGCCCACGGTCAGTTCGTCCATGTCCGCCATCGTGGGCGTGCGATGCTTAGGCACACGAACGACCAGAGGCGGCTCATGCCCAGCGCTGCAGTACGTCAGCCGCATCTTGTGGGCATCCAGCACGCCATACCACAAGCTCGCAAATTCAAAGTCGCGCGTATCGCGACACATCGCGTGGTTTACGCGGCTCACGATCTCATCAAGGTCATACAGATCCTGCGCAAAGGCTCGCAGGCTCGCACGCACGCTGCTCATGAGCAGCGCCGCCGCGATGCCTTTACCCACCACGTCACCAACCACAAGGCCTAGGTGGCCGTTGAGATCAATGAAGTCGTAGAAATCTCCACCCAGCTCAAAGCTGGGAATGTACCGCGCCGCCACATCAAGATTCGGGAAGTTCGGCACACCGCGAGGCAGCATGCGCCGCTGCACGTCCGCCGCAAGCTGCAACTGACGCTGCAGAACCTGCTCTTCCTTTTCCAGTCGCATCAATCGGCTTTGCTCCAGCGCAACAGCCGCCTGGCTCGCAATACTCGCCAGCAGACGCTTGTCCGCATCATCAAAGCTCCGCGGCGTGCGCGAATACAGCCGAATCACGCCCAAGGGCCGGTTCTTGAACACCAGCCCCGCATGCAGCGCGGCGCCGAGACCTTCCTCCGCCGCGCGCTGCGGAATCAGTACGCGATCATCACTCGCCAGATCCTCGCTCACGACAACCTGCCCCGTCATCGCAAGGCGATCAAACGTGCGATCCTTGCTGAGCGGCTGCGGAAACTCGAGCCACCCCTGCGACAAGTTGCGACTCGTCGCGAGCACAAGATCTTCTTCGTTCTCCGACAACTCACCGTCATGCTCCTTCATCAGCATGATCGAGCCGGCATCAAGCCCCAGCACGTCCAGCGACAACTCAATGGCCACGTCCAGCACCTTCTCGGGGCCCGTCGCACGGTTCAGCAGGCTGCTCATGCGAGCCAACGCCGCGACTTCCTTGATGCGGTGGCGCAGTTCAAGCTCGTGGAAGCACAGCTCCGTCGTCGTGCTCGCCAGCAGGTTGAGCATCTGCTCCAGCCGCGAGCGAGCATCAACCGCAAGCACAGGCGTGCCCGCTGCCACCACCAGAGCGCCAATGGTGAAGGGCCCCAGCTTCAGCGGAATCAGGCTCTGACCGGGCACATCCGCACTCGGTGCGGCATCAACATGCCACGCCGAGCCATCGCTGCCGCTCGATCGCCGAATCGCATGCCCTCGTGCATCACGCAGTTCAACCTCCACGCCCGCGAGGTTTGACAGCTCCGCACACAGCGCCGCGAGCGATCCGTCCGTCAGAAAATCCGTGATGTTGACAGGCGCCGACTGCGACTGCGCCGCAACACCCGGCGCGCCTGCGTTGCTCAGCACGTGTGCCGCGCTGGAAGGTCCGATCGAAGATTGCTGCGTAGGAACGGTTGTCAATGCGTGCTCAGTTTCGTTGCTTGCTTGTGTCTCGCACATCGCCTTTCGACATGCAACACTCGGATAGATGCTCACTCAAGCGAGATGCTCACCAAAGCGTCTGTCGTGCCTTACGGCGCGGCCTGCTCGGCAAGCCAGACTCCTTCCAGCAGTTCCACTAGCGCCGCGTTATCTTCTGGCGTCGGCTGGTTCTGCCCAGCCTTGCCCGAACTGCCTCGCTTGGCCACATCCAGCCCGCTGCGCACCGTGTCGGGCTCACCCAGTTGCCAGCCCACGTACGCCAGCAGCAAGCCGTCGCTCGCCAGCGGCGGCTGGCCCGCATTAGCCGCATTGGTAATGTTCGCCCGCAAGTCCGCCGCGATCGATGTCATGCGTTCGCGAGTCGGGATGGTGCCACCCGTGTACCGAATACCCGTCACTTCCGGATGCTGCAGAATCAACTGCCGGAAGTTCATCGCCGCCGACAGATACAACCCCGCGCCCAGCTGCGCGTGCAGCCGCGCGGCCAGCGCAGTCGGATCGCCCGGCTTGATCTGCAGTGCGCTCGCGAAGCGTTCTTCCGCGTCAAAGTACCGGCCCGATGCGAGCAGTTCCTGCCCCTTGCTCATCGAAGCCGCGAACGGATCGTTCTTGCCCGTCGCCGGATCAATGAACTGATTGGTCTCGCCGCCCGCGCGACGAATCAGCTCCAGCGTCCGCGCATCCATCACGCCGCGCTTGCTCTCGTCCGTCGCTTCTTCTCCATCGGGCTTCCCGCGGAACGCTGAGTTCTTCCCCAGCAGACGATCACGCATGTCGTCAAGCCGCTTCTCCCAGTCTTCCTTCTCACGCGCCACCGGCTCGGGCTGTGTCGTTGTCGGCTGGGGTGCAGGTTCCACGGGCTTCGTGCGAGGCTCCTGATCGGGCCGATCCCGCGTATCGCGCGGTTCGCGCGTCTTGTCCGCGGCGCCACGCATGCGATCACGCAAGTCGTCGAACAGCGTGCGCGTTTCCGCGCCGCGATTATCCGCCGGCTTGTAGAAGTTCTCGGCCTCGGTGCGCTGCACGCTCGTGTCCTGCTGCATCAGCGTGTCAGTGCTCAGTGCTTCGATCAGCCCGGGCCGCTGCGTCTTGTCGGTGTCACGCGTGCGAACACCAAGCAGGCTGCTCGCCGTCACGCGCTGCTGCCCCTGGCTCTTGTAACCCACCACGCTCGGGCTCAGGCTGCTGGTGGACGTGAACGTCGCCGTGCTGCGCAGTGTGCCCAACCGCAGTTGATCATCCATGTCCGTCACAATGCGAGGCCGTGACGCACGGATCTGCTCATTGCCACCAGGCCGCGACGCAGCCGCGTTGCGACCCGTGTTGCCCAGATTCGAGAAGTAGCTCGCCCGCGGCGCGCCGCCACCGGTTGTGTTGCTGAACTGGAATCGCAGCGCGTCACCACCGCGAATCTGTCCTGCGCTGGTACTGTCGCGCCGGAAGCTGAACGTGCTGTCACCCGCCAGCCGCCCGCGGAATTCGTTGGGTGCCGTATATCCGACATTCCCACGGAACGCCTTGCCACCGCCCACGTTGCCCGTGATGATCGCGTTGCGAAGCTGCACTTCGTCGTAGAAGTTGGCCCGCGGCGCAAGCCCGCCGCCACCCACGCGCAGGTCGCGTTCCAGCGCGCGTCCGTCACCGCCCGCGCGGTTCTGTGCCATCGTCTGGCCGCAGCACGCCACCATGACCGCCACGGTCAGTGCCAAGTGCTTGATTGAAACAGACTTGTGAGCGTTCATCGGCGTGCGCATACTGCAACCTCCAGGCCCAGCCTTCTGATGCCACATCATCGTAGCGATGCTTCTACGTCGCGCAGTTTTTCCGGGTGCGGTCGTTCCCGTCCTTCCCGAAAACAACCCCATGGTGCGTCAGACATTGCGCTTTTGCACGCGGTGCTCATAACCTGCCCCAATGCAGCGATACATCACCACGCCCATCTATTACGTCAACGACCGCCCCCACATCGGGCACTGCTACACCACCCTTGTCGCCGACTGCATGGCCCGCTTCGAACGCCTCCGCGGCGCAGGGCCCGTTTTCTTCCTCACAGGCACCGACGAACACGCTGACAAGGTCGTCACTAGCGCGCAAGCCCACGGCATGACCGCCATTCAATGGGCCGACCGCAACGCCGCCGAGTTCGCCAAGGCCTTTACGTTCATCAACGCCAGCAACGACGACTTCATCCGCACCACGCAAGACCGCCACAAGACGCGAGTCATCGAATACGTCAGCGCGATGATCAAAAGCGGCGCGATCTACCCGGGCACCTACGAGGGCTGGTACGACGAGAATCAAGAGGAATATCTCACCGAGACCGTCGCGAAGGACCAGGACTACAAAAGCAGCGTGACCGGCAAGCCCCTTGTGCGCCGCAGCGAGAAGTGCTACTTCTTCAAGCTCAGCGCGTACCAGTCGCGCCTCGAAAAGCACTTCGCTGACAACCCGACCTTCGTGCAGCCTGATGCCCGCCGCAACGAAGTGCTGGGCCGCCTGCGTGACGGCCTCAACGACGTGCCGATCTCCCGCCCGGTGACAGACGACCCCGCCACGCAATTCGGCATTCGCGTGCCTGGCGACGAGCAGCACCGCATCTACGTCTGGATCGACGCGCTCTTCAACTATCTGAGCGTCGTCGACACCGACGACCGCCGCGTTTTCTGGCCGAACGCAAGTGGCTCATCCACCTGCACCCACTTCATCGCCAAAGACATCCTCTGGTTCCACGCCGTCATTTGGCCCGCCATGCTCATGGCCCTGCGCGACACCGCAACCCACGGCACCCGTTTCGACTTCGTAGGCCTGCCCACCACGGTCTACAGCCACGCCTACTGGGTGCGCGAAGGCCGCAAGATGAGCAAGAGTCTCAAGAACTTCATCGAGATCGAGCAGCTCGAGGCCTACGCCAACAAGTACAGCCTCGATGCAGTCCGCTGGTACCTGCTCACGCAAGGCCCGCTCAACGCCACTGACGCCGACTTCAGCCACGGCAAATTCGTCGAGGTTTACAACGCCGATCTCGCCAACGGCATCGGCAATTGCACCAGCCGCGTCGCGAACATGGTTGAAAAGTACTTCGGCACGCTGCCCGCCAACACCAATGCCGCCGGCACGCCGGGTAGCGAATTCAATTGGCGGGCGATCACCAGCGCCGCCTCTACCAAAGCCACCAACGCCTACGCCCAGCACGATCTCGCGACCGGCCTGAGCGCAGGACTTGATCTCGTGCGCAGCGTCGATCAATACATCAACGTCACCGCCCCGTTCAAGCTCGCTAAAACCGTCGAGCAAAACCCCGCCGCCAAGGACCAACTCGCCGCGATCCTGTACAACTGCGCCGAGGCACTTCGCATTGCCAGCGTACTGCTCAGCCCCGCCATGCCTCAGAAGATGGCTCAAGTCTGGCAGTCCTGGCACTGCGCCCCGCCCACCGGCGCAACGCTCGCGCAGCTCTGCGAGTTCGGCGGCAAGCACGCGTTGAAGCCCGGCCAGACAATTGCCAAGGGTGAAGTGCTCTTCATGCGCGCCGACACAGCAGAAGCCGCGCCGGCGTGAAGCTCACGTGGGCTGCTCCATCGCCAACTCCCGCAAATACTCCCACGTATAGATCCCCGTTGCGTGCCCATCGCTGAAGGTCAGTCGCAGCGCGTAATTGCCCACCAGCTCCGCATCCGTCACCGTCAGCGGGCCCCCGCGTGCCGCGCTTGCGGGCAGCACTGTCAGCGGGTTCTTGCTGATCTGTTCGCGCAGCTCACGCATGTCCGCACTGGGGCTCATCTTCCGCAGCCGCGCGATGGAGATGTACGACGACGAGCCGTCGTTCCACGCGATGGTCAGACCTTTGTCTTTCTTGAGATCAAGTGAAGTGGGGACGAGCACGCCCCATGGTAGTGTCACTTGCTCAGCAGTTGCGGCAGCAGATTCACCTCCCGCAGCTTCCACTCACGCACCAGTTTGCCATCAATGAACACCGCAGGCAACCCCGTAATGCCCAGCGCCTTCGCCGCCTTCGCGTCGGCCGCGATCGTTGCATTCGCACTCTGCGCAGCTTGTGTGAGCGCGTCCGCCGTCAGTCCCGTCGTCGCGCCGATGGTCTGTGCCAGGTTCGCCGCCGTCAGGTTCGCAGGCGTTGTGCGCTTGGCAAACGCCCACGCATGTGCCGCCCAGAACGCTTCATTGCCGCCCAGCGCACCCGCCGCCTCGACCAATCGCGAGGCCGTGCAACTGTTCTGGTACCGCGTGAAAGTCATCTCGGGGTTGCACGTCTGATTCACCGGAAAGTGTGCGAAGCTGTAGCGAATGCTCGCGCCGCCCGCCATCAGTTCACGCACGCTCGCGTCCGCTTCAGCGGTGCCAGGCTCTTCGTAATCACCCACAATCACCACACGCTTTGCCCCATCAGTCGGACCCATCACAAAGCGATCAAACTGCGCGGGCATCGCTCGTACGGGCTCCGCTTCATAAATCTCCAGCATGCGCTGCTCAGCCTTGGGCGGCTTGTCGCTGGTTGCATCACGCTTGGGCGGATTGCTCGCCGCCAATTGCGTCACTGCGTTGACGAGCGAGTCCGGAGCCATCCAGCCGCGCAGTTCCACGCCATTGATGAAGATCATGGGCGTGTTCCGCAGTCCCAGTTCCACACCTTCTTCGATGTCTTCCTTCACTCGCTGCTGAATCCGCGGGTCGTCCATCAGTTGCCGCAGCTTCGCGCCATCGATGCCGATGCTGTTGCCGTGTGCAATCACGTCTTCCGGCGTGAACCTCCCGCTTCGCGCAAACAGCCACAGGTGCGTCTGCCAAAATGCCTCCACGCCGCCCAGTTCGCCCGCCGCTTCCGCCGCAAAGGCCCCGAAGCATGAGTCCGGGTGCATGTCGCGCGGCACGTGTGGATTGCAGACGGTGCTCAGAGGGAAGTGCTTGATCGACACTGCCATGTCCAGTGCCGGCTGCATCGCCATCAGTCGCGCCAGTTGCCCTTCCATGATCTTGCAATCCGGGCACTGGTAGTTGGTCAGCATCACCACACGAATCGCGGCGTCCTTTGGTCCCTTGCGATAGCGTCCTTCAAACGCCGCGCTCGCTGCGATCGGAGCAGCGGGCGTCGTTACATTTTGCTGCTGCGCTGCTGCCGGTGTCGCAGTAGTCGCGCTGGTCGCAGTGGTCGCGCTGGTCGTGGGCGTCGTTGATGCCTGCTGCTGAGCATTTGCCTTCATCGCTTCCACGCTCGCCGCGGCCTCCTGCTTTGCCGCAGCCTCCAGCTTCTTGCGTTGATTGCTCTCCACACTCGCCAGCAGCCCCAGCGCAATCGCGCCCGCGCCGCCAGCCATCGCCAGCCCGCGCGTATCGAGTCCCACCGGCGCACCGCGTGCGCCGATGTACACGCATGCCACAAAAACAAGATTGGCAGCGTGTGCAGCAAGGCAGTACTTGCACGCCCAGCCTTCCGCGAACATCACGATTACAAACATCAGGCTGCCCAGCAGCCCGATCGTCGACACCGTGCGCAGCGTGCGGCTCGCACCCGACCCCAGCCACCACGCCAGCATCCCAAGGAAGTACGCCGCACCCGCCGAAGCCGTCGAAATGTTCGCAAGCGGCACTTTGCCCCACACGCTCTTGGCCGCTTCATCGCACGGGCTGCCAGGCCCGCAGCCCGGCAGCGCAACCGCACGCAGGTGCCCCGCCACCAGCACCAACGCAGCCGTAGCGGCCACCGCCAGCGCAAGTGCTCCAATCACTTGCAGCGCCTTGGGCCCAGCGGACTCATGACTCGTCTGCTGCGACTTCTGCGCCGGACTGCCTTTTTGTTTGGACATGGTTCGTCCTGTCTGCCGCTGCAATTGCAACGCGAAGGGTGTAATCGTTCGTGGAGGGCCTGTCGAGAACAATATCTCCTCTGCCAAACCACTTGCATTCGCGACCGTTTTGTGCGAAACTACGCCCACAGAGGTCCTTCCCGGCGATCGGGGCTGAGAGGGTGTACGGAAAGTGGTTTCGTGGGTCGCATGAGTCCGCCGTGCCATCGGGGCACGGCATGATGGAGGTCCTCACAATGCGTCGTTTCTCCAAAGCGTGGCTGCGCGCGTGCTGTACAGGCATCGCCGCGAGCGTCGTTGGCTTGGCCGCCAGCGCGTCGCAAGCCCAAACAACCGGCCTGGGCGGATGTTGTTTCCGTCCTGCCGGCTCCAACACCACGCAGTGCGTCGTCACGACCCTGCAAGATTGCATCAGCCGCCAAGGCTTCTTCCGCGGTCCGGGCACCAACTGCAACACGCCCTGCCCGACTGCAACACCCACCGGCGCGTGCTGCATCACCTCGCCCGCTGGCGCAACCTGCGTCCAAACCACGCAAGCAAACTGCGTGAGCCAGCAAGGCACCTGGCGCGGAGCTGGCGTCGCGTGTTCCAACACGCTGTGCGCCCCCGCACCCACCGGCGGCTGCTGCATCCGCACAGCCACGGGCGTCGTGTGCGAACTGCGCACGCAAGCCGGCTGTGCTCAGGCCCAAGGCCTCTGGCGCGGTCCCAACACAACGTGCAACGATCCTTGCCCCACGCCCGCGCCCCTCGGCGCATGCTGCGTCACCTCGCCGGCTGGCCTCGTCTGCGTGCAACTTACTGAAGCCCAGTGCACGCAACAACAAGGCACCTGGCGCGGCGCCAACACGCTCTGCTCCGCCACCGCCTGCCCGCAGCCGCTGCCCACCGGCGGTTGCTGCTTCCGTAACGCCGCTGGCGCAATCGTCTGCGACGTGCTGACGCAAGCCGCGTGCGCCCAGGCCCAAGGCCTTTGGCGCGGACCCGGCACCAACTGCCAAACTGCCTGCCCGCAGCCCACGCCCACCGGCGGTTGCTGCTTCCGTAATGCCGCTGGCGCAATCGTCTGCGATGTGCTGACGCAAGCCGCCTGCGCTCAGGCTCAAGGCCTCTGGCGTGGACCCGGCACCAACTGCCAAACTGCTTGCCCGCAGCCCACGCCCACCGGTGCATGCTGCGTCACCTCTCCCAACGGCACTTTCTGCCAGTTGCTGACCGAAGCACAGTGCGCGCAAACGCAGGGCACCTGGCGCGGCGTTGGCACGCAGTGCGCCGCAACCACCTGTGCGGCTCCGGCTCCCACCGGCGCGTGCTGCCTGCGCACCAGCACAGGCGCAATCACCTGTGAGATCAAGACCCTCGTCGAGTGCCGCACCGCTCGCGGCGTGTGGCGTGGCCCGAGCACGACCTGCACCAACGGCTGCGCGCAGCCCACGCCGCCCAGCGGCGCATGCTGCGTCCGCGGCGAAGATGGCCAAATCTCCTGCAGTGTGCAAACGCTTCAGGCTTGTGCACAGGCTGGTGGCCTCTTCCGCGGCCCCAACACCACCTGCGAAACTCCATGCCCGCAGCCGCCCGCTCCTCGCGGCTCCTGCTGTGCTGAAGATAAGGGTGAGATCGTGTGCCTCATCCGCACACAAGCAGGCTGCGATGAACTGCAAGGCACCTGGGGCGGCGCAAACTCGCGCTGCTACCCCGGCTCCTGTCGCGCAGGCTGTCCGTGCGACTGGAACGACGACGGCGATCTGTCGCAAGCCGACATCACCGCCTTCATCACCGCCTATCAGGCCCAGAACGCCGACTTCGATGGCGACGGCGACACCGACACCGCCGACATCGCCGGCTTCCTGGCCTGCTACCAGACCGACCCGGACTGCTAAGGCACTGGGCATTGGTGAAGGGCCAGTGGCCACTTCTCGCCTGCTCTGATCGCCGACACACATCTTCCGCGGAGCCGGACTCGCGTCCGGCTCCGCGGTTTCGTTTTTGCGTTTATCCGCATTGCTCTTTGCCGATAGCACCACCAGTCCTGAAACTCGTCGATGCCAATCGCGAACTATCGGCATCGAGCGGTCGCCGCAGCGCACGCGCACGAGGGTGAAGCAGTGGGGAGGCTCTATGGGGTATCGCGCAACACACGACGGGTATACGGTCAGCGGCATGGCAACCAGCGAGCCATCTTCGCAGCACTGCGCCATCCGCTGCGTCTGCTTTGACTGGGGCGGCGTCATTCTGCGTCATTGCCGCGGCTGGGCTGAGGCCTGCCTCGCCTCGGGCGTGCCTCTGCGCGAGGGCATGGATGATCCGGTCCGCAAGCAGCATCGCCAGGAACTCAACCATCTCTTTCAGATCGGTCGCATCAGCGAAGCGGAGTTCTTCCCGCAGATCGCAGCGGCGACCGGCGGCCTCTACACCGAAGCCGAAGTCCGCCGCCTGCACCACGGCTGGCTGCTCACCGAGTACGCGGGCGTCAGCGACATCATCGATGCCATCAACGCCGTGGGCCACGTGCAGACCGCCCTGCTCAGCAACACCAACGCGGCCCACTGGGCCCGCCACATGGACAGCCCCTGCGGCACGATCAAGGCCGACTACCCCGCCATCCAGCGCATCACCCATCGCCACGCCAGCCACCTGCTCGGCCACGCCAAACCCCACGGCGACATCTACCGCGCCTTCGAAGACGCGACCGGCTTCGGCCCCGGCGACATTCTCTTCTTTGATGACCTGCCCGACAACATCGCCATGGCACGCCAACTCGGCTGGCACGCCGTCTTGATTGATCACACCCGCGAGACGGCCCCGCAGTTGCACGCTGCCCTTCTCAAGACCGGCGTGCTCACGCCGCAGACACAGGCGTAAGCAGCGCGAGCGAACCAGCACACCACGTGGCAAAGCCGGCATGGGCGGGTCAAAGCCGGCAAGTGGGGCGCAAAGCCAGCAAGGGCTGCATAACACCGCGTTTGGCGAAAAAACGTGACAACTTTCCCGATGCCGCGTCCCGCACACGGCCAGTTGCACGGCCCCCGTTGGCCATTGCATGGCCGCAACTGCCAGTTGCATGGCTCCTGTTGGCGATTGCATGGCCGCAACTGCCAGTTGCATGGCTCCCGTTGGCAATTGCATGGCCGTAACTGCCAGTTGCATGGCTCCCGTTGGCAATTGCATGGCCGCAACTGCCAGTTGCATGGCAGCACCGGGGGCCGGATGCCCGCAAAGTCTGCGCATCGCGCGGGCGGCCTACGCCCGCACCGCGCTCACCACGAGGAACGCGACGTACGACGCCAGCAGCAGGCAGCCTTCCAGGCGTGACACGGTCTTGTTGAAGCTCCGGCTGATGGGAACCAGCGCGAGAGCCAGCACGCCCATGTAGGCCAGAGGAATCGTGAAGGAGCTATCTACTGCTGGTGGGGCGATGAGGCCGCTGATGCCGAAGATGAACCCGGCGTTGAACAGGCAACTGCCGATGGCGTTGCCCACGGCAAGATCAGTCTGGCCCTTGCGAACAGCCATCACGCCCGTGACCATCTCAGGGAGCGTGGTGCCGATGGAGACGATGGTGACGCCCACGATGGCCGCGGGCACGCCCAGCGCCAGCGCGATGCCGCTGGCGCCATCGCTCGCGAGCGAGCCGCCCAGCGACAGCAGTGCCAGCCCCACCACAAAGAAGACCGCGATGATGGGCCACGTGAGCAGCTTGGGTGTGTCGGTGGGGTCGGGTCCCAGCGTGTCGGCGGCGGCGGGCGTGGGCGCGGCCGCGCTGGCGAGCATGGCGGCGATGATCGCCCACAGGCTGTAGATGCAGAACAGGCCCAGCATGAAGGCGGCCTTCCACCACGTGAAGCCCAGGAACAGCCCCAGCCCCGCCATCGTCGCCAGCAGGGCCGCGTTGAGCCAGATCTCGACATTGATGAGGCGCTCCTGCACGCGCAGCGGCTTGAGCAGCGCGCACACGCCCAGCACCAGCGCCATGTTGCAGATGTTCGCGCCGACGACATTGCCCAGCGCCAAATCGCCTCGTCCCTTGTACGCCGAAATCAGGTTCAGCGCGACTTCCGGTGCCGACGTGCCCCACGCCACCAGCGTGAGGCCGACAACCAAGGGCGAGACACGCAGCCGCGTGGCAGCATCCACTGAAGCGGAAACCAAGAGGCGTCCACCAACAAGTAGAAGTACCAGTCCGCCGAGGAATTGCAGCGTGGAGACAGTCATGGTCGTGTCGAGTGCCGCGTGCTTCTCGGGCGGAGCGATGGTCACGCGCTTGCAAACAATGGTTGCGGGCCCACGTACCATTTCGGTATCGCAAGTTCTAAGGGCAGCGTGCGGTTTCGCCGATTGCCGGGATACCGGGAGCGACGCCCGAACAATGCATGGCAGGACGACAGGTTGGATGGGGCGATAGATGGGAGCCAGTCCGCACGCGAGCGAACCGGCGCACGACACACAAAGGAATCAGTCATGGGCCACACTTCAACCAACGGACACCTGAACGGCAACGGCACCCACACCAACGGCACGCATGCCAAGGGTGCGTTCGCCGACAAAGTCGCGATGCAGCACAAGCTCTTCGCCCAGCTCTCCGACATGTTCGGCAAAGAAGTGCCCATGTACGACAAGAGCCTGCTCGTCAACCGCATCACCAACACCGCCGTGTGTGATCTGCTCAGCAAGAAGTTTACGGGCTTTGCCATCAGCCCCGAGCAGATGGAGAAGACCAGCGGCGAGCGCCACGGCGCCATCCGCATCGGTCGCCCCGATGAGTACAAATGGATCACCCGCTTCTTCGCGCAGTTCGCGATGGAGCCACACAACTACTACGACATGACCAGCGTGGGCGCCAAGAGCCAGCCCATCGTCGCGACCGCCTTCCGCAGCAGCGTGAACCCCGAGCACCGCGTCTTCAGTTCGCTCCTGCAGACCGACTACTTCGCGGGCGAAACGCGCACTCGCATCGAACAGCTCCTCGCCAAGCGCACCGTCTTCAGCGACCGCGCCAAGGAACTGATCGAGAAGGGCGAGAAGCAAGGCGGCCTCTCGCTCGACGACGCGACCGCGCTCATCAAGGAAGGCACCGACCGCATCTTCAAGTGGACCGCCAAGGCCAGCGATCACAACCTGTACAAAGAACTCTGTGACGCTGGCTTCAAGATCGCCGCAGATATCGCGTGCTTCCAGAGCCACCACCTCAACCACCTCACGCCCAACACGCTGTGCATGGATCTGTACACCGCCGCGATGCAGCACACCATGGGCCAGATGGACGAGGCCGCCTTCCGCATGCGTGCCACCCGCGCACTCACGCGTCTGCGCAGTTTCGCCGATCGCGACTGGATGCGCCTGCACTTCCGCCACCTGACGCCCGACGCCATCGCCGCGTTTGGCGAAGGCTCAGTCGATGACATGTTCATCGGCGCAGTGGTTGCCGGGCTCGTCGCCCGCTTCAAACGCGACGATGTGCAACTCAGCAAACTCAAGCACGCGGGCTTTAAGGACTTCACCGAAGGCCCCAGCGAAGACACGCCCGTGCTGCTTCGTCAGGACGCGTACAAGGCTCTCACCGAGCCCGTGCAGTTCACCAATCCCGATGGCAGCGTGACCGACACTGTCCACACCGCCCGCTTCGGCGAGATCGAGCAGCGCTTCTACGCCACGACCGCCAAAGGCCGCGCGCTCTACGACAAGTGCCTCGCCGTGGCCGACGCCGCCCGCGAGAAGGATCCCAGCCTGCCCAAGCGCGACTTCGCCGCGTACGAAGCGCTCTACGCCGAGCCCTTCAAGTCCTTCCCCAAGACCATGCGCGAGTTGCTCAAGGCCGGCATGATCTACGGCCGCTACAGCGCAACGAGCAAAGGCATGAACGCCGACCCCGCCACGCTGCCCCTCGATCGCTTCGCGCTCGTCGAGCAAGGCTTCGCCCGCGTCGAAGGTCTGCGCTACGAAGACTTCCTGCCCGTCAGCGCTGCAGGTATCTTCGCCAGCAACCTCAACCAATACGGCACCAAGAGCACCGCCGCTGTGAAGCCGCAGTACACGCAGGCGCAGCTCGAAGCCGTGATGGGCCGCGGCATCATCAGCACCGACGAGCAGTACGAAGCTATTGAAGCTGCGTCACTTATGCAGATGTACAGCAAGCTGGGCTTGCTCGACAAGCTGCCCGCTGGCGAACGCCAGGCGATGGAGTGTGCAGCCACCAAGGCTCCGCAGGGTGCGATGGCCGAAGCGCTGGTGTGATACTCAGTTGAGTACATCGCCCATCAACATTCGTTCACTGCCGGCGACTCCAAGGTCGCCGGTTTTCATTTGTGTGAACGAGTCGTGCAAAATCTCTCCCATCTTCGCGCTGATTCTCTCTGCGCATCGCATTCTCTCTTGCATCACACACGCCCCTTCGCTAGTCTGCTTGCATGAGCAACATGACTTTCACCGTTGATCCCGTCGCCGCCGCCACACAAGATGTCGCCAATAAATTGTGCGACCTCTGTACCCGTGGCGAACACGACAAAGCAATGAACGACCTCTACGCCGACAACGCTCGCCACGTCGAGGTCATGGCCATGCCGGGCAGCCCCTGGCCGCGCATCATCGAGGGCAAAGCCGCCCTGCAGAAGTACAGCGAGGAGTGGTCCAAGACCACGACCGTGCACAGCTGCACCATCGGCAAGCCGCTTGTCAATGGCGACCAGTTCCTCGTCGAGATGACGATGGATGCCACCCATCACGAAGGCCCTATGGCCGGCCAGCGCATGACAATGAGCGAACAGTGCCTCTACACGGTCAAGAACGGCAAAATCGCCGAAGCCAAGTTCTTTTATTCCTGCGGCTAAACGCACCTCGAACGATCAACATCCCACGTTGTATCACAAGGCGAGCATTTTGCTCGCCTTGTTACATCTGTGCGTGCGGTCTCTCGGCCTTGCCGATGGTCTCCGCCTTTCTGCGAGTCACCCCGACCGGCCCCCATAAACTCGCCCATGGACCAACTCACGACCGGCACGCTTCTCGCCGTCACCGTCGGCAACACCCGCACGCGGCTGGGCCTCTTCCGTCCCACCGCCACCCAAGGCGGTGAGTTGATCGAAGCTGCCAGCCACAGCAATACCGACCTTGCCGCCATCGCCAAGCACGCCCGCGAGTTGCTCGCCAGCGATCACGGCTCAAGCATCGTCATGTCGTCGGTCAATAACAAGGCTGCTGACGAACTCGAGAAACTGCTCCGCGCCGAAACGGGCGAAGAGACCTTTCGCTTCGGTCGCGACCTGATCATCCCGCTGCGCAACACACTCGATGACGACAAGACAGTGGGGCAGGATCGCCTGCTCTGCGCCCTCGCTGCCTTCAGTAAGGCCAAGCAGGCCTGCGTCATCGTGGATGCCGGCACAGCCATCACCGTTGATTTCATCGACGGCGAAGGCGTCTTCCAGGGCGGCGTCATCGCGCCAGGCGTCCACATGATGCTCGACAGCCTGCACGAACACACCGCGGCCTTGCCCGAACTCGCCTTCACCAAGCCCGACGCGGAACGAGGCGCATTTGGCAAAGACACCAAGCACGCCATGCTGCTGGGCGTGCAGGCCGCGGCCCAAGGCCTCGTGCGGCTCGTGGTCGAGCGCTATGCCGAGGCCTACGACGCATACCCGCAGATCATCGCCACGGGAGGCGACGCGCCCACGCTCTTTGAGAACGACGAAGTCGTCGAACACGTGGTGCCCGACTTGCAACTCATAGGCATCTACGAAGCCTGCAAACGCAACCTCAGCGAAGATGGCGGCGTGATCGATGATGACGACGCGGACGACCAGTGACCACCGCTCACACCGATGCCATCACCTGGCGCATGCTCACGCCCGGCACGCACGCCGGTGCTATCGCCATGTTCTGGCTGCACGCCAGTGACGCCGCATCGCTGCAAAGTGCCATGCAGCGCATGCAGTTGCGTGACATCGCCGTGGGAAACGTCGCGCTGCGCACGCTGTTCGCCATCGACGAAGCGCTCATCGCACGCGTCAATGAATCAACGCTCCTGCTCATGCCGCACGGCAGCGTCGCCGGGTGTCGCGCCATCGCGCGTCATCTGCAAGCCAATTTTGGTGACGCCGCGCCCGATACAACCCTCGCGCGAGATGCGCACGCATGGTTCCCCGAAGCTCGCAGTGAAGTCGAGGCACGCGCCTTGCTCGCGCTCTCTCGCACCAGCAGTCGTTTGGCGGTAGATGTACTGCTCACGCAGCACGACCTCTGGAGCCGCCCCGATGCCGCAAGCTCACCGGCTCGCGATGCCGCGATGAATCATCTGCTCACGCCGCCGCTGGTTGTCGCTATCGGCCCCAGCAACATCGGCAAGAGCACGCTCATCAATGCCCTCGCCCAGCGCCACGTCAGCATCGTCGCCGATGAGCCCGGCACCACGCGCGATCACGTCGGCGTGCTGCTCGATTGTGCGGGCCTGACCGTGCAATACGTCGATACGCCGGGCCTGCGAAAAACAACCGACGCGGAAGAACTCGCCGCCCGCGCCCGCGCGTTGCAACTCGCTTCGCGCGCTGCTCTGCTCATCCTGTGTGGCGACGCCACCACGCCGCCGCCCGCAGCGAGTCAGTTCGCCACGATACCTCACCTCACCGTCGCCCTCCGCAGCGACCGAGGCCAGCCAAGTTGGCCGGCCGACATCCACACCTGCGCGGCCACCGGCGCCGGCTTGCTGGAACTTATCGCCACCATCCGCGAGACGCTCGTCCCACCGCACCTGCTCTCCCAGCAGCAGCCCTGGAAGTTCTGGTAGTGGGGGAGAACGGAGAACAGAGAGAAGAGAGCAGAGAACAGTGTTGGCCCACACCAGTAAGCCATGCGACCCTCGCCGCCCGCGCTCCGTTCTCCGTTCTCCGTTCTCCGCTCTCCGTTCTCCGTTCTCCGTTCCACGTTCCACGTTCCCCGTTCCCCGTTCCCCGCCCCCTACACTCTTCCCCTATGGCCACCGACGACCGTCGTGATCTGCAAATCCGCGAACGCGCGGGTCTTGAAGAGTCGCTGATTAACCAGGACTTCAAGGACTTTCTTCAGCGCTGGGGCGGCACCGTCCTCACCGTGGTTGCTGTCGCCGCGCTGGGCTATCTAGGCTACCAAAAGTGGACGGCCCGTAAGGTCGAAACGACCACCACCGCCTTTCAGGCCCTCAACCAGCAGCTCGAATCCTCCAACCCCTCGCCGGAAAACCTGCTGGGCGTCGCGCTCGATCACGCCAGCACCCCTGGCGTTGCATCTGCCGCTCGCCTCGCCGCGGCAGATGCGTACCTCAACATCGTCCGCCAAGGCGTCGCCCCCGGCGCAGTGACCAACGAAGACGGCACGCTCCAGAACCCCGCCGACCTGCTCAGCCCCGAAGACCGCGAGAAGAATCTCAAGCTCGCCGCGGAAAACTACAAGTGGGTGCTCGACAACAGCTCCGCGGACCCCGCCAAGGCGCTCGACGCCATCGGCGCGCTCTACGGCCTCGCTGCTGTCGCCGAAAGCCGCGGCAACATGGACGAAGCCAAGACCCACTACGAGCGCATCATCACGCTCAGCAAGCCCTGGGGCGAAGGCGGCCACGCCAAGCTCGCGCAAGAGCGCATCGATTCGCTGTCCACGCTCGCCGCGTTGACCGCTCTGCCCGAGAAGGCGATGGTTCCGGCACCGCTCAACACCGCGCCGCCCGCACCCGCAGCGGAACTGCCCGCCGCCGGCCTGAACCTCGGCGGTGCCGCCGTCGAGCCCACCGCAGTCCCGGCCCAGCCGGCCCCAGCGACTGAACCCGCGCCTGCTCCCGCTCCCGCCCCCGAGGAACCCAAGAAGCCCTGACCTCCGGCCGGCGGCCCGCCCATGACCTTTCGCAAGCCTCGCAAACCCACCAAGCACGACAAGTCCGCCCGTGAAGACGTCTACGACGCGGGCGGCAAAGTCGATGCCGACGCCATCGTCGCCGCGACGCAGCACGCACGCGAAGAAGGTCTGGAAGGCGAAGACGACGAGCAGTTACGTCGCGTGCGTTTCGAGTTGCAGCACGACCTCGACAAGCGTCTCGACAAGTACCTGACTGATCGGATCAGCTTTCTGTCGCGCACGCAGCTCCAGAAACTGATCGACGATGGCGAAGTGACCGTGAACGGTCGCGTCGCGAAGGCCAGCACCAAGCTCAACAGTGGCGACATCGTCGAAGTGGTCGTGCCCGCCCCGCCAGCCAAAGACATTCAGCCAGAGAACATTCCGCTTGAAGTGATGTACGAGGATGAACACATCATCGTCATCAACAAGCAGCCCGACATCATCGTGCACCCCGCTCGCAGCGAGAACACCGGCACCATGCTCGGCGCACTCGCGTGGCACCTCAAGTACAACGGCACGGGCGCACTCTCCAGCGTGGGCAAAGACCTCGCCCGCCCCGGCGTCGTCCATCGCCTCGATCGCGATACCAGCGGCTGCATCGTCTTCGCCAAGACCGACGAGGCCCACTGGAAGCTAGGCCACAGCTTTGAACACCGTCGTGTCGACAAGCGCTATCTCGCTGTCGTCCACGGCTTTGTCGAGCCGGAGAACTTCGTCATCGACCTGCCCCTAGGCCCGCACCCGTCGCGGGAGAAGGGCTACCGCGAGAAGTACGTGGTGCGTCACGATGAACTGGGCAAAGAGAGCGTGACCGTCGTCCGCGTGCGCGAGCGGTACGTGATGGGCAGCCAACAGACGAGTGCGCAAGCGCAAGACCAACCCACGTCGTCACTTCGTCACGCCGTCACTGCGTCACCCTCCGCAGGCTGGTCCGCTCCGGAGCTTCCAAAGACTGCCAACCTGCAGCGCACGCACACCAACCTGTTCGAAGCCGAGATGCAGCGTTTCTCGCTGGTGGAACTCGAACTCAAGACCGGCCGCACCCACCAGATTCGCGTCCACCTTTCCCACAACATGTGGCCCATCGTGGGCGACGACATGTACGGCGGCAAAGCCGTCGGCCTCACCGCCGACACTGTCGACGCGAAGCCCGCGAAACCGGCCAAGGCCGCGAAGGCGGCAAAGAGCAAAGCCGCTGGCGGTACACTGATCGCCTACGCCAAGCCCGAAAGCATCACGGCCGGTACCACGCCCCTCATCGCTCGCCAAGCCCTGCATGCCGCGCTGCTCAGCTTCGATCACCCCATCACTGGCAAGCGCTTCACCTTTACCGCACCGCTGCGCGGTGACATGGCCGCCCTCGTCGCCGCCCTGCGAGCCCGCAGCAACGGAGGCGAGCAACTCGCCGCGCCGGGCGCAACCGTCGAACTGCAACGCTGACAATTCGCGTCATCCGCCCTTGCGTGCATCTCAGCATCTGGTAGACTGTGTGCGAGACTCACATGCCACAAGGGGATGCCATGCGAATCACGCTGCTTGCCGCCATTATCTTCGCGACGTCTTGCCAACTTGCGCCGGCTCAATCGCCGCCCGCTGCCCCGGTCCCCGATGCGCCCCAGCCATGGCAGCAATTTGAAAAGCTGCTGAAGTCGCACGAAGCCAAGATCGAAGCCGCACAACAAGCAATCCTGCAAGAGCTCGAAAAGTTCGATCGCACGTCACTCCCCGAGAACGACTGGTCGCGCATGTGGGCCGGTCGCTATTTGGTGGGAGATGGCCTGGGCAAGAACGTGCACATCTGCATCGGCCCCTCTGGCGACATCGCATACCAGTGGTACGGATGCATGGGCCTCTACGACGGCAACTACGGCAAGATCGTCGAGCGTCTGCCCGACGGCGTACGCATCAAGTGGGAAATTGATCCTTCGTTGAGCACGTATCGTCAGGTTAGCGAGCGCATGTACTTCGTGACGCAAGCTACGGATCGTTTCGTCATCAGCACCTACCAGTTGCTCGACTTTGTCAATGCGTTCAACGAGGGCGGTTTCGGCCGCGAGAATCTGCCGGCCGCTCGCCTGCGTCAGCACGACGATTGGTCACTGCGTCGTGATGCGGCGATGAACTTCAACGCTCTTCCCACACTCCCCGCTCCCTACGACGCGTACATCCTTCGCACACCAACCGAATGGACCATCGAGAGCATCGACATTGCCCGGACGGAGCCCGTGACTGGCGAAGTCAAATCGCTCACTGCATCCGCTCGCATCAAGGGCCGCAGCGATCAAGGCGCGTTCATCGGCATGGAGCTGCCCTGGCGCAGCGAGCAGTTCGACTTCGGTAC
>Ga0315899_10000521_pt1 | contig 46202 bp, 45 predicted proteins | sample LakEriMetagenome_2_FD_203518 | JGI IMG/M metagenome (GOLD analysis project Ga0315899, IMG submission 203518) | Freshwater fungal communities from buoy surface, Lake Erie, Ohio, United States - Buoy 4 MA112 | ecosystem: Environmental > Aquatic > Freshwater > Lake | place: USA: Lake Erie, Ohio...
AAACTTACAACACCGTCGGCTCTCGCCTTCTTCGTCGTAAGTCGCCTCAAAACCACTCTGGGCTCTTTGGCTCCGCGCGCTCGCCTCTCGGCTCCCGCGCAGTCCAAAACCATAACACCCCTCACCCCGGGATCGTCAATCCCCCGCCACCAGGGCTTCAGCCCAGGGCAGGAAGGTGGCCAAAGTCTGGTCGTCCCGGGCCGCCAGCACGGGGAAATCGGCATGGGCCAGATCCTCACCGGCATGCAGCGCCACGGGATCGCGCACCAACCAGCGCAGCGAACAGTTGAGTTCCTGCAGCACCAGCCACGCCGCCGCCAGATCCCAGATCTTGGGTGTGGCCTCCAGGGCCGACACGGTTTGGCCCATGGCCACGCTGACCAGGTTGAGGCTGGCCACCCCCAGCAGGCGGATCTTGCCGGGGAAGCGCTGGTTGGGCAGTTTCTGGAGCACGCCGATCGAGCGGCTGCAGAGCGAGGCGCAACCAGCCGCCTGGTTGCGCTGGGAGGGCGGCAGCAGCGGCTTGCCCTTGCGCCAGGCGCCCATCCCGCGCATGGCCACGATGCGTTGGCGCAGAGGCGGCACATCGAGAATCGCCAGCACCGGCACGCCGTTCTCGAACCGGGCCAGGGAGATCGCCCAGTAGGGAATGCCCGCCGCAAAGTTGGTGGTGCCATCGAGGGGATCCACCACCCAGTAGGCGTCGGTGCGGGGCACCGCCTGGTTGCCCTCCTCGCTCAACACCCCTTCGCCGGGATAGAGCTCCGCCAGGCCAGCCACCAGGGTGGCATCGCTCCAGCGATCGCAGGCCGTGATCAGGCTGCCATCGGCCTTGGCCTCGGAATCCAGCTGGCCAAAGTCTTCACGCTGGCGCTCCGCCACCTGATCGATCAGAGCCTCCAGGCGCTCCAGGCCGGCGGGCAGGGCAGTGGTGGCGGGCGTCATCCGAGCTCAGCGGCGAGAACACGATCGAGGCTGCGGCCCGTGTCCTCCCGGAACTGGCGCAGGTTGAGGCGGGCCAACAGCACCAGGGAGAGCACGGCGATGGCCGCCTCCACCAGCAGCACGGCGGCATAGGACAAGTACACGGCATCTCCGGGCTGGAGCCAGCGGGCCAGATCGAGCAACCCGCCACCCAGCAGCTTGCCCAGGGCGCGCGACAGGGCCTGGGCCAGGCCCCACACACCCACGAAGGTGCCGGCCGCCTCGGGCAAGGTGAGATCGAGCATCAGGCAGAGGGTGCTGTTAGTGGCGATCCCAGAGGCCAGGCCGAACAGCACCATCACCAGCTTGAGCAGCTCAGGCCTGGCGGTGAGGCCCACCAGCACCAACAGCAGCAGGCAGGCCAGGATCAGCCGGCAACCGAGGCGGGCACTGGCGAATTTGCCCAGGCGCGGCACCAGCCAGAAGCCCGCCACCAGCAGTCCCACCAGGGTGCCCACCCCCCAGAGGGCACTGAGGGAGGCGGTGGCCGCAATCGGCATGGCGAACACATCGGCGCCGTAGCTCTCCAGGATCGGATCCTGCAGAAACAGCGCCAGGGTGAAGGCGAGCAGGAAGGCGAAGAACACCAGCACCTGGCGACTGGAGGTGATCAACCGCCAGGCCTGGCGCAGGCTGATGGCGTCGTCGCGCTCGCTGCTGCTGCTGTGCCGACTGGAGCGAGCCTCGGGCTCCATGCCCCAGGTGGCCACCAGCGTGAGCCCCAGCACCGCCAGCGACACCTTGACCATGAAGGCCAGCAGCACCGGCTGCAACACCGCCGGATCCACCACCCCATCCAGCCCCTTCAGGCTGACGGCGGTGGCGATCGCGCCCACCACGATGCCCACGGTGAGGAGGCACCAGATCAGGCCCACGGCCCTGGGGCGCTCCTCTTCATCGGTGAGATCGATCACCAGCGCCAGATAGGGGGTTGTGGCCAGCGAGATGGCCAGGCCGTAGAGGGCGAACAGGCCACACAGGGCGGCGATGCCCCAGCCGATCGCCAGCTGGCCTCCACTCTGAAAGGCCCCGTGCAGCTGGAAGATCAGTGGAATCGAGAGCACCGCCAGCCCACAGAAGAGCGCCGAGCCCAACCAGATGTAGGGGGTGCGGTGACGGCCCATGAAGGGATGGGCATCAGAGACCTGGCCAAACAGGATCCGCGAGGGCGCCATGAACTGCTCAAAGGCCAGGGCGCCGCCCACGAGCAGGCCAGGGAATTGCAACTCGCTCAACATCACCCGGTTGAGCATGCCCGCGAAAATCACGGCCAGGCAGCCCAGGCATCCCTGGAACAGGCCCAGGCGCAGCAGGCGGGGAAGGGGAAGATTCAGCTGGCCAACCAGAGCTGAGAACTGAGGTTAGAACGGCCGAGCGAGATCAGGAACCGGCCTGATCCAGGCGCTTGAGACTGGCCTGACAAGCGGGCTGCAGCGGCTCGGGGGGCACGGGCACGTCCACGCCGGTGGAGGGTTTGGTGGCCGGCAGGCTCGGCGCCTGGCAGACGGCCACCTGATCGAGGCCGGTGCGGCGGCGCAGCTCCGCCAGGTTGGAGTTGTATTCCGCCAGGGCAGTGGAGTAGCGCACCTCGGCCTGGGTGAGGTCGCGCTGGTTGTCCACCACCTCCCGCTGGGTGCTCACACCGGCCTGGAAGCGCAGGCGGGCCAGGCGCAGGGATTCGCGAGCCGAGGCCACCTCCCGCGAAGTGGTTTGGATGTTGCGGTTGGCGCGCCCGAGCCGGTAGAAGCTCTGCTCCACATCGAAGCGGATCTGGTCGCGCGCCCTGGCGAAGTTGAAGGTGTTCTCCTGGGCCTTCTGTTTCGACTGCCGGTACTGGGCCCGGGCGGCGCCGCCATCAAAGATGTTCCAAGTGAAGTTCATGCCCACGGAGTTGGTGACCGCCCAACCGGAGCTTCCTGGCAGGTCGACCAGTACGCCCTCGTTACCCCTGTAGCGGTTGCCGACGAGGGAATTGAACACGTTGAGGAACGGCTGCACCGAGCCCAGGGCGCTGTTGGCCTGGCTGTTGGCCACCGAGATCGAGAGAATCGCGTTATCGAGCTCTTCGCGGAAGGCATAGGCCGCGATGATGCTCTCCTGCATCGACGGTGTCCAGACGCCCAGCGGACGCAAGGGCTCTTTGGCGGTTGGAGTGATGTTCTGGGGGAGCTCGAGGATGCGGGCCAGATCGCGACGGGCAATGCTCTGCTCTGAAAGGGAGTCGGTGAGCAGCTGCTGATCACGGGCCAACTGGGTTTCGGCTTCCAGCACCTCCAACTTGGTGGCCACACCCGCCTGGAAACGAGCCCGTGCATCGCGCAGGCTCACCAGGGAGGCCCGCACCGACTCCTGGCCGATCCGCACGCGGTCGTCGCTGAGTTGCAACTGGAAATAGGCCTGGGCGGACTGAAGCCTCAGCTCCCGCAAGGAAATCAGATACTGGTTCTTGGCCTGTTCGAACTGATCACGGGCAAAGGAAACCTGGGGGACGCGGCGAGGATTGATCAGAGCCCACTGGGCGGTGAGGTTGGTGGCCAGGGCCCAGCGACTGGTGCTGGTGTAGTTGTTGGTGATCGGCCCTCCCGCAATGGAATCGGCATCGAAGCTGGTGCGCTGGGAGCCTCCGGTGTAGGTGGGAAGCGCGCCGGCGTTCAAGCTCAACGTGGGATACCAGAGGGCAATCTGTGCGCGCAGATTCGACTGGGCCTGATCCACCTGACTGGCAATCGCCTTGAGGTTGGGGTTATTCACCTCCGCCAGATTTTCCACCTCCCGCAGGCTGAGGGGGCGCAACTCCTTGATTCGCACCTGCTCCACCGTTGTGGGCAAAGCCAGCGTGGCCGGAGCGGCCAGGCGCTGCAGTTCGGGATCGAGCTTGGTGGCCGCCGGTGGCAGGACCGCCGGATTCGACTTGGGCCGGGAGCCCTTCACCGCCGGCGCCAGGGGCAACGGCTGGGGCAGGGGATCACGGCTGGCCGCCGGTGGGAGTGCGGCAGGGGCGGACGGGTTCGTGGCGGACGGGTTCGTGGCGGACGGTGTCGAGGAGGTCGGCCCCGAGGGTGGAGTGGTCTGGGCGTAGAGATCTGCTGTGCTCAGGGGCACCAGGCAGGCTCCCGAGAGTGCAAGCCATGCCTTGAACGACCGTGCCACTGACACTGGGCCCGAAAAAATACTGGCCAGAGCTTAGGGAACTAAGCCAGAAGCAGACAGACAAGCGGCCACGATGTCAGCTGCCCCATGCACCAGGCGTAACGGCACAGGCAGCTGCGCCGCAAGGGTTTCCAGCCGTTGATCGTCGAGGAAAACAGGTTCACCCTGACGCAGCATGACAGCAGGCAGCAGCAGTTCATCACCCAGATCTTGTCCAGCCAAACCCGAAAGCAGGTCGGAGGCGGTGAGCAGACCGGTCACCACCTGCTCCTGCCCCCAGTAGGGGCTCGGCAGGCCGTGGAGGATCAACTCCATGCCCTCCACCGCGTTGATGCGGTCCACCGCCGGTTGCAGGGCCTCGGCCACCAGCTGCCCCACCACCCAGCTCACCCGCCGCGGAACCGGCAGGGAGGCCGGCAACTGCCGGGTGGCCTCATCCATCGCCTCCAGGAACGAGCGGATGCTGCCCACGCCATTGCCCTCCTGGGGCAGGTCTTCGTAGTTGGGGCGAGGGGGCAGGGGCAGGCCCGCCATCAGATACCACTCATCCGAGAGCCAGGCAAAGCGGCTGCCCAGCTGCTTCAGGAAGCGCGCCTGCAGCGGCTCCACCTGGGCAATCACCCGGCGGGCGCAGGCCCGATCCACCGCCACCAGGCCATCGCCCTCGGGGCGGTAGCGGGTGAGGCCCACGGGCACCACCGCCGCCGAGAGCACCGCCGGCCAATCCCCTGCCGCAAAACCCGCCAGATCCGTGAGGGTGCGCTCCAGGGCAGGGCCGTCGTTGAGGCCGGGGCACACCACCACCTGGGCGTGGATCTGTAGCTGCCGCTCGGCGAACCAGGCCAGCTGCTCCATCAGCAGCGCGGCGCGGGGATTCACCAGCAGGCGGGAGCGCAGCTCGGGCTCCGTGGCATGCACCGACACAAACAGGGGCGAGAGGCGCTGGTCTTCAATCCGTTGCCAATCGGCGGCCGTGAGGTTGGTGAGGGTCAGGTACGACCCATACAGAAAGCTGAGCCGATAGTCGTCGTCCTTGAGGTAGAGGCTGCGGCGGTGGCCCGGCGGCTGCTGGTCGATGAAGCAGAAGGCACAGGCGTTGTTGCACTGCTTGAGGCCATCGAACAGGGCTTCGGTGAAGCCCAGCCCCAGCCCCTCATCGGCATCCTTCTCCAGTTCCACCACGTGGATGGTGCCGTCGGGGTCCTGCACCTCCAGGGTGAGCTCCTCGGCCCCCACCAAGAACTGGAAGTCGATCAGGTCACGCGGGCGCACCCCGTTGATGCTCAGCAGCTTGTCGCCGGGCTGAATGCCCAGCTCCTCGCCGATCGAATCGGGCTCCACGCTGTGCACCACGGCGGGCTGGGGCAGGCGGGACTCAGCGCCGAGCTCGGCCAGCAGCACGCCCGCAGAGGGTTCCTTCCACACGGGGATTCAGCGGGCGTAACAACAGACTTCAGTTTGAGGCCGCGCCCGATCGGGCCGCGAACAGCAGCAGACCCAGGCCAAACAGCAGCCGGTAACCCACAAACCACCAGGTGCTGTGGTTCTGCAGGAACTTCAGCAGCCAGGCGATCGCCAGCCACGACACCACCGCCGCCGAGACAATCCCCACCAGCAGGGGCAGCGCCCCGCCACTCACCGGGTGACTGAAGGCCTCCTTCAACTCCACCAGACCCGCCAGGGTGATGGCCGGAATCCCCAGCAGGAAGGAAAAGCGGGCCGCATCGGCGCGGCACCAACCATCGAAAAGAGAGGCCGTGAGGGTGCTGCCGGAGCGGGAAACGCCGGGGATCAGCGCCAGAGCCTGGGCCAGGCCCACCAGCAAACCGTCGCGGGTCTGCACATCGCCGAGCAGGCGGCGGCGGCGGCCCAGCTGCTCGGCCAGGGCCAACAGCAGCGCCATCACGATCGACACCGCACCGATCGAGGGCAGGCTGCGCAGGGGCGATTGGTCGAAGTTGGGCACGAAGGCCTTGATGGCCAGGCCCGCCAGCACGATCGGCACCGTGCCGATCGCAATCGAAAGCCCGAGTCGAGCGGAGGGATCGCGCCACTGCCCGCCCCGGACGGCCCGCGCCACCCCTGCGGCCACCTCGCGCAGATCGCGCCGGAAGAAAGCGATCACCGCCACGATGCTGCCGAGCTGGATCACGGCCGTGACCGCCACTCCCGGATCACCCCAACCCAACACCACCGGCACCACCTTGAGGTGGGCGGTGCTGCTGATCGGCAGGAATTCGGTGAGGCCCTGCACCACCCCCAGCACCAGGTAGTGCCAACAGGCCTCAAGCAGCCCCAGGGGTTCGGGTGGGGCCAGTGGAGCCATGGGAGATGCGGCGGTGCTGCGCCGACCCTATGGCGAAGCCGGCCCGTTCGCCAGCCATGGGCCCACACGGCGGCCCCCTTAAGGTTGAACACCTTTCTTCACAACCAGGTGATCGGGGTTCCTCCCAGCCTTGCCACCAGCCGAGGCCTCGCCACCCGAACGGTGGTGCCGGCTCTGGCACGTCCCCCGCTGGGAGATCTGAACCTGGCGGCCCCGTCCACCACCCGATCCGAGCAGTGGCTGGCACTGATGGCGGCCCTGCTGGTGGCCCTGCCGGTGTTTCTGCAGGCTCCGTGGGTGCGGCTCGCCCCGTTCAGCGCCGCTCTGTTCACGGCTCCGCTGCTCGCAGCCGGACTCCTGATCGAGGCCCGTCGCCAGCGGCGGGGCTGGGCCCATGCCGGCGCCCTGCTGGTGGGATTCAGCGGCAGCTGGCTGGGGGGCTGCCTGTTCTGGGGCTGGTGCCGCCTGCATCCCCTCTGGCACCTGCCGATCGAGGCCTTCGCCCTGCCCCTGGCCCTCGGCGGCCTGCGGGGGCGCTGGCGGCTGGCCGCCAGCTTCTACCTGGCCTCGCTCCTGGGCACGGCCTGCACCGATGGGGTGATGGCGATCACCGGCGTGATGCGGTCGTGGACGCTGGTGCTTGAGGCCCCGCTGGCCGATGCCGCGGCCCTGCTGCACCAGGCGGCCCTGGGGGTGCTGGCTCCCCTTCCGCTGGGGGTGGTGACCCTCGCGGCCCTGGTGCTGGTGGGGCTGTGCCGGCGCTGCTGGAACCATCCAGACCCGGCCTGGCGCCTGGCCGCCTCGGCCCTGGCCACCACCCTGGCCGTGGATGGACTGTTCCTGGCCGCCGCCCTCTGGGCCCCCCAGCTGAGCGGCCTGATCTGAAGAACTGCAAAAGCCTGCCAGGCGAGCCTCGAGGCGGTAACGGCTCACCTGTAGGTTTGCAGTGCTGGCTGCCTGGCAGCCCTCTGGTTCCCGTTGAGACGGAGTGTTCGATGAAACGGCTGGTTTCGTGGCTCATGGCTGGAGCGCTGATGGCCGGCCTGCTGCTCACCCTGATGGTTGCTCCCGCAGCTCAGGCGGATGACTTGCGCAACATCGCCGACGACAAGCGCGCCGAGCTCGCGGGCAAGGTGGACCTCAACAACAGCTCGGTGCGGCGCTTCCAGGCCTACCCCGGCATGTACCCCACCCTGGCCGGCAAGATCGTGCTGGGCGGTCCCTACAACAGCGTGGATGACCTGTTCAAGCTCGATCTGACCGAGCGCCAGAAGGAGCTGATCGAGAAGTACAAGGACAACTTCACCGTGACTGCTCCCTCGATCGCCCTCAACGAGGGATTCGATCGGATCAACGACGGCCAGTACCGCTGAATCAGGCCGCCCCTTAGATTCTTGCTCTGGTGAAAGCCGTCGGGCCGTCCCGGCGGCTTTTTTATTGGCCCGATGCCTGAGCTGCCACAACCCTGGGACGTGATTGTGGTGGGCGGCGGCGCCGCCGGCCTGATGGCGGCCCTTGAGCTGCCAGCAGGGCTGCGGGTGCTGCTGCTCAGCAAAGACCAACAGGCTCCCCGTTCCGCCAGTCGCTGGGCCCAGGGCGGCATTGCGGCCGTGACCCGGCCCGAGGACAGCTTCGCGAGCCATGTGGCCGACACCATCAAGGCCGGCGGAGGCCTGTGTGATCCGGCCGCGGTGGAGCTGCTGGTGCGCGAGGCGCCGGCCTGCGTGGAGCGGCTGTTGCAGCTGGGCATGGCCTTCGACCGCTGCGGCAGCGAGCTCAGCACCACCCTGGAGGCGGCCCACAGCCATCGCCGCGTTCTCCACGCCCAGGACCGCACCGGCGGAGCCCTGGTGGATGCCCTGGAGCGGGACGTGCTGCGACGCCCAGGCCTGGAGCGACACACGGGCGCGGTGGCCCTGCAGCTGTGGGTGGAGCAGGGCCGCTGCTGCGGCCTGCAGGTGCTGGATCACAACGGCGTGTGCTGGATCCCCGCCCGGGCCGTGGTGCTGGCCACCGGCGGTGGCGGCCATCTGTTCGCCAACACCACCAACCCGCCCCAGGCCAGCGGCGACGGCGTGGCCATGGCCTGGCGCGCCGGGGCGGCCATCCGCGACCTGGAATTCGTGCAGTTCCACCCCACGGCGCTGATGCTGCCGGGCGCGCCGCACTTCCTGATCTCAGAGGCCGTGCGCGGCGAGGGCGCCCGTCTGGTCGACGACCAGGGGCAGAGCCCGGTGGCGCAGCTGAGCGGCGGCGACCTGGCCCCCAGGGATGCCGTGAGCCGAGCCCTGGTGCTGCGCATGCGCGAGCGGCGCCTGCCCCACCTCTGGCTGGATCTGCGTCCCGTGGGCAGTGGGCGCCTGGAGCGTCAGTTCCCCACGATCCTGGGGCGCTGCCGCGAGCTGGGGCTGGAGCCCACCGCCGCCCCGATCCCGGTGGCGCCGGCGGCCCACTACTGGATGGGCGGCGTTCGCACGGATCTGAGGGCCGCCACCAGCCTGCCAGGGCTGTATGCCGTGGGGGAGGTGGCCAGCACCGGGGTGCATGGGGCCAATCGCTTGGCCAGCAACTCGCTCATGGAATGCCTGGTGTTCGCACGCCAGCTGCGCAACATTGCCCTGGCCGATCCCGTGGCGCCCGGGCCCATCACCCCAGCCCGCTGCCCCGAAGTGCAGCCTGGGGCGAGCCTGGAGCTGTTGCAGCAACAGATTCAGGCCCTGCGCCAGAGCTGCTGGCAGGTGGCGGGTGTGGAACGCCGGCCGGCCCCCTTGCGGCATGAGCATCGGAACCTGCGCCAGCAGCGCCTGCAGCTGGAGGCCGAACCCCTGTTGCGCCGGGTGGCCGCGATGCCGGCAGAACAACAGCTGGGTTTGGATGCCCAGCAGCGGCAGTGGCTGCTGCTGGCCCACAACCTCCAGCAGCGGCTGCTGGTGGCTGAACTGCTGATGGAGGCGGCCCTCTTTCGGGAAGAGAGCCGTGGCGGCCATTTCCGTGAGGATGCCCCGGCGGCTCAGCCGTTCTGGCAGCGCCACAGCCTGCAGCGGCAGGGCCAGCGCATCCACACCGAGGCCATCGGCCGTCAGTAGGCGGTGGAGCCCTTGTAGCCGCTGAGTTCAGCCAGCTTCTGCAGGGGCTTCACGCCGGAATCGAGCTTGCCGTTGATCTCCCAGGTGGGATAGCCCTCGATTTTTTTGGCGTCGCACAGCGCCTTCTGGCTGTTGCGGCCATCGGGTGCGCACTCGATCACCGTGAGCTTCTCGGTGGCCTGGCGGCCAAAGAGCTCCTTCTGCTCATGGCAGTGGGGGCACCAGTAGGCGGTGTACATGCGGGCACCGCTGCTGGTGAGGAATTCGGCCAGTTCGAGCTTGGCCGGCGAGCTCTCGGCCTGCACAGCCGGTGCAACGCCCTTGCCGGTCTCCACGGCGGGCCGGCCCACCGAAGCGGCCCAGCCCAGGCTGATCACCCCCACCACCAGGGCCGTGATCACGCCACGGAACACCAGCTGGCCGCGATCTTCCCACTCGCCGCCGATCAGGCTGAGCACAAACAGGGCCAGGCTCAGGCTGGCGGAGAGGATGCAGAAGGGGCAGCAGTCGCGGATGCCGAAGGCCATCACCCCCAGCAGCACCCCGCTGAACACGGCCATGGCGGTGCTGAGCAGAAACAGCCCCCACCAGCTGCGCTGGCCGAGGCTGACCCGGGCCTCCCCCTGGAGCACCAGGGGGACCACCGCCATCAACAGGATGGCGCCGTAGGCCAGACAGCCAAACAGGGAGAGGGGCTGCCCGAAGAGACTGCCCCAGGCACTGGAGAGCACCTTCTCGCAGCCGTTGCAGCCGAAGAAGCCCTGGCTGCTGCAGCTGAGTGTGCCCAGCAGGCCCCACTTGTTGAGGGTGATCGAGCCGGTGTCGATCACGCCGATGGTGGCCAGCACCGCCATCACCACCCGCACCCACTTGCGGCCAGGGTCGCTGCGGCGCCGGCTGCTGCCGAGGCGCTCGCTCAGGCGGGAGGAAGTCACAGGGGCAATGCGGTCTGGAGGGATTGTGGCAGTCCCCGCTCAGTAGGGTGAAGGATTGGCCGGCGCGCGGCCGCATCCGCCCAGACAGCAGCCAGACATCGGATCGCCCCACCCCATGAGCAAAAAGACCGTTGCCTTCGCCCACCTGGGCTGCGAGAAGAACCGGGTGGACACCGAGCACATGCTGGGCCTGCTGGCCCAGGCGGGCTACGGGGTGAGCGCCGATGAGAACGACGCCAGCGTGGTGGTGGTGAACACCTGCAGCTTCATCCAGGAGGCCCGTGAGGAATCGGTGCGCACCCTGGTGGAGCTGGCGGAGCAGGGCAAGGAACTGATCATCGCCGGCTGCCTGGCCCAGCACTTCCAGGAGGAATTGCTCGAGAGCCTGCCGGAGGCCAGGGCGATCGTGGGCACCGGCGACTACCAGCACATCGTGAGCGTGCTGGAGCGGGTGGAGGCCGGCGAGCGGGTGAATCAGGTGAGCGCCAACCCCACCTTCGTGGGCGATGAACACCTGCCCCGCTACCGCACCACCAGCGAGGCGGTGGCCTACCTGAAGGTGGCGGAGGGCTGCGACTACCGCTGTGCCTTCTGCATCATTCCCCACCTGCGCGGCAACCAGCGATCCAGGCCGATCGAGAGCATCGTGGCCGAGGCCCAGGCGCTGGCGGCCCAGGGGGTGCAGGAACTGGTGCTGATCAGCCAGATCACCACCAACTACGGGCTCGATCTCAGCGGCAAACCACAGCTGGCGGAGCTGCTGCGGGCCCTGGGGGAGGTGGAGATCCCCTGGATCCGCGTGCACTACGCCTATCCCACCGGGCTGACGCCCGAGGTGCTGGCGGCCTACCGGGAGGTGCCCAATGTGCTGCCCTACCTGGATCTGCCGCTGCAGCACAGTCACCCTGAGGTGCTGCGGGCGATGAATCGCCCCTGGCAGGCCGACGTGACCGGCGGCGTGCTGCGCCGCATCCGAGAGCAGCTGCCCGAAGCCGTGCTGCGCACCACCTTCATCGTGGGCTTCCCCGGTGAAACCGAGGAGCACTTCCAGCACCTGCTCGATTTCGTGGCCGAGCAGCAGTTCGACCACGTGGGCGTGTTCACCTTCTCTGCTGAAGAGGGGACACCCGCGGCAGAGCTGCCGGATCAAGTGCCCGCCGAGGTGGCGCAGGAGCGCAAGGACCGATTGATGGCTCTTCAGCAGCCGATCGCCGCCGCGCGCAACGCCGCCTGGGTGGGGCGGATCGTGGACGTGCTGATCGAGCAGGAAAACCCCAGCACCGGGGAGATGCTGGGCCGCTGCGGCCGCTTCGCCCCCGAGGTGGATGGCGAAGTGCGGGTGCTCCCCGGCGAAGGCGGCCTGTGCGCCGCCCCGGGCACCATGGTGCCGGTGAGGATCACCGCCGCGGACACCTACGACCTGGTGGGTGAGGTGGTGGGGGCGAAAGCGATGGTGGGCGAGGCCCTCGCCGCTCGCCGGACAGGCGCTTGAGGCAGGCCCTCCAACGCCTGCGCCAGCGGCTCACCCGCCATCAGCGCACCACCTTTCTGCTGGCCTCCGGCGTGAGCACGGCGGGCTCCTTCGCCGGCCTCACCGCCAAGGGCTGGCTGCTGATGCATGGCAATTCCAATCCGCTGCTGCTGGCCCTGCACTTCGCGCTGCTCACCCTGCCAACCCTGGTGGTGAGCGGCCCCGCCGGGGTGATCACCGACCGGCTGGGCAGCGAGCGGGTGCTGGTGCGTGCCCAGTGGGGCCTGTTCGCCGCCGCCGTGCTGGGAGCCATCGCCATTCCCACCAGCACGGGTTCCACCCAGGCAGCCCTGCTGCTGCTGAGCACCCTGGGCATCGGCACCGCCAGCGCCTACGAGCTCACGGCCCGCAACAAATACGTGGCCCTGCTGGTGGATGAACCCGAGCAGCTGGGGCCCTATCTCACCAGCTTCTCGGTGATCTTCAACGTGGGCAAGCTGGTGGGACCGCCCGTGGGGGGCCTGCTGCTGGCGGCCACCGGCCCCACCCTGGCCCTGAGCCTGGATGCGGCCAGCTACCTGCTGCCGATCAGCACGCTGCTGTGGCTGATGGCCCCCCATCGCGGCCGGGAGCAGCGCAGCCAGCGGGGGGCTGCCGCCAACCTGGCCACCGCCTGGCGCGAATGTGGCCCGATCCTGCGCCACGTGCTGGTGTTCACAGCCCTGGCCTGCCTGGTGGGCTTCTTCCACCCGGGGTTGGCTCCACTGATGGCGAGCCAGCTGGTGGGGCCGAGCCCCCAGGCCCTGGGGCTGTTCACCAGCGTGATCGCGGCGGGCAGCATCACCGGTGGCGTGGTGCTGCAGCGCCGCGCCCTGGTGCTGAGCCGGCGCCCGGGGGTGGTGCTCGGGGCCAGCACGTTGATCACCGCCATGGCGCAGCTGGGACTGGCCCTACAGGGGCCCAGGGCCTGGGGACTGGCCATGGCGTTTCTGATCGGCGCCGGCACCGCCTGCCTGCTCGCGGGCACGAACCTGATCATCCAGGTGCATGCCCCGCAGGTGCTGCGGGGCCGAATGGCGGGACTGGGCCAGATCGCGTTCCTGGGTGGGGGCGGACTCAGTGGCCTGGCGGCCGCTGGCCTCACGCTGCAACTGGGCCTCTGGAACTGCTTTGGCCTGCTGGGCGCCCTGGGGGCCCTGCTGGGCTGCTGGGAACTGCTGTTCCAACGCAAGCTGCGCCTGAGCTGAGCCCAGGCCCTGGCGCAGGGCGCCCCGACCCTCTGGCGCAGAGCGCCCCGACCGGCGACTCAGATCAGCTTGATGCCGCGCAGCACGAAGGAGATCGCCGCGGCGGCCACCAAACCAGCTCCCACCAGGGCGAGATAGATCACCGGACCCATGGCTGGACCTCAAAACATCGTGGCCATTACAGCAGAAAGCCGCCACGCCCCTGGACGGGCCACCTAGGGTTGAGTCACATCCATCGGTTCACCCCAGAGGGGTTCAGCCGTTTCATCGAATCTCGCGGATCGAACCAACGACGGCATGCGCACCCTCTTCATCTACCCCGAGTTCCCGAAGACCTTCTGGAGCTACGAGAAGATCCTTGAGCTGGTGAACCGCAAGGTGCTCCTGCCGCCGCTCGGCATGGTCACCGTGGCGGCCCTGCTGCCCCAGCAGTGGGAGATGAAGCTGGTGGACCGCAACGTGCGCGAGGTCAGCGAGGCGGAATGGGCCTGGGCCGAGCTGGTGGTGATCTCGGGAATGATCGTGCAGAAGGCCGACATGGCCGTGCAGATCGGCAAGGCCAAGGCGCGGGGACTGCCGGTGGCCGTGGGTGGCCCCTTCGCCAGTTCCACGCCCGATGCCCCGGAGCTGGAGCTGGCCGATTTCAAGATCCTCGATGAGGGTGAGATCACCCTGCCGATGTTCATCGAGGCCATCGAGCGCGGTGAGCGCTCGGGGCGCTTCAGTGCCAACGGCGACAAGCCGGATGTGACCGGCACTCCGGTGCCTCGCTTCGACCTGCTGGAGCTGGACGCCTACGACTCGATGAGCGTGCAGTTCTCGCGGGGCTGCCCGTTCCAGTGCGAGTTCTGCGACATCATCGTGCTCTACGGCCGCAAGCCCCGCACCAAGACGCCCGAGCAACTCGTGGCCGAGCTCCAGGCGCTCTACGACCTGGGCTGGCGCCGGGCCATCTTCCTGGTGGATGACAACTTCATCGGCAACAAGCGCAACGCCAAGCTGCTGCTGCCGGCCATCAAACAGTGGCAGATCGAGCACGGCTATCCCTTCAGCTTCACCACCGAGGCCTCGGTGGACCTCGCCTCCGACGAGGAGATGATGCAGATGATGGGCGAGGCCCGCTTCGAGGCCGTGTTCCTTGGCATCGAGACCCCCGATGAGGCCAGCCTCTCGGTGGCGGGCAAGCACCAGAACACCCGCAGCTCCCTGGAGGAATCCGTGGATCGGATCACCTCCTACGGGATCCGCGTGATGGCGGGCTTCATCATCGGCTTCGATGGCGAGAAGCGCGGTGCCGGCGATCGGATCGTGCGCTTCGTGAGCCGCACGGGCATCCCCGCCGCGATGATGGGCATGTTGCAGGCCCTGCCGAACACCGGCCTTTGGCACCGCCTGGAAAAGGAAGGTCGGCTGGTGCAGGAGAAGACTGACGCCAAGGGCGTGAACCAGACCAACCTGCTCAACTTCGTGCCCACCCGGCCGATCCGCGACATCGCCAACGAATACGTGGATGCCTTCTGCCGCCTCTACGAGCCGAATGCCTACATCGACCGCGTCACGCACTACTACACCAAGGTGGGCACACCGCGCTGGAAGGCCTTCTACAAACCGGAGAACTCCGACAAGCCGGTCCTTCCGCCCCTGAATGACCTCAAGGCCCTGGCCACGGTGGTGTGGCGCCAGGGCTTCAAGCGCAACACCCGCCTGCGCTTCTGGAAGTCGATCGCCAAGATCGCCAAGCACAACCCCGCCAACCTGGAGCAGTTCGTGGTGACCCTGGCCCACAACGAGCATTTCCAGGAGTACCGCGCGGTGGTGACCCGCGAGATCAACGACCAGCTGGCGGCCCTGCCGCCGGAGCCCCCCCAGGCCCCGGCCACCCAGACCCGCGAACTGCAACCCGTCTGAACAGCCTGACTGGGCCAGAGGGCCCAGCTGATGCGTCAGTCCTGGATGTAGTCGCTGCCGTCTTCCAGGCAGCGTTCGGCTCTCTGCAGTTCACGCCCCAGGTAGAGGGCATGGTCGAGGCAGCTGATCGGGTGGGGCACCTCCCCCTCGCTGAGGGCCATGCCCAGTTCCTTGGCGGAGCGGGCGCGGTACACCGCCAGGGGCTGGCGAGGGCCAGCCCCCCGGCAACTCAGCACCTCCCCCGTGGCCGGGTCGGTGGCCAGGCCCCGCTCATCGATGCCATTGCCGTAGTGCTCAGCGATCAGTTCGCCGGCCTCGCGGTCGAGCTTGATCAGGAAATAGCCCGCCGGATCCAGGGCGATGAAGCGCTGGGATAGCCGCTCGTCGAGCTCGCGGCGCTGCTCAGCGGTGAAAACTGCCATGGCCGGATGTTACGTATCGGAGAGCTCCACGGGCCTGGCCGTGAAGGGCAGCTCGGCGTTGATGGCCTCGATCTCCTCCAGCTGCTGGGCATTGGCCTCCGGCAGCCAACGGCGCACAATGCCCTCGAAGCGGGGATCGTGCCAGCGGTGCAGGCTGGCATGGGGGCGGGCGATGAAGCCCCGCCGGCGCTTGTGGCTGCCGCCGGCGCCGGGATCGAACTGCTGAATGCCGCGCGCGATCGCCCACTCGATCGGCGCGTAGTAGCAAACCTCGAAGTGCAGGTTTTCAATCTCCTCATCGCTGCCCCAGTAGCGGCCCCAGAGCTGCTGATCGCTGTGCACACACAGCGACATCGCCACCGGATCAGCCGGATCGCCGCGGTGGGCGCTGAACAGCACCAGGTGGCGCCGCAGCTCGGGATCCGCCGCCAGTTGATCGAAGAAGGCCTCGCTGAGGTACTTGCTGCCCCAGGGCCCCCAGCGGCTGCAGTGCTGTTCGTAGAAGCCATGCATGCGCTGCACCAGGCCCTCCGGAATGCCCTCTCCCACCAACGGCGTCACGGTGAGGCCGGCGGCGGCCACGGCCTTGCGCTCCCGCTTGATGTTGCGGCGCTGATTCGCGTTGAAGCTGGCCAGGTAATCCTCGAACTGGCGGTAGCCGTGGTTGCTCCAGAGGCTCTGCTGATTCAGCCAGGTGGCACAGCCGGCCGCCTCGGCCAGGGGCTGCCAGGCCGGATCCACATAGAGAAAGTTGCAGCTGAGGATCTGATGTTCGGCGCAGAAGGCATCGATCAACCGCAGCATCAGGGCGGTGAGGGCCTGGGCGTCTTCCCCGGGGGCGGTGTGGAAGCGGTAGCCCACGATCGGGCTCACCGGGCTCATGCCCAGCAGCTTCGGGTAGTAGCGCAGCCCCAGCTGGCCGGCGAGCTGGGCGAAGGCCTGATCAAACACGAACTCGCCATAGCTGTGGCCCTTCAGATAGAGGGGGGCCACGGCGATCAGCACCTCGCCGCGCCAGAGCCCCAGATGCACCGGCTGCCAGCCCTGGCGGGGCGCCACGCTGCCGGAGCGTTCCAGGGCCAGCAGCCAGCGCCAGGAGTAGAAGGGAAGGCCAGAGTGTGCCGTGAGGGCCTGCCATTGCGCCTCAGGAATCTCCGCCATCGAGCCATGCCAGCGGGCGGTGAGCTCGGCCATGGCCACAGGGGCGCCCATCACACGGTGGGGGCCACGCTAGGGATGGCACTGGCCGGGCTGCTGGCCGCCACTCCCGCCCAGGCGGGACTGCTGGCGCCCCTGCTGGGCCTGATGCGACCCCAACTGGAGCTGCGCCTCAGCCAGGCCTGCACCAGCTGGGCCAGCGGCGGCGACCAGGCCCTGGCGCAGCAGCTGCAGCAACCCTGCCGGGATCTGGCCCGCCCGGCCAGCCGCTGCCTGATCGAGGAAACGGAGCGCAGTGGCCGCAGCCTGGGGGTGGTGAGCGAGTTGCTGGCCGGGCGCTTCGGCGACGACAGCGAAGTGGTGGTGAAGCGCTGCGCTGCCAGGCTGCTGGGGCTGCCGCAGGCCAGCTTCCAGGACGTTCCCCTGCGGCAGCTGGCCGAACGCTTCAAGCGGGATCCGCAGACGGCTCCGCCCCGTTGAACCGGCCATAGCGCAGCAGCAGCTCCTCGCCCTCCAGCTGGCGCTGCTCCTGCAGGCTCCAGCTGGAGGGCTGCAGCACCGCGTCGGCAGGCAGCCAGCCATGGGGGCCCCCCAGGAGCTGGGGGCAGAGCGTGAGCTGCAACTCCTGAACCAGGTCCTGCTCCAGCAGGCTGGCGGCCAGTTGGGCTCCGCCCAGCACCACCAGGCGATGCAGGCCCGCGGCGGCCAGGGCCATCAGGGTGGCAGGCCAGCTGGTGAGGGGCCAGGCGGCGTCGAAGCCTGCTGGGGCGGCATCACCCACCAGGGCCGCGGGCGGTGCCAGCAGCCCCCGCCGCAGGGGCTGCTGGAAAAAGCGAAGGCCGCGATCAAAGGAGCTGCCACGGCTCACCACCAGGGCCATCGGCTGCGGTGGGCGCCCCTGCTGGTGGCGTTGCTGCAGCAGATCGGCCGCACGGATCTGGCAGGTGGTGCCGTGCAGGCGCAGGGTGTGGCCGCCGATCAAGCAGGCGTCAGCCCAGGCCAGAGCCTCTTCCAGCACCCGGCGATCACCAGCTCCACCGAGTTGGGCGGCCCCCCCGGAGGCCGGCGCAAGCCGGCCATCCAGGCTCACCGCCAGCACCAGGCGAAGCCGGGGAAGCGCAGGAGGAGCCAAGGGTTCAGCCGGCTGCCAGGGCCTCCAGGGCCAGGGGCTTCATGCCCAGCTGAGGCACCTCGGCGTAGACCTCGGCGGCGTTGTTGGGGCTCTCCTGCAGGCGCACCTTGTGCAGGGCCGCGCCCGTGGCGGCAATGGGAGCACTGAGCCGATCGGCGATGTGCAGGGCGATGTTCTCGGCGGTGGGCACCGTGGTGGCGAAGTGCTCCACGTCCTTGTTGAGGAAGGTGTGATCGAAGGGCTCCACCACCAGATCGTCCACCAGCTGCTGCAGAGCCGCCAGATCACACACCATGCCGGTGCGGGCATCGATGGGGCCCCGCACCGTGACATCCAGCAGATAGTTGTGGCCGTGGCCATGGGGCCGGGCGCACTTGCCGTAGATGGCGTCGTTCTCCTGCTGGCTCAGCTCGGGCCGGGCCAGGCGGTGGGCGGCGGCGAAGTGGGTGCGGATGGTGAGAAAGGCTTCCATGGAATCGCCGATCACATCGGCCCAGAGGGTGTCGGTTTCGTAGAGGCGCAGGCCCATCAGCGGCAGCTGGGGCGCCAGGCGCTTCCAGATGGCATGCACCAGGGCTTCGGTGGTGGGCAGCATCCCCTCGGGGGTGCTGAGGTCGAACTCGGGCCAGGCCTCGTTCAGGCAGCGGAAATCGAGCTGGCCGGTGACCTGCTCGCGGATCGCGTGCTTCACCTCGGAGAGGTTGAGCACCATGCCATCGGCGTCGAGGCCCCCACCCATGGCCACGATCAACTCGTAGTTGTGGCCGTGGCCTGGGGCGATCGTGCAGGCGCCGAAGCGGCTCTGGTTCTCCTCAGCACTGAGCTCGGGCAACCAGTAGCGATGGCTGGCGCTGAAACGAGCGCGGCGCGTGATCACACAGGGGCGGCCCTGGCCGTGGGGAGCAAGACCTGTGGCGGGCGCCGGGCTCGCCGGGGGCGCCGCCATCACGGGCGGAGTCATGACAGCGCAATTCGTGAGGCAGCATCCTAGGAATGTCGCTCTCTGTGATGTCGGAGTTCACCGCCAGCCAAGCCCACGGCGAGGCAGCCGACAGGCTGCGCCAGCGCCTGGAGGGCCTCAACCTCTACCTGGTGGGGATGATGGGCAGCGGCAAGAGCACCGCCGGCCGCCACCTGGCAGAGGCCCTGGGCTACCGGTTCATCGATGCCGACAGCACCCTGGAGCAGGCCGCCGGCCGCTCCATCCCCGAACTCTTCGCCAGCGATGGCGAGGCGGGCTTTCGCGAGCTGGAGGCGGCGGTGCTGAATCAGATCGCCTCCTGGCACTCCCTGGTGGTGGCCACCGGCGGCGGCGTGGTGACACGACCCCAGAACTGGGGGCAGCTGCGCCAGGGGGTGGTGATCTGGCTGGATGCCCCCGAGGAGCTGCTCCTGCAGCGCCTGGCCGCCGACCCCACGCCGCGGCCCTTGATGGCCAGCACCGATCCCGGCGAGCGCCTGGCCCAACTGCTGGCGCAGCGCCGCCCCCTCTACGCCCAGGCCGACCTGCACATCCTTCAGGACGGCCGCGGACCGGAGGCTGTGGCCCAGCAGGTGATCGAGGCCCTGCCGGGCATCCTCAAACAACGCAGCCAACCGCCCCTGGGCCAGCTGCGGGTGGTGAACGAAGCGGGCGAGGTGGGCACCTCGATCAACTGATCTCCCCTGCGACTGGAGTCCGGGGCATCAGCGGCCGGGTGGCTCCAGGCGCACGGCGAACCACTGGATCGTCCGGCCCGGCTCGATCTCCAGCTCACAGGCGGTATCCAGCAGTCGCAGGGCGCGGGAGGACGCATCGGGCAGGTCGGCCAGATCAGCCGGCACCGCATCCAGTCGCCCCAGCTGATCCGCCAGCCATTGGCGGGTTTCCGCCGCCGTGAGCAGCCGCTCGGCCGCGCCGGGCTCGAGCACCACGTAGTGGTCGAGCTCGCGGATGAGAGGGTCGGACATCGGCGAGCGGCGCCAGGCCAGGATCGCCGCAGCCTGCCATGGAGAGGGCCCACATGCTGCAGCTGTTCCTGGCGATGGTGCTCGCGCTCGGCCTGCCGGGAGCGCCCCTGGAGCAGCGGATCGCCAGCTGGCCCGCGTGGCACCTGCCGGCGCCGCTGCCCCGGCCGGGGCAGGCCGATCTGATCTATCCCCGCTGGTTCGAGGGCCAGTGGCTCGTGCGCAGCCACGACCTCGGCGGCCGGGAGCCCGACCTGGAGTATCCGGTGCGTTTCGAGGCCAACGGCCAGGGCCTGGTGGTGGGCGATCGCGCCTTCAATGCCAGCTCCATCGGCCATGCCCTGCTGGGGGAGAAGCTGCTGGTGGTGCGCAACGATCCCCTCAATCCCAACCGCCAGCTGGCGGAACTGGTGGGGGATCAGCGGCTGGAATCCACCGTGGTGGGCCGCCGCAGCACCGAGCTGGACAGCAGCTTTCTGGCCGATGAACTGGCGCTGCAGGTGCTGCACGGCCCCGGCGATCCGCGGGTGAGCCGGGTGGAAACCCTCAGCCGCTACCGGCGCCTCAGCCCCGACCGGATAGCGGCGGAGCAGTGGCAGGCCAGCTACGACTCTCCGGCGCAGGGCCTGCGGGCGGAGGCCCGCAGCAGCTGGCATGGCTCGCTGGTGCTGGAGCGGCTGGAGCCACCTCTGGAGCCACCGCTGGAGCCACCGCTGGAAACCAAGCCGCTGGAAACCGATCCACTGGAAACCAGGCCAGATCCCTAGCTGCGGCCCACCTCGGCGCCGATGCGATCGCGCCACTGGAACAGCGGCGCCAACTGGGGATCGTCCGCCAGGCCGGCCACGCCACGGCCCGCCAGGGGAGCCCCGGCCGAGGTGGGGAACAGCAGCAAAGACAGCTGGGCGGCCACCGCCAGATCGGCCAGCGACAGCTGACCCCCCACGAGATAAGGGCGCTGCGTCACCAGCACGGTGAGCTGCTCCAGGTTGCGGCGCAGCTGCTGCAGGCCGCCATGGTCGATCACCTGGCCCACCCCCGCCAGCACGCCGCTGGGCAGGGCGCCCACCAGGGAGCGCAGGGTCGCCGGGGTGGCATCCGGCAGCAAGCCCCCGCGCAGCACGGGATCGGCGGCGGCAGCCTGCACCAGGGCCAGGCGGGCGCCGGCGGCCAGGGCCGTGTCGGCCCAATCCTCCAGCAGCAGCACCTGGGCCCGCAGGCCGGGGTCGACGGGCAGCAGGGCCGGCTCCGGAACCTTCCGCTCCAGGTAAGCCGCAATCGCCGTGGAATCAGCGATCACTTCGGCGCCATCCACCAGCACCGGCACCTGGCGCTGACCCGAGAGCCGGAACAACTCCACCTGGCCGAGGCCCGGGGTGACCTCCACCGTGGCGTAGGCCAGCTGCTTGGCGGCCAGCACCAGGCGCACCTTCTCGCAGAAGGCGGAGTGGCGGAACTGGTGGAGCTCCAGCATCAACGGCGGCCCTTTGCCGGCAGAGTAGCCAGCAGATCACCGCCAACGCTCCAGCTCCCATGCGGGACTTTTTCCTCAATGTGACGCGCTACCCGCGCTATCTGATCGCCTTCGGCCTGGGGGTGGCCAATTCGGTGCTGGAGCCCCTGGCCCAGCGCCGCAGCAACCCGGTCACCGCGGTGGCCCTGATCGGCGCCCTGGTGAGCGGCATGCTGAGCCTGGGCCTGATCCTGCGTGCCATGGTGAGCCCAGCAGCGATCGCATAGGGATGGCCCAGGGCAGGCGCGTGGAGCGGGTGGCGGCCCTGATCCGCCGGGAGATCAGCGAGCTGCTGGTGAACGGCATCAAGGACGAGCGCGTCAGCCTCGGCATGGTGAGCGTCACCAACGTGGAGGTGGCCGGCGATCTGCAGCACTGCAAGATCTTCGTGAGCGTGTACGGCAGCCCCGAGGTGCAGCAGGAGGCCCTGGCGGGCCTGCGCTCGGCCGCCAACTACGTGAAGGGCGAACTGAGCCGCCGGCTGAACATGCGCCGCACCCCCGAGGTGGTGTTCCAGCTGGATCGGGGCATCGAGAAGGGCACCTCGGTGCTGGGGTTGCTCAACAAACTGGAGGAACAGCGCCAGGAGCGGGGCGAGATCCCCGAGGGCAGCGGAGCGCTCGACGGCCTGCCCGATGCCAACTGAGCAGCACCGGAGTGAGCGGCGGCGTCAGGTGGCCAGCCTGCTGGTGGTGCGGGGCAGCGGCCACTGGAGCGACAGCCAGCGCCGCTATCCCCGCTGGGAGCTGAGCAACGGCGAGCTGCACAGGCTGCTCCGCAGCGGCGTGGGCGGGGTGATCCTGCTGGGGGGCAGCGCCGCCGAGCTGCGGCTGCGCACCGAGGCCCTGCAGCGCTGGGCGCCCCAGCCTCTGCTGATCTGCGCCGACGTGGAGGAGGGCGTGGGCCAGCGCTTCGAGGGAGCCAGCTGGCTGGTGCCGCCCCTGGCCCTGGGGCGACTGCATCGGCGTGATCCCCAGCGGGCCGTGGAGCTGGCGGAGCGCTACGGGCGCTGCAGCGGCCGCCAGGCGCGGCTGCTGGGCCTGAACTGGGTGCTGGGCCCGGTGTGCGACGTGAACAACAACCCCGTGAATCCGGTGATCAACGTGCGGGCCTGGGGGGAGGATCCCGGCGCCGCCGGTGCCCTGGCCGCCGCCTTCGTGCGGGGCTGCCAGGCGGAAGGGGTGCTGGCCTGCGCCAAGCACTTCCCGGGCCATGGCGACACCAGCACGGATTCACACCTGGAGCTGCCGCTGCTACCCCACAGCCGCCAGCGGCTGGAGGCGGTGGAGCTGCCCCCCTTCCGCGCCGCCATCGCCGCGGGAGTGGCCTCGGTGATGACGGCCCACCTGCAGCTGCCGGCCCTGGATGCGGAGCGGCCGGCCACCCTGTCGGCGGCGGTGCTCACCGAACTGCTGCGCCGCGATCTGGGCTTCGGCGGGCTGGTGGTCACCGACGCGCTGGTGATGGAGGCCATCACGGCACTGCACGGACCCGCCGAGGCGGCGGTGCTGGCCTTTGAAGCCGGAGCCGACCTAATCCTGATGCCCGCCGATGCCGACGCGGCCATCGACGGCCTGGTGGCCGCACTGGAGGGCGGCAGGATCGATCCGCAGCGCCTGCAGGACAGCCTGAAGCGCCGGCGGCAGGCCCTGGATCGCTGCGGCGTGAAGGGCGCGGCGGGCGCGGCCACCAGCCCAGCCCTGCAGGCCCTGGAGGAACTGATCACTCCGGAAGACCAGCAGCTGGCCCGTGAGCTGCTGGAGCTGAGCCTCGACACCAACGGGGCGGCGGGCCTGCCAGGGGGGCCTGGCCTGAACCTGATCCGGCTCGACAGCCAGCTCAACAGCCCGCAGCTGCCGTCCATGGCCCCAGCCCTGCTGCGGCCGCTGGCCCTGGGCTACGAGCCCTGCCTGCTGGATGGCCGGAGCCCCAACCCCTGGAGCGGGGATCCGGCGGCGCCCCTGGCCCTGGAGCGCCTGCCGGCGGGTCCGGTGCTGCTGCAGCTGCTGGTGCGGGGCAACCCCTTCCGCGGCAGTGCCGGCGGCGATGAACCCTGGCCGGCGGCGGTGCGCCAGCTGCTGACGGCGGGCCGGCTGGCGGGCTTGGCCGTCTACGGCAGCCCCTATCTGTGGGAGCAGCTGCAGCCCCTGCTCCCCGCAGACATCCCCGCGGCCTACAGCCCCGGCCAGATGCCCCAGGCCCAGGCGGTGCTGCTGGGGCGGCTCGGCCTGGCGGCCGATGCCCTGGAGGGTGGCTTCACCGACTGAGCTCTGCGTCCCCACGGCTGCCCCTAGCCTCAGGCCGTCTGCCCCAGGGGCCACCGCCATGCTCAGCCTCTCGATGATCGTGCGCGACGAGGCCGAGCGGCTCGAGGCCTGCCTGCTCTCGGTGCGCGACTTCGTGGACGAGATGGTGGTGGTGGACACGGGCTCCGTGGACGCCACACCCGCCATTGCCGAGCGCCTGGGGGCGCAGGTGCGGCAGCTGAGCTGGCCCGGCGACTTTGCCCCCGCCCGCAATCAGGCCCTGGAGTGGGTGAGCGGCGACTGGGTGCTGGTGCTCGACGCCGATGAACAGCTGCGGCCGGAGGCCATGGCGCCGCTGCGGGCGCTGATGGCCCAGCCCGATGTGCTGCTGATCAACCTGCTGCGCCATGAACGCGGGGCGGTGCAGTCGCCCTACTCGAATGTGAGCCGGCTGTTCCGGCGCCACCCGGAGATCCGCTGGAGCCGGGCCTACCACGCGATGGTGGACGACAGCGTGGCGGAGATCCTGCGGCGCGAGCCCCACTGGCGCATCGCCGACTGCCCCGAGCCGGCCCTGATCCACGACGGCTATCGCCCAGAGCTGCTGGCCCAGGGCGACAAGGCCCAGAGGCTGCGCCAGGCCATGGAGGCGGAGCTGATCGACGCTCCCAACGACGCCTACGCCTGCGCCAAGCTGGGCAGCCTGGATGTGGCCGAGGGCAACCGCGAGCGGGGCCTGGCCCTGCTGCAGCGGGGGTTGGAGCACTGCCCGGCCAACGCCCAGCCCGAGCGCTACGAGCTGCTGCTGCACCTGGCCATCGCCCAGGCCGAGCAGGATCCCGCCGCCGCGACCGGCCTCTATCGCCAGGCCCTGGCCGTGCCGCTGGCGCCGCGCCTCACCCTGGCGGCGCGGCTGAACCTGGCGGCCCTGCTGCTGCACCAGGGGCAACTGGCGGAAGCCGAGGAGCTCTGCCGCCAGGCCACGGCCCTGGCCCCGGAGATCGGGCTGGGCTGGTACAACCTCGGCCTGATCCGCCGCCGCCAGGGCGCCATCGGCGGGGCCCTCGAGGCCTACCGCGAAGCACGCCGCCTCAGCCCCGAGCATCCCGAAACCCACCAGAACCTGGCGGTGGCCCTGCTGCTGGGGGGCGACATCGAGGGGGCCCGCGGCAGCTTCCGCCAGGCCATCGCGCTGCTGCGGCAGCAGGACCGCGCGGTGGAGGCCGCCCGCCTACAGCAGCAGGCTGGAGAACTGGTGAAGCTGGAGGCCTGAGTCGATGCCAAGCACTGTCGCCACCTGCCCACTCCAGGGCCACACCATCGCCGTGACCCGCGCCGAGCAGCAGCTGGGCGAAGCGCGGCGCCTGTTCGAGCGGGCGGGGGCCGCGGTGCTGGATCTGCCGGCCCTGGTGATCGGCCCGCCGGATACCTGGGGCCCGCTCGACGATGCCCTGGCGGAACTCGAGGAGTTCCACTGGCTGGTGTTCTCCAGCACCAACGGCGTGGAGGCGGTGGAGCAGCGGCTGCGGCGCCAGGGGAGCTCCCTGGCGGGCCGGCCGGCCACGCTGAAGATCGCCGCGGTGGGCCGCAAAACCGCCGCCCTGCTGGAGGATCTGGGGGCGCCGGCCGATTTCGTGCCACCGGCCTTTGTGGCCGACAGCCTGATCGAGCACTTCCCGGTGTCGGGCTGGGGGCTGCGGCTGCTGCTGCCGCGGGTGCAGAGCGGCGGCCGCACCCTGCTGGCGGAGGCCTTCGGCGAGGCGGGGGCCCGGGTGGTGGAGGTGGCCGCCTACGAATCCCGCTGCCCCAACGCCCTGCCGGAGGCCACGGCGGCGGCCCTGGAGGCCGGCCGCGTGAACGCCATCACCTTCAGCAGCGGCAAGACTGTGCGCCACACCGCCCAGTTGCTGGAGCGCCAGTTCGGTGCCGACTGGCGGCGGTACCTGGAGCACGTGGCCCTGGTGTCGATCGGCCCCCAGACCAGCCGGGCCTGCCGGGAGCTACTGGGCCGGGTGGATGCGGAGGCCAGCCCCTACGACCTCGAGGGCCTGGTGCAGGCCTGCACGGAGGCCCTCACAGGGAGCGGTGCAACGTCAGCACCCGCTGCTGACGCCCCTGCCTGAGGGTCAGGCGGCCCTGGGTGGCATCGATCCCGCTCACGGTCCAGGCCGGCGGCAACAGGGGCGCCTGGCCTGAGCCCCCACAGGCCCCTCGGGGGCCGAGGCAGAGGGGCCCGCTCTGGCCGCCCACCTGCACCAGGGCCTGCACCTGGCCTCCACTGCGAATCACACCGCTGAAGCGAAAGCCCTCCGGCAGGGGCACGGGAGCCTGGCCGGCAGCAACCGCGGCCGGGGCCACTGGCGCAAAGGGATCAGCGCGGCCCACCGGGATGGAGCCCACCACCTGCTGGGGGCTGGACAAAGCCGTGAAGCCGGAGGAGGGCACAGGCTCGGCCCGCACTGGCCCCGGGGTTGCCCTGGGCGGCCGCGACGGCGGTGGCAGGGTGGTGGCGGTGTCGGCGTCGGGGCCAGCGCATCCGGTCAGGCCCAGCACCAGCAGCCAATTCAGGCCCAGGCGCTTCACCCGGCCGACTCCCGGCCGTAGCCGCTCTGCACGAGATCGCGGAAGCGATCCAGATTGGCCTGGAGTTCCCGGTTCACCATGCCCCCCAGGATGGTGGGTTCCATCAGCGGCGCCAACACCCCGGGCAGCTCATAGCTCACGCTGAGCTTCACGGCGGTGCGATCAGCGCCCTGGGGGTAGAAGCGCACCGCTCCCCGGGTGGGCAGACCACCCACGGATTCCCAGTGCAGCTGCTGGGCCTCCACCCGCTGGGTGATGCGGGCCTTCCAGTGGAAGCGGAAGCCCTGGGCCGCCAGGGTCCAATCGGTGAGATCGGGATCATCGGCCACGGTTTTCACCGACTCGATCCACTGCATCCAGTGGGGCATGGCCTCCAGATCACTCCACACGGCCCATACCCGCTCAACGGGAGCCGTGATCTCGGTGGTGACGCTGTGCTCGAGCCAACGGCCCATGAAATCTCCTATGCAACAGAGCGGTTGGTGGCGAGCTCAGCATGACGGCCCAGGATCGCCGCCGCGGCCAGACGTCCACTCATGGTGGCGCCTTCCATCGAATCGATGTAGTCCTGCTTGGTGTAACTACCGGCCAGGAAGAAGTTGGCCACCGGTGTGCGCTGATCCGGCCGGTACGGCTCCATCCCCGGGGCTTCGCGATAGAGCGACTGGGCCAGCTTCACCACGTTGCTCCACACCAGCTTCAGACCAGCGGCGGAGGGGAACAGGCGCCGCACCTGGGCATCGGTGGCGGCCACGATCTCCTCGGTTTTCTTCGGAATCCAGGGATCGCCGGGGGTGAGCACGCACTGCAGCAGCGAGCCCAGCCCCTCCTTGCGGTAGTCCTCAGGGCTGGCCAGGGCCAGATCAGCAAAACAGCTGAAGTCGGCGTCGGCGGTGTAAAGCAGGTTGTCGAGGCCGGCGGGGCGGGCCAGATCGGCGCGGGCCGCCTGAGCTTGCGGCGTGTCGCCCAGCTCGGTCACCCAGCCGTCGTAGCGCAGCTGCACCGTGGCCACGGGCACGGCTTCGAGCTTGTAGAGGTTCTCGAACAGGGGCCAGCGACGCCAGGCCTCGGGGATCATCCGCTGGATGCCGGGCACATCGCAGGCCGCCAGATAGGTGTCGGCCTCCACGCTGATCTCGCCCTCGGGGGTGCCGAGCTTCAGACCACTCACCCGGGTGGCGGGCTGGCCATCGGCCCCGGGAGCGCCCTCCTCGAACAGCACTTCGGTGACCCGGTGGCGCAGGTGCAGCTGGCCGCCGCGCTGCTGGATGTAATCCAGGATCGGGCCGGTGAGCCAGCGGTGGGGCGAACCCTTGAGCAGATTGAGCTTGGAGGCCTCGGTTTTGGCCGCGAACATCATGAAGATGGTGAGCATGCAGCGGGCCGAGATGGCTTCGCAGTCGATGAAGCCCAGGGCATAGGCGATCGGATTCCACATCCGCTCAATGCTCTGCTGGCTGCCGCCGTGGCCCAGGAACCAGTCCTGAAAGCTGATGCGATCCAGCGCGCGGATCGTCTTCATGGCGCCCTCGTAGTCGATCAGGCCGCGCACGATCGGGCTGGTGCCCAGGGCCAGGGCGTTGCGCAGCTTGTCGATCCAGTCGAGCTGGGGGGTGGTGAAGAAGGCCTTGAGGCCGTTGAACGGGGCGCCGAGGGCAAAGCGGAAGTCGAGCTCGCGCAGGTCGCCGCCGCTGTTCACGAACAGGTGGGTGTGGTCCTTCGGCAGGAGGTTCTCGAAGGCCCCCACCTTGCGCAGCAGGGCGAAGAGGTTGGCGTAGTTGAAGAAGAACACGTGCAGCCCCATCTCGATGTGGTTGCCGCCCTCATCCACCCAGCTGCCCACCTTGCCGCCCATGAACGGGCGCGCCTCATAGAGATCCACCTGGTGGCCGGCATCCACCAGATCCACCGCCGCCGCCAAGCCGGCCAGTCCCGAACCCACGATGGCGACGCGCACCCTGCTGCTCCCTGAGAGGGCACGACTCTATGGAGAGGGGCGACCCGGCAGCGGCCAGGCAACCTCCATACAGTGGGCGCAAAGGGCGTGAAGCCAGCCATGACCAGCGCAACCGCGGCCCACACCGCCAAGGACGGCAAGGGCATCCTCGTGACCGAACCCGCCATGAAGCAGCTGGCCCAGCTGATGGGCCAGCAGGGCGCCGGCAAGGTGCTGCGGGTGGGCGTGCGCTCGGGAGGCTGCAGCGGCATGAGCTACACGATGGACTTCATCGATGCCGCTGAGATCCGCGACGACGACGAGCAGTACGTGTACGAGCCGGCGGACGCCCCCGCCTTCACGGTGGTGAGCGACCCCAAGAGCCTCCTCTACATCTACGGGATGCAGCTCGACTTCTCCAGCGCCCTGATCGGCGGCGGCTTCAACTTCACCAACCCCAACGCCACCCAGACCTGCGGCTGCGGCAGTTCCTTCGCGGTGTAGGGCCTGCCCTGGGCCACCCGGGTGGCAATCTGAGGGCACGACCCGGCCCGCCGCAGCGCCATGACCGCCCCAGAAGCCACCGCGACCGCCGAGACCAGCGGCGCATCGCTGTTTGAACAGGCCATCGGCCGCTATCAGCAGGGCGACCCCATCGCTGAGGTGATCGCCGATTTCATCGCCATCACCCAGCAGGAACCGCGTCTGTCGGCCGGATGGACCTGCCTGGCCTGGCTGCAGCTGCTGGAGAACCAGCCCCAGGCCGCTCTGCGCTCGGCGCGCACGGCCGTGAAGCTCAACCCCCAGGACCCCCAGGCCCGCATCAACCTCAGCCTGGCGATGCTTGAAACCAACGCCAAGGGCGTGCGTGAACACATCGAACTGGTGCAGCGCCTGCGGGTGATGGCCCCCGAGCTGGCCACCGAGCTGGATGAATCGCTGGCGGATGGCCTGGCCCGCCGCCCCGACTGGCAGGCCCTGCAGAAGGTGAAGGCTTGGCTGCAGGGTTGAGCCAGCACCCACGCAGCGGCCCCAGGCGGATTCTGCTGCTGAGCAATGGCCACGGCGAAGACCTCAGCGGCGCCCTGATCGGGCGGCAGCTGCAACAGCTGGGCCACGCCGTGGATGCCCTGCCGCTGGTGGGGCACGGGCGGGCCTACCAGCAAGCCGGGCTCAACCTGTTGGGCCGCACCCGCGAGTACAGCACCGGCGGGCTCGGCTACACCAGCTTTGTGGGGCGGCTCACGGAACTGCTGCAGGGCCAGGTGGCCTACCTGCTGCGGCGGCTGCTGCTGCTGCTGAGCCTGGCCCGGCGCTACGAGCTGATCCTGGTGGTGGGTGATGTGATCCCCGTGCTGGCCGCCTGGCTCACCCGCCGCCCCGTGGCCACCTATCTGGTGGCCTACTCCAGCCACTACGAGGGCAAGCTGCGGCTGCCCTGGCCCTGCGGCGAGTGCCTGCAGAGCCGGCGCTTCCTGCGGGTGTACAGCCGTGATGCCCTCACCGCCAACGACCTCTCCGCCCAGCTGCGGCGGCCGGTGCACTTCCTCGGCAACCCCTTCTTCGATGGGGCGCTCACGACATCCGGGCCCCTGGGTGGGGCTCCCCTGCAACGGCTGGGGCTGTTGCCCGGCAGCCGGCTGCCGGAAGCCCTGCACAACCTGGAGCTGATGCTGCAGGTGCTGGAACGGCTGCCCGAGCCCCTGCGGGATCCCTCTCGGCTGGGGCTGCATGCGGCCCTGGTGGGCAAGCTCACGCCCCAGGAGGTGGCTCCCCTGGCCAGCCGTCTGGGCTGGCGGCTGGAGCTGGAAACCAGTGAGCGCTGCAGCCTGCGACGCGGCCCGCTCACCCTGCACCTGGAGTGGGGGCGCTTCCCGGCCGTGGTGCAGCAGTGCGATCTGATGCTCTCGATGACCGGCACCGCCGCCGAGCAGTGCGTGGGCCTGGGCAAACCGGTGCTGCAACTGGTGGGGAACGGCCCCCAGTTCACCCAGAACTTCGCGGAGGCCCAGCGCAGACTGCTGGGTCCCGGCGTGGTCTGCGCCGAGGGCCACACCGGCAGCCCCGAGCAGCTGGCGGGCACGGCGGAACTGGCCTCGCAGCTGCTGGAACGGCTGCAACGGGAGGCCAACTGGCGCCAGGGCCTGCAACGGCTGGGCCACGAGCGCATCGGCAGTGGTGGCGGAGCGGTGAGGATGGCGGCCGATCTCGACCGCTGTCTGAGCCATGCCCGCCAAGGCTGAACCCACCTCCGGCCCAGAGCTCTCGCTGGGCCAGCGCCTCAAGGGCTGGATCGACACCCTGCTGGTGATCGATGTGTTCGTGGTGATCGCCGGGGCGCTCTGGTTCGGGGTGGCCGTGCTGTGCCACAGCCGCAAGATCGAGGCGCCCCTGAACCTGTTTCAGAGCCTGTGGGAGCCGCTGTTCACCCCGGCCATCGGACTGCTGATGGGGGCCGCGATTCTGAGCGGGGTGCTGGGCTGGATCCTCAACTGGTGGCAGAAGCGAGTGCAGCGCTGAGCTCGCCGTCGCGGAAGGCGAAGCCCTGCTGCTGCAGGCGCACGGGCAACACCTGCTGGCCCTCCAGCACCACCTTGGCCCCATCTCCCAGCAACAGCTGCAGGATCGGCGCCGGCACCGGCAGCAGGCTGGGGCGGCCGAGGCATTGGCCCAGGCTGGCGGCGAAGGTGGCCATGGAGCAGGGATTGGGAGCCACGGCGTTGTAGGTGCCGCTGTAGGCGGGATCCTCCAGCGCCGTGGCGATCAGGCTGCAGAGATCGCGGCGGGAAATCCAGCTCATCCACTGCTGGCCGTTGCCGATCGGACCGCCGAAGCCCATCCGGAACACCGGCAGCATCTTGCCCAGGGCGCCGCCATCGGCCGCCAACACGATGCCGAGCCGCAGGATCACCAGCCGGCAGACGCTGGCCGCCTGCTGGGCCTCCGCTTCCCAGGCCTGGCAGAGCTGGCCCAGCACATCCGTGCCGGCGGGGCTGCTCTCCTCGAAGCGGGCCGTGGTGCTGGTGCCGTAGTAGCCGATGGCGGAGCCATTGATCAACACGCCGGGGCGGCTGGCCTCCGGCAGCGCCGCCAGGGCCGCCACCAGGGCACGGGTGGTGTGGATACGGCTGTCGAACAGCAGCTGGCGGTGCTCGGGGGTCCAGCGCTTCTCGGCGATCGGCTCGCCAGCCAGGTTCACCACGGCCTCGGCCTGGGCCAGGGCCTGCACCAGCTCCGGCCGGTCCCAGCTGGCGCCCTGGGAGGGATCAGCCACGAGCCGCTGCAGCTGGGGGTGCTCAAGGCCGGCCAGGGCCCGGGGGGAGCGACTGATCAGGGTGAGGCTGTGGCCGTGCTCCAGCAGCAGCGGCACCAGCTCCCGGCCCACGAAGCCGCTGCAGCCCACCAGCAAAATCCGCATGCGCCCGCCCGTTGTGATCTGGGCCTAAGGCTAGGGAGCCGGGCTCAGGCGGCGCACCAGGGGGCCCAGGACGAGCCCCTGGCCCACCACACCCAGCAGCACCACGCCCAGGGCGATGGAAGGCATGGCTGTCCCCCAGGGCACGTTGGTGGCGGCGGCCTGGAGGGCAATGGCGATCGGCACGGCGCCACGGAGCCCCGCCATGGCCACCAGCGTGCGCTCGGGTGCGCTGAACCCGCTGCGCAGCATCAACAGCGACACCACCAGCCAGCGCACAAGCAGCACGGCCACCAGCAACACCAGGGACCACTTCAGCACCTGCACCACGGCCGTGGGCTCTACCACCAAACCGAGGCAGAGGAACAGCAGCAACTCCGCCAGCTTGGCGAAGCCGGCCTGGCTTTCCTCCAGGGCCTGCTGATCGATCTCCGGGCTGGTGCCCAGCACCAGGCCCATCACATAGGCCGCCAGCAGGCCGCTGCCCCCCAGCAGCACCGAGCCGCCGATCACCGCCATCAGCAGCGCCAGGCCCACCACCGCCATCAGGCTGGCGCTGCCGGCACTGCGGCGGGTGAGCAGCAGCACCGCTCCCTTGCCACCGAGGAAGCCGAGGAAGGCCCCCAGCAGGAAGCTGCGCAGCACCTCCACCAGCAGGCCCGAGGGCTCCGCCCCCTGGCCGGAGGCCACCGCCAGGGCCACCCCCGCCAGCACCACCGCGATCGGATCGTTGAAGCCCGATTCACACTCGAGCAGATCCAGCAGCCGCGGCGGCAGCCGCCGCTTCAGGGGCCTGAGGATGGCGAACACCGCCGAGGCATCGGTGCTGCAGAACATCGCCCCGATGAACAGGGCCAGCGGCAGGCTCACATCCGCGGCCGTGAGGGGAAGGTTCTGCAGCACCATCACCACCGCCGCCAGGATCAGAGCCGTGAGCAGCGAGCCCAGGGTGGCCAGGCGCAGGGCCGGCCGCAGCACCGGCCGCATCGACTGCCAGTTGCTGGTGATCCCCCCGAAAAACAGCACCAGCACCAGGGCCAGCTGGGCCAGGTGATCGGCCTGGTCCAACGTGAGCAGGGGGGGTGCTTCCCCGGGGCCGGGATTGAGGTTGTTGTCGATCAACAACCCCAGCAGCAGCACCAGCAGGAAGCCGGGCAGCTTGATGCGGCTGGCGAGATCGTCGAGGAAGAGGGCCAGCAGCAGCAGCCCCCCGAACAGCAACAACAACCAACCCAGGCTTTCGGGCACCGAACCAAGCCAGCGAAGCGGGCCTTAGCCTGGCTCAAAATCGTTGTGCACCATGGCCGCAACGCCCACAACAGCTCCTGGCACCGAAGCGCCGGCGCCGGCACCGATCAAGAAGGGCAGCCTGGTGAAGGTGAACCGCGCGGCCTATGGCTCCAGCCTGGAAGCCCAGGCCAGTGATCGCGAGGCACCGGCCTACCTGTTCGAGGGCCCGGCTGAGGTGCTGGCCGTGAAGGGCGACTACGCCCAGTTGCGCTATCGCCGCCCCGTGCCGGACATCTGGCTGCGACTCGACCAACTGGAGGCCTTCTAGGAGCGCCGCGGCGAACTCCGGCTAGAGCTCCAGCCGCCGCCGCTCCTCCTGCAGGCGGCTGCGGCGCATCCTGGCTTCGCGGATCATTTCGCGGCCATCGCGCAGGTAGCTGTCCACGTAGCCCATGGTGTAGCGCTCCAACTCCGTGAGCGCGTCCTGCACCTGGCTGAGGCAGTGGTAGAGGCTGAGGCTGAACCCCTGGGCAGAGCTGGGCGCCGCCAGGGCGCGATAGAGGCTCTCCACCTTCTCCAGCTTGGCCTGGCTCTGCTCGAGGAACTGGCAGAAGGTGTCCATCAGCGCGTCGTCGTAGGGATCAGCGGAGAGGGCGCGCAACTGGGCCGGGAAGGGGTTGATCACCTGACCCAGCAGCCGATCAATCGGCGCATACACCTGCTGCAGCCACTGGAGCAGCAGGTCGTCGTGCTGGAGGCCACTGGGGGGGCGGCGCGGCGTGCGGGTGCTGGCAGCTGCTGGGGCGCTGGCGGGCTGGTGGAGGCGATCGTGCTGGAGCCGCCGCTCGCGATCCCCCAGCACCTCCCAGGCCGCATTCAGGGCCACGATCCGGTGCTCATCGCCACCGGCATCGGGGTGGTGCTGCTTCACCAGGGCGCGGTAGGCCGCCTTGATCTCGGCCGCACTGGCCGATGGAGCCACGCCCAGCACCTGATAGGGATCGCGGGGGGGCTGGGGCATCGCGGCGCGGAGGGGCGACGGGGACCTCCCCATCATCCAAAACCGGCGGGCGCGGTTCGGCGCGGCCATGAAAAAAGCCCCCCGTTTCCGGGAGGCCTGGGGCTTTTGGTGTGTGAGTGAGCGCGAGGAGCGCGTGAGGAGTGAGTTCTGGGAATCAGAACTTGAAGGTGGTCTGCACCAGGGCACCGAAGGTGCCGAGGCTGTCGCCGCCGCTGATGCCGGGGTTCCTCAGAGCCGAAGCGGCAGTGGATGCAGAGTCGGTCACTTCGCCGCGAGCACGGGAGAGCCAGAAGATGGCCGGGGTGATCGCGATGTTATCGGTGGCCTGGATCTTATAGAACAGTTCGAAGGCATAGTTGCCATCCTGAACATTGTTCTTGGTGGTCGATCCGGTTTTGCCGGTGATCGCGGTCAGGAAGGTGGGCTGGCCGAAGGCGAAGCCCAGGGCATTGCCCTTCAGGAAGGCATCCTTCCAGTTCAGACCGGTGTACCAGGACTGGCTGGCTGCATTAGCAACATTGGTGGTGTTGGCCACGCCGCCACCGTAGCGATAGGTGTTGTAACCCCAGCCAGCACTGATGGCCGGAATCCAGCCGGTCTGGAGAGGCTGCCAATAACCAGCCAGCGACCAGGAACTGACACTACCCGTGCCGCTGGTGGTGGTACCAGCAGCGGTGTTGGTGTAGTTGCTGGGCAGCAGCGCCACCGAGAGGGGAGTACCAACGATGCTCACACCCGAGCTGTTGAAGGTGTAAGCGCCGGTGATGTTCCAGTTCTTGGCCGTGTAGCCAAGCTGAGCAGTACTGCTCTGGGCGGATGCATTGTTGCCAATACCGCCGTTGGCGTTAGCACCGCTGTTGGAGCTGGAGCTGCCACCCACATTATTGGGCTGGCCGCCATCACCGTTACCGGCAACGTAGTTCACACCGAAGGCCCACTTGCCACTGGTGTCTTTCTTGTCACGCTTGGCCTGTTTCCACCACAGACCTGCACCAGAGCCGAGCACCTGGCTGTAGGCACCGGGAGCACCGGCGTACTGGAAGATCTTGAGGATCTTATCGGCCGAGTAGATGCTGGGCCACAGGGGCAGAGCTTCATCCTGACGGACGCGAGGGCCCACCACGGCGGTGAACTCTTTGCCGATCGGGAACTTGTAGTAGAGGCGGTTGATGGCGACCACGTCACCACCGTCAACACCGGTCCCGAGGTTTTCCTGGAAGGCGGCATCCAGATTCGTCAGCGGGGTGACGGTATTGCTGGTGCTGAAGGCGCTATCGGAGAAGTTACCGGCGCGCAGCTGGGTGCGCAGCAGGTCCTTGCCGGTGAAGCTGGTGTCGAAGTTCAGACGAACGTCGTAGTTGAAGCTGAGAGCATCACGCAGCTGGGTGGCGCCCCAGTTGTTGTTACCACCACGCTGGTTGCCGTCGTAGCTCACACCGCCCAGAACCCAGCGGGTATCAGCGCGCAGCTTGGTGGTGGTGGAGAACTGGGTGGCTTGCAGCTCGCCCACCTTGGCCTCGAGGCCATCCACGCGGCCCTTGAGAACGGCGAGTTCCTTGGCGAATTCCTTCTGCAGGCGCTGCAGCTCGTCGGTGATCTCGGTCACGCGGTCGAGGCAGGCATTCAGCAGGGCAGCCGCTTCATAGCGGGTGAGGGCCTGCTTGCCCTTGAAGGTGCCATCGGGATAGCCGGCCACGCAGCCGTACTTCTCGATCAGGTTGCTCAGCGCCTGGTAGGCCCAGTCGGTGGGCTGCACGTCGGCGAACTGGGTCACGCTGGTGACCTGGTTCTGGTCGGCCCACACACGGAAGTTGTGCAGGTCGCCCTGTTGGATGTAGTCGTTCATGCCGCCGGGAGCGGCAGAGATCTCATAGGCGGAAGCAGCCACAGGAGCCATCAGGCCCAGGGCAGCAGGCGCCAGAAGAAGCTTCTGGAACAGTTTCATGGTCCTCACACCAATCGAGGAGCTCCCGCATGGGGAGTTGGCGGAACCCTATGGCAGCCCACCGCCCTTCCGCCCAGTCCCCGGCACAGCTCGCTGTGCCCCGGAATACACCCAGGCGTGGACCACAAAAAAGGCCCCGGAATGATCCGGAGCCTTGGCTTGAGAACGGTGTGTGAGAAGTGGGTGGGAGCCGATGTGTGTGATGAAGCCGGCTCCCGTTCTGCTGAGGATCAGAACTTGAAGGTGGTCTTGACGAGACCGCCGAAGTTGGTGAGGGAAGGCGAACCGGGGTTCACGTTGGTGGCCTGGTTCAGAGCAAAACCAGCCAGACCGGTGGGGTTGGAGAGGTAGAAGATCGCGGGGGTCACGCTGATGTTGTCGGTGACCTGGAACTTGTACCACCACTCCCATGCGTAGTTGCCGTCTTGGGGGGTGTTGCCGAAGGCGTTCTTCAGAGCGGTGTTGTTGCCGAAGCTGGTGATGAAGGTGGGTTGCCCCACAGCCATGCCCAGGGCGTTGCCCTTGATGAAGGCATCGGCCCACTGCAGGCCCACATACCAGGACTGGCTCTTCACGCCGTCGAAGTCGAAGGCGGTGTTAGCAGCACCGTAACCATTGATACCCCAGCCAGCACTGACGGAGGGAACCCAGCCAGCGGTGGAAGGCTGCCAGTAGGCGCTCAGGCCCACCGAATTCATGGTGTCGAAGGTGCTGGTGAAGCCGAGACCGGAGAGGGTGGTCAGGGCATAGGCCTGAGCAGCGGGGGTACCAGCAGCGGGACCGAGGCCATTGCTGTAGTTGTAGGCCACAGCAGCACCCCAGTTGGAGCCGGCATAACCGATCTGGACGGTGCCGGTTTCCTGGGAAGCCGAGGTGCCGATACCACCGCCGACCAGGGTGTTAGTGGCGGTACAGGTCTGACCAGGGCCAGTCAGGATACAAGTGGTGCCAGGGGTACCGTTGTCACCATTCTGAGCCACGTAGTTGGCGCTGATGCTCCAACCGTTCTTCTGGTACCAGATACCAGCACCAGCACCCAGGGTCAGGTTGTAGGCACCGGGAGCACCGGCATAGGTGAAGACATCCAGGATGGTGTCAGCGGGATACACACTGGGCCACATGGCCAGCATGTCGTCCTGACGGACCCGACCACCCACGGTGACGGTGAAGCCGTTAGAGACGGGGAACTGATAGAAGAGGCGGTTGATGGCAACCACGTCACCGCAGTTGACGCCGGTGCCGCAGTTCTCCTGGAAGGCCACTTCCAGGCTGTTCAGGGGGTTGTAGCCGTTGCCACCGTTGCCACCACCGTTGCCGAAGGCGGAATTAGCAAAGTTGCCGGCGCGCAGAGTGGTGCGCAACAGGTCTTTGCCGGTGAAGCTGGTGTCGAAGTTCAGACGAACGTCGTAGTTAAAGCTGGTGCCGCCCTCGTAGGCCCGAGCGCCCTGGGTCACGAAGGAGTTGTTACCACCGAAGCTGTTGGCACCCAGCACGAAGGTGGCGACACCCTTCAGCTTGGTGGTGGTGGAGAACTGGGTGGCTTCCAGCTCACCCACTTTGGCCTCCAGGCCATCCACGCGGCCCTTCAGAACGGCGAGTTCCTTCTCGAACTCCTTCATCAGGCGCTTCAGCTCGTCGGTCACCTCGGTGATCCGGTCGAGACAGGCGTTCAGCAGAGCGGCCGCTTCATAGCGGGTCATCGCCTGCTTGCCCTTGTAGGTGCCGTTGGGGTAACCGGCAACGCAGCCGTAGCGCTCGATCAGGTTGCTCAGTGCCTGATAGGCCCAGTCGGTGGGCTGCACGTCGGAGAACTGGGTGATCGAGGTCACCTGCTCCTCGGAGCCGGTGGTGTACTCGCGCACACCAGCAATGTTGAGATCAGCGGCGGAAGCGGCCACAGGAGCCATCAGGCCCAGGGCAGCAGGCGCCAGAAGAAGCTTCTGGAACAGTTTCATGGTCCTCACACCAAAAGAGGATTTCGACGCAGGGCGTCACCGATGAAGATGGCGCAGGATCCACCCGCCACCCAGCCCCGGTGTGCCACAAACCGCAATGACACGTAGCCCCGGACACCCCGCCGCGGGGGACGGCCCGCAACGGCTGCGGGCCTGCCTGCCGGTGCTGCCCTTCCTGCCCCTGCTGATAACGGCGGCCCCGCGCAGCTTCCTCGCCCACGACGAGGGCTACTACGCCCTGCAGGCCCGCTGGATCGCGGAGAGCGGCCAGTGGCTGGCCCCACTGTGGTGGGGAGAGCCGCTCTACGACCGCACCATCGGCGTGCAGTGGCTGATCGCCCTGGCCCAGCGCCTCCTGGGGCCCACACCCTGGGTGGCCCACCTGCCCGGCCTGCTGGCCGCCGCCGCCTGCCTGCTGCTCACGGCAGCGCTGGCCCGGGAGCTGCTGGGCCGAGGCAGCGGCTGGCTGAGTGCCCTGGTGCTGGCGCTCACCCCCCTGTGGATCAACCATGCCCACCAGGCCGGCCAGGACATCCCCCTGCTGGCGCTGGAATTGCTGGGGTTCTGGGCCCTGGTGCGGGCCCGGCCCGACGGGCCGTGGTGGGCCATCGCCCTGGCTGCCGGCTGGGTGGGGCCCGCCTTCCTGATCAAGGGCTTCATGGTGGCAGTGCCCCTGGCGGCGATGGCGCCCTTCGCCCTGCTACGACGCCGCTGGCTGCTCGCACGGCCCAGCTTCTGGGGCTGGCTGCTGCTGGGCTGGCTGCCGGTGGCCCTGTGGCTCGGCCTCAGCCTGCGCACTTACGGCCCCACCGTGGTGGGGGGCCTGGTGGAGAAGCTGCTTTACCTCTCCCAGAGCGATGTTTACAGCGCCGGCCCCCTCTATTACCTCTGGAACATCCCGGCCAACACGGCCCCCTGGTGCCTGGCGGGGATCGGCGGCTGGTGGCTGGGCCTGCGCCGCTGGACCAGCGAACAGCGGCTGGCCCTGATCGGCACTCCCCTGCTGCTGGCGCTGCTGCTGAGCTGCTTCCGCACCAAAACGCCCTATTACGGCCTGCAGCTCACGCCCTTTGTGGCGATCGCCGCCGCGCACGCCCTGCGGCGGTTCAGCCAAACCGGGCAGGCCCGGCCGCGCTGGCTGGCCTGGCTGATCGGCGCGCTGGGGGCCCTGCTGGCGGTGGGCGGCGCCGTTGTGCTGGCCATGGGGCTGGTGCCCTGGCCCTTCGGGCTGGCGGGCCTCGGCCTGGGGATCAGCTGGCTGCTGCTGCCCTGGCAGCACCGGCGGCGCTCGGTGCTGATCGCTGGGCTGGCGGGGCCCTGGCTGGCCCTGGTGCTGCTGGTGCAAACGGGCCTGTTCACCGACCGCAGCCCCCAGCTCCGCCAGGCCCTGGCCGCGCCGGCCACCGCCGAGGCCCTGCGGCAGGGGCCGGTGGCGGTGGTGGCGCCAGAACCCCTGAGCGGCGATGGCCATGCCCAGCTGATCCTGCTGGCCCTGGGCACACCGCAGCTGGGCCCCCGCCTGGCGGACCTGAACGCCCTGGCGCCGGGCCAACGGGCCTGGGTGCCCAGACAGCTGGCCCGCAGCCCGGCCGGGGCCGCGCTCCAGCCACTGGCGGCGGGTGATGATCTGGGCGAATGGATGCTGGTGCGCGCGCGGCCCTGATGGACGTTTCACGCCGCGATCGCCGCGACACGCTGCTGCTGCTGGCCCTCTGGCTGGGCTGCCTGCTGGTGGATGGCCTGTGGCTGCGGCGTCACCAGCTGCCACCGGCCTGGGACCAGGGCGATCACCTCAGCCGCGCCCTGGGTTTCTGGCGGGTGCTCGGCCAGGCCGCCCCCTGGAGCAGCCAGTGGTGGCAGGAGCTCTGGAACCAATCACCCACCTACCGGGGCCCGCTCACCTACATCGTGACGGCGCCGGTTCTGGAGCTGCTGGGGCCCAGCTACCGCAGCGCCATGGCCGCCAATGGGCTGTTCAATGGCCTGCTGCTGGCGAGCGTGTATGGCCTGGGCCGGCTGATCCACAGCCGCTCCGCCGGCCTCTGGGCGGCCTGGTTATGCGCCGTGGCGCCCGCCCTGCTCAACCAGCGCACCGACTACCTGATCGACTTCAGCCTCACGGCCGTGCTCAGCGGCTGCTGGTGGCTGCTCAGCGCCCGGCGCTGGCTGCCGCTGCGGCGCCCCTGGCTGTGGAGTGTGCTCGCCGGGCTTGGACTCGGGGCCGTGTTTCTCACCCGGCCCACGGGCCTGGTGCTGCTCTGGCTGCCACTGCTGCTGCTGGTCAGGCACGGGCTGGCCCTGATGGCGGTGGTGGCCTGGGCCGTGAGCTGGCCCTGGTTCAGCCAGAACTGGCTCACGATTCTCTCCACGATCAACAAGGCACGCCAGTGGGGCGTGGCCTATCAGGACGGTCTGGAAGCGAACTCCCTGGAGGGGTGGCTGTATTACCCGAAGCTGCTGCCCACCATGGCCGGCGGAGCCCTCGTGGGGCTCACGCTGGCCGGGGCAGCCGTGGCCCTGGCACCGGTCCTGGCCAAGCGAGGTCAGCGCCCCGGCAGCGCCCGGCTGATCTGGTGGCTCAGCTTTCCTCTGGGCGGCCTGCTGGTGTGCGTGCTGATGTCCAGCAAGGACTTTCGCTTCGTGCTGCCCTTGCTGCCTCAGCTCTGCCTCGGCCTGGGGGTGCTGGTGGCCAGCGTGCAAAGCCGCTGGCGCCGGCCGTGGCAGGCCAGTGTGCTGGCCCTGGGCCTGGCGGGGGTGCTGTGGAACCAGTTCGGCTGGGGGCGCGACCTCACCGGCTTCCCCCAGCACCTCCCCAATGGCGAGGACCGCTGGCCAGTGGCCCCGATCGTGGCCGCCATCCGCCAGCAGAGCCCCCATCAGCTCTCCACCCTGGCGGTGCTGCCCGACAGCGAATCGCTCAATGCCTTCAACCTCGAGGCGGAGGGGCGGCGGCAGCGGTTCCGGGTGGCCGCCCGGCAAACGGTGGCGCCCCTGGAGCGGCTCCAGGTGGAGCTCAACGGGTTCGACTGGTTCCTGCTCAAGGGCGGAGACCAGGGGGTGATGAGCGATGAGCGCCAGGCCGAACTGAGCCGGCTGGTGTGCCAATCGCCGGCCTTTGTGGCCGCTGGCCGCTGGCCCCTGCCCGATGGCAGCCAGGCCGAGCTGTTCCGCCGCCGCCAGCTCAGCCTGGAGGTGGAGCCGGTGGCCTGCGACCGGGCCGCGACGATCGAGCCGCTGCTGACGCTGAACAGCCCCACAACCGCCAGGCCTGGCACCACGGTGCCGCTGGAGCTCAGCCTCACGGGTCCGCTCCAGGCGCTGAACGGGGCGAGGCTGCTGCTCGACTGGCACTCCGGGCCAGCGAGCTGGCGCGCGGATCATGCCCTCGGGCAGGGGATGCTCCAGCTGGATGCCTTGGGTGCCGGCTGCCTGCGGGTGCGGGAGCGCCTGGGGGTGGAGATTCCCTCGCACCTGCCGGCCGGCCCCTATCAACCCCGGGCCTGGCTGCTGAATCCCGATGGCCGGCGCGTTCCGCTGCGGCTCTCGGCCGAGCCGGCGCAGCTGCTGCCGGCCTCGGCACCCCTGCCGGCAGACCGTCCACTGAAGGATGCGCTGGCCACCAATCGGGTGGCCGTGCTCCAGCAGCTCGGGCAGCAGCTGCGCCGGGGTGAGCTCGATCCGCTGTTCGGCCGGGTGGGGCAACTGAACCAGACCGACCCGGAGCAGGTGTATCTGCGCGATGGCGAGGCGATCCTGCGGGCGCGGCTGCGGGCGGATCCGGCCAACCTCAACGATCTCTACGCTCTGGCTCTCGCCCAGGCCCTGCAGCGCCAGGCCGGTGAGGCTGCCCTCACGCTCCAGCGGATTCATCAGCTGGATCCCCGGAATCCCAACGCCCTGCTGGGCCTTGGCGTGGTGGAGCTCTATCGCTTCCACCCCTGGGCGGCCCAGGACGCCCTCGACCAGGCTGTCAGGCTCAACGGGCCCAGTCCCACCCTGCGCACCCTGCGCATCGTGGCCAGCGCCCTGCGGCTGGATCTGCCCAAGGCCCTGTCCCTCCTTCGCCCATGACCTCCTCCAGCCAGCAGCTCCGGTTCCGCCAGCGCAACCGCGCCTACTACGACGACCTGGAGCGCCTGCATCGGCTGCTGGTGCCCACCGGCCAGAGGGTGCTGGAGATCGGCTGCGGCCTGGGCGACCTGCTGGCCAGCCTGCAACCCAGCCATGGGGTGGGCATCGAACTGAATCCGGAGCTGGTGGCCGCCGCCCAGTGCCGCCACCCACAGCTGCGCATCCTGGCGGCCGATGCCGAGGCGATCACCCCCGCCTCCATCGGCGAGAACGAGCCCTTCGATGTGATCCTGCTGCCCAACACCCTCAACACCCTGGCGGATGTGCAGGGGGTGCTGGAGCGACTGGAGGCCTTCTGCCATCCGCGCACCCGGCTGGTGGTGAGTTTCCACAACTGGCTGTGGCAGCCGCTGCTGAAAACCGCCGAGCGCCTGGGGCAACGCCAGCCCCAACCGCCCGAGAGCTGGCTCACCCCCCGCGATGTGGGCAACCTCCTCGATCTGGCCGGCTGGGAAGTGCTCAAGCAGGGCCATCGCTGCCTGCTGCCCCGGCGGCTGCCGCTGCTCACGCCGCTGGCCAACCGCTGGCTGAGCCAGCTGCCACTGCTGGAGAACCTCGGGCTCACCCACTGGATGGTGGCCCGCCCCGCCAGGCAGCAGCGGCAGGATCCAAGCGTGAGCGTGGTGATTCCGGCCCGCAATGAAGCGGGCAACATCGCTCCTGCCATCGAGCGCCTGCCCCAACTGGGCCGCTTCACCGAGGTGCTGTTCGTGGAGGGCCATTCCTCCGACAACACCTGGGCGGAAATCGAGCGGGTGTGCGCCAGCTACCGAGGCCCACTGCGGCTGCGCAAGTTCCGCCAGAGCGGCAAGGGCAAGGCCGATGCGGTATGGCTGGGCTTCGAGGAAGCCGAAGGAGATGTGCTGATGATCCTCGATGCCGATCTCACGGTGCGGCCCGAGGATCTGCCCCGCTTCGCCCAGGCCATGGCCGAGGGGCGCGGTGAATTCGTGAACGGTTGCAGGCTGGTGTACCCCCGCAGCTGGGAGGCCATGCCGCCGCTGAACACGGCCGCCAATCGCTTCTTCGCCGCCGTGTTCTCCTGGCTGCTGCGCCAGCGCCTCAAGGACACCCTCTGTGGCACCAAGGTGATCTGGAAGCACGACTATGAGCGCCTCAAGGCCGGCCGCAGCTATTTCGGCGATTTCGATCCCTTCGGCGATTTTGATCTGCTGTTCGGCGCCAGCAAGCTGAACCTGAAGATCGTGGAAGTGCCGGTGCGCTATCAGGAGCGCAGCTACGGCAGCTCCAACATCGCCCATGTGAAAGAGGGCCTGATCCTGGCACGGATGTGCCTCTACGCCGCCCGCAAACTGCGTTTCATCCCCTGAGGATGCAAGCCCCCACGACCTCAGAGCCAGCCATCGAGGCTCACACAACAAGAATCAAGAAGGAAGATATTCTCATATTTTTTGCCTGCATTACACCTTCATTCATCGTTGGCGTTTATGGCCTGAACAGGCCTTACGACGCGATACCCGACCAAGACATGCTTTGGGCATCCGAAGCACTGCGACTACTTCGGGGTGTCGCCCCCAGCTATGCAGACCACCCTGGAGCCTTTTGGACTCTGGCATACAAAGCCAATATCATCATGCTTCAAGGCATTTTTAACTTTCAGGTCGTTGACCCGTCTGGAAATATTCTCCCAGAAGGGCTGGAATCATTAATACGGGTGGCCAGGATCGAAAATGCCATCCTCAGCGGGCTATGTGCAGCCCTGACCTATCCACTGGCCCTCCTGCTTTCCACGAAAAAACCCTTCGCGGCCGCCAGCAGCCTGATCATATCCCTCTCATCGGCGATCCTTGTCTCGGTGAGCGAGATCAGGAATGAAGCAATCAGCGTCTTCTTACTATTACTCTTCATTCTTTGCGCCAGCTATTCCGCAAAGAAAAGAATAACGGGAGCCATCGGCCTCGCCCTGGGCCTTGCCGGGCTGTTTCTCTTCTTCGCCGCTGCCCTGGCAAAGCAGCAGGTTTTACTAACTGCGCCATTGGCATTTATTGCCGTTTTCGCAGCACTTCGAACGAACAACCGCGACAACTACGAGGCAAAGCTTGGCTCACTGATAGCAGCACGACCCAAAAGGATCGCAGGGCTGCTCATCACAGCGTCAGCGCCTTGGCTCATTGCCGCTCATCCGGATATTGACCTAATTAACTTGCCGGCATGGACAGCCATCAACATAGGACTTGCCCTTTGCCTCTCCATCAATTTCAAACACTTCGACTCCAAGCTCCCACTCCTCAAACCGCTATTGATCGTAGGCTTATTCGAGGTCGTCCTATTTAAACTTTTGATCCCAGGCTGGTGGCGTCAAGCCGTTACCGGCTTTCCATCCTGGATGTTTCGCCACGCCGACCCCACAAACGATCACACAGGGCACACACTTTCCGGAATCAATACATACCTCTCCGAACTCTTCACCCCGCACCTACTCGCAGCGGCTGCGCTAACAGGAGTATTACTGATATCCATTGCGCAGGCCGCTCGAGAAAGAGATCCGGGCGACAAAATCCAAACAGCGTATCGAATCAGCACTCCCATTGCATGGCTGCTGACGATGGCGATCCTCGTGGCTTCAAGCCAGAGAGTAGCAAGCAGGTATGAAATTTATTTTTTCATGCCAATTGTAATTCTGTCCGCTGCCACCACCGGCCACCAAACCAGCGGCAACGCAGACAACATCAACACCAAGCCATCCCTAATCACCAAAGCGCTCACATCGATCATCCTGATAACCGCGCTGATCGCCTCAGTCGCAAACGCCACCGAACTCCGAATATTTGTCAATCGCGGACAGCCAGAATCCTTCAAATGCTTTAGCCATCACATGGACAGGACGATGCAGCTAACCTCAGCGTCTAAATGCAAAGTTTTCAACCAGGCAATCCTGGAAAAAGATCAATACGACAGCTGGGCTGGCCCCCGATAAGGTGATATCAGGATTGACCTTCCAATGATCTGAATGGCAACTTTTCGCACGTCCTCTTGTTGATATGAGCAAGCGCTGGCTGCTGGGCCTGATTGCGGCCCTGGTGATCTACCTGGGCCTCAGCCTGGCCTTTGGCATGCAGCAGCTCGCCGCCACCCTGGCGCGGCTGCCCTGGAGCTGGTGGCTGGCGGCACCGGCCGTGGTGGTGTTCAGCCACGGGGTGCTGTTTCAGCGCTGGCAGTTCTATCTGCAACAGCTGGACTTCGGGCTGCCCTGGCGGCCCAGCGGCCGCGTCTACCTGGCGGGCCTGTCGCTGATCGCGGCCCCGGGCCGAGGCGGTGAGGCCCTGCGCGGCCTGTGGCTGCAGCGGCGCCACGGCTTCCCCCTGCAGGTGGGCGTGGGCGTAACCCTGGCGGAGCGACTCGGAGACCTGGCCAGTGCCCTGCTGGTGTTGAGCTGGGGGCTGGGGGGCAAGGTGTTGCCGGCCGTGCTGGTGGCCATGGCGGTGCTGGGGGCCGGGGGCTGGCTGCTCACCCACCCACGCCTGCTCCAGGGCCTGGAGCAGGGGCTGGAACGTCTGCCCAACCACGGGCGCTGGCTCGGGCTCACGCGTCTGCTGCGCGAAGGCCTGCTGTCGATGGCGCGGGTGCGGCAACTGATGAAGCCCTGGCCACTGCTGGTGGGAACCCTTCTGGCGGCGAGCACCTGGCTGGCCGAAGCTGGCCTGCTGGTAGGGCTCTACGCCGCCCTGGGCACACCCCTGAGCTGGCAGCACAGCGCCGTGATCCGCACCGCCACGGGGCTGGGCGGGGTGGTGTCGCTGCTGCCGGCAGGCCTCGGCACCAGCGAGGCCACCGCCATCGGCCTGGCCATGCTCTACGGCAGCGGTCGCACGGAAGCCCTGGCCGTCACCCTGCTGCTGCGCATCGCCACCGTGGCCTTTCCCTCCCTGGTGGGCATCGCCGCCCTGCTGCGTCAACCGGATCTGGCGGCGGCCGCCCGCCGCCCATAACGATGCCCCCGACGGGCCGGGTCGGAAGACCGTGGCTCATCGGGGGCTCTCGCCGGGTCCGCTCTGGCGCGGAACCGAATGATCTAGGAATCAGACGCCGTAATCAACCGGCGTTCTCCGCGATCAGCAGACCCTGCATGGAATAACTGGAACTCACGGGCACCTCCTCCTTGGGGGATTGTTGCCAGCCGGCGATGCATTCGAGGCCGGCGCAACCCGGAGGCTGGCATGACCCCACATCACTGCTGACGGGACCCAGCAACTCTAGCGGCGCCCCAGGGCCAACGCTGCCAGCCGCCAGGATCTGACCATGAAAAAGGCGCCCCGCAGAGGGCGCCGAATCAGGGTCAAGATCTCGAGTTCGAAGATCAGAGGGCGTTGCCGCGGGGCAGAACCTCTTCAGGGAAGACGAAGTTTTCGTGCGGCTGGTCAGCCGGGGCCATCCAGGCCCGCAGACCTTCATTCAACAGAATGTTCTTGGTGTAGAAGGTCTCGAATTCGGGGTCCTCAG
>Ga0315899_10000522_pt1 | contig 46166 bp, 40 predicted proteins | sample LakEriMetagenome_2_FD_203518 | JGI IMG/M metagenome (GOLD analysis project Ga0315899, IMG submission 203518) | Freshwater fungal communities from buoy surface, Lake Erie, Ohio, United States - Buoy 4 MA112 | ecosystem: Environmental > Aquatic > Freshwater > Lake | place: USA: Lake Erie, Ohio...
ACTGCACAAATACGCCAGCGCCGTCATATACACAAACTGTATGATGGGCCACTTCCAGCTTTGTGTTTCGCGTCGTACAACTGCAAATGTACTCATGCATTGCATGGCCAAAAGATAAAACATCAACAAGGATAGTCCGGTGGGCAATGTATATACTTTGCTGCCATCAGCTCTTACTGCCGATCGCATTTTTTCCTGAAGCGTATTGTTGTTCTCGTCGGCATCTTCTCCTGCACTGTAGAGTGTGGCCATCGTGCCCACAAAAACTTCACGGGCGGCAAAAGAAGTAATCAACGCAATGCCGATTTTCCAATCATAACCCAGCGGTCGTATCGCGGGCTCGATTGCATGGCCGAGGTGTCCTGCATAAGAATGCTCCAGTAGTAATGCGGCTTCCTCATTTTTTAAAGCTGTTTTTTGTGACGGCTGATTTTGGATTTTTACTGCATAATCTTCTTTGATCTTTTGCTGATCGTTTCCAGGTCCATAATGACTCAGGGCCCACAACAACAAGCTAATCACCATGATGATCTTTCCGGCATCACGCACAAAAATGCGCGCCTTTTCATACATGGTATAAAACATATTCTTCCAGCGGGGGCTCTTATAGGTTGGCAGTTCCATCAGGAAAAAGCTGCGCTCTTTTGTTTTGATGAAATATTTCAATACCCGTGCCACGAGCATAGCCATTAGAATGCCAAAAAGGTAAAGCCCCGTCATCACCAAGCCCTGCAAGCTGATCACTCCGCCATAAATATCATTCGGAATGACAAGTGAAATCAGAATCGTGAATACGGGCAATCTTGCACTGCAGCTCATCAAGGGTGTAATGAGAATCGTAAGCAATCTTTCTTTTTTATTTTCAATACTGCGTGCGCTCATGATGGCGGGCACCGCACACGCAAAACCACTGATCATCGGCATCACACTCTTGCCATTCAATCCGGATTTTCGCATCGTGCGATCGCTGAGCAAACTGATTCTTGCCATATAGCCACTGTCCTCAAGCAAAGTAATCAACCCGAAAAGCAACATGATTTGAGGCACAAAAACAAGAATGCCGCTGAGTCCGGCGAGAAAGCCGTTCACCAAAAGATCGGTCCCCCATCCCGCAGGTATTGTCTGCAACAACCATCCATTCATAGCACCAAACAACTGGTCAATCCAATTCATCGGAAATTGCGCAATCAGAAAAACAGACTGAAATACCAAAAACAATACACCAATCAAAATTGCATATCCCCAAAAACGATGCAACAATATTTTATCCAGCTTTTCTGTGAATGCTGAAGATTTCATTGGATCAGATTCTTTCACATGTAAATGCATCACGTGTTTGATGCGCGCATAACGTTGTAAGATTTCTTCGGCCTGGGTTTTGGTGGGATTGAATTTTTCTTCCGCCCTGATCTTCTCCAGCCGCGAATGATATTCGTGATCCAACTCAAGTTGCTGATGATTGATCAGATAATGTAAAGCAGTATAATTGTTGGTTCCCGGAATTAATTTTCTTACTGCTTCGAGCGCTCGGGGTGCTAGCATGGAACTGTATAAAAACTCGTGAGGATTTTTTTCCTGCGAAGACAAAATGGTTTTCTTGAGTAGCTCCAGTCCTTTTTGTTTTCTTGGATTTACTGCCACCATGGGTACGCCAAACTCTTCCTCTAAACCGGAAATATTGATCTCAATGCCTTTCTCGCGGGCAATGTCATTCATGGTCAAAGCAACCACTACGGGCAGTTGCAAATCAATGATCTGGGAACAGAAAAGTAAATTTCTGCGAAGATTGGAAGCGTCCGCCACCACCACAATCATATCTGGCCTGATCGATGCATCCTGCTGCAGCAACACCTTATACGCCACCCATTCGTCTTCGGTTCTTGGATACAAACTGTAGGATCCAGGCAAATCAATAAAATTGGCTATGGTATTTTCAGAGAGTTTACAAAGTCCTGTTTTCTTATCAACCGTGACGCCTGGAAAATTTCCAACTTTCTGTTTGAGTCCTGTGAGCGCATTGAACAACGAACTCTTCCCACAATTAGGATTGCCTACGAGCGCTATGTTGATTGTTTTTTTCAGAAGCGAAGTATTTCTTATCGTGATGCAAAATTAAGCCATCACACGTCTTCGGATTTACGAAATAAAGAATGTTCATTTTGTACCTTTGTATCTCAATCAATACAAGATGAAAAACCTTCTTTTTCTCGTAATCATTTTTACTTCCCACGCCGTATTCGCACAGTCCGACAAAAAGCTGCTTAAAGAAATCAGGAATACAGTTTACTTTCTGGCCGATGACAAACTGGAAGGAAGAAGGACGGGAACGGCTGGTGAACAAAAAGCATATGAATACATTAGTGCCAGCTTTAGCAGTAATGGCTTGCAGCCGTTGGGAGAAAAAGGAAGTTACATTCAACCGTTTGAGGTGAACGAGGGCCTGGAACTTAATAGCAACAACAGCTTGCATCTCGGAAAAATCAACTTCACTATCAACAGCGACTTCTTTCCTATGCCTTATTCCAAAAACGGAAATGTATCCATACAAAATCTCGGAGAAAGCGCTTTGTTCATGGACACGAGGGTGATGATCGCCGACAACATCAACAATCCGCATTATGATTTTGATGAAGACCTATATCAAAAAATCCAAGCTATTTATGAAACCCAGACCATCAGTACAGTATTTGTATTCAACAGCGCCGATAGTTCTTTAGCAGCGACATTCGACAAGAAATCCAAGCGGGAAAAACTACCATTGTTTGTAATTTATATCAATAACAATATTGCAGCTAAAATCAAGAGCGATGTGCGCTCAGACAATCCGCTCAACCTGCAAATCGACGTCAAGGAAAAAAAGCGGACCGGACACAATGTGGTGGGTAAAATTGACAATGGCGCATCAATGACAGTTGTGCTCGGAGCGCATTACGACCACCTGGGTTATGGCGAAGACCACAATTCGCTTTATGCTGGATCAGACAAACAGATTCACAATGGAGCCGATGACAACGCAAGTGGCACGTCTGCATTGCTTGCGCTCTCGAAAATACTCAAACAATCAAAATACCGAAAATTCAATTATGTGTTCTGTGCTTTCTCAGGAGAAGAATTAGGGCTTTATGGTTCCAAATACCTTGTAGAAAATCCTGTTTTTGATTTGAAACAAGTAAACTACATGATCAATATGGACATGGTGGGTCGACTCAACGACAGCACACGCGGACTCACGGTCGGCGGATTCGGAACCTCTCCTGCTTGGGGACAACTGATTGATCTGAATGATAAAACATTTAACATCAAAGTAGACAGCGCCGGTAGTGGCCCCAGCGACCACACTTCATTTTACAGAAAAGACATTCCGGTACTTTTCTTTTTCACTGGCACCCATTCCGATTATCACAAGCCAAGCGACGACGCAGATAAGATCAATGTTGATGGAGAAATTAAAATCATCCGCTACATCGAAAGCATCATTACAAAAACCAAAGACCTTGGCAAGTTGCCATTCTCTAAAACGCGCGAAAACACTATGGGCAAAAGCGCCTTCAAGGTCACGATGGGCATCATGCCCGACTATACTTTCGGCGGCAGTGGTGTGAAGGTGGATGGCGTGAGCGACAATCGTCCGGCACAGAAAGCGGGCATTAAAGCGGGAGATGTGATTATCAAAATTGGAGATTTCGGCGTTATCGATGTGCAAGGCTATATGCAGGTATTGGGAAAGTTCAACAAGGGCGATGCGGTAAAAGTGAAGCTGCTACGCAACAATGAGGAAATGATTGTTGACATCGTATTTTGATGTAATTTCAAACAAACACTCCCATGAAGCTGAAGCTTGACAACGAAATGCTCGCTGAAATGTTTTTCGAAGACGTGCACCTGCTCGGTATCATGGCTTCTGTAAAAAGCTATCAGTTTGTTTGGCAAATCAACAGACAAATGGGCTACTCCTTTAGTCTCAACAATGACCTTGAAATAGAGCGAAGAAACAAATCCAGGAGTTTTTTCTTTTCTATTTATGAATATCAAATTCCGCAAACCAGCGTTTGTTATTATATCTATCACAATCAGAACGATGGTGAATTTTTATTGCCAGAGTTAAAAAATCTGGATTTTTTATGGATGATCAAAGGCGAAGACATCAGCATGAAAGACATACAATCGCTTCAACAAAATATCAAAGCTTTGCCGAACGTACTTCTTGTAAATGAAGTGAGTTCCGATAAAATCAAAAACAAACAACACTTGATATTTTAAAATCTAAGGTTGATATTGTTTGTAAGCGCTATTTACATTTTTCCTACATAGAATCACCTTATAAATGCCGCCTGGTTTACAGCGTGTTGCTGACGCCTATTCGTTCTTTTTGTTTTCATTCTTGATAATTTTCGCCGCGTTGGCGAATTGTGAAAGCCCTCTTTTTTTGAGGAAAACAACATTTGGCTATGTGTGGAAATAATTTTGCAGAGAAATTTTCTGAGGGATTAAATGGCTTGAAAGTCAATATTGGCGTGAGTTTCAATTTTTTTTAATGCGGGGTCTTTTACGGACACCCCGCACAATTGAAGAAGGGTCGTGAATTTTATTAAGTGATTTTTTGTCGGGGTCTTTTACGGACACCCCGCAATTTTTAATCGCCTTTCAATGTTGTTTTACGTATTCTTACTTACCAATCCCACGCATAAAAACCGATTTTTTAAACATCAACACCCTGATACTTGTCATGATAAAAACCATCCGCTACTTTTACTTCAGAAAGCAACCAATCCAATATCCCTTAAAAAATCCAATCCAACCCTAAAGAAAAAAATCAGTTCAAATCCTATGAAAATCGAAATGATCCAGACTATGAAAACCCAAAAAACCAATCCAATCCCAATGAAAAAAACCAGGCTTCCAATTCCTATGTCAACGTTCTAAAACTTACCACTGAAGCCAAAATATTAAACCCCGAATTCCTTCGGGGTTTTTATTTTCTTCTACTTATTTTTCTTTTTTCATTGATCTGTCAAGGTAAAATGTGCCGAAGGGTATTAAAGATAGTAACAGCGCCTTCGCAAGCCAGCTGAAGTCTCGGTTGGTTTGGCTCATCAAGTGGAAGGCAAGGGCCACAAATGCAACAAAGAACAAGCCGTGAGCCATTCCAAATATTTTTACCGCCTCGGGCTGCCCCCAGATATATTTTAGCGGCACGGCCACGCCAAGCAAGATGATTAATGAAATTCCTTCTGCAAGGGCCACATACCTGAAGATTTTAGTTATGTTCATTTTTTTAGTTTAATGATGATTCACCGATACAGTCTTCTCTTGTTTTTCCAGCATTTTGCCTATGGGTTCAATACAGTCTGCGTAACCATTCTTTACAAACACCTCTTTGATTTTTTCAAGCGCCTCCTCTCTCACGCTAATCAGCAAACCTCCGTTGGTTTGAGGGTCGGGCAAAAGACTAAAGGCTTCCATCACATTTACGCCTTTCTCAAAACCGGTATCATTGCTATAGCTGTTCCAATTGCGAAATGTGGCATCAGGAACAATCCTTTGCGACAAATATTCGCGCGCGCCGGATACGATTGGAATTTTGGAATAATCAAGCGCTGCAGTAAGGCCTGATGATTGCGCCATCTCGATAGTATGGCCCAATAGTCCAAATCCAGTAATATCAGTCATCGCATGAACGCCATCTATGGCTGACAGCTCAGCTCCGATTTTGTTGAGTCTTGTCATTTGGCGGATCATTTCCGCTTCATGCCCCCCTTGTATGACGCCTCTTTTTTGTGCCGTGGCTAATATACCAACACCGATGGGCTTTGTGAGAAATAATAAATCCCCGACTCTGGCTGTATTGTTTCTCTTAAGTCTGGCTTTCTTCACCATGCCGGTTACCGCCAGTCCAAACATCGGCTCTACCGTATCAATCGTGTGGCCCCCGGCAAGTGGTATGCCGGCTTCGGTGCAAATCTTTCTGGCTCCTTCAAGCACTTGCTGTGCCAGCATTGCGGGCAATTTTTCAATCGGCCAACCCAAGATAGCTACTGCCATCAATGGCGTGCCGCCCATCGCATATACATCACTGATAGCATTGGCAGCAGCTATTTGTCCAAAGTCAAACGCATCGTCTACAATGGGCATGAAAAAATCTGTAGTAGAAATTATTGCATTGTTTTCATCTATTTCAAATACAGCCGCATCATCATTGCTTTGGTTGCCCACCAACAGTTTTTCGGTGAAATATGAAGTTTCGTTTTGTTGCAGTATCTGTTGTAAAACTGCGGGAGCAATTTTGCAACCACATCCCGCACCCCTCGAAAATTGTGTCAGCTTTATTTTTTCCTGTTCGTTCATTGTTGAGATTTTATTTTGTCAATCACCGCTTTTGCACGCGATAAAATATCTAATGATGGCGGCTCCACCCTGTATAGTAAGGATGCGAGGTCTTCTCTTTGATACATTGCCTTGGTGTAGGTTTTATCATAATACCGGAGCAACAGATTAAATGCCGCTTCGGTGTTTCCTTCTTTTAGAAATTGAATAGTGTTTTTTGTCTCGTTGGGTCCAAGTCGTTTTTGTATGCGCGTGGTGGCTTCTACGAGTTGATCTTGATTCAACTTGCCATAATGTGTGGAAATAAAAAGCAGTCTTTCTTCAAAGGGGATTTCCATAAAATACAATGGCGACCTTCGAATCTGCTGCCATAACGAATGTGGAATATTGATCCTGCCGATGCGCTGACTTTCATCTTCGAGCCAAAAGTAAGATGAGGGAGCTTTTGATTGCGCGTGAAGTTCGAGTGAAAGGTTATTTTCAAACATTTCTTGTGTGGGCTGTTCGATCCTGCCAATGCCACCGAATGCAGAACCTTTATGTCCCGCTAATCCTTCCAGATCTATTATCGAATGTCCGGCGTTTTTCATTTCGTGTAGCACTTCTGTCTTAGCGCTTCCGGTATAACCGCCGAGAATTTTGATGCGATATTCTTGTTGAAATTGTTGGAGCACCCAACTCCTGAATGCTTTATATCCACCCACAATCAATCTTACATCAAATCCATAAAGATCGAATAACCATGCCATCGCCGCGCTACGCATGCCGCCGCGCCAGCAATGAACAATAATTTGTTGGTGATTGATTTTATTTTTCTTGAAATAGGCTTCGAGTGCTTCTACATGAGATCGCATGTTAAGGCCGAAAAAATCGAGACCGCGTTTGATGGCTTTCTGTTTGCCCTGTTGCTTGTAAAGCGTGCCGATTTCTTTACGCTCTTCGTCTGTGAACAGCGGAATGTTGATGGCGCCGGGAATGTGAGCGTGTAAATATTCTCCGGGACTTCTCACATCTATCACAGGCACATCGGGGCGATCTGCAACAAATGATGATATGGAAATCTTTTGTACGGACATTGTTGAATTGGCAAACCGTAATTTCCGTTTGAGAAATGGGCTATTATCCGTTCATGGATGTCAGGAACTCTGCATTATCCTTGGTTCCTTTCATTTGCTGCAATAGCAGTTTGATGGCCTCCTCCGCATTCATGTCTGCTATATGTTTACGCAATACCCACATACGCTGGAAGGTGTCTTTATCCAGCAGCAAATCATCGCGACGAGTGGATGATGAAACAATATCGATGGCAGGATAAATTCTTCTGTTGGAAAGTTTGCGTTCGAGCTGCAGCTCCATATTTCCGGTACCTTTAAACTCCTCAAAAATCACCTCGTCCATCTTGCTTCCTGTATCTACAAGCGCTGTAGCAATTATGGTGAGTGATCCGCCGTTTTCTATTTTACGTGCTGCACCAAAAAATTGTTTGGGCTTTTGCATCGCGTTGGCTTCAACGCCACCCGACAACACCTTGCCGCTTGATGGTGCAACTGTATTGTGTGCTCTCGCCAATCTTGTGATGGAATCCAAAAGAATCACCACATCGTGACCACATTCTACCAGCCTTTTGGCTTTCTGCAGTGCGATGGTAGAAACCTTCACATGCTTTTCGGCGGGCTCATCAAATGTTGAAGCAATTACTTCCGCCTTTACGCTTCGCTCCATATCCGTAACCTCTTCAGGCCTTTCGTCTACAAGCACAATCATCAAATAACATTCGGGGTGATTCTCTGCGATGGCGTTGGCTAACTCTTTCAGCAACATAGTCTTACCTGTTTTCGGCTGCGCCACAATCAATCCCCTTTGACCTTTTCCAATTGGCGTAAACAAATCCATGATACGCGTGCTGAAATTATCAGACCTTGTGGTAAGATTAAGTTTTTCGAAAGGGAATAACGGTGTCAGATAATCGAAAGGAACGCGATCTCTGACTTCTTCTGGTGTTTTGCCATTGATTGTTTCAACCTTGAGTAAGGCAAAATATTTTTCACCCTCTTTTGGAGGACGAACGGAACCATAAACCGTGTCGCCGGTTTTAAGGCCGAATAATTTTATTTGAGACGGAGACACATAAATATCATCCGGACTAGACAGATAATTGTAATCACTGCTTCTCAGAAAGCCATAGCCGTCGGGCATCATTTCAATCACACCCTCCCCGAGCACAACACCATCAAATTCAATATTGAATTGTGGCGGCCTGTTAGGGTGAGGTTTGTGATCCTTCACAAATGGCGCAGGATCTACACTGATTTCTGGCTGCTGAATATCCTCTTCCTGCAACATCTGTGCAATCGCGGGCGGAACAGTCGACTCGTCGTCGGAAATTGGGTGAAACTCAATTTCTTCTACCACGATTTCTTCTGTTTTTGGCTTTCTTGCCGGACCCTTTTTTGGTTTTGGCAGGGCCTCTTCAGGCGCTTCTGTTTTATTCACAGGTGGAATGCCTGCCTCTTTTTCGGATTTGGTAATTCTCTTTCTTTTCGGTCTTTCGCCTTCGGCGCCCGCTTTTTGTGTTGCCATTTCTGCTTGCTTTTTTAATATGGATGCAATGATTTCTTCCCTGTTTATTTTTGTCGGCCGGGGAAGATCCAGCTGTATTGCTATATCTAGCAGCTCAGGAACGAGAAGCTCGTTCAGTTGAATTGGAGTGTACATGAGAAAATACGAATAGCCAATGCTTGTTGATTACGCTTGTAATATGAATGTTGTTGAAAAAATTGATCGGGTGGCGAAATGACGACGGAACGGGGAATCTGTATTTGAAAGTAGGAATCGCGTCCTTTCTGATGCAATATTAAGCACAAATAGGCTTTCTTGCCAAATTTTTGAGGATTTATTTTGCGTCATCGTATTCATGCGCCCTTTTAGCAATTGTGATTAATCTATCCCTAGTCTCCAAACACACCAAACTTATCAAACATTTCAAGCGGGGCGAAAGTCGCCTTGGAAATATTCAATATTTGTTCGCTTCTGCATTGGATGTTGCTCGCTAAATGGCTAGGATAATGGCTATCTTCTGCGCGATTGGTTTTATCTTTGCGATAGCTAATTCATTCAACATGTTCAATACACGCCGCCGCATCAAAGAACTGCTGCTTTCAGACGAAAACAATTACGCCGCTACCGTAATGGGTTGGGTGCGTACTTTCCGCAACAATCAATTCATTGCGCTGAACGACGGCAGCACCAACAATAACCTTCAGGTTGTTGTGGAGCTGGGTTCGCTTGATGAAGCCACGCTCAAAAGAATCACCACAGGCGCTTGTATTAAGGCGACCGGAGAAATTATTCCATCTCTGGGCAAAGGTCAAAGAGTGGAAATGAAGGCCTCAAGTATAGAAATTCTTGGTGATAGCGACGCTGAAAAATTTCCCCTGCAGCCCAAAAAACACAGCCTGGAATTTCTGAGGGAAATCGCTCACCTCAGATTTCGTACCAATACTTTTGGTGCAGTTTTCAGGGTCAGACATGCACTGGCTTTCGCTATTCATGAGTTTTTCAATAAAAAAGGGTTTGTATACATCCACACACCCATTGTAACCGCAAGCGATGCAGAAGGCGCAGGCGAAATGTTCAAAGTAACTACCCTGCCTTTGGATGGCACAGCTCCCAAGAACGAAGACGGAAGCATTAATTTTAAAGAAGATTTTTTTGGAAAAAGTACCAACCTTACCGTGAGTGGTCAGCTCGAAGGGGAGTTGGCGGCCATGGCATTCAGCGACATCTACACTTTTGGACCAACTTTCCGCGCAGAGAACAGTAATACCACCAGACACCTTGCGGAATTCTGGATGATAGAGCCGGAAATGGCATTCTATGATCTGGAAGACAACATGAATCTGGCGGAAGAGTTTATCAAATATATCATTGCACACGCGATGACACATTGCAAAGAAGACCTGGAGTTTTTAGCACAAAGGCTTGCAGAAGAAGAAAAGCAAAAACCACAACAGGAAAGAAGCGAAATGGGATTGATGGAAAAGCTGGATTTTGTTGTGAACAATCATTTTGAAAGAATCTCTTATACCGAGGCAATCGAAATTCTCCGAGAATCGAATCACAATAAGAAGAAGAAGTTTCAATACCAGATTGATGCATGGGGCGTTGATCTCCAAAGCGAACACGAAAGATATCTGGTAGAAAAACATTTCAAAAAACCAGTCATACTCACCAATTACCCCAAAGCTATCAAAGCTTTTTACATGCGCCAGAACGATGATGGAAAAACCGTTGCCGCCATGGACATTCTCGCTCCGGGCATCGGCGAAATCGTCGGCGGCTCTCAAAGAGAAGAACGCCTCGACAAACTCATGCAACGCATGGAAGAAATGCACATTCCCGCAGAAGAACTCGATTGGTATTTGGACACCCGCAGGTTTGGTGCCTGTCCGCACGCAGGGTTCGGCCTAGGGTTTGAAAGAATTGTACAGTTTGTAACAGGCATGGGCAACATCAGAGATGTAATTCCGTTTCCGAGGTATCCCAAAAGCGCCTCATTCTGATTTTTTAAGTTGCTATGATTGGTGATTTTGCGATTTTACTTTTGGGTATGTGATTGATGATTTTAAATTTTGAATCCGCAAATGCTGAATCATGCGCAATAAAAAATATCTCGACTACATCATCAATCCTCTCGGATTATTGAGTACCAAAAAGGTATTGAAAGTAAATCCAACCATTCTTCCCACAGAAATAGAATCAGAAAACATTAAGGTTTCAACAATTAATTTTTTGGGTAATGATATTCAAATGAATGAGCATGTTGTTACCAATGATTTTTTGAATATTTCGGAACTTGGTGTTTCCTGGATCAATATTGATGGTTTCAATAAAAAGAAAATCGAAGAAATTGCAAATAGGCTCGGGATTCATCCGCTGATTGTCGAGGATATTTTAAGTGTTGGCTTACGGCCAAAGACAGACGAAATTGATGGCGTATTGTTTTCGGTGTTAAACATGCTCTATTTCAATGAAAAACACGGATATATTGAGTCTGAACAGATCGGTTTGATTTTGGGTCGAGGGTTTGTAATGAGCATTCAACAGGATGCGGAAAAAGATGTTTTCAATCTGTTACGCGAAAAATTAAAAATCAACAACAGCAAACCCAGACAAAATGGCGCCGATTTTCTTTATTACTCCATGCTCGATGCTATTGTAGATCATTACTTTGTTGTGATGGAAAAACTGGCGGAAAGTATAGAACAACTGGAAGACGATGTGGTGAAGAATCCCAACAACAGAACACTGGTTAAAATCAACAACATCCGTAAGCAGATGATCCTCCTGAAACGAAGCGTTGGTCCCGTTCGCGATCTGATCAATGGTATTTTGAAAAGCGAAAGCGCTTTGATTGAACCCAGAACAGAAAAATATTTCAAGGATGTTTTGGATCATATTATTCAAGCCAACGATCTGGCCGAAAACTATCGAGACATGTTGGTGAATATTCATGATTTGTACATGAATAATGTCAACCTGCGCTTAAATGAATCTATGAAAATTATGGCCATCGTCACCTGTATGCTCGCGCCCGCAACGGTAGTCGGTGGAATTTTCGGAATGAATTTCGATCAGATTCCCCTGATTCACAATAAATGGGGATTCGGGGTAACTGTAGGATTGATGCTGTTGGTTCCGATATTGATGTTTATATATTTCAAAAGAAGGCGCTGGTTCTAGTACTCCATAAGCAGCAACCAAAAATTTGTTTTTCTCGGTAATGGCGCATGCATTGATGTTTTCGTCTTATACTTTTCCCTTTTTAATCTTGACTTTTTAATTTCTTATAAATCGGAACCGTGCTGCAGGGCTCTCCAAACATCAGACTTTTCACTACAGGGCGTAATTTGTTGGTAATCTCCAAATAGGCCTCTTCCGTAATGGGCTTCTCTCCGCAACCCTTCACTACAACACGCTGATCAAGATATGGCGCGGTGTCGATTTGTAAAATATTTCTCAACAATAGTTTTTGCTCCGCCTCTTCCGGCCTCGAGAAGATTAATGTTTTTGCCGCCGGACTTAATGTGCTTGAGATAAGCATATAGGCCCACATTGGAATGATGGCATCGGCACTGCAATAAACGGCAACGATTTTATTTTGATAGTTGTCTGTATCTAATTGTTTTACCAACTCTCTGAATTCCTTCTCCTTAATAATCATGCCCATAAATAAATAATCTTTGAGATCAAGCGCAATGATTTCCTCTTTAGGATAATAAGCCTCTAGGTCTATGGTAATAATTCCGCTTTCCGCAACCTTATTGACAAAAGTTTCACTCATGATGCAAAATTAAAAAAAGCCGGGCTGATGTAGCGCCGGCTTTACTGATGATTTTTATTTGTTCTTAATAGTATTTACTTCTCTCGTCAACAATTTCTGCTTGTTTCCGGAGCCCGTCAATCCATCTGGAAATTGCGTTTCTGATATCGCTGGCTTTTGTTTTTGCTATTTGCTCTGCTTCAAATGCAGGTGGCGCGGGCTTAGAGCCGGTAGCAACTACCTGAATAAAGTAAAGCGCATTCTCTCCCTGTATGGCAGATGATAGTTTATTGAGAGCGTCCTTTCTAAATGCAGCACCAATAACCTTAGGCTCATAAGTTCCATTAAATGACTGCGCATTAAACGTGAGCGTAGAGTCTGCTCCGGTGTTGGTGATTGATTTCGCATAGGCTGCTGCGATTGCCTCTAGGCTGTTTGCGGCGCCTGCTTTAGCTTTCAGTATAGCGAACTTCAGGTTGTTTCTTACTTGAAACTCACAAGTAGGTCGAGCGGTTTCGGCATCCATCAACTCTCCTTTATTAAGCACTTTTTCAAGCACCGCAACCACATATTGATCGCCGATGCTGAAACGAGGACTCACCGATCCAGTTGCTGCACCATTAGCCCATTTCACCACTTCCCTACAATCAAGATTGGGAAGTGAATTGATCATAAAGTCACTTTCTTTTAGACCGGCAGTTACAGCAACAATCTCTACGCCATTCTGCTTTCCAAAAGCAACCAGCGATTGTTTGTCTTTTGACTCAGAAGCCTTGTTGGCTAAATCTCCTGCTCTGTTTATGGTTTCTTCTGAGGTGTTGATTTCTTTGGTAATAAAAGCCATCTTGTACGCCGCATTCGGGTTCTTTTGTCCAGTAACTTCTATAATATGGTATCCGTACTCTGTTTTTACTACGCCTCTTTCTCCAATTGTTTTATTAAAACAGAATGCTGAGAATTCCGGCACCATGGCTGCTGAGCTAAAATAACCCAGATCGCCGCCCTTAGCCTTGCTGCCAATATCATAGGAATACGTCTGACACAACGTGTCAAAATTTGCTCCAGCCTGAAGCATCAATAAAACACTATCAGCCATTTTCTTGGCCTGTGCGTCCGGCATCAAGGTATTATTGTTGGGGTTGCGCGGATCGGCTGTCTGAAATAATATATGTCTGGCTTTGGCGCTATCTGGCATCATCTTGCTGTCCAAAACCTTTGCTAGCGCATAACTGTTTCCTTGAATATAGGGACCAAAAACCCTTCCTATCAACTGCCCGGAAGTGGTGTCTTTAACAATGATCATAGGTAATGCACTCTTTTGGATAAATGTATCTCTGTATGGAGTGGCAGAACCGGCGTTGGCAACAAAAGCGGCAGGACTTTTACTGCTATCTGAGAGGAATGCCGATCTAATGTTCAGCAATTCATTATATACAAGGTTGCTATCATTGCGCGAAGCCTTCTGGCTGAATGCGATATAGGATATTTTTCTTTGGTTCTCTTCAATCTTAAACTTTGCCGGATTTTTTTTCACATAATCATTAATTGCTGCGTCTGTTACTTTTACAGCACTGTCTGTGATGTCTGAGAAAGGAACCATTATAAAATTAACTGAGGCAAAGGAAGTACTTGCTTTTTGATCGTTCTTTTGCATCCAGTCTGGATAGTAAGCACTTCCGGTGATGAGTGATGAATATTTATACCTGTATAATCCCTCTTTGATCATATCGAGTGACTTGTTGAGCTCTTCGCGCTGCTCTCCTTTCAGTGTTTTCATCTGGGTAATCTGTGCTTGCGCTTTTTTCAAATCAAGCTTACCGGTAAGAGAATCTTTAAACTGAGGGTTTTGTAACAACGGGTTATTAGGATCGTTGCTCATCAATAAATCAGAAACTTCTTTATCTGTTACGGTGATGCCGAGCTTATCGCTTTCGGACCTGGTGAGCATCTCTTCCAAAATTTGATACCATGCTTGCTCACGAGCATAATAACCTTCAAGTCCAGTTCTGCTTTGTCCATATTGTTGTTCCTGCATCTTTGCCCTTTCATCATAAACCTGTCCCAGGATTTTTTTTCCATTTACTGTACCAATCACGGTATCTTGATTCATACCATTTCCACCCTGACGCGCATCCATAAGAATAAAACCTATCAGACTGAGCGCAATCACAACAATGACAATTACGGCACCCTTTTCACGAATACTTTGAATAATTTGCATAACGCTTGAATTGAAAATTTTTAAGAAGATTGCAAAAATAATGTAAAATAAGGTATGAACAAACCGTGGATAACTCAGAAATCGACGAACTTTGCTTGATTTTTAAAATATTTTTGCTATTTATTTTAGCAACTAACATCGATTGTTGAAAAAATAAAAAACTTGTGGATTACTCTTGTTTCACAAAAAAAAGGAGGGGAAAATTGGTGTCGAGAATTCATGATCTCGTTTTTAGAATATAAGATTTATTAAATATGATCATTTTATCCAAAAATTCTCAACACACAAAATGAATATTTTTTCAAAAAAATTATCAACGTCAATAAATATTAACAACTGAGTATAATTTTTTAGAATACTGATGAATATCATTGAAAAATAAGATAAATGATGACGAACAAAAATGTGAATTGATTGTGATCATGTGTGGATATTCTCCTGTTTTTAATAAATAAAATTTAAGAATGAAAAGTTTTACACGAATTCACATCCCTAATAGTAATAGGTCTTTTTTAAAATAATAAGTATTATATAATACTAGTTAACTAATCAACATTATTTACAAAAAAAATTCCGTGGAACAACAGCCTTTTAATTCATCAATATTTATAGATCCTCAATTAGATCTTTTTCTGGAAATTGCAAAACTGAAAAAAGAAAAGAATGCTGTCATTCTCGCACATTACTATCAGGATGCAGATATTCAGGATGTGGCAGATTTCTTAGGTGATAGTCTTGCACTGGCGCAAGAAGCAAAAAATTCTACAGCCGATATTATCGTTTTTGCCGGTGTACATTTTATGGCGGAAACTGCTAAAATTTTAAACCCCGGAAAAAAAGTATTGTTACCTGATTTAAATGCCGGTTGTTCACTCAGCGACTCAGCACCACCGTCTCTTTTTCGTCAATTCAAGGAAAAACATCCAGAACATAAAATAATTTCTTACATCAATTGCAGCGCAGCAATAAAAGCGCTGAGTGACGTGATATGCACTTCATCCAATGCTGAGAAAATTGTGCAATCATTTCCTGAAGATCAAAAGCTCATTTTTGCACCAGACAAAAATCTTGGAAACTATATCAACAAGAAAACCGGTAGAAATATGTTGCTCTGGAACGGTTCGTGTATAGTACACGAAATCTTTAGTTTACAAAAAATATCAAAACTCAAACAAAGACATTCCGATGCTTTATTTATTGCCCACCCGGAATGCGAAGCACCCGTTTTGGAAATTGCAGATTTTATAGGAAGTACAACTGCATTGTTGAATTTTACAACAAAATCTTCAGCATCTGCATTTATAGTAGCTACAGAAACAGGAATAATACACCAGATGGCCCTTGCGAGCCCGAATAAGACCTTTATCCCGGCTCCTCCAGACAATTCCTGTGCTTGTAATGATTGTCCGCACATGAAGCTGAATACGCTCGAAAAACTATATCTCTGTTTAAAGCATGAAACACCAGAAATCCACATGGATCAGGAATTATTGAATCAAGCCAGCATACCACTGACAAGAATGCTGGAAATCAGTTCGAAATAATTATTTATTCGTAATATTTAATTCCTGTTGAAAATATTTTATTCTGCATTTTGCATTCTCTCTGATATTTATATAAAATAAATTAATATCACCAATATGAAAATTTTTCTTTCGAATGAAGAATTTTCCAAAAATATCTGGTTTACAACTCCAAAGTATATTTCCGGAGATTTGTGCATCTACAAGTCCGGGAATGATTTTATTAAATTTAAACATTACTCCACCTTTATTATAATTTCGAGACACTACCTGTTGGTTTGTATTCCATGATAAAGGATTGACGACCACTGCGTGAAATTGCTCTTGCTCTATAAACTCAGGTGTATATCCAGTTTTGTATGTTCTCCAGGAAACAAAACACCCAGTTTGAGTACTGTCATTGCAAACAGGTATTTTTTTAAAACAATCATTTTCTACTGGAAATCCAATAATGTACGCACAAACCAATTGTTTTTGAAGAGGTTGTCCATCAAAAAATTCTTTCAAAAGTCTTTTCGCGTGAAAACTGCCCTGGCTGTGCGATGCAATAATAATTGGCCTACCTTGATTTTCATTTTCAATAAAGTAAAGAAATGAATTTTTGATATCTTGATAAGCCAACTCAAAATAATCTTTCACCACTGAAGGTATTGTATAAAAACCCCTTATGTGCACCTGTCTATATCTCGGTGCAAATATTCTGGCGTTTGCGTTAAAAGCAGAAGCTTGATAAAGAATCGTGGAGTAATCCGTTTTTTTATTCAGTTCAACATCTTCAATTATTGCATTCCAGAGCGTTGATTGATCATCAGTCAATGTGGTTGGATGAATAAAGAAAACATCTGCCTGAGGAAGATTATTGATATCACTTTTTAATGATTCTGGTACACTGTCAGAAGGATCATATTTGCTTGGATGTGCTGCCCAAAATCTTAAATCTTGATAATCAAACTTAATTTCTTTTGAATTAATTTTTTCTTCGGGTTGAGCCGTTAATTGATGAGTAAACGTAATAAAGAAAAAAAGTGGAAAATATATTTTGAAAGATTTCATACACAAAACTACATTCGTTTGTTTCAATTTATCCAAATCTGAATCATACAGTTTGAAAAAACTCCGTCATATATTATTTCTAAAAGATGTGTTGTTGTATACATTATCGGCTTTTGGAGGACCTCAGGGACATCTTATGCTGATGATTAAACATTTTGTACACAAGAGACAATATATCTCGGAGAAAGAACTGATAGAATATAATTCATTTTGTCAACTCATCCCAGGACCTTCAAGCACACAACTTCTAGGAATTATCGCTTACAAAAAAGGAGGCTTTTGGTTGTCATTACTCACGCTATTACTATGGATATTGCCCGCAAGCATCTTCATGGGCATATTATCTTTTTTTATTACAGAAGAATCCTATTCAAACACCACAGGCAGCATTTTTAAATATATACAACCGCTGACGCTTGCCTTCCTTTTATATTCCATGACCAGATATTTCAACATCAGTGTACGCAACACAATCACTCGCGTGATATTTTTATATGCCTCAATACTTACACTGTTATTTTTTAAAACGCCATGGATCATTCCCATCTTAATAATTTTCGGAGGGATACTAACCAACTTGAGCAACAGAAGAATACCCGAAATCCCCAAAAGCAAAGAACCTATAAGAATTAACTGGAAGCCACTTTTGTTCTATATTCTCATTTTCCTAACAGCCGCTTTTCTCAGTGAAACAGCTAGAAAACAAGAATGGGAAAACAGGAAACAATACAACCTTTTTGAAAATAACTATCGCTTTGGCAGTTTTGTATTTGGAGGAGGAGATGTTCTATTGCCACTCATGATAGACCAATATGTAGAAAGGCCCACGAGCAGAAGAATAAGGAAAACCCAAAATACAAATATCATTAAAATTAAAAAGAATAATCTTATCACCGGATTCGGTATCGTAAAAGCAATACCCGGCCCTGTATTTTCCGTGAGTGCTTATGCAGGTGGATTAGCCTTATCCAAAAACGGAAGAACACAGCAAGCCTTAGGTTGTATCATTGGAATGATTTCTATTTTTCTCCCAAGTATCATACTATTGTATTTTATTATTCCATTTTGGGAAAAAATAAAGAACCTGACAATTATCTATAGGTCCCTCGAGGGGATCAACGCAACGATTACAGGAGTCATGATGGCCACGGCGATATATCTTATGAATGGAACGGTGTTTCGTGTTCAAAACAGCATGATGGCCATAAATGGGCTAGTAGTAGCCGCTTCGTTTCTTTTACTTCTAAAAACAAAAATACCACCGCCACTGATAGTTATAGCTGTTTTAATCATCGGATGGTTTTTCTAGAACGTTGCCATAAAATAAATTTCTTTCGATAGATTCTCTCACCGCTTCTGGAACAAGGAACCTAATAGACCTTTTCTGGCTGATTTCCTTTCTTATATAAGAAGCAGAGATTTCAAGCAGGGGCCCTTGGATTATATGATAATTTATATCCGTATTTGTATCTGGCATTTCCCCGGGTCTTACATATACATAAAGAGGAAAGTTGTTAATGATATATAATGCGTTTTTCCAGCTCTTAATATTTTTAAAACCATCGCTGCCGAGAATAACAGAAAATTGATGCTGAGGAAATTTATCTTTCAGGTGGGCTAATGTCACAGCAGTATAGGAGGGTTTGGGAAGTGAAAATTCAATGTCCGACGCTTTCAGACCTTCAACACCATCGATGGCGAGCCTTACGAGATGAAGCCTGTTTCTTGCGTTGAGAAGATTTTTTTCAGCCTTGAATGGATTTTGTGGAGACACAACAAACCAAACCTCATTTAAAGAAGAACTATTGAGCGCTTGCGTTGCAATAATCAGGTGACCGTAGTGAATAGGGTTAAACGAACCAAAATACAGTCCAATATTCATAAATTATAAAATTATAACTATGTAATAACCTCAACAACAACACTTTGAGCCTCATCTAATCGTAAACTCAATTGATAACCAGAGATATTGATTCTGATGGGATCGCTTTGATTGTTGCCCATAGTTACAAACTCTCCTGGAATACACCCCATTTCCATTAATTTAAGATGGAGATTTTCGTTTTCGAAAGATCTTATTATCCCCTTTGTTCCCGGAGCCATATCGGACAACTTCAAAATCATACGTTGAAATTAGGGTGTAAAATTAATCAGAATAAATAGAAGCCAACAACTGCACTAATTTTACATTAGAATCAAAACCCATGGCGCAACAAGAAATTATGTTCCACAATACAGCCGGATTAAGTTTTAAGAACAGGAAACTGCTAAAAACATTTTTAATCCAGCAGGCGAGGCGAGAGGGAAAAGTAATTCAAAGCCTTGTGTATGTATTCAGTACAAAAAGAGAGATTGTAAATATCAATAAACAATTTCTATCTCACGATTATCCTACAGACATTATCACTTTCGATCTATCTAACCCCCCAAAAAAAATAATTAGCGCCGAGATTTACATCTGTGCGGATGTGATCAAGAAAAATGCAAAAGAATACGGCACAACTTGGACATCTGAACTACATCGAGTAATCTTCCATGGGTTGTTACACCTGTGCGGCTACAATGACAAAACTGTTTCTCAACAAAACAAAATGAGAGAGAAGGAAAATGAGTGGTTGGAGAAATATTTTGTTTCACGTGGAACATAGATGCCGCTAATGACTATGCAAGGATGTTTCACGTGGAACACTATGGTCAATTATTGACCCTATAGAGCGCACACTCTTTTTTCCTGAGGTTTTTGAATAGTATCTTTGCTGCCGAATGTTTAAAGACTACGATATTATAGTTGTTGGAGCTGGACACGCTGGTTGTGAGGCCGCTGCCGCTGCCGCAAATCTTGGGAGCAGGGTGCTATTGATTACGATGAATATGCAAACCATCGCCCAGATGAGCTGCAATCCTGCAATGGGTGGAATTGCAAAAGGTCAGATAGTGAGGGAAATAGACGCGCTCGGAGGGTATAGCGGCATTGTTACAGATAAAAGCACCATACAATTCAGGATGCTGAATAAGTCTAAGGGCCCCGCTATGTGGAGCCCAAGGGCCCAGTGCGATAGAATGTTGTTCGCGGCAACATGGAGAGAGATGCTGGAACAGACGCCCAACCTTGACTTTTACCAAGATACTGTTAATCAACTTATTGTAGAAGGGGGCATTGCTTGTGGTGTAGTCACCGGCTTGGGGCATCACATCAGATCAAAAGCGGTGGTGCTAACTAATGGTACCTTTCTCAATGGAATCATTCATATCGGCAATAAAAACTTTGGGGGCGGAAGAGTGGCAGAAAAGGCCGCAACAGGAATAACAGAACAATTGGTGTCGCTTGGCTTCGAAAGCGACAGGCTTAAAACCGGAACACCCCCAAGAATTGACGGTCGCTCATTGGATTATTCAAAAATGGAAGAACAAAAGGGCGATGAGGAAATTTCTGGCTTTAGTTATATATACGAAAGCAAACTTCACCCGAAAAACCAAAGGTCTTGCTGGATCACCTACACCAGTCCAGAGGTTCACGATATACTCAAACAAGGTTTTGAGAGTAGCCCAATGTTTACGGGAAGAATTCAGGGAACAGGACCAAGATATTGCCCAAGTATAGAGGACAAGATCAACAGGTTTGCCGAAAGAGAACGTCACCAGCTCTTTGTAGAACCCGAAGGCTGGAATACTGTTGAGATATATGTGAATGGATTCTCCACCTCTCTATCAGAAGAAACTCAGTATCAGGCACTTAGGATGGTTCCGGGATTTGAAAACTGCAAAATGTTCCGGCCTGGATATGCGATAGAATATGATTATTTTCCGCCAACCCAACTACAGTATAGCTTGGAAACGAAGCAGATTTCTAATTTGTTTTTTGCCGGACAAATTAATGGGACTACCGGTTATGAGGAAGCGGCTTGCCAGGGGTTAATGGCCGGAATTAACGCTCACCAGAAAATAACCCAAAAAGAGCCTTTTATCCTGAAACGCAGCGATGCTTATATCGGCGTGTTGATAGACGACCTTATCAGTAAAGGCACAGAAGAACCCTACAGAATGTTCACGAGTCGAGCAGAATTCAGAACACTCCTCAGACAGGACAATGCCGATCTAAGACTTACACCACTGGCGCACCAACTAGGACTTATTGACGATAGCAGAATGAACGCGCTCAACACAAAACTTGAAGCAATAGAACAAATAAAGAGCAAACTGAACAACACCAGCCTGGAGCCGGCAGATATCAATAATCTTTTAGAAAGCGTATACTCTTCACCGTTATCTTCTAAGCAAAAAGCTGCTCAAATTCTACTACGCCCGGGCGTAAGCTTACTTCCGATGATGGAAAGCTGCGAAAAGCTGAAGTCCATTTTAGCAGACTATACCATAGCGGCTCTCGAAGAAGCAGAGATTCAGCTCAAATATGAAACATATATAGACAAAGAAAAAGAGCTCGTTCAGAAAATGAGCCACCTAGAAGATCTTGTGATTCCCGATAGCTTCAACTTCGAAAAATTATCTTCATTGAGCACAGAGGCCAGGCAAAAATTCACCAAGATAAAACCCAGAACACTTGGACAGGCCTCCAGAATATCAGGGGTAAACCCAAGCGACATTCAAATCCTGATGATGTATATGGGGAGATAATTTTTTGTAATTTTATTGTCCGCCAATCAACATGAAGACAGTAAAAGAGATTATTGCCCAAACCATCATTTATCTGGAAAAGCAAAACATTCGTGTATCCACCACAGACGACTCCCGACCGTGGGGCGGATTTCTGGTCATAAATGAAGATGACACAAAAATCTTTGGATCACTATATTTTCCAGAATTAGAAACAGCTTCCTTTACACAAAAACTCAGCCCCAAAATACTCATTGTGGCACCTGGCCAAAAACTCAGCTGGCAATATCACCACAGAAGAAAAGAAGTTTGGAAATTAATTAATGGCCATGCAGCAATTGTAAGAAGCTTGGATAATACAGAGACTCCACAAAAAAATATGAATGTTGGAGAGTTGATTTCATTGGAACAGGGAGAAAGACACCGCCTCGTTGGCCTCCAAGACTGGGGAATTATTGCAGAAATGTGGGTGCATACAGACGCAAACAACCCTAGCGACGAAGAAGACATAGTGAGGATACAAGATGACTTCGGGAGAAAATAAAAAATGTCATTATGCAGCTACACAGATTTTGCCCAAGTAGCGTTCTTAAAGCATCACATGGTTTTCTGAAGAGATTTGTAAAACAACTTCAAAATGGCGATTTTTCAAGAATTGCACAATTGCAATGCATAATGACATCAGGTGTTGATTAAGCGGCAGCTTTACCCAGCATCAGGATCTCGTTGGCCTGGATTTCGGTCACATATTTTTTGTTCCCGTCCTTGTCCAAATAGTCTTTGGTGACAAGTTTTCCCTCCACAGCAACTTCAGAACCCTTACCCAGATACTTCTCCGCAACATCAGCAACCTTTCCCCATGCTACGAGATTGTGCCATTGCGTCTCTCTAACTTTTTCACCCTTTACATTGGTGTAAATTTCATTGGTTGCCACCGAGAATTTTGCCAGCTTTTTCCCAGATTCCGTGGTTTTAACCTCTGGCGTTTTGCCGAGATTGCCGATCAACTGTACTTTGTTTCTTAATGAGTACATAGATTTAATTTTTTGGTTAATGAATATTTCAGTCCGCAGGGCGCCACCGCTAAGACTAGACAAAAATGAATCAACAAAAGGACCCTAGTTGTATTTTATTCGTTTCTTGTTGAAAACAACCGACAATAAATGGTAAAACATCGGCAAAAAGAGCCGCAGCGCAAGTATTTTTAAAGTAAAAATGATGACCGAAAACAAAACATGCCTCTTGTGCCAAAAAACAATTCGTGGCCGTTCGGATAAAAAATTTTGTAACGACTATTGCAGAAACTACTATAACAATAAAAACAAACCGCCGCTCAATGATTTTGTAAAAAAAACAAACCAGGCATTGCTGTTGAACAGAAAAATTCTCGAGGATTTATTGGAAGAAAAAAATCAAATGAAAATTATAGAAGAGGAAAAACTAGACCGGCTGGGATTTCAATTTGAATTAATTACCTCGCAGAAATTAAATAAAACCGGAACACAGTACAATTACTGTTATGAATTTGGTTTTTTTCCGCTACAAGGAAATAGGCTGCTTGTTTTCAGGAAGTAGCAGCTAAGTTGTTTTAAGAGACTCTCGAAAATCGATGTGATTATTTTTGATGCCGCTAATCATACCACGACAATTGGGCTTTCCGCAGCTGCATTGAAAGGATTGCATGGTGTCGTCTAAAAATTCACCATAATCCAAAGTAAGTTCTTCTCCTTTTTCAATATCTCTTTTAGCGACTACATTGAGTCCCACATATCCCGTATTCGCTTCACAGCAGTGATTTTGCGGAGCCCATTCCGCAGGGTTCTCATCCCACAATAAATAAACATACCGACTGACAGGGTATGCATACTTCATAAAATTCTCTTTGGCCTCTACGCCCCAGCAAGTATCAATATGTGATTTTGTTGCGATCCTGTGCGCACGCTCTTCGCCACGATAAATCACTTCACCACAACGAATATTTCTATTGGCATAAATACCATATCCCGAAACAGAATCGCCGCTCATTTTATAAACTTTCTTCTTTTGTTGATGGCGCGACATTCCTTCTTTGATAATGCCCTTTAAAAAATCTCTTGAAGAAACGCCGCTGGCTTTCAAGATAAAATCTGCCGAACCCCCATAGCCATCCGTATAAAAAACAGAACAGGTGAAATTGATTTCCAGAAAATATAAATCATTATTCTTGTTGCTCCGAAAATCCAGCCTTGCATAGCCAACACCACCAAAGCCTGAAAATATCTTAATTGCCGAGCGCTTCAGCGATTCACTCAACGCTTTATCCGCTACACGAACATTGCTGTCTGGGTGTAATTCTGAGGTTTTTAATGCGTATGTTTTGAAAGCAAATGATTTCGGGAAAAGATATTCCACCGGATCAAAAGCTTCTATACTGTTGTCTGGTTTTCTCATCACCAAAACCGTGAATTCTCGACCATCAATATATTCTTCAACCAGCAGCGGCGCATACTCATCAAATACGGCCAAACACTTTTTTTTCTTTGACGCTTCATCTCTGCAGAGCGAGTCTTGATCAATTCCAAGGCTATCGCCGGCTTTTGCAGGTTTGATAAAAACAGGAAATTGTAAAGGGGTAACAGGCTCATTAATTTGTTCTTTTTTGAAAATGACTTTGTAGCCCGGCGTCATTACGCCTTGCGTGTACGCCACATATTTCATCAGGTCTTTTGTGGGGTCATAAAGCAGCGCGTTGGGCCCGGTATAGGGCAGCTCTAGTAACTCAAGCGTTTGTATCACATCGATGGATGGCACCGACCAATCTAGATAACCTTCACACAGATTTACATATACATCATAATTATTTTTACTTGCCTCGCGGATTTGTTTGTAAGTGGTGAGTTTGTTCAAAAAAACATGATCTACATGAGCTTCAGGAAGTAATGTTGATAAATTTCTTGGAGGATCGTAATGCTGATAATCCACGTCGGTTGTGGAATAATCCGGCAACAAAACACAAATCCTCAAATCTTTAAAATCAATCTCATTCATAATTATGAAAGCTTAGTGATAGTGTTTGTATTTTCAGCTAAAATAAGTGAAGCGTGATGGTGAATGCCGAATTGAATAATTTCTGCAACCAGCTGATGAAAAGGAACTTTTGCAAATTTCAATATTGCGCCAATGGAAGTATAATTTTCATCTTCACTGATACCACATTGTGCATTGATTTCCAAAACGAATAAATCACCAGTTTCTTGATCCATTCTGATGTCTGCTCGCGCATACCCAACACCACCGGTTGCCATGAAAGCCCACTTACTAACGGCCTTGATTTTTTCAGACAGGTTTTTTTCTACAGGATGGTACTCGAAAAAATTTTCATTGCCGGGCATCGCGCTTTCTGATTCATAAATTTCCCAGAGCCTGTCGAAAGAAAGAAACTTTTCGTTGTCGGGAAGGGATTCATGAAAAATGCGTTCCACGGGTTCGTAAACATGAATGGATTCGGCTGTTTGATGATTGCCACATATCAGCACAGTGAACTCTCTTCCCGAAATATATTTTTCGGCAATCAAGCCGTCCGCCATCAAACTCCACCCTCTGTATCCTTTGCTAAGCTCTTCAATCAGTGTTACCAAAGCCATCTTATCATGCACCACATTTTTTATACCCACACCCATGCTTCCTCCAGATACGGCGGGTTTAATGATGATGGGGCGACCAATGTGTTCAAAAAGCCGATCATCAATCATGGTGTCTCTGATGATTTGCCAGTTCGCATGAGGAACGAGTTGTTCATCAAAGGCCTGTTTCATTGGAATCTTAGAAGTGGTGATTTTATAAAATCCGATATCGGCACCGGTAAACACCAAATTGTTTTCAAGTAATTTATGAATCACTGAAACCCCAGGTGCGCCATTGATTTCATCGCCGTCACAAAGATTGAGCACAACGGGAAAATGAGCGCCCGTCATTTTTTCTTCAAGAATCTTTGCCACCACCTCATCTATCTCATTCATTGTTACGGCTTGCCAAATCCAATCTACTTCGAGTTGTTCAAATGCTCTTCTATATTCGTCTATGCTTTGTGTATAGTCGTAATAATAGTCAAGATTATCGTCGCCGGTATGTACATGAGGTGCAATTACCCATACCTTAATCGGTCTGGTGCCGACTAACCTCCATTCGGAAATAAGATTGACAGGCTGTGTCATCAATGTGAGGTGTTATTAAAGAGAGACAAGTTAAATGAATCTTTTTAAAAACAGCCTAAAAGCGTCTCAAAGAAAAGGGGTTGGGCGTTCGCCATGATCAGCTACGGCACAATGTCGAAATCAGTTCGCTGTGTTGTGGAAATGAGGCACGAAGAAGCTCTTTTTCTGCTAACTCAAAATCATTAAAATCAAAACCCGGTGCCACGGTGCAGCCCACAAAAGAAAAGACGGAATCGACCGATGGCCTTGACGCAAACCAGCAACCGGCGGGCACTACAAATTGAAAGTGTTGTTTTTTTTCCGGTCGATTTCCGATCACGACATGCTCAAAACTTCCGTTTTCATGAATCATATAAAGATCGAGTGGACCGCCGGCATAAAAGTGCCAGCATTCGTCGCTTTTGATTCGGTGAAATGCAGAAAAATTGCCTTGTTCAAGCAGGAAGTAAATGGCTGTTGAGAAAAAACGAGATCCGGAAAACCGATCGGGCAGCGCAGTTGCTTCAATGGCCTCTTTGCTTCGATATGTTTCTTTGAACCAGCCCCCTTCGGGATGGGCTTGCATATCAAAGTGCGCTATCAATTCTTGGGCAGTCATCAGCTTAAAGGTTGTCGTAGGTGTATATTGGATCAAGTTTTGAATCTGGTCCCATTTCACAGACGGGCTTGATGATACCATCATTCAATCCGTATACCCAGCCGTGCAGATGAGGTCTTTGTTCCATCTTCCAGGCACGCTGGATGATGGAGGTTTTGGCGAGATTCATGATTTGTTCCTGCACATTCAGTTCAACCAGCTTATTCGTTTTTAATTCCTCATTCTGTAGTGAGTCAATCTCATCCCTATGAAGCCTGTACACATCTTTGATATTCCGAAGCCATTTGTTGATGATGCCCAGTGAGCTGTGTCCAAGCGCCGTCTTCACGCCACCACAGCCGTAGTGTCCGCAAACAATGACGTGTTTTACTTTGAGGACATCAACGGCATATTCCAGCACGCTTAACAGGTTAATGTCGGTGTTGACAACCATATTGGCGATGTTGCGGTGTACAAAAATTTCGCCGGGCTGCGTTCCTGTGATTTTGTCTGCGGGCACGCGACTATCGCTGCAGCCTATCCACAAAAACTCCGGCGTTTGTATATGAGCCAGGCGATTGAAAAATTCAGGATCTAATTGGGTCTGCTCTTTGGCCCATGCTTTATTTTCCAATAGGAGTTTTTCGTATGCGTTGATCATAAATGAAGATTGATGTGTTGAATGATTATTTCTTTTCGTCAACCGCTTCTAAAAGTTGGTGTAATTTATTGTGAGGATTTTTTTTAAGGATAACATGAATGTTTTTCATGCCGGCGTGTTTGATATAATCATTGATGACATCAATCACATCACGATCCATATGTTCTGCATGAAATACATCGATAATCAGATTGGTATTGGCGGGCACACGCTCCAGTTTTTGTTTCAAAATGGGCTTGATAAAAAAAGAAACATCTTTTCGCAGTCTGACAAGGATATCATCTCCATCCTGGATATAAAAAACCGCCGATCTGAAGTTGCTTCTTATCACATAAAAAAAGCTGACAATCATACCCACAACCACGCCCTTGAGCAGGTCGGTTGCAATGATACAAATTATGGTGACCACGAACGGAACAAACTGTTCCCAGCCCATTTTGTAATAGGATTTGAATATAGAAAGCTTGGCCAATTTGTATCCTGTAAAAATCAAAATAGCGGCCAGGGCTGCCTTGGGAATCATATTCATCAAACCCGGAAAAAAAGCCACAAAAATAAAAATGAGCAACCCGTGAAAGATGGCACTGTTTTTTGTTTGGGCACCGGCATTCACATTGGCGCTGCTTCTCACAATTACGCTTGTGAGTGGAAGTCCACCAAGAACGCCGCTGATTACATTTCCGGCTCCCTGGGCCAACAGCTCTCTATTGGGAGGAGACACGCGCTTCATGGGGTCTAGTTTATCAACAGCCTCGATACCCAAAAGTGTTTCGAGTGAGGCGACAAGGGCAATGGTCGTGCCCACCACCCACACCTGTGGATTTTTGATTGCGCTCCATTCGGGAAAATGAAAAAATCCAAAAAAATCGGCAGCGCTTTTTGCAACGGGCATATTTACCAGGTGAGCATCTCTTGTCGTGAGGGCATGGTCGGTACCATTGAGTAGCTGATTTAAAAAAGCGCCCAAAACCACCACTACCAGAGGCCCGCTGATAATCTGAAATATTTTTATGGCCTTCACCCGCGGTGATTCAAATACCAAGAGAACGAGCAAACCCACCACGCCAATGAATACAGCATTTGGAGTAATCGAATTCACGGCATCTAAAATCGCGCTAAAGGTGTTGTCTCCTGTACTTTGAATAAAATCTTCGTCTCCTTCGTAGTTTTTATCATAACCAACCAGGTGTGGTAATTGTTTTAAAATCAAAATAATGCCAATGGCAGCGAGCATTCCCTTGATTACATTATTGGGAATATAATCTCCAATAAGCCCCAGCTTGATGATACCCATGATAAACTGGATCAACCCTGCAATAACCACAGCAAGAAAAAATGCCTCAACACTGGGTAATTTCATTATTCCCGCAGCAACAACGGCGGTTAATCCGGCTGCAGGACCACTAACACTGAGATGACTTCCACTTATCGCACCTACCACAACGCCGCCAACAATTCCTGCGATGATACCGCTGAACTCATTAACGCCACTGGCAACCGCAATTCCCAAACAAAGCGGAATGGCAACCAAAAAAACAACAATTGAGGATGAAAAGTCAGCACCAATACCCTTGATATATTTGTTCATTTCTAAATATTGAAAATGTTTTTATTGTCATGAAGGCATTGTCCTTCTGGGGCGGTGATAAAATTGAAAGAAATACAGCAATCAAAATATCAATAACAACCCTAAAGGAAGCCATCATTGGTGAAATTACCAAATACAATTTCAGGAAAAAAGGCAGTATTAAATGTTCATACCACCGCAAGCGCTGATGGCTTGTCCGGTGATATAATTGCCCAGGTCGCTTGATAAAAACAAACAGGTGTTGGCAATGTCTTCTCCTGTGGCAAATCTTCCCAGCGGAATCATCGATAAATATTTATCTGCATTCTGGCCCTCTTTCAGATAGCTGGTCATGTCGGTTTCTACAAATCCTGGCAAAACGGCATTACAGCGGATGTTTCTGCTACCCAACTCCTTGGCTACCGATTTGGTGAATCCGATGACACCTGCTTTGCTTGCGGCATAGCTTCCTTGTCCCGCATTTCCCATCTCGCCGATGACGCTGCTCATATTGATGATCGCGCCCGAGCGCGCTTTCATCATCGGCTTGAGGACTTGCTTGGTCATGTAGAAGACACTATTCAGGTTGACTTCCATTACTTCGTTCCATTGTTCGGGAGTCATTCTCAAGAGGAGATTGTCTTTGGAAATTCCGGCATTATTTACGCAAATATCAATTTGTCCGAAGGTGGACAACACATCATTAACCATATTTTCACAAGCGTTGAAATTGGAGGCATTGCTTTGGTAGGCCTTAGCCTGAACGCCCATGGATTTGATTTTTTCTGCGAGCGCTTCTGCTTTCTCTCTACTGTTGTCACTTATATAGGTGAATGCGATGTTTGCTCCGTGTTGAGCAAATTTCAAAGCAACGGCCTCGCCGATTCCTCTGGCGGCCCCGGTAATAATAGCGACTTTTCCTTGTAGTAAATTCATCTTTAAAAATTATAGGTGCAAAAATAACGCAGGCGTGCAGATAAAAAAAGCAGAATATCTTCAGTAGCTCATCCTCAGCATTTCTTCTATGGTATTTCTTTCGTTGCTAAGTCGTGGCACCTTGTGTTGTCCGCCCGCCTTGCCTCTGCTTTCCAACCATTTCGAAAAAGACCCCGGCGGTACTGTATGAATTTTTGGAAGCCCAAGAGCAATGTCGCCAAAGCGTTTGGCTTCATAATCACTATTGACCGATTGCAAGGCATGATCAAGCGCTACTGTAAATTCATGCAAATTGTCCGGAGCTTTTGAAAATTCGACGATCCATTCATGGGCACCGTTGTGATGTTCGGAGAAAAATATGGGTGCTGCTGTGTAGTCCGAAACCAAAGCGTTTGTTTTGTTTGCTGCAATAGCAATGGCCCTGTCGGTATTGTCTACAATCACCTCTTCGCCAAAAGCATTCATATAGTGTTTGACTCGTCCTGTTACTTTGATGCGATAAGGATAAACAGAAGTGAAGCAAACGGTATCGCCTACCAGATACCGCCAAAGTCCGCCATTGGTGCTGATCACGAGCGCATATTGAACCCCGATTTGAACCTGATCTAGTCCAACGGTTTTTGGAGTAGATTTACCGTATTCATCCATGGGCATGAACTCATAAAAAATTCCGTGTTCAGTAAAGAGATTGAGTCCGTCGGTGTCGGGCATATCTTGTCCTGCAAAAAACCCTTCACTGGCATTGTATATCTCAAGATAATTGATGGGTTTTCCGATGATTTTTTCAAACTGCTCACGATAAGGAATAAACGAAACGCCGCCATTGATATAAAGTTCAAGATTGGGCCAGACGTCTGCGATACAACCTTTTCCTTTGATTTCGAGGATTCGTTTAAGGAGGAGGATGGTCCAGGTGGGAACACCGGCAATAGAGGTTACATTTTCATTTGCTGTTGTTTGCGCAAGCCTTTCTATTTTATCGCTCCAGTTGTCCAACAGCGCCACGCTGAGTTCGGGAGTTCTTAGCCATTGACCCCAGAAAGGTGCATTTTGCATCAGCACGGCACTTAGGTCGCCGTATTGTATTTCATTGTTGAGTACGTTTATTTGGTGCGAACCACCTACCACCAGTCCTTTACCTGTGAGCAAGTCGCTGGAGGGAAAATTATTGTAGTAATTACTCAACACATCTTTACTTGCTTTGAAATGATTTTCTTGCAGACTTTCTTTGCTTACGGGAATGAATTTACTTTTGTTGTTGCTGGTGCCACTGCTTTTGGCAAACCATTTCACCGGAGTGTTCCACAGAACGTTTTCCTCACCCTCAAGCATACGTGCAATGTAGGGCTGCAGTTCTTCATACTCCCTGATGGGGACTTTGAGTTTGAATTCTTTTAGCGTAAATAGTTTTGAAAAATGATGCTCTTTTCCGAAAGCCGTGTATTGCGCCTCTGTTACCAAATCCTGTAGCACATCCCGTTGAGTGGAAACGGCGTGGTTGGTCCAGTTGTGGATCCGCCATACGCGCATTCTAGCCAAAGAAGAGATTGCTGGAGAGAGCAGCTTCATATGTGGAAGATAATTAAAAAATCATTGGGATGGGCATGATGCCTCGATGATTTTAATCACATCACAACGAAATCACTTGTTTGAAGGATCCCCCTGTTGATAGAGATAGTCTTTGCGTTTCAGTTCGAAGTTTCTACCCAGATAGAGGCGTCGCACTTGCTCATCCCCGGCTAATTCTTCGGCGGTACCGTGTTTGAATATTTTTCCGTCAATGAGTAAATAAGCGCGATCACAGATAGAAAGCGTTTCGTTGACGTTGTGGTCGGTGATGAGAATGCCGATATTTTTAAATTTTAGCTTAGCGATGATTTCCTGAATGTCTTCCACCGCTATGGGATCAACGCCGGCAAAAGGCTCATCAAGGAGAATAAACTTAGGGTCTACCGCCAACGCTCTTGCGATTTCTGTTCTTCTTCTTTCGCCACCACTCAGGGTATCGCCATTGTTTTTTCTGACGTGTTCGAGCCTGAATTCGAAAATCAGCTCTTCTAGCTTTGTTTTTTGTTGCTGTTTCGACAAAGAAGTCATTTGCAGTACGGCTATGATATTATCTTCCACGCTGAGCTTACGAAAAACACTGGCCTCCTGAGGCAGATAGCCGATTCCCATTTGGGCTCGTTTGTACATCGGCTCTTTGGTGATGTTGGTTTGATCAAGGTAAACTTCGCCCGTATCGGGTCGAACAAGCCCGACGACCTGATAAAAAGAGGTTGTTTTTCCGGCACCATTGGGCCCCAAAAGACCTACAATTTCCCCTTGACCGACTTCAAAGGAAACGTCATTAACAACGGTACGGCCTCCATATCTTTTTACGAGACCTTGGGTATGAATGGTGCTTGACGACAAATTGAATAATTTCTACAAAAATAGCAGATGTTCTTCAGCAAGAGGTGTTAATGGATAAAATAAATCAATGTATATCACATTCGGGCTTGTTTTTCTTTGAAGCTCTGCATTCGGAGAGTATCTTTGCATTCAATTACTGCACATGAAAGTTACAGACCATATTAAAGAAGCCAAAGACACATTGATTTCTTTTGAGATTCTTCCCCCACTGAAGGGGAAGGGGATACAGTCGCTGTACAGCCACCTTGATCCGCTGATGGAGTTCAAGCCTTCATTTATTAATGTAACTTATCACAGAAGCGAACATATTTTCAAAAAGCGCGCAGATGGGGGATTTGAAAAGGTGGTAGTAAGAAAAAGGCCGGGAACGGAGTCGATTTGTGCTGCCATCATGAACAAATACAACGTGGATACGGTTCCGCATTTGATTTGCGGCGGATTTAGCGTGAATGAAACAGAAGACGCGCTCATCAACCTCAATTACCTTGGTATAGACAATGTTCTTGTGCTCAGAGGAGATGCTGCTAAGAATGAAACTACATTTGAACCAGAGCCCGGCGGACACAAGTACGCAATAGATTTGCTGAAACAGGTAAACGACTTGAACTCGGGTATTTACCTCGAGGAGGACCTGAAAAATACCAGCAAAACCAGATTTTGTATTGGTGTTGCAGGATATCCTGAAAAACATTTTGAGGCGCCCAACATGGAAACAGACCTTAAGCACCTGAAAGCCAAAGTGGATGCCGGAGCGGATTATATCATCACCCAGATGTTTTTTAACAACGCCAAATATTTTGAGTTTGTGGATGCCTGCAGGGCTATTGGCATCAATGTGCCTATTATTCCAGGATTAAAGCCTGTTTATACAAAAAAACAACTTACCATTCTCCCCAAAACCTTCCATATCGATTTGCCTACCGCGCTGTCAGAAGCCGTTCTTTCTTGTAAAAACGATGAAGAGGTGGAAAAGGTGGGTGAAGAATGGCTGTTACAACAGTCGATAGAGTTGAAAAAGTCTGGCGTACCTGTATTGCATTATTACACGCTTGGCCGCCCAATGCTGGTTGCTAATGTTGTGAAAAAATTGCTGTAAGCGGAACGGGTCATTGTTTTTATCCATATTTTCATTCCCCATTTATCTGAACCAACACATTTGCGTTGCCATGCGTCAAATTATTTTCTTGAAAAAATTTTTTCTTGCCGCAGGCTGGTCGATAATTATTACATGCTTTTTTTTCATTCAGGGAGCTACTGCACAACCTCGAAACATTAGTGGCGCGTGGACGGGCTATGTCCAAACTTCTCAAAAAAGGCTTACTTATGAAGTGGTGATCAATGACAGCAGCGGCGTTTACATAGGATACTCCAAGATTATTTTCAATGTAAAAGACAAGTCGTATTTCGGCACCAAAACACTTCAGATTAGATTGGAAGATGACAACTATGTGCTAGAAGAAATGGAGATGATCGCAGACAACTTTGAAGATTCTGCTCCAAGAAAAATAAAACAGATTAATACGCTTTCGCTTTCGCTTACGAATAGCAAGATGATATTCAATGGCAACTTCAAAACCAAAGCAACCATGGGCTTAAAGGCGGCGTCTGGTGAGGTATATCTTGAAAAAGCTATTCAGGCCGACTCCTCAGCTTTGTTTCGCGAATTGAGTCAAATGGGAAAAACGGATGATTTATATTTTGTAAAAAAGGCCAAAGCAGACGCTATTGTAGCTGCGGAAAAGAAGCGGATCAAAGACTCTTTGGCCATTGTTGATTCCATTAATTTGGCTAAAATAAATGTTGTTCCAATTCCCGCCCCCAAGCCCACGCCTGCGCCGGTGGTAGTATCAAAGCCGACGGTGCCAACATCCGCTCCCGCTCCCAAGCCTGCGCCTGCGCCGGTGGTAGTAACAAAGCCGACGGCGCCAACACCCGCTCCCGCCCCCAAGCCTGCGCCTGCGCCGGTGGTGGTAACAAAGCCTACCCCGCCTTTACCCAAACCCGCTCCAGTTATAGCTCCCGGCTCTGCAGCAGATTTGAAAAAAAGAAATATCGAGACCATTCAAACGGTATATTTCAACTCCGACAGCCTAAAATTAACGTTGTATGATAACGGTGAAGTAGATGGTGATACAGTAAGCGTGGTAGTCAATGGTAAAGTAATCATGGGCAAAAAAGGACTCAGCACCAACGCAATTACAGAAACACTTTACATAACGCCAGATCTTGGCGATTCTCTCCAGATGATCATGTATGCAGAAAATCTTGGTAAAATAGCACCCAATACGGGTCTCTTAATCATTCAGGATGGGAAAGACCGCTACGAAATCAGGTTTTCCGGAGATCTTAATAAAAATGCAGCCATCATTTTCAAAAGAAAGCGCTGATTGAATTTTAAAACCTCGTTTTTAAACACAATATTCTATACATAAGTGCGTTTATAATCACAGAAAACCTGTTTTTAAAACGTACTTATGCCAAGATTATCTACCCTTCAAGAAGTCATGATTGTTAATGAGTCGGGATTTGCCAAAAGACAGCATGTCGATAAAAAGTCCGAAACCGGCTTACAAAATCAATTTTCTAAAAACGAAAGTCTGAAACTTGCCTGCTGGAATGGTGAGCTCAAAAATATGATGCCGGAGATATTCTGCATGTTTACACCAGACACGCAGTTGTTTCTATGGCAAATGAGAGAATGCGAAAACGTGATGACGTTGGAAATGTCTGAAGAGCCCACCGCACTTGACTTTTATACATCCATCGATCCTTATTGTTTTATGGAAGTTCAAGAGTATAACTGATATTTGTTTTTTTGTTTAATGATAAAAAACCCCGAAGAAATTCGGGGTTTGATATTTTGGCTTCAGTGGTAATTTTCAGAACGTTGACATAGGATTTGGAAGCCTGGTTTTTTTCATTGGGATTGGATTGGTTTTTTGGGTTTTCATAGTCTGGATCATTTCGATTTTCATAGGATTTGAACTGATTTTTTCTTTAGGGTTGGATTGGATTTTTTAAGGGATATTGGATTGGTTGCTTTCTGAAGTAAAAGTAAAGGATGGTTTTTAACGTGACAAGAATCAGCGCGAAGTTGTTTTAAAATTCGGTTTTTATGCGTGGGATTTGTAAGTAAGATTACTTAATCGAAATAGCTTATAGCGTATAAAAAACAGGGTGTCCGTAAAAGACCCTGCGTAAAAAGGATGTTAGTTTAAAAAAAATTTAGAAGAAAAAAGACAGGGTGTCCGTAAAAGACCCTGCATAAAACATGTACTTCAAGTCAACGAAATCCACACCCACATTGATTTTCAATCATTTTGCATCGTCCTCAAATCACAACCGTAATATTTCTTTGCACCAATAAAGTTTGTTTTTTCACCCGGTTTCCAACGGTTAATAAATTTCACTTTTTAACATCGTGTCACTCTCAAGAATATAACAATAGCTTACTTTGATTTTTTTCTATAGCGCCCCCGTGTTTTATAATAATATCTACTGCGATTTCTGTTGGCGTTAGCATTTTTGTCAGTAGATGTTTTCATCCTCACATATCCCTTGCGAAACCTGCCGTTTTTGTCTATTGAAGGAGAAACATAAGTCGCACCACCATCATTGTTGCGACTACAACCAATAGCGACAATAGCAAATACGATGAGAATCATTTTCCAATTCATATAATCTGTTGAATTTTGAGACCAATAATCCACGTTAAGTTATCCAATCTATTTCCAAGTTATAAATTAATATTAAATTGATTTCATTCTTAATCATCAGCCAAACAAATCATGTTTAATCCATACACCATATTGTCTCCCGGGGTGGTTAAGGGGGCAATGTTGGACAGATTTTTGTCGGCCGGTTTCTTTCGCTATGGATCAAATCTTTTCTCAACAAGCTTTTATCCTACAACAGAGGGAGACATTTACAGTGTCTTTTGGCTGAGATATCAAGTTGGAAAGATTGCCATCGATGCCAAATCACAAAAAATAATCAGTAAAAGCAATGCATTTGATGTCAAAATCTCTGTTTTCAAGCCCACAGAAGAGCTCGAAGCACTGCATAAAAAATACCAGAATCATATAACGTTTCGCTCTGTTGATACAGTAGCCGAACTGATGGTGGATGTAGACAATAATTTTTTTGACAGCCGATTGCTGGAGGTGCGCGATAATGGAAAATTGATTGCGGCCGGTATATTTGATCTGGGCGCAAACAGCATTGCCGGAATAAAAAACATCTTTGACCCTGAATATAAAAAATATACTCCCGGAAAATTGTTGATGCTGCTGAAGCATCAATATTGCTTACAACACCAGATCCAATGGTATTATCCCGGATATTACATACCAGAATATCCCAAGTTCGATTACAAACTATTTCTCGACAAAGACGCTACGGAGGTTTATTTAAAAAACAGAAAGCAATGGATAGACTTCAGACAATTCGATATTGAAGTCAAGAAGGCCATGGCTAAATAAGTCTGCGGATATTCAGACCAATAATATGTATCATTTTTTGATGAATGATGATTGAGCGCTTGTTCCATCGGCATATGAGATGCGAATAAAATAAATGCCCGATGCGATACCGGAAATATCTGTTGTAAAATTATTTATACCGGCGAAAAAATTGCGCACTCCACTCAAACAAGATTTTCCCTGTGCATCAAAAATATCAATTCTTCCAGATTTGTTTTTTTCTGTATAAATGGTGGCTGTAAAAAAATCTCCTGCCGTTGGGTTGGGAAAAATTGAGATGATGTCATTTCTCATTCCTACGGTATTCACATAGATCACCTTTGAATATTGAAACCTGCCATCCAGGTCGTTTATTTTCAAACGATAGTATAAGTTGTTCTTATTTGCAGCATCGTCTGAAAAAACATAGTCCATGCTTGAGGTTGAATTGCCTCCTAAGGCCTGGCTCTTTATAAATCCAATGGAAACAAAAGTATTGCCATCTTCACTTTTTTCAATTTGATACCCATCACAGTTGATTTCTTGAGAAACACGCCAAGTCAATTTTACGGCATTGTTTTTTCTTTCGCCGGAAAAGCTCAGCAGGCGAACCGGTAGCACCCCGTTGGTGGGAATGTTTTGTACGTATGCACGTTCCTGAATGCCTCTGTTTTCGGTCCAAACGGCCACGCCTTGGCCATTGAGTATTCCCGAGAAAGCGAATCTTCCTTTAGGGTTGGCCAATGTCGTTGCTGTAGAGGAAAGCTCAACTCGCTGTGATGGCCAGACGAAGTTGCCGGAATTGTCGAGGCGGGTAGCATAAATTTTATAATTGACATCGTAATTGATAAAAAGCGGTCCGTCGTTGACCAAAGAAAGCTCGCCTGCCTGGGTATCAAAATTTGGACTCACCGCATATATCTGCTTTCCAACAGGATTAAGCTGCACCGCTCCGGATGTAGTATCGAATTTCTGGGCAAACACACCATATTCCGTTTGGCTTGGATTAGAATAAGTGGCTACCGCCCATATGTAAGCAGAAGTATTGTCGTGAGCGATTCGAGTTGTTTGTGGCATGGGGTCTGCTCCTGTGGAAAAAGTAGAAAAAAGAGCACCATTAATTCCCCAGGGTAAAGTTCCGTCGGCATTTATTTTTTGCAGAAATGAAAAAAACCTTGAGCCAAGTGCAGCATAATAACCATAATAGGTTGTGTTGCCGTTGGCTATGATGGAGTAATATCTCGCTGCCGATGTGGTTTGGTTGCACAATTGTACCGGTCCGGCCCATAGTGGCACGCCACTTTCCGTAAATCTTCTGGCATATAGCGTTGTAGAAATTCCAAAGCTTTTTCTTTGAAATACTACCGTGTAATCGCCGTTGCTGTGACAAACGATTTGTCCGCGTGTGGTGTTACTGGTGCCTACGGTGATGGATACTGGCGTACTCCACATGAGCACGCCGGTGTTGCTGATTTTTTGTGTGTATAAAGTGGATGGACTGTTGTTGTTCCAGCAAACGATTACTTCGTTGGTTTTGGTGATGGCGGGATAAGGAGCAAGACCGTCGCCGAGGATGACGCCACTGCCCCAGGGAAGTGTGCCATCGGTATTGACTTTGGCAACTGCGGCCTTCATCGTACCGGATACTTCATATTGGTACGCGATGATCAGGTTGTCGAAAATATCTTTACATACATTGAAAACGAAAGTTGCGGAGCCTGATGTTTGGTTGGAAACGAGTAGACCGTTCGCCCCAAGAAGCTTGTTGCCATTCACATCTAGCAGTTGTGCCCGCATATCGTAGTTGCCGCCGTTGGCATGATAATAGGCAATCCAGGTTTTTCCATCGGAGGTGGCAACGCTTTGAAGGTCGGAGACTTCCTGCGCTGCAAGTTCCAGATTCAAGGATGTATTGGCGGTCCATTGAGCATTTGCTATTGAACAAATAACCAAGCTCAATAAAAAAAGATAGATTTTCATTTCTCAGATTTTTATCCGCTAAATGTATGATTTTATAACAAAAGAAAAATGACATAGCTTCATTTTGCTGATGATTTAGAGAACCTTGGTAACAAAAAACACACGTCGTTTTTTAAAGATTTTACATAAAAAACTAACTTAGCAAAGAGCAAGGAAAAATAAGCAATCACAATCCTAATTATATCATTAATTTCATTTTTTAATTAACCATATTGTATGTTTTGTAAAAACTGCGGCAACCCAATAAATCCTAACGCAATTGCCTGTTTATCCTGTGGTTGCGACCCCCGAAAGGGTAAAAGCCATTGTGGCGGTTGTGGCACAAAAATAAACGAAGCCCAGATTATTTGTATTCAGTGCGGAGCGTCATTGAATAATGGGCATTCATCTACAGACGATGGAAAAACGGTGGCAATTGTTTCATATATCACACTCATCGGATTTATTATTGCCGTCGTTCAACACAGCACAAGTAAAACAAAACTTGGGGCATATCATTTGAGACAATCGCTAGGCTTTATGATTACGGGGGTTGCGCTTGCAATACTGTTATTTATTATTGAGGTACCAGCCTATAGCATGGGCTATCTTTCTGCCCTTAATTATCTTTTTTTTATAGAAATGTTATCATTCTTTACCTGGATTGGTCTGCTAATTTGTGTTATCATTAGCTTGGTTAATGCAATAAATGGAGTAGAAAAACCAGCGCCAATTTTTGGAAAGCTATATGAACAATGGTTTGCTGGAGTATTTGAATAATACGAAAATCATATCGTTAACACAAAAATATCAGACAATTGATCTCGTCGCGAATAAACTATACTTTCAGCCGATAAGAAAGATTCACACCAATGATATGAAATAATCTGTTATAAGATTTTTTTCCATAATCCGGGCGGTACATATACCAAAAATCCACTTTGGTTTTTTTGTTGAGTTTGTACTTGACGCCAATGATGTTTCTCCAGTTGTCTACAAAATTATTTCCTCCCACTTGCATCACAGGCTCCACCGAACCATAGACATCCATTTTTTTTGTCGCTTCCCATCTCAGCTGTCCTCTTACACGCCAGAACAGCGAGCTTTCTGAGAGAACAGCAGGGTCATATTCATCTTGTATGCGGTTCTGCAATAACACCCGTCCAACAAAATTGATCTTTTTGCTGAGTTTATTGTTGGACTCTGCGCCTAGTGTATACCTGTAAGTAATGCCGTAATCAAAAAACGCCATGCGATATTCTGCTCCCAAGCTCAGTCGCTTGTTGATTTCACGATTGACACCCAAAGACAGGTAAGAGCCGTAATATTTTTGCAGGTTGTTCTGTGTCCGCAATTCATAATCCAACGAGGCTTCCCATTTTTTTGGAAGGTCTGCATTTAATGTAACACTGTACCAGCCTTCACCATCTATGGGATCAGCTTTCGAGGTTTGAGCTACCGAAGACAAACCTAAAAAAACAAAAGAGATGAGATAAATAAAAGGTTTCATTTTTCACTGTAATAAATGGTGATGGAACAAGCGTCTTTCAGAAAATCAATATGATGAATTTCAAAGCGGGTGATGTGAAGACCGGTTCTTTTTCTCAGATCTTCGAGCAATAGCATTTGATGCTCTTCATGAACCAGTCTGATATCATCATATTGGATGGTTTTCGATAATTCATTACGAATAAAAATCCTCCCTTCGAGCAAATACGTGATCACCAGTATGGCGGTGCAAATAAGTGTGATGTCTAAAAAAGTGCCGATACTCACCGCTGTAAGCAAGCCTATTGCAATATTCAAAAACAAATAAGTCATGTCTTTGGCAGAAATGCCCTCCGTCCGATAGCGCAAAATGGAGAACACGGCAAAAAGACCGAAAGCGGCGCCTGTACTCAACTCTACCTTGTTGAGCATGAATGAAACAAAAAAGATGATGCTGTTGAAGGCGAAGAATGTCAGAAACAAATCACTGCGTTTGTAATTTCTGTAGTATACGAGTCGGGTAAGTATAAAAGCGAAAAGTAAATTCAGCAAATAGCGGCAAATCAATTCTTGATTGACAACCACCAGATCAAAAAAGTCAGAAAGCTTCATTGGCTTGTGTTTTGTAGATTCTGCCTAAAGGTAGTTTAAAATTGTTTTTTTTGATTTCCGGGTGCAAGCCAACGATACCAAGGCAATATTTACTCATTGACCCTTCTCTTATTTTCAGCTTTTTCATGATCATGCAAAAATCTGTGCTTTGATGCGCTTCAGTTTTTACTTCTGCAAAACACAATTCAGGAAAACCGACTTCGCTTTCATTGTGCTTCATCAGCATTTCAAAATCCAGTGTCAGCTTTTCGCTCTTGGTTTTGTGAACCAGGGTGATTCTTTTATATTGGATTGTCATCGATTCTATCAACGCTTCAGCGTTTATTCCTGCCTGCTCCAGGATCATGTCTGCGGCAACGCCAACGTGATCGCCTGCAACCCTTGATTTGATCGTTTTGTCTTTGTTGTTTTTTATTTTCAGCTCAACAAAGCTTTGATTGGAGTCCAAATATTTTCTCACCCTCACTTTTGCCCTAGACAATTTTCCACGATGGTGTTCTTTATAAAACCGAAGATCAGGGGTGTCATAATAGGCGGTATGATAACCAAAAGCCCTGATGCCATTGATGTCCAGCACATTGTAGTAGCAACGACAGCGCTCAAGAACATCTTCGGCAATCTGCTTGGGAAATACATACTTTACATCCCGCCGATCACTCAGCAAGTTTTTTTCATCCAGCTGTGCTAGTGTTGCTGAGTCAAATAAATGGATGGTTTCAATTGGCATATCTGCGGCTTGTGGGATGAAAGGCTGAAATGTTTAAAAGGCTGCATAAGTTCAAAAAGTTTGAGCCGTTCAACGAGTTCATTAGGTTTGGTGTGTTTATTAAGTTAATCACAAAAAGACAATTAATCCAAAACAACAAATATCTTGATAAAAGCAGCTTTATGAATTAAAAGGGTAATTCGGCCTGAGATATTATTAATTTAAACGGCTGAAACCGCTGCAACCCCTGAAACATTTTCAACCTATTTCAGCGGCAGCTGATCGCCCATTTTCTCAAGGCACAAAACTATTCACCAAAGTCCAGCGATTTTGAATGTGTGTTTTCAGATTTGTTTTTTCATTCGTGAATGCTGCGCTGCTGGCAAGATGGGTGTATCCTGGCTGTTCACCATTTGTACCAATGACATAAGGCGAAATCAGATTGTAGTAGTTGTCAATCATACCCTGAATCGCAGCCACATTGAAGTTGTTGTTCTTATAATCCTTCAGCAAGTCTTTGTATCGTTGAAAATAAACGGCGTCGTCGGCTACATATCTGATCAATGGCCAACTGCCCGAAACCTCATTCATGGTGAGCGATAGCGCATTTGAGCCTCCTGGACTTGGCGCACCAACGGTACCGGTAATGCCGGGGCTTCTCGTGAGTGCTTCGTTGTTGTCCCAGGGAATCCAGGTCAATTTATTAATGGAATGATTGTACAAATAATAGTTGTGTGCCATTAAGCCATATGTATCCCAGTTGACCAGCGTGTTGTTTACGGCAAGCCATTTCAAAAAATGATCCATGTTGAAAACGCTTTCCAGATTTTGACGCCATAAGGCAGGATTCGTCGTTCTGTTCGGACTAGTCAGTGCTTGTACAAAGGCTTGCACATCTGAATAGTCTGCGGCGATTTCGTTGTTTTTCTTTTCAAATTCGCTCATCACAAAGCTACCAAACTTGGATTCAGGTTTATAGAGATTGCCGCTTTCTTCGCCAAACTGCGATTTGATCATATTGTCGTCGGGCAATTCGATGCCACAATATAATCCCCAATATTTAAGTCCTGTGCCAATATCTACATACACTGCATAAAAGGCTGTTTGTGCAGCTGGTATACCGGCGTTTCTGAATAAGTCTGCGGTAATTTTTTCGCGCATCAATGAGGCATCTTTGATACCCGGAGAAAATGAAAGCTCTTCAAAACCATAAAAATGCTGGTTCAATATTCCGGGATACAGCTCTTCAAATTCGTCGAAATTGAGACGGAAGGGAAGCTTGTAGATTCCATTGCGCCAAGCGCTAGAAAGAGTAGAGTTTCCTTTGAGGCGAAAGCCAACATTTTTCCAAACCTTTCCGTTAAATTTCAGTGAGCAATCTACATAGCTTGTTTCCTGAGAAGGAAAAGGACCTGCACCACCGGCGCCAAAGTCAAAACCAAACAAAGCGGTCATATTGGCTCTGATGGCAGCCCACTTATCTGCCCCAAGGGTAATCTCCAGACGGTTGACGGAATTTTGAGGAAAGACAACGCTGTAATCAGGGGCGACATTGCCGTGCGTGGCTTCCGTCCAATCGGGATTATAGGACTGTGGCGTGAGTGTATTGTCAACTGGCACAAGGGGCTCCTTTCGGCAAGACACGTAAGTGACAGCAACCAAAGAGATGGAAAGCAACAGAGAAAAGATCTTTTTCATGATAAATGATAGTTTGATAGCTTAAGTCGGGTTGATCTTAAAATTCGACCAACAACGCTTAATTATAAAGTTAGACGAAAAATATGGACAAATCCCTCGTGTTGAAATTGCCGCCACAAGTAGAATGAGCTCAAAGCTTGGGTGGGTTTCAATCACAAATCATTAATTATAAATAAAACGAACAAAGCCCTCAACCAGCCGAAGGCCGATGTTCAAAGAGTTTAAAAAGGTTTGGTGGGTTTGGAACGCTTAGCGACAAACAACAAAACACGAAACAACGAAACACGAAACAACAAAACAATTGAAAAGTAAAAAGTAAAAAATGACAAATCCCAAATCAAAAAATAATTCACGGAACAAAACTATTGATCAAGCTCCTTCTGTTGTTGATGCGATTTTTGATTGTGTTTTTTTCATTCAGAAAAGCCGCGCTGTTCGGCAACAAAGTATAACCTGGCTGTTCTCCTTGAGCACCAACCACGGCATCGCTGATCAGTGCATAATATTTGTCAATGAGATTGTTGCTTACGGCAGGCGAGAGATTGCTGTTAGAAAAGTTGCGTAATTCATTTTTGTAAATGGTCAACCAAGCCGGATTGTCGATGATGTATCTGATCATGGGCCAGTTAGCTGTAACCTCATTCATCGAAAGCGAAAGCCCAAAATTGCCATTGCCGCCTGGTGCACCAATGATGCCGGGATCTGCACTCAAAGCTTCATTATGATCCCATGGAATCCAGATGAATTTTCCGTTTGAATGATGATAGAGGTAATAATTTTCGGCAGAAGTGCCATAGGCGCCGGGATCCACCAGCGCATTGCTTATGGCGAGCCATTTTAGAAATTCATTGATGTCTACTTTGGATTCGAGATTTGCTGCCCATTGTACAGGATTGCTGGTGCGCAGCGGACTGTTTATGATATTCACAAAATCTTCAGCATCGCTGTAATCCAAGTTTGCTTCATTGTTCTTTTTTTCAAAATCATTTTTATTGAAAATTTTCAAAGCAGAAGAGGGTTTGTAGAGATTGCCGGAATTCTCATTCAGTTGATCTTTCAGCAAATTGTCTTCGGGGACTTCCGAAGCTACATATACACCACAATATTTCAATCCCGAACCCAAATCGATGTACACTTTGAAGAATGCGGTTTGAGCGGCAGGAATCCCGTTTAACCTAAAAAAATCGCTTGCCAGTTTTTCTCTGATCAGCGAAGGGTCTTTATATCCCGGATTGAAAGACATTTCTTTAAAACCGAAGAAACGCTGGTTTTTTATTCCCGGAAACAAATCTTCAAATCTGTCAAAATTCAATAGAAAAGGAAGTTTGTAAACACCATTATTCCATATCGCTCCGAGCATTTTATTTCCGCGCAACCTGAAGCCCACATTTTTCCAGGTTCTCCCATTAAATTTCAATGTCACGTCTACGTTTTCAGGAATTTCGCCAGATAAATTTTCGGGTATCTGTAAGCGTTGTTGTCCGAAATTACAATTGAAAAGCGCTGAAGTGTTTGTTTGAATCTGACCCCACTGGTCCGCGCGCATCGTGATTTCGATTGTATTCACGCTGTTTTGCGGAAATACTGTATCATAATCGGGAACCCTTCGCTCATGTGTAAGTGCTGTCCAGTCGGCGTTATATGCTTTTGGATTGATGCTTTCTGTAGTGGGGTCTTTTCTGCAAGCGCAAAATGTTGTAAGTACAACAATTAATAAAAAACAAAATTTCACTTTCCCTGTCTTATTCATTGTTGCTTTTTATGTATTTGAGTATGGTTTTCTCATTATTACCCTCTATGACTACAACATACATCCCATTGGGCAGTTGGCGGATGTCAGGGTTGAAGATTCCATTTCTTCCGATCACCACGGATTCCTCTTTTTTGACCAATTGTCCAACGCTGTTAAAAATCTTCAATTCGTATTTTCCGGAAGCCACGTCGTTCAGATATACGCTGAATAGGCCTTTCCCTGGATTGGGATACAAAAGGAAGTGAGCAATATTTGATTCGGGGATTCCGAATGGCGTTTTGATAAAATAAGCCTTGAACTGTGTTGAAGCAGGAATATCTGCCAGTAAAATACGACTGGTATCGAGCGATTGTAAAAAAGCATTCGGGTCCCAGTGCGAAAAACTGTATCCTTCGTTGGGGATAGCTTCTATTTTTACGGGATTGCCATAAAAATAAATGCCTTGCCAGGGATATGATTCAGGCGTAATGGTAGAAATTTTTATTTTACCAGCTCCTGCAGGATATACATTCAGCGTAACATTCACCTGTCCGAAAAGATTAAATCCGCTGTTGATGAAATTTCTGACCTTTTGTCCGCGAGAAGTGTATTCGGCCTTCAGCATGAGGTGGTTGTTGTTGAAGTCAAGCATCTGCTGATTGATATTGTTCGGATCTCCCCATCTGGCATATTCTTTTGGCATTTCTCGCTGCATTTCGGTGAAAATTTTATTTTCCTTGGTAGCAAGATTGTTTGGCAGATAGGCTGTATTCAACAAGTCTGCATACCTGTTGATGAAATAATTTTTAAACTCACGATTGTTGATGCCCCTGAGCCAGAGATTGATATAAGGAATGTTCGGATCTCTGGTTTTGAGAAAATCAATAGGATCGTCGTCGGAACTTGACCATCCATAAGGCGTTAGTGCGAGCTCTACATCTATCACCGCATAACGGTAACGGTTATTTGTTTTTTCCGAACGATAGATTTTGATGTTGTTGTAGGGCCAGTCGGTGTTGTGAATGAATGATTCTGCGATGATGTAGTCGTGGTAATATTGTAAGTCGAAATATTTGTCAGCTTTTTTACAATATTCGGGATCGTTGGT
>Ga0315899_10000523_pt1 | contig 46162 bp, 26 predicted proteins | sample LakEriMetagenome_2_FD_203518 | JGI IMG/M metagenome (GOLD analysis project Ga0315899, IMG submission 203518) | Freshwater fungal communities from buoy surface, Lake Erie, Ohio, United States - Buoy 4 MA112 | ecosystem: Environmental > Aquatic > Freshwater > Lake | place: USA: Lake Erie, Ohio...
ACCCGGGGCTGCGCCCGTTTGAGGAAGCCGACGCCCCCCGCTTCTTTGGCCGCGGGGCGCAATCCGGGCAGATGCTGCGGCGTCTGGAAGATCACCAGTTCCTGGCGGTCATTGGCAGCAGCGGTTGCGGCAAATCGTCGCTGGTCTACGCCGGGCTGCTGCCCGCTCTGCGGCAGGGTTGGCTGCTGGGGGCCCTGCCGCACTGGAAAATGCTGAAACTGCGCCCCGGTGAGGCCCCCCTCGACAACCTCGCCGCCGCACTCTATCGCGAATTCAAAACTCCAGCCGATCCGTCTTCGGCAACGCTCAATCCGCCCCTGGACGGTGAAGCCGAACTGGGGACCGCCCTGTTGCGCAATACCCTGTCGCGGGGCCGGTACGGACTGCTCGACGCCCTGCGTGACGCGGGGCTCGATGACGAGACCAATGTGCTGGTGCTGGTCGACCAGTTCGAAGAGCTGTTCCGGTATCGCGAGAAGATCGATGCGGTGGAACCGGCCGAGCGCGAACGAATTCGTTACCAGCGTCACAGCGAGGCGACCGAGTTTGTCGATCTGCTGCTGACGGCGGCCCGGCAGACCCATGTGCCGGAGGAGCAACGGCTGCCGGTCTACGTGGTGATCACAATGCGGTCCGACTTCCTGGGGAATTGCGACCTGTTCCAGGGGCTGCCCGAGGCGATCAACGACAGCCAGTTCCTCACCCCCCGGATGACGCGCGACCAGTTGCGCGACTCGATTGTGGGGCCGCTGTCGTTGTTCAACGCCGTGGCCGAGCCCGAGTTGGTCGGCCGGATCCTCGACGACCTGGGAGCCGAGCCCGACCAGTTGCCGCTGTTGCAGCACGCGCTGATGCGCACCTGGAACATCGCCTGCCAGCCCCCGGACGCATGGCAGCCCCGTCCCATAGGGCTTGCCCTGGAGCATTATCTGCATTCGAGCGTGGGGGGGGTGGCCCACGCGCTCGACAACCATGCGAATGAGATTTACGCGGGGCTGAAGGAGGATCACACCCAATTACGCGAAGCTGTTGCGACCGGCGATGCCCCCCGTTCGTCCCCCATCCCCACACTGCCGCAACTGCTGGACTGGGGACTGCGGCGGTTCGGCACCTCGACCGACGAACTCCGGGGACGCCTGGCAGACTGGCTGGCCGCGAAGCCCGCCGCGCCCGAGATCACGGCAACAAACGGGGGAAAACCGGCCGTCTCCGATGCCGTCCCGGCCAACACCTCTTCACCGGCCGCCGGTCCCACCCGGGAAGAGCAGTTCGAAAACCTGCTGCGCCGGGCTTTTCGTCCTGTCCTGAAAGACTTCGGGATTGGCGTGGCTCCGCCGCCGAGTTCCGCCCAGTGGCTGTGCGAACGGATGTTCCGCTGCCTGAGTGCGGTCAACAGCACGGGGCAACTGGTCCGCCGGCTGGCGACGGTGCGGGAGATCGCCCAGGTGGCCGGGGTGACCAATGCGCAGGGCGAGCCCGACATCGAACGGGTGCTCTCGGTCGCCCGTCCCTTTCTGGCCGAGGGGTGTTCGCTGCTGCGTGCTTCTCCCGACGCCCAGGAACAGCCGCTCGATGGCGACACGACGCTCGACATCAGTCACGAGGCGCTGTTACGGCAATGGACCCGCTGCCGCGAGTGGGTGGAGGCCGAGCGCGAGTCGGAGCGCACCTGGCGGCGGGTGCTGGACGAAACAACGCTGTGGCAGCAGGGGCGGGCGGGTTACTTTCCCGGGGCGTCGCTGGTGCCGATCGAAGAGTGGCGCGGGCGGGAACAGCCGACCGAGTCCTGGGCCAACCGCTATCCGGCGGACGATGGCAAGCCCCGGGCGAGTTTCCAGGACGCGGAGCTCTTTCTGCGTCGAAGCCGGACGTCGGCCAATGTGCTCGCGGCCCTGCCGTATTTCATGGTGCTGTCGATCTTTCTGGCCGGGGCCTGGTTCTCGTGGTTTCGCAATCGCGAGCAGCAGAAGCGATTTGTCGACCGGCAGGTGGCGTTGCTGGAGGGGGCGGACACCAATCAGATTGAAAAAATTCTCGCCCAGCCTGATCTCAGCGAGATTCGGCAGCGTGTCTTCGATCGGCTGTGGGAGGATTTTCAGACCACTTCGGACGAGGATGTCAAACACAATTGCGCTCTGGCGCTGCTCACTCTGAAACCGCCGCCCGAGACGCTGAAGCAGGTGCGCGAGCACCTGGTGAACGCCATCCTCATTGCCAGCCCCGAGGAGATTCTGGGGTGGCGCGGCTTTTTGAAGCCGTTTGCGGCACAGGCCGCTCCGCGACTTTGGAATGAGGTCGAGCAGACAGCCAATCGTTCCAATCGGCTGCGGGCAGCGGCCGCTCTGGCGGGCATTGACCCGCCGCTCGACGATGCTCATCGGGAATGGAAAAAAATCGGTCATGATCTCGCCCAGGAATTGATTACCGTCTCGCCGCTGGAGTTCAAGGCCTGGTCGGAAAACCTGAGACCGGTCAAGCAGTATCTCTTGCCGCACCTGGAGCAGATCTATTCCGGCCCCCGCAATGAACAACGCCGGTCTTTGACCGAGGCGGCCGTGCTGGTCTTGGCCGATCACTGGCGTGACGACCCGCAGCGACTGGTGGACTGGCTGTCATCTGCCGACTCGGCGGATGAATTCCAACCGTTTGTGACCGCCTTGGCTGCCTTGAAAGATGAAGCCACAGCGCTGCTGGTCTCGCAGGCAGGCGGCCCGTGGTTTGCCGAGCAGCCCACCAATCCCACGGCTCAACAGCAATCTGAAGTCGACTGGAAATCGAGTTGGCGGGGCCCCTTGAACGCGGCGGTCTGCCTGGTCCAGTTGGGGCAAGTCGAGCCGATCCGGGCGCTGTTGTTGCCAGCCGCCAAAGGGACCGGCACCGAGAAGGTCGTCGATCCGACGTTCCAAAGCTATCTGATTGCCCGGTTTCAGGAATTGGGGGCGATTGACCCCGAGGCCCTGATGACGCAGGTGGAGCAACTCGATGTTGGTGCGGGGGACACAGCCTATGACAACAACACGATCCGGCAGGCACTGCTGTTGGTGATGGGGGACTTCGACAGTGTGCGGTTGCCCGTCTCGGTGCGCAGCGAACTCAGGACCAAACTGGAAGCGATCTATCACAGCACCCCCGATAGCGGGGTTCGAGCCGCGGCCGGGTGGGTCTGGCAGCAATGGCAGCGGCAAAACGGCGAACCGGATGACTTGAAGCCGCTCAACGAGCCTGGGCAACAGACGGCCGGCTGGTTCGTGAACTCCCAGAAGCAAACGTTCGTGGTGCTTCCCGCACCGGGCCAGTTTAAAATTGGGGATTTGACGACAGCCCCACGTCCCGAACCACGCAGGACTGTCGAGATCCCGTATTCGTTCGCCCTCGCGACCACCGAAGTGACCCGTGGCGATTTTCTGGCGTTTCTGGATGGGGCCGATCCGCAGCAGTTTCGGCTGTGTGAGAAGGATCGACAGAGAATGAAATATTTAAGACAGCGGCGCGGCAAAGAGGGGTTCGATCCGACGTTACCCATCGAAAATGTCTCGTGGTACGCCGCCGCGGCGTACTGCAATTGGCTGAGTCAGCAGGACGGGCTGCCCGAGAGCGAGTGGTGCTATTTGCCCTGGCGAGATCCCGAAGGCACAGATTCGGAGACTGAGGTCGAATATGGCCCGGGTATGCAGCTTGCGGCCGGATGTCGCACGAAACGTGGATACCGGCTGCCCACTGAGGAAGAATGGGAGTACGCTTGCCGGGCGGGGACCACGACCCAGTTTGGATTTGGACAGCCCGATGATCCGCGGCTTGTGACGCGGTATGCTTGGACATCACAGTCTTTAATAACCACGCATCCAGCGGCCGCCCTGCGTCCCAATCGTCGCGGCCTGTTCGATCTCCACGGCAATTTCTTGGAGTGGACTATGTCCTTTAATGGTTTGGGTGAAGCCAGTCACGAGTTCGACCAGTTGGTCGGATATACCAGTGTGTTGCGTGGCGGGTCGTTCCTCGAGAGCCCCGACTACTGTCGCTCGGCCTTCCGTAACTACTCGGATCCGGCGGATCAAGACGGCAGAATCGGCATCGGTTTTCGCGCGGCGAGGGCTTGTTCTCCTTGAAACCTCGGCCCTTTTGGATTTGTTCTCTTTCTTTTCTTCGTCTTTCGGGCGGTGGCTTGGGACGGCCGGATGGTGGCGGGTGACTGCACGCCGCCACAGGCGGCGCGCGCATTTTTTTGAATTTTCGACATCGTGCTGCCCAACGGGAAATCATCTGCGGCCAGGGGGTGGGTGGCGGGTGACACGTTGGCAAAGTCATCGGCATCGCCCCCCCTGCGTCTCCCAGCCCACTCGCAAGCCGTGGTGCATGGGCACCATCCCCAGGCAATCAATGGCCGGTGCGGCTCGGGCTCTCGACGGGGAAGCTGTCACTCTCGGGTGCGGCCGACCCGGGGACGCGGGCGGTCGCATCCCGGCGATCACTCCCTTTCAGTCGCCCGCTGGTGCGCTCCCGGAATCGCGACGCCGATGTTGTCCCCGAGGGGCCAACCGAATCCGACCTCGATCACCACGCCCTCTCAAAACGCCCCTCCCGGGCTCACCGGCTCCCCGCCCGGCGGGGGTGCGGGGGCGGGGGGCGGGGCGGATTTGGGCTTGTTTCCTCCGGCGTAGTTGGCCCGCTTCGTCGCGTAGCGGATCGGGAACGACGGCCAGACGCGGTTGCTGGTCCCTTCCACCTCGGCCAACGGTCCGTCGAACACCCGGCCGTTCCACAGCACGTGCTCCGACACCCACTGGTTGAACCCCAGCCATTGCCGGTCGGGAGCCGACAGATCGAAGAAGTTCCGCGCCTCGGGTTTGAATCCCCAGAACTCGCGCGGCAACGGCGCGGTGTGCAGCGCAGTCAGCAGAATCGCCATGGTGAGATACCCCGTGGCCAGCGACCATGGCCAGCGGATGATCTCATGCAGCCGCGAATCGAGCTCGATCTGCGTCGGCGCGAAGTGCTCGGTCCCCAGCCGCAACAGAAACACAAACAACGAAAACAATCCCAGCAGTGCCACAAAGTCGGCATAGGGGGCGAAGCCCCGCGAGATTCCTTCGAGGCGCGGGGCCAGCAGTTCGAAGAAGTTCATCGCCAGCAGCCCGGCGAACAGCACGCAGAAAAAGCTGTAAACCGCCCCCATCGCCCCTTCGCTGGCCACACACCAGGCGACAATGCCAAACATGGCGAGCAGCAGAAATCCAATCAGTGCGTCCATCGCCACATCATCGCCGGGAAAGGGAAAAACAACGACAGAACCGGAGGGGGCCGTTTTCGCGGACGGCATCCGCGCCACAGGATTGCGCTGGCAGGGTCATTTCACGTTCGCCTGCAATTCGGCCAGCGAAGTCGACCCCTTCACCACCAGCCGCAGTCCCTCTTCATGCATGTAGAGCATGCCATTCTTGCGGGCTTCCGACCGGACGGCCGAGAGCTGTGCGTTTTCGCGCAGCATGTCCTTGAGCCGCTCGTTGAGCACCAAGAGCTCAAACACCCCCAGGCGTCCCTTGTAACCCAGCCCCCCGCAGGTCGGGCAGTTGGCCCCTTCCTCATCGGGAGGCCGGTAGAACGAGTCGATCTTTTCCGACGGCAGCCCCAGTTTCTTCAGCAGTTCGCCCTTGGGCTGGTAGGGCTGCTTGCAGTCGTCGCAGAGTCGGCGGACCAGCCGCTGGCCCAGCACGGCCGTGAGGGCCGAGGCCAGCAAGAACGGCTCGACCTTCAGATCGAGCATGCGGTACAGCGCGCTGATGGTGTCGTTGGCGTGGACGGTCGAGAAGACCATGTGCCCCGTGTTGGCCGCCTGCACGGCGATCTTGGCGGTCTCCTCATCGCGAATTTCCCCCACCATGATCACGTCGGGGTCCTGGCGCAGGATGCTGCGCAGGGCGTTCGCGAAGGTGTTCCCCCCCTTCACGTTCACCTCGATCTGCTGCACGTTGGGAATCGTGTACTCGATCGGGTCTTCGACCGTGATGATATTCTGCTGCAGCGAGTCGATCTCGCTCAGCAGCGCGTACAGGGTGGTCGATTTGCCCGCCCCGGTCGGGCCGCACGAGAGGAACATGCCGTGCGGCTGGTGGATCAGCGAGGTGATCTGATCCTGCATCTGCCGCCGCATGCCCAGTTGCGCCAGCTTCGAGACCGACTGCGACTGGTCGAGAATACGCATCGACAGCTTCTCTCCCTCGCGCGTCCCCTGCGAGGCGACGCGGAAGTCGATCTTGCGCTTCTCAAGAATCGCCTTGAAGCTGCCATCCTGCGACTTCCGGCGTTCGGTGATGTCCATCGTCCCGAGCACCTTGAAGATGTTGATGATCGCCTCCCCCATCGCCCGGTCGAAGGGCTCGGCGGGATACATCACCCCATCGATGCGGTACCGCACCGCGAACTCATCCTCCCGCGGTTCCAGGTGCACGTCGGTCGCCCGCCGCATGATGGCGTCGTAGACCAGTTCCTTGGCGGCGACGAAGCCCCGCGATTTCTCGGCCTGCTTCGAACGGCTGTCGTCCTCTCCCCGCCCCGAGACCGACTTGCCGATAAACCGGATCGGAGGCCCCAGGGCCGAGTCGCGGGCCGCCTTGCTCGGGGCGATATTGATCCCCACCCGGGCACAGGCCCGGATGAACAGCGACTGCAGATGCTCGGGGGTCATCACCTTCGAGCTGTCGGGTACGCGGTCGTTCCGTTCCTTCACATAGATTCCCAGCGGGACTCCATACGCCAGCAGCGCCGCCAGCAGCCCCAGCCCAAACTGCGGGATGGTCACCGCCAGCAACAGCCCCACGGCCCCCCCCACCAGCACCGCCGCATTCCACATCCCGGCATCGAGCTTGAGCCCCTGGGCGTCGTCATCAACCCAGGTGGTGGTGTGGGTCCAAAGGAAAAAGAGCGCCAGGAGTGGCAGGAACCGGAACAGGCTGAAGTACCAGCCGGTCCCGGTCCCCGAGTTCTTCTTCCCGCCCGGGACCGCCACATTGCCCCGTGCGAACTGCTTCTTGGGAGTGGAGGGATAAACCGCCGGGGGGGCGGCGGCGTTGCCATCGGCCGCGCTTCCGGCACTGATGGCCGACGCGCCCCCCGACTGGGCCTGCGAGTCGGTCGACAGCAACAGGCCGCACAGCAACGCGAACAGCAGGCTGGCGGCCAGCCCTTTCTGGAGGTGCGACATGAACCGATGCATCCCGGTGAGATCGCCAACCGCCGCGCGGGTTGGCCGGAGACAGAACCGACGGGCTGACTATACCGCATGGAGAAGTTGGTTGCGAATTCCGGCCCGGGAGCCGGGGGGGAATGGCGGAGGGGGGCGGCCAGCCGGGCAGCTTGCCGTCCGCGCTGGAAATACCGCCCCCCGCGGGGAAGTCGGCGCTGGATGGAACGGCGGGCCAGCAGGCCGCTTGCGGCTTCCAGTGACCCACCGCTAATGTGGAAAAGGACTTGTCAGACCCCGTTCCGGCCCCCCCCTGTGGGCCGGGTGAACCGACGGGGTTCCCGAGACAGACTGCGGCCGTGGCCCGGGGATTTCCCGGCTTTTTTTGAGGAACGCGTTGATGTCGGTGCTAGTGCAGAAGTTTGGCGGGACCAGCGTCGCGACCGCCGAGAAGATTTTGGCGGCCGCCAAGCGGGCCGTCGCAGCCCGCCAGCAGGGACACCAGGTGGTGGTGGTGGTGAGCGCCCGCGGCCATAAAACCGACGAGCTGATCGACCTGGCGAAAGAGATCACCGAGACCCCCCCGGCCCGCGAGATGGACATGCTCCTCTCGACCGGCGAGCAGGAGTCGGTCGCGCTCATGGCGATGGCGGTCCAGAAGCTGGGGGTCCAGGCCATCAGCATGACCGGCGCGCAGATCGGCATCGTCACCGACAACACCTTCACCAAGGCCCGCATCCGGTCGATCTCGACCGAACGCATGCGGCGGGCCCTGGAAGGGGGTGCCATCGTCATCGCCGCTGGTTTCCAGGGAATCGACGACGACTTCAACATCACCACCCTGGGCCGCGGCGGCAGCGACACCACCGCCGTCGCCCTGGCCGCGGTGCTGAAGGCCCAGGTCTGCGAGATCTACACCGATGTGGAGGGGGTCTTCACGACCGATCCCCGCCTCGTGAAAGACGCCGGGAAAATCGCCCGCATCGCCTACGACGACCTGCTCGAACTCGCCAGCCTCGGGGCGGGAGTCATGCACTCGCGGTCGATCGAATTCGCCAAGAAATACCGGGTCCCGGTGCTGGTCCGCCCCGCCTATTCCCAGGGGGAAGGAACGCTGATTGGTCCCGAGGGAGATGCCGAATCGGTCGTGACCGGGGCGGCCCTGGCGAAGAGCGAAGCCCGGGTCACCCTGCGGGACATTCCCGACCGCCCCGGTGTGCTCAGCCAGGTCTTCACCCAGATGGCGCAGCGGAAGATTCCCATCGACATGGTGGTGCAGGACATTGGGGCCGACGGCCGGGCCAGCGTCAGTTTCACCGTTCCGCAGGATGAGCTGGCCGAAACTCTTACCGCCGCAGAAGAAGCGGTGCGTCAACTGGGGAGCGGCCGGGTCGACGTCGGGTCGAACCTGTCGAAGGTGTCGGCGGTGGGGAGCGGCATGCAGACCCACACCGGGGTCGCCGCCCAGATGTTCGCCGCGTTGTCCCAGGCGGGGGTGAACATCGACATGATCACCACCAGCGACATCAAGATCTCGGCTCTCGTCGACCGCGACCAGGCGGTGCGGGCCCTGCAGGCGGTGCACCAGGCGTTCGACCTCCACCGGCCGCAGCAGCGGATGTACCCCACCGTGGGGGTGGTGCACGAGGTGGCCGACGACGAAAGCGATCAGGCCCGGCAAGAGCGCGAACGGGACGTGGTGGGGCAGCTCGCCAGCATGGAAGACATCGTGGTCAGCGAAGTCGACCTCGACCGGTCGCAGGCGCTGATCACCCTGCGGAATCTCCCCGATCAGCCCGGTGTCGCCGCCGAGATCTTCGGACTGAACGCCGAAGAGGGGGTGATGGTCGATCTGATCGTCAAGAACGTCTCCCACGAGGGGCGGTCGAACATTTCATTCACGGTCCCCAAAAGTGCGGCCCAGACCAGCCTCGAGGTGGCCCAGCGGCTGGTTTCCGCCCATCCCGGGGCCGTGCTCAGCAGCACGTCCGAAATCGCCAAGCTGTCGGTGCTGGGAATTGGGCTGCGGACCCACACCGGCGTGGGCCAGCGGTTGTTCCAGGCTCTGGCCGACGCGGGTGTGAACGTCAAGATCGTCAGCACCAGCGAAGTCTGCATTTCGACAATTGTCGATCAGGCCCAGGCGGAACAGGCGCGATTGGCGGTCCAGCGGGCGTTTGGCCGGGGATGATCGCGGCGGAATCAGCCGATTGCGCCCCTCCGCCGGGTTTGGCTGCCGTCGGGGGAGGCGGCTGGTCGAAAACCAGCTGAAAGCAGAAAGTTCCGCTTCCGTCCCCCGGGTTGACGGTTGTAGACTGGTGAAACGAAAGCCGGCGGGCATCGTGCCCGGCGGCCCCTGACACTTCGGAAGGGGTGCGGGGGATCTCATCATTTGCCTGAAGTTTGCACCTGACGATGTCGAAGAACATGATTTTCGGGTCGATGGCGGTAGCCGGCGTGGTTGCCCTGTTGTCGATTCTCGACATGGTGCTGAAGATGCCGTTTGGCGGGGCCTTCCTCGTCATGGACATCCTGTACCTGTTGGCGGCAGGGATCGTGCTGTACTTGGGCTGGGATGCCTACCGCGAGAACCAGTAAGGTCCTGCGACCAGGTTGAGTGACCGTGAGCAAGCTGCAGCTGTTTTTGGTCTCGCTGATCGGGGCAATTCCCGGAGCGTTCCTGGCCTTTCTGTCGGTCATGGCCTTCCTGAATTACGCCGGCGGGTCGTCGATGCTGCTCAAGGCGACGACCGGACTGCTGGCGGCGGTGGGAGTCTTCATGCCCATCTTGTCCGCCATGATCCTGCTGTCAGGACGGGGTGCGGGGAAAAGCGCGAAGGAAGACACCGCCAAACCCGCCGCAGCGAAAGAGGCTCCCGCCAACCCGGCCAGCAGTTCGGGCGATTCGCGCGACTCCACCGACTCGGTCGCCTCGGGGGACAGCTTCGAGCTCGATGCCGAAGAAGCCTTCACGCTCGATGAAGATGTCTTCGCCGAGGAAGAGCCGAAGGCCAAGGGGAAGAAGAAAAAGTAGGCGCTTGGACTGCCGGGTCGCTCCTGAACCGCAGCGTTCCGCTGGACTGCCCCGGTTCGCTCGGCCGTCTCCCCCGGGGCATCATTCGCGCGGAGGTCGCCCTTCGAATCCTGGGAGTCGCTTGGCCGCTGTCGCAGGCCGAATCGCAGCCGACCCGACGGCGCCGACTTCCGATCGCAACGCCCCTGTCGACGGTCCCGCACGCCCATTCGTGCACCGCAGGCATCCACCAGCGTCCTCTTACGCCCAAGTCTTTCGGCTGGCTGCTCGCCCCAGTCCCTCCCGATCCCCAGTCCCGGCGGTCGTCTCACGGCAGCCTTGGGCTGACCGGCCTCCTCTCGGTCAATTCGCGCCCGCCCCCCGGACGTTCTCCACGCTCGCGCCGACCCGACCCGCCGTCCTGATCTCGCTGGATTGAGACTCGGCGGCCTGTCATACTCAAAAGTGTTGATGCCTTAGGAAGACATCCCGGGAGCCTGCTCCTACCCACCCCGTCTTCCACCCCTCCCCAGGATCGACCTCGCCGCGTGGTCCGATCCGCCACTCCGGAGTGGCCCCGCATGCCGAGTGCCCAACTCTCTTCCCCCGCTGTTGAACGCCCCGCCCCGGCGGGCTGTCACCTGGCGTTGACCAGTTCCCCCCGCTCACCGATCGTCGCCCTCGCTCTGGCGTGGGCGCTGTGCGTCGGGGGGATGTCGTCCGTCACTCTGGGGGCCGAGTTTGTTGTCACCCCCCCGCAGGTGAAGTTCGACCGCAATTTCGAACGGGCGCAACTGCTGGTCACCGCGGTCGATGCCGCGGGACAGGTTTCGTCGCGCTCGGTCGATCTCACGGCCGACGCCCAATACAGCGTCGCCAATCCGGCTGTCGCGACCGTCTCGGCCTCGGGGAATCTCCAGGCGGTCGGCAATGGCCAGACCACCCTCACCGTCACCCACGAAGGGGTCGCGAAAACCATTGACGTGGTGGTCGAGGGGGTCGTCTCCCATCCCTCCGTCAGCTTCACCGAACATGTCCTCCCCATCCTCTACAAGGCGGGCTGCAATGGGGGGGCCTGCCATGCCAGCCAGCACGGCAAGGGAGGCTTCACCCTCTCGGTGATGGGGTTTGATCCCCCGGCGGACCGCAACATGATTGTCCGCGACCGCATGCAGCGCCGGGTCAACCTGCTGGTTCCGGAAGAGAGCCTCTTCTTGCGGAAGCCGTTGATGGAACTCCCCCACGGGGGTGGCCGCCGGCTGATCCCGGGCTCGAACGACCATCAGATCCTCCAGGCGTGGATCGCCGGCGGGGCCGCCGAACCGAAGGCCGACGCCCCCAAAGTCGAACGCCTGATCGTCACCCCCGCCGAGCGCATTGGCACACCGGGCTTCAAACAGCAACTGCGCGTGCAGGCGGTCGACAGCACCGGTGCCACCCGCGACGTCACCGCCTGGGCCCGCTACGACAGCATGGACGACTCGGTCGTCTCGGTCAGCCCGGCCGGATTGATGACCGCCGTCGGCCGGGGTCAGGCCCCGGTGATGATCCGCTTCGAAGGCCAGGCCGAGATCGCCATGACGGTCGTCCCCTTCGCCGACTCGGTCCCCCTCGACGGCTGGCAGAGCCGGAATTTCATCGATGACCTGGCCGCTGCGAAGTTCCGCGAACTGGGCATCACCCCCTCGGGTCTCTGCGACGACAGCACCTTCCTGCGGCGGGCGTTCCTCGATGCGGTGGGAGCCCTCCCCTCGCGCGAAGAGACGGTGGCGTTTCTCGAATCCCCCGATCCCGACAAGCGGGCCAAACTGATCGACCGCCTGCTCGGGTTCGACCCCGACCCCGCCCGCAACACGTTCAACGACCAGTATGCCGCGTTCTGGTCTCTCAAGTGGGCCGACCTGATCCGCAACAGCAGCACCACCCTGGGAGACCAGGGAATGTGGGCCCTGCACAACTGGCTGCGGGAATCGTTCCGCACCAACAAGCCATTCGACCAGTTCGTCCGCGAGCTGGTCACCGCCAAGGGGTCGATCTTCTCGAACGGACCGGCGAATTATTTCCGGGTCGCCAGCAATGCCCCCGATCTGGCCGAGGCGACCGCGCAGCTCTTCCTCGGCACCCGGCTGCAGTGCGCCAAGTGCCACCATCATCCGTTCGAAAAATACAGCCAGGCCGACTACTACGGCTTCGCCGCGTTCTTCTCGCGGGTGGCGGTGAAGGGAAGTTCCGAATTCGGCAACTTCGGCGGAGAATCGGTCGTCTGGGTTCGTCCCTCGGGAGAGGTGACGCATCCCCGCACCGGGGCGGTGATGAAGCCGACTCCGCTCGATGGCGAGCCGGTCGATGACCCACTCGACCGCCGGGTGGCGCTGGCGAAGTGGCTGACCTCTCCCGAGAACGAAGGGTTCGCGCGGAACGTGGTCAACCGCCTGATGGCGCATTACCTCGGGCGCGGGCTGGTCGATCCGGTCGACGATATGCGGGCGACCAATCCCCCCAGCAATCCCGCCTTGATGACGGCCCTGGTGGCCGACTTCCGCGACAGCCGGTTCAACGTCAAACACCTCATGCGGCGGATCATGCATTCGCGGCTGTACCAGCTCGATTCGCAGCCCACCGCCGAGAATCAGGCCGACACCCGCTTCTACAGCCACTTCCGCGTCAAACGGCTCTCGGCCGAACCGCTGCTCGACGCCGTCGACCAGGTCACCGGCTCGATCACCAAGTATCCCAACCTGCCGCTGGGAACCCGGGCCATCGAGCTCCCGGACGCCAATTACACCAATCCGTTCCTCGTCACCTTCGGCAAGCCCAAGCGGGCCAGCGTCTGTGAATGCGAACGGACCCCCGACGAAAACCTCGCCCAGGCGCTGCACACGCTCAATGGAGATGTGATCGCGTCCAAGATTGCCGACGCCAATGGCCGGGTGGCCAAACTGCTGGCCGAGAACAAGCCCGCCGCCGAACAGGTGACCGACCTCTACCTCACCACACTGTGCCGGCGTCCCAGCCCCGCCGAGATCGAATTCGGCACCAGTTACCTCGCGACCGCCCCCAGCCCGCAAGAGGGTCTGCAAGACCTGCTGTGGGGGTTGATGAACAGCAAGCAATTCCTGTTCGTCCATTAGCGCTCGCCCCCCGTGTCCCCTCCTGGCCCCCCCAGTGTGGGGGACTCGGTGGAACTTCTCTGGCGGCGACACGACAGCTCACACCATTCAGACGACCCGCGAGAACCCTTCCCCAGGTTGGTCAGGAGCAGAACATCATGGCGTTCAGACGGCAACGGGACGAACACCAATCGGCACGGTCTTCGCGAGGGTCGACGCTGGCGGGCGGGCTGGTCGCCGCGGTCTGTCTGGCCCTCCCCCTCGCGGCGTGGGCCCAGACCAACAACTCGTATCCGATGCTCATGAGCCTCAAGCCGGCCGCCGCGCAGGTCGGGGCAACCACCGAGCACGAACTCTCGGCCCGCTACAACCTCGCCGGGGCCACCCGCGTGATGGTCTCGGGAACGGGCGTCACCGGCGAGATTGTTCCGGTGGAAGCCAAGCCCGGCGACAAACCGGCCGACACAAAGCCGAATCTCCCCAAGATCAAGCTGAAGTTCACCTGCGCCCCCGACGCGCTCCCCGGCGTCCGCGACTTTCGCGTCTTCACCCCCCAGGGTGCCAGCACCGTCGGGCAACTGGTGGTGGGGCGCGACCCGGTCATCTCCGAAAACGCCGACAACGACACCCGCGACAAGGCCCAGGTGGTCAGCCTGCCGGCGATGCTCTGCGGCACCATCGAGAAAGCCGAAGATCTCGATTTCTACCGCTTCAAGATCGACGCCCCCACCAGCCTGGTGTTCGCCGTGCAGTCGCAGCGGCTGCTCAACCGGCTGCACGACATGCAGACCCGCGTCGATCCGCTGATCACCCTGCGGACCGCCGCCGGGGGAGTTCTGGCGACCTCCGACAATCACTACGCCGGCGATCCCCTGCTCTTTCACACCATCACCGAACCGGGGGAATACCTGCTGGAAGTGCGCGATGTCCGCTTCCAGGGGAACGGCGACTGGACCTACGCGGTGGAAGTGCACTCGCGGCCGTTCGTGACGCAGATCGCTCCGCTGGTGCTGACCCCGGGCGAGGCAACCCCCGTGCAACTGGTCGGCTTCAACCTGCCGGCCAACGCCCCCGCCAGCCTCACCCTCCCGGCCGACACGCCGGCCGGGCTCACGCTGGTCTCCCCCACCTTCGGCAACCAACCGCTCAACAGTGCCGTGGTGCTGGCCAGCCGGCTTCCCCGCACCCTCGAGACCTCCCAGCCCAACAACACCCCCGAACAGGGACAGCCCGTCTCCATTCCCGGAGTGTTGGCGGGCACCATCGAGAGCGAGTCGGACATCGACTGCTATACGTTTGAAGCAAAGGGGGGAGACCGGCTGACGTTTCAGGTTTATGCCCGGCAGGCGTGGTCGGCGATGGACCCCTACCTGCGGATCCTGAACGACAAGGGAGCCGTCCTGGCGGAAGCCGACGACTCGACCGTGCGGCGGGTCCAGACTGCCGATGGCTGGCTTGAATACTGGGCGGTCCCCGCCGATGGAAAATACAGTCTCGACATCCGCGACCTGCACCTCCGCGGCGGACCCCAATTGACCTATGCCGTCGAGATCACCCGCGCCGAGCCGCACTTCCTCCTGGAAGTCGATACCGACAAAACCCTGCTGGCCCCCGGCGTCGGGTCGGTGTTCTACGTGCGTGGTCTGCGAAAGAATGGGTTTGTGGGAGACATCACCCTGGGAGTCGACGGACTGCCGGCCGGGGTGACCGCGACCTGCGGGCGGATTCTGGCGGGGCATCCCGACGGCGTGGTGATTCTGCATGCGGCGGCTGATGCCCCGTTCGACGCCCGGAACATCAGGGTGGTGGGGACCGCCACGCATCCCACCCCCAGCGGCGAGCCGCTGCAGTTGACCGCAGTGGGCGAGCCGCTGCAGGAGTACTACTCGCCCGGCGGGGGGCGTGGAAACTACCCGGTTGATCTGCACACCGTCTCGGTGGCCGAGCCGATGGATGTGCGGTCGGTCAAACTGAGCCAGACCGAGATCAAACTCAAGCCGGGGGAATCGCAGAAAATCGAGGTCACCATCGAGCGGGCCCCGGGCTTCACCGGGAACGTGACGCTGGATGTGCTGTATCAGCACCTGGAAAGCCCGTTTGGCAACAGCCTGCCGAAGGGGGTCACCCTCGATGGCGGCAACAGCAAGACGCTGCTGACGGGCACGGAGACCAAGGGGGTGGTGACCCTCAAGGCGGCGGCCGACGCCCCGGCGGTCGAGCGGCAGTTGATTCCCGTGATGGCGCATGTGTCGATCAACTTCGTGATGAAGCTGACCTTCGCCGGCGAACCGGTCTGGGTGACCGTCGAGAAGTAACCGGGCCGGCGGGACACAGCCCAGGTGACCCTGGGGCCACCGCGGCGCGGGGTGGCGAGTGGTGGGTGGCGAGTGGTGTGAACGTGAGCGCCCCGGAGGCCGATGTGGGGAGGCACCGTCCAAATCCGATCCGCCGAGTGCATTGGCGGCCGGTCCAAACAAACGGACTGGATTCCCGCCAGTGCCTTGTCACTTCAACAAGTGTGGGTCGTGGGGACGTTTGCGGGAATCTGTCGTCGAGCCCCGGATACAACGGAAATTCGGCGCGGCACAGCAGAATCCGGCCGGGTCCAGAACAAATCTGAAGGATTTGCATATCCTAGCCCGGGGTTGCCACGGCACGTGGCTACCCCGGGTTACCTGCGGCTCCGAGACCACTGGTCGCAACTCGTGTTGGGAATGGCACGAGCCTCTCTTTTCCAGATATGTACAGAAAAACACAAGACACGTCTTGCACAGGCCGATTGTTGTGTTCTAATGTTTCCCCAGCAAGTGTCCACCCGCACCTTCCTGGGAGAAATCGGAACATGATGCCCCACACGCCAGCCGCCCCTCAGGGGGCCAAGTCCGTCACCCGAACCGATATTGACTGGTCACAACAACAGGTCAACGAGGCCCAACTGCCCCCCGGGTGCTGGCTGACACAGCGGGGAATGCAGGATTATCCCGACCGCCGGATCCCCCGGACCGAAAACCTGCTCGCGCGAGTCCATCCCGAGAACCACGGCTGGGTCTGGCCCGGAAAGATCCGCGCCGGTGATCTGGTGGTGGTGGTCGGTGAAGCCGGCACCGGCAAGTCGACGGTGATGGCCGACTGGATCGCCCGGGTGACCACCGGCACTCCCTTTCCCGTCTGCAGTGCTGATCAGGCCCTCCCGCCGGGCGACGTGCTGCTGTTCAACTCCCGGGAGGATTTCACCCGCAAAGTCATTCCCGGGATCGCCGCGGTCGGCGGGGATGTCCACCGGGTCTACCGGGCGAGCAAGGCGCTGCTCAAAAGCCCCCCCACCACCAACCCGGTCCCCCCCCAGGTCCATTGGGGAAACCTCGATGGCGGCAAGGTCCACCTGTACCGCGATGAGGGGTTGCTGGCGGCGTTCGGCACCTACCTCCGCAATCATCCCAGTATCCGCCTGGTGGTGATCGATCAGGCCAACCTGCATTTGCGCTGCGACAGCGAACGGCAATTCGACGTGGTGATGCAGGAACTGACCCGCGTCGCCCAGGAGCACGAAGTCGCCATCGTGATCACCATGCAGCCCGATGCCTTCCGCAAGGGGACGGGGCCCGCCCGGTACCTGCAGAGCCGGTCGCTGCTGGAAAATGCCCACTCGGTCTGGCGGATCGCCACCCCGACCGACCCCGACATTCCCGGGCGGGTGCTGGAGATTCTCAAGACCGGGCACGGCGTGGCCGACAACGGCCTGCACTCGTGGCACCTCGAGCAGGCGACCGACCACCGCCTGCAGTGGAACGTGGCCGAGGGGACGGAACTGGCCCCCACCCGCGAACTGCTCAAGCACCGGACCCTGGTGCGGGTGCTGAAGTATGTCGATCAGATCCTGATGGTCCTCGGGGGCATCGCCGGCTGGAACCAGTTGGCCGAGCGGGCGGCCCACCACGGCGTCACGCCGGGGTTGCTGCGGGAAGCACTCACCTACGGCAACCTGCCGTCGCTGTTCGAGCCGCACGAAGGAGACGTGCGTGAGATCGTCGGCTATCCCGAGCTGATCGAAATCCGCGTGGAACAACAGCGGGCCCAACAAGCCGCCACCCGCGCCGCCCTCCTCAGCGGCCAGCCCCCGACCTCCCTCGATCCCACGTCCCCCTCCACCTCGGCCCCCGGGAAGACCTCCAGCCCACCCCCTTCCCACCCGCTGGAACCCAGCGGAAAACCCGAAAAAACCAGCGTGGAACAGCCCCTGGCCCCGGCTTCCAGCAGTCCCGAGGCCGAACCCGTGGCCACCCCAAGCACCGCACCCGTGCCGGGAGGCGCGAACTTTATTAAACCCGAAGTCCGCACGGGGGACGCGGGGATCAGCGAACCCGCGCGGCGGTCAGAACCCCCCCCGCGCCACGGCAAGCACACCCCCGCGACACCCACCCAACGGGTCGCCTGACCCGTTCCCGCGGCTCCACCACCACTTCGCGAACGTCTCACATGAGTCGACACCGGAGACGCTGCGCGCGTCGTTCGTGGCGTGGGCTTTCAGCCTGCGAGCCAAACCCCCCGATCCACATCCAACCCCCGGCCTGGGCGCAGACCCACCACCGCGGGAGGGCATGCCTCCGTGCGAGCCCTCCCGGAACGGTGATTCCAAACGCCACCCGCTGGCCGCTATCCGGCTTCCCACTCCGGCAACAGGGGATACCACGTCAACAGGCTCGACACGGTGATCAGCGGAAGCTCGACAAAACCGCGTCGGGCGAGCGCCGGGGAACCGGTGGCGCATTCTTTCTCCAGCACGTAATACCGGTTGTAGCCGTCGCGGATCTGGTTGATTTCGTCCCTCGGAAACTGCTCGACAAACGCCCGCCAGCGGCGGTTGAACTTGCCAAACGACTCCCGCAGCCGATCCCAGGGGAGCTGCAATTGCCCGGTCGAGCTGGCCTGGGGGACCGGCACCTTGAGCCGGGGCTGCCACTGGGTGTGCAGGTCAATCAGCGGCTGCGGATCGTGACCCGCCCCGGGGGCAATCGGCCAGCGCGACCAGTCTCCCAACGCCGCGGCGAACTGCCCCAGCCGCAACCGGGGCATCTCCAGCCATTCCTCCCGCTGCCGGGAACAACGGGTGTGCAGCAGTTCGTCGGCCACTTCCACCGCTTTCGCCCGCCGCACAAACGCCGGGGCGTCGAACTGCGCCAGAATCTTCCGGACCTCATTCCCCTCGCCGCCCCCGCTCATCCCATCCGCCCGATTGTCATTGGTCCTGCTGTCACTTGTCCTGTTGATCCCACGGGCACGTGTCCAACCCGCAACTGCCCAACACGGCTCCCTCTCCCACGGTTGCCAACCGCCTCATGTCCGTGGGGGCAAGACGGGGGGCGGGGGAATATTCTGGAACGGGCGAAACAGAACAGCCATCGGCAGCAGCAGTGCGGCCGTGGCCAAAAAGATCCGCCAGGTATGGCTCCCTTTGACGCCCCCCAGCAGCCAGGCAAACACACCATACAAGACGGCTGAGATCAGAATGGCGATCCAGTTCGCGAGATTCATCGCCCCAATCATCTGCCCCTTCTTGTCGGCGGGCGGGCGGGATTGCAGAAAGACCTGCAACGGCACGGCAAACATCCCGGCCGAGAGTCCGCAGAGGAAGAGCGCCACACCGGTCAGCGCGACCAGCTTCACCGGAGCGGCCGACGCCCCCACCAGCCCCATCAGCACCAGCCCCCCAATCATCCCCCAGCTCCCCCAGCGCACCAGGCGAAAATCAGCCCGCTCGCCCGACATCCAGCCCCCCAGCACACAGCCAATGGCAATCCCCAGCACCAAGGTCACCAACATCAGGCTGGTTTGCGTGTCGGACAACCCCAGTTGCTGCTTGCCGTAGTCGTTCACACACGGCTGGACGATCCCCCCCACCAGCCAGAAGACCGACGACATCAGCAGGGTGATCATCAGCGGGCGGTCGGCCCCAATCAGGTGCAGCATGTCGCGGCTGATCAGCAGGCTGTCGCGATTGATCTTCAGGGCAGGGTTGGCCGACGGCGTGCGCCGCACCAGCAGCGCGGTCAGCAGCCCGCTTCCCGCGACCAGCACGTAGACCAGACCCACCACCAGCAGGTAGTCGGGAATCAGGTGCTGCTTGAGCACCCCCGCCATGGCCTGCCCCAGAATGATCGCCAGGAAGGTGGTCATCAGAAACACCCCGTTGGCCGCGGGAAGATTCTTCTCGCGCAGGATCTCGGGGAGAATGCCGAATTTCGAGGGTCCGAAAAACGCGCTGTGGGTCCCCATCAGAAACAGCACGGCAAAAATCGCGTACAGGCTGTGCGCATGGGAGTACCGCCAGAGCGACAGGGTGCCGAGGATCACAATTGCAATCTCGGCCAGCTTGCAGAGGACGACAATCCACCGCTTGCTGTAACGGTCGGAGAGGTAGCCAGCGAACCCCGAGAAGAGCACGAAGGGAAGTGCGAACAACCCCATCGCCAGGCTCTGTTGGTCTTTGGTTTCGAACGTCTTCGCGTGGTCAATACACGTCAGCAGGGCGACCTGTTTGAACAGATTGTCGTTGAACGCCCCCAGCAACTGCGTGGTGAGCATCCCCAGGAACGACGAATCTCCCCACATCGATTCGGGCAGGTCGCCGCGCGGGTCAACAACTGGTGCGGGAGCATCACTTTCAGTCATGCCGGGCTCGGGAAAGAGAACACACGCCGCGGCGCTCCAACCCGGAACGCGAAAGACAGATGAGTGCCACTCCGACCCAGAGAGCCTGCCTGATCTGGCCAGCCTCTGGACGAAACGATTCGCAGACAATACCACCCGCGTCCCGGGTCCGCGAGGGGAGCGAATCGCTGCCGGCGGACAGTGGTGTGCCTGGCAACCGGCCGCCAACAAAAGCGTTTTCGGCCTCTCCCCTCGGGATTGTGCTGCATCACGCCAGGGCCATCCCCAGCCACGACGTTCCGCCCTGCCTAAAACAACCGCAGCTGCCCGCTTGGGTCGCGCGGCGGACGGAACTGCGACGAGTCGAGCGGCTCGCGCGGGTTCGTCAGGCCGTGCCGTTTGCTGAACACCTTGAACGTCTGGGCGATCTGGTCGGCGATCAGCCCGGTCCCCTTCATCCGGCTGCCGAACCGCGGATCGTTGAACTTCCCCTCGCGGGTCTGCCGGATGAGCGCCTCGACCCGCGGTGCCCGCGTGGGACAATGGCGATGCAGCCAGTCGCGAAACACCGGCTCGACCGACAGCGGCAGCCGCAGCAGCGTGTAACTGGCCCAGCGGGCCCCCGCCGCGGCCGCCGCCGCCAGCAGCGCGGGAATCTCCGAATCGTTGAGACCCGGCAGGATGGGGGCGGTCAACACCCGCACCCGCACCCCCGCCGCCGACAGTTCCCGAATCGCCCGCAGTCGCGCCTCGGGAGTGCTGGTGCGCGGCTCCAGCACCCGGGCGAACTCGCGGTCGAGTGTGGTGAGGCTGATCGAAACCTCGACCAGGTTGTGCCGGGCGAGCTGGGCCAGCACATCGACATCCCGCAGCACAAGCGCGTTCTTGGTGATCAGCGCCACCGGCTGCCGCGCTTCGAGCGCCACCTCCAGACAGCCGCGCGTCAGGCGAAACCGCCGTTCGGCCGGCTGATAACAGTCGGTCACCCCCGAAAAGGTGATCGGTTCCCCCCGCCAGCCGGGCCGGCAGAGAAACTCGCGGAACAGCTTCGGAGCCCGCTCCTTCACCAGCAGTTGCGTCTCGAAGTCGACCCCGGCATTGAACCCGAGATATTCGTGGTACGGCCGGGCGTAGCAGTAGGCACACCCATGCTCGCAGCCGCGGTACGGATTGAGGCTGTACCGAAACGGAACATCGGGACTGTCATTCTCGGAGACGACCGACTGGCTGGCGTCGGAGAGAAACCGGGTGGGCTGACGGCGTTCCCCCGGCCGTTCGTCGGGCTGGTCTTCGAAGTATTCGGGATCGGGGACCACCACGATCGGCAGGAAACGGTTCTGCGGCGACAGACCGCTCCCCCGTCCCGGACTGGGGGAGGCGAGTGGATCGAGCGGAAACGACGAATCGGCCATCGACTCACCGTACTATTCGACAGTATACTTCACAAGGGGAAGCCTGCGTCGCAGGATAGTCCGATGGCAAGTGCCCCGACGGCAGCCGGTTGTGTGTGGCAATCGCAGTGCGTCGGGGCGGGTTTTGGCATGATGTCGGAAGTTTTCCATGACGGGATACACGGTTCACACAGGTTCGACCGAAGCGTTTTCGGCGGGGTTTGACCGCATTTTCGGGGGGGCCGCAGGAGCGGGCTCGAAGGCAGCGGCCGGGGCCTCGAAGAAGGCGGCCAAGAAGACTGCGGCGGCCAAGGGGGCGAAGAAAAAGACAAAGAAGGCGAAGAAGTAGATCTGCAGAGTGCCCGGGGTGCAGGCTTGCCGCGCACCCCGGAGTGCTGCGTGGGGGGGAGCCAACACCCACAGCCGACCTGGAGAACCAGACCAATCCCGCCTGCTTGAGGGTGCGAACTGGGCCACTCCGGCCGGGACAAGGGTGTGACTTTTGACGGGGAACCTTCTGGTTTCTCCGGGCGTCTGTCTGGTAGCATACTGGTGTTCCCCGAACATCCTGGAGTTGATGGATGAGTGCCTCTCCCGCGTCCGATCGGTTGTCTCTTCCCGAGTCGCTCAGCCAACAACTGCACACCTTCCGCCGCTCGGTCTGGAAGGTCAAGCTGATCGAGGCGGGCTGCGGAGCCCTGTTGGGCCTGCTGGGGGCATGGCTGGCCCTGTTTGTGATCGACCGGTTGAGCGATCCCTCGGTCTGGGTCCGCTCGCTGCTGTTTGCCGGGGTGCTGGCGGGTGTGGCCCTGGTCCCGCGGGCGCTGCGCCGTTGGGTGTACGGGCACCGGCATTTCGAACAGCTCGCCCGGCTGATTGGCCGGAAGTTCCCCTCGCTGGGAGACCAGCTGCTGGGGGTGATCGAACTCACGCAGAACGATCTCGAGCAGCATCGGTCGCGGGCGTTGTGCGAGGCGGCCATCCGGCAGGTGGCCGAAGAATCTTCGAAACGCGATTTCACGCAGGCGATTCCCCAACCCCGGCACCGGCTGGCTCTGAAACTGCTGGCGGGGGGGGCGGGGGTGGCCGCGGTGCTGGCGGCGGTCTTTCCCGCCGCCGCGGCGAATGCCTGGGCCCGGCTGCTGGCGCCGTTCGGTGCGATTCCCCGGTACACCTTCGCCGCTGTGGAGCCCCTGCCCGGGCAGGTGGTGGTGCCGCATGGCGAGTCGTTCGCACTGACCGCCGAGCTGAAGCCCGAGACGGTCCGCCGTCCCGACGCCGGCCAGGTGCAACTCGGGACGCAGCTTCCGGTCGCCGCCAATCGCCGCGAAGACCGCTATGTGTTTGAACTTCCCGCGCAGCTCGAACCGGGCGCGCTGGCGATGCAGATTGGCGACTACCGGCAGTCGGTGCAGATTCAGCCCATGCCCCGGCCCGAACTGACCGCCGTGCAGGCGACCGTAAAGCTCCCCGGCTATCTGCAGCGTCCCGAGCCGGTCACGAAAGACCTCCGCGGGGGGGCTCTGGCCCTGGTCAAGGGGAGCGAAGTGAGCTTCGCCGCCACCGCCAGCCGGCCGCTGGATGCCGTGACGATCGACGGAGCCCCCGTCTCTCCCACGGAAGGGGCCATTCAGACTCCCCAGTATCCGGTCGAAGCAAACCGCCGGCTGTCGCTGGAGTGGCGTGACGCCCACCAACTTGCGGGACGGGAACCGTTTGTGATCTCGGTCACCGCGCGCGACGACGAAGCCCCCGCCCTGGCGGTCGAGGATTTGCCCCGCCAGAAGATCGTGCTCGATTCGGAAGGGCTGAATTTCAAATTGCGGGCCCAGGATGACTTTGGCGTGGCCCGCGTGGGAATGGAGTGGAAGTCGGCCGAGAACCAGACAATCGACAAACCCGCCCAGGGAGAAAAGATTCTGGGAGCGGGGGGACCGACACGCGATGTGCTCGATCTGGCCGGTTCGTTCTCGGCCAAGTCGCTGGGAATCGAACCGCAGGTGCTGGAAGTGCGGCTCTTCGTGGAGGACTACCTCCCCAATCGCCCGCGGGTCTATTCGCCGGTCTACACGCTCTACGTGCTGAGCCCCGAAGAGCACGCGATCTGGGTGACCGAGCAGTTGCACAAGTGGCATCGGCAATCGCTGGAAGTGCGCGATCGTGAGATGCAGCTGCATGAGACCAACAAAGAGCTGCGGGCCCTGACTTCCCAGCAGCTCGATGAGCCCGAGAACCGCCGCCGGCTCGAGGCCCAGGGCTCAGCCGAGAAGGCCAACGGCCGCCGGCTCGACGCGCTGTCGAACGCCGGGGAAGAGTTGCTGCGTCAGGCGGCCCGCAATCCCGAACTGGGAGTGGGGCACCTCGAGAAATGGGCCGAGATGCTGCAGGTGCTCAAAGACATCTCGTCGAACCGGATGCCCTCGGTGGCCGACCTGCTGAAGCAGGCGGCCCAGGCCCCGCAGCAGGCGCAGGCCTCAGCTGGACAGGCCAAGCCCCCGGCCCCCCAGGCGGGGCAAAACCGCAACACCCAGTCAGGCCCCGGCGCACCGTCGCAGCCGAGTCCTCCCAAGCCCGCCGTGCCGACGGTGGTCGATGCGGAAAGCCAGCAGCAGCCTCCCGACCCCAACGCTCCGGCGAATCCGTCGGGGCCGAAGAAGGGAGGCAGTTCCACCTTGCGGCTTCCCACCACCACGGTCTCGGGCGCTAAGTCGCAGCCGGGAGCCCCCAAGCCCCCCGCGAATGAAACTCTGGACGAAGCGGTTGAAGAGCAGCGCGAGCTGCTGGTCGAGTTCGACAAGATCTCGGACGAGCTGAACAAGGTGCTGGCGAACCTCGAAGGGAGCACGCTGGTGAAGCGGCTGAAGGCGGCGTCGCGCAAGCAGTACGACATCGCGGGCCGGCTGGGTGACCAGGTGAGCGTGACGTTTGGACGCAGCGGCAACGTGGCCGATGACAAAGCCAAGCGGGTTCTGGGCGAAATGTCGGTGCAGGAGTCGCAGAGCAGCCAGGATGTCTCGAACATCATGGATGACCTGCAGTCGTATTTCGAACGCCGTCGGCTCGCCAAGTTCCGCACGGTGCTCGACGAGATGCGGAAAGTCGATGTGGTGGGGAACCTGCGGACGCTGGCCGATGAATTGCGGCTGTCGAGCGGCCTGGCGATCGCCCAGGCGGAGTACTGGTCCGACAATCTCGACCGCTGGGCGGAAGACCTGGTGGATGCGGCCAAGGGGGGCGATTGCCCCGGCTGCAAGTCGCGCGGCAGCCTGCCGCCGTCGATTGTGCTGGAGGTGATGCAGATCCTCGAGGCGGAAGTGAACCTGCGGGAAGAGACCCGGGTGGCCGAGCAGGCCAAGCCCGCCGTCCCCGCCAATGAGCACCGCAACGAGGCCGAGTTGCTCTCGAAAACCCAGTCGGTGCTGCAGGACCGCTCGATCAAAGTTCGCGAACGGATTGCCGAGCTGCCCGAAGCGCAGGAGCTGTTCGGCAAGGAACTGGCCCTGATGCAGAAGGTGGCCGAGGTCATGGGAGAGGCGACCTCGATCTTGTCGCAGCCCAACACCGGCAACGCGGCAATGGCTGCCGAGACCGAGGCGATCGAGCTGCTGCTGGCGACCCGGCGGATCAAGCCAGGCAGCGGCGGAGGAAGCGGCTCGTCCCCTGGTGGAGGGGGTGGCGGAAACACCAAGGATGCGGCGCTGGCGTTGTTGGGGCGCGGCCTCAACGAGAAGGAAGTGCGCGAAGATCGGGGTGTGACCGCGTCTTCGGGCGAAGCGGGCCAGGTGTTGCCCGAGGAATTCCGCAGCGGGCTGGATGAGTATTTCAACCGCATCGATTCGAAGTAGCGGGGAGTGGTCATTCCGGTGGTCCCGACGCCTGCGGACCACCATCGGAGATTGTTCCCCATCGATTTGAGTCCCTGGTTCCTGCCGATTGGCCTGATGCCATGTTGCTGCGACGTGTGGTGTGCGGAGGATGGATCCTGGCGGCGACCTGGGGGGCTGGTCCCGCCTGGGGTCAGCGTGACGCCCTGGTTCCCCCCGTCAAACAGGTACAGGTGGTGGATCGGCCAGCGGTGACCCTCGATGGCGATGGAGGAGCTGTCGATGTCGTGGTCGTCGAGGGTGAACCGGGCGTGGTCCTGCAGGTGATCGAAGCCCAGGCACTGCCGGTCGGCGTGCAGGTGCGCGGTGTCGTGCAGGTGGTGCAGGAAGCCGCGGAACACATGGCGCCCGAGCAGGCCGCCGAGGGAGCCGTCGTTCGGCCTCCCGACCCGGACGCCGAGCTCCGTCGGAAGACGGCCGAGAAACTCCGGCAGCGGATCGATGTGCGGATCAACAACAAGGATCTCAAATCGGCACTGGATGAATTGGCCGAGGCGCACGGGTTCGAGTACCGGTTCGATCCCGAAGCGCTGGAAAAGACCGGGGTCAAGCCCGAGCAGGCGCAGGTCGGGCTGAATGTGCGGCGGCAGCCGCTGGTGGGAGTGCTGCGCGAGATTTTGCAGGGGTATGGGCTGCAGTTCGGGCTGGAGGGGGCGGTGGTGGTGATTGTGGCCCAGCCGAAACTGCCCGAGGGAGTGCGGCGGAAGAAAGCCCGGGCGAGCGCTCCGATCGAGCGGGTGGTGATGGGGAATGTGCTGGTGAGTGACGACCGGGAGGAAGAACCGGCCGCAAAGCCGATCGACATCCAGGTGCAGCTTCCCGCGCCGGGGATCAACGCGAATCAACGCAAGCAGGCGCGCGATCAGCAGTTCGAGAGTTTCAAGCAGATGTTTGGTGCCCAATGGAAGAATGAGGTGGGCACCTGCCTGGGTCTGGGCGAATTCACGGCGCCGCAGAAGAAGGCGATTCGCGAGGCAGCTCAAAAGGCGTTCGAAAAGCTGGGGGGGGAATGGGCCGACGGACAGGTCGGCATGATGTTTGGCGGAGCCCGGCCCGCGAATTTCGAGAATCGGTCCCCCGACGTGCGCGGCGTGGTGCAGCAGGCCATTCTGAAGGTCCTGAAAGCTTCTGAGGTCCTCGAGCACGCCGCGATGTACGAACGGGAGTCTACGCTGCGCACGGCCCAACGGCAGCGGGCGACCATTCATAACCTTGTGTCGCAGGTCGATCGGCAGGTGACACTGTCGGAGCCCCAGCGGAAGGACCTGGAGGCGCTGCTGATCAAAGAGTGGCAGCCGCACTGGGTGCGGGCCCTCGAGTTTCTGCAGTGGGATGGCAACAACGTCTTTCCGAATCTGCCCGCGGGATCGGTCGAAAAACTGCTGACGGAGCCGCAGGTGAAGATCTGGCAGGGGTTGCAGCGCATTGATCTGAACAACATCTGGGGGGGTGGGTTCAACTTCTTCAACCAGCAACAACAGGTCGAGGGAGATGAGGCCGACGGCGGCGGGGAACAGGTACCGGGGGATGTGCAGATCCAGGTGGTCCCCGCGGTCGACGACGTCCGCTTCGAAGTCCAGCCGGTGGAGGAATAAGCGATGCTCATTCCCCTTTTGAACAGATGCATTCGGAGTCTGGTCCTGTTGGCGATGGGCCTGTCCTGGCTGGGTTGGGACGTCATCGATCGTCTGGACGCCCAGGAAATCCAGCTGCGGGCGATTGAGATCCGGGGCGGTGTCGACATCGACGTCGCCGATGACGAACCGGACGACGAAGAGAATCCCCGACCCCAGGAGCAGAATTTCTTTATCGAAGAGGCGAACTTCGAGAACTGGATCTGGCAGGGAGCGGCGTCCACGATGGAGGCCGGTCGAGAACGGCTGCAGACCCTGCTCGACATTGAGCTGTCGGATGTGATGCGCAACTGCCAGTTGGACGAGGCGCAGCGGAAGAAGCTGCTGCTGGCGGGGCGGCTCGACATCCAGCGGTTCCTCGACCGGTATCAGAGACTGCGCCGCAAGTTTCTGAAGATCCGCACCGACCAGAACGCCATGAACGCCTTCTGGGGCGAGATGAGTCCCCTGCAGCAGGAGATCCAGGGGGGGCTGTTCGGAAACAATTCGCTCTTCCGGGGTGTGATCGCCAAGACCCTGTCGGCCGAGCAGAATCAGCAATTCGAGGCCGCCTCGCTCGAACGACGGATGTACCGCATGCGGGCCAAGCTGGAACTGCTGCTGGTCGCCGCCGATGAGGGCCTCGCGCTGCGGGCCGAGCAGCGCGACCGGCTGCAGGAACTCTGCCTCGCGAACCTCAAGCCCCCCCGACGCAGCAGCCCGTATGACACGCATGTGGTGATGTACCAGTTGTCACGGATCCCCGATGAAAAGTTGCAAGCCATCTTGAACGACCGTCAGTTGAAATTCTGGAAGGGATCGATGGCCCAATTTGGTATCAATGGAGGGATGGTGAATTTTCTGAAGGCCAATGGCGTCTGGCCCGAGGGGCTGGACGATCCTGCGGAACCCCAACCCGGCGTGGACCAACCCCCCGCCGAAGACCGCCCCGCAGTCGATCCGCAGGAGACGCCATGAACTCGATCACGCGTGGCGGAGGATGGAGAGGCCGTGGATTCGGACTGGGTGCACTGCTGGGACTGGCGTCCTTCGCGGCCCTGGGTGTCGGACCGGTGGCGGCCCAGGCACCCGCCCTGCGCATTGGCGAGGCGGTCCCCCGTGATGTCCGCGAGATGTATGACCGCGGCCTGCAGTACCTCGTCAGCACCCAGGCCGAAAAAGGAGACTGGCAGGGGGCCAATGACCAGGGACCCGGGGGGACGGGACTCTGTCTGATGGCGTTTCTCGCCTCGGGCGAAGACCCGAACTACGGGCTTTATACCACCCCGATTCGCAAGGCATTGCGGGCCATCCTCCGGGACCAGAATGCCGAGACCGGCTACCTGGGGAACAGCATGTACCACCACGGGTTCGGCATGCTGGCCCTGGCCGAGGCGTACGGCGTGGTCGACGAGCGGGTGCTCTGGCCGAATGAAAAGGCCCCCCGTCCGCTGGGGGTCGCGCTCGAACTGGCGGTGCGGGCCGCCATCACGGCACAGAAGAAGAACCCCCTGGGAGCCTGGCGCTATTCGCCCGACGCCACCGATGCCGACACCTCGGTCTCGGGCTCGGTGCTGGTCGGCCTGCTGGCGGCCCGCAACGCGGGCATCGAGGTGCCCGACGAGGCGATTGACAAGGCGATTGGCTACTTCAAGCAGATGACTTCGGCCTCGGGGCAGGTGGCCTACTCGGGACTCGGGTTCGACGATTCCCTCGCCCGCGTATCGATCGCCACCCTCGTCTATTCGGTCTCGCGCCGGAAGGACCTGGTCGAATACAACCACACCCTCGACTTTCTGAAACAGCGGCTGGAGCAACAGGCCCCGAACTGGGCCGAGTACACCCGCTACTACCAGGCCCAGGCGCTGTTCCAGGGAGATGTCGACTCGTGGGAGAAGTGGAACAAGCTGCTGATTCGCCAGCTCAAGCAGATGCAGAATTCCAACGGCAGTTTCAAGGGACAGATGGGTGGTCCCTCCATCGATACCTCGCTGTCGCTGTTGGCCCTGGCACTCAATTACCGCTTTCTGCCGATCTACGAACGATGATGGTTTCCCCTCGGAGAAATGGGGTGGTTGCTCCCTGTGCGGCAAGGGTGTGCCTGGCGCTGCTGGCGGGCGTGCTTCCCGGATTGCTGCCCGGGCGGCTGGCCCCCAGGGTGGCGGCCGATGAGCCTTCCCGTGCGCCGGCGGGACGCGCCGGAGTGGTCGAACTGCGCGATGGCAGCCTGCTGCGGGGAGACTTTGCTCCCTCGGCTGATACGGGCCACCTCCTGTGGCAGTCTGCCAGCTTTGACAGCCCCTTCCGGCTCAGGCTTCCGGCGGTGAATGCCGTCCATTTCCCGGTCCCCGCCCCTGCGGAGACAGCCGACGTTTCCGCCCCCGGCACCTGGCGTGTCGAACTGCAGGGGGGCGGAGCGCTCTGGGGCGAACTGCTCTCGATCGACGACCAGTCGGTCCGGCTGCAGGTCGCGGGAAACGCGGAACCGCTGGTGATCAACCGCCCGCTGGTGGAACGGATCGCCCGCCCGCAGGCTGATCTGGGACTGGTTTTTTCCGGGCCTCGCGGACTCGACGGCTGGACGCAGACCGAGCCCCCAGGCAAGCCTGCCTTCCGCGATGAAGCGGGCCAACTGGTGGCCCATGGCGAAGCGATTCTCGAATCGAACTTTCCCGTCCCCGGACAGGTCGCCTGCGAACTGGAACTCTCGTGGCGCGGCGAACCGGCCTTCACCTTCGAGCTGGGCTGCGAACTGAAGACCCCCCAGCGACGCGGCGGCCTGCGGATCGAGGCGGTGCAGAACACCCTCGTCGCGGTGCGCGAATTGGCCGGCGATGCCGACCTCGTCCCCCTGCAGTCGCTCGAACCGGGATCGGGGCGGCTGCAACTGAAGCTGTTGATGTCGCAGGATCCGCCACGGATGCAGGTCTATTCGATGGCCGGCCAGCAACTCGCCAATCTGCAGGTCACCGGGAAGGTCGACGGTCCGTGGGGCGTCCGCCTCATCAACCGGTTCGGGGGCAACACCCGGCTCGAACGGCTGCGGATCACCGGCTGGGACGGCAGCCCTCCCCGCGAGGTCGAGTCGGCCAAGACCCGCGTGCACCGGACCACGGGCGAGATTGTCTACGGCGCGATCGACTCACTGCGGGATGGGCAACTGACGGTCACTGTGGATGGGACCGCCAACACACTTCCCCTCACCGAACTGGCCACGCTCGTCTTGAGTGCGTCACGGGGCGAAGTCGCCGAAGGGATCTCGGTCGGGACCCTGAATGGTTCCCGGCTGACCGGTTCGCTGCTGGGAGTCTCGGAGCGCGACCTGACTCTGGCGATCGCGGGAATCTCCCCCGCGGTGCGAATTCCCCGAGCCGAGCTGCGAACCTTGCTGGTCCCCGACAGTCTGAAAGGAGAGGAACCCGCCGCAGTGGGCCGCCTGGGGACCCTGCAGTTGACCGATCAGTTCGTCCGGGGGTGGCTAGTCGAGACCAGCGGTGCCGCGGAGGGCGGGGTGTTGCGGTTTCAGCCCGCGGGCAGCGATTCGAGCGCCCGCCTGAAACAGACCGAATCAGGCCGGCTGGTGTATGCCGAGCCCCCGCCTCCCGCACCCCGGACGGAACAGGAGCGACGCGTCCGGCGGTTGGGGGGTGTGCGCGTGGTACCGGCCCCCGGAGTGGGAGCCGCGGCCCTGGACGCGCTGCAGGCGCTGGCCGGCCGGTTTGCCGCTCCCAAGGGCCCCCCCGCGAAACCTCAATTGCATCTGCGGACAGGGGATACCATCACCTGCGAGACAGCGGGGGTGGATGAACAGGGAGTGGCCCTGACCAGCACCAGCATCGAAGCGCGGCATGTGCCTCACGACCGTGTCAAATTGCTGGAACTGGTGCCGGGCAAGCCTGAGGATGTGAAACTGGCCAAGGCCCGCAAAGAACGGCTCTTGACGCTCCCCCGCATGCAGCGGCCCAATCCCCCCACCCAATTGGTGCGGTCGACCTCAGGAGATTTCCTGCGCGGGCGGGTCACCTCACTCGACAAAAGCACGTTGAAGCTTGAAGTGCGGCTCGACAACCGCGAAATCTCGCGCGAGCTGGTTTCGCACATTTTCTGGCTGCACCCCGATGAACTGGACGCCAAGGCCGCCACTCAGGCAGATGATGTGACCAACCCGGTCCAACGGGTCCAGGCGCATCGGCACGACGGCTTTCGGCTGACGTTTGTCCCCCGCGAATTTCGGGAAGGAGTTTTGACGGGGGACAGCGACGTACTGGGGGTCTGTCGGGCCGAGATTGAAAAAATTGACGAACTGATCATCGGCGGGGGAATCGAACAGGCGGTGGCCCAGTTGGCCTATCATCGCTGGCGGCTGCGGAACGCTCCCGATCCGAAATTTGTGACCGACGACGGCGGCTCCGACGGCGGCACGGGGGGCGGGGAAGAATCACCCCTGGTCGGGAAACCAGCTCCCGACTTCAAGCTCGCGCTGCTGACGGGGGGCGATTTTCAGCTCGCCGCCCAGAAGGGGAAGATCACCGTGCTCGACTTCTTCGCCACCTGGTGCGGCCCCTGCGTGAAGGCGATGCCCCTCGTCGAACAGGCGGTGCACAGCTTTCCCCCCGACAAGGTCCAGTTGGTGGCGGTCAACCTGCAGGAACAGCCCAAACAGATCGAAGCGCTGCTCAACCGGCATCAACTCGATGTGACGGTGGTGCTGGATGTCGATGGTGTGGTGGCCGAAAAGTACCAGGCCTCGGCCATTCCCCAGACCGTGATTGTGGATGCGGAAGGGAAGATCGTGCGGCTCTACGTCGGAGGTGGCCCCGACCTGGGTGAACAGATCAAGCAGGCCGTGCAGGAACTGCTCGAACCCGCTCCGCAGCAACCCACCGGAACCCAGTGAACAAGCGGGACACAATCAGGAATCGCGGTCGGTACCACATGGGCCGAGGGGTCAATCCGCCCGGGAACTCTGTTGATCAAGTGCGGAGCCACGCACGGCTGAGAGACCGGGTTCACCGCAGCTCGATTCAAGAGGGGCGTTGCGACGAGCTGTCTGTGGAGTTGACCGGCAGCACGGGGGCATCCCACTGCCCTCCGAACATCCAGCCTTTGCGCCAGAAGAAGTAGACCTGGCCGGCGGAGATGAGAATCATCAACGCAATGCACAGGGGATAGCCCAGATACCAACGCAGCTCGGGCATGTTCCACGGGGAACTGTCGGGATCGAAGTTCATCCCGTACAGCCCGGCGATGAAGGTCAACGGAATGAACAGCGTGGAGATGACCGTCAGCACCCGCATCACCTCATTCATGCGGTTGCTGACACTCGAGAGATACAGGTCCATCAGGTCGGAACAGATCTCGCGATAGGTCTCGACCAGGTCGATGATCCGCACCGCATGGTCATACACATCGCGCAGATAGAGGCGGGTGTCGTTGTCGAAATTGGGGACATCGTCGCGCACCAGCACGTTGAGCGCCTCACGCTGGGGCCAGATCGAACGGCGGATGGTCAACAACTCGCGTTTGACCCCGTGAACCTCGGCAATCGCATTGCGGTCGGGTGCGAGGATGATGCGGTCTTCCAGCGTCTCCAGCCGTTCGCCGAACGCCTCCAGCACCGGGAAGAAATTGTCGACCACCGCATCGAGCAGCGAATAGGCGAGGTAGCCGGGGCCCGCGTCGCGGATGCGGGTCACCTTCCGGCGGATCCGCTCCCGAACCGATTCGAGGCAGTCCCAGCCGGCACGTTCCTGGAAGGACACAACGAAGTTGGGACCAACGAACAGACTGATCTGCTCGGGCTCGAGCGATTCCCCCAGATGGACCATCCGCGACACCAGGAAGGTGCGGTTGCCGAACGGCTCCACCTTGGCCCGTTGATGGACGTTGACCACGTCCTCCATCGCCAGGGGGTGCAGGTCGAACAGCGTGGCCAACTGCATCAGAGTGGCCAGATTCCCCAGCCCGTCGACATTGACCCAGACCACGGGATAATGCCCGAGGAACTCGCGGATCTCAGACACCTGCGCGAGATCTTTCTCGACATAGTCATCCCGGCCATAGGCCAGGATGTGCAGTGTCGACGGAGGAGCGTCGGGATCGACCGTCACCGTGCCGGGGGGTGTTCCCGGAACCGTACGTCGCCGCGTGCGATGCCGATGATGCTTCCTTCGAACCACAACAAAAACTCCAGCAAGTGTCTTCCGGTTGGAACAGGTGAGGCCGGTCAGGCAATGATCTCGGTGACCACCCGACCGGCGACATCGGTCAGGCGGTAATCACGCCCGGCATGCCGGTAGGTGAGGCGTTCGTGATCCAGCCCCAGCAGATGGAGGATCGTGGCATGCAGATCATGGGTGTGCACGGCCCCGCTGGCGGGCAGGATGCCATGCTCGTCCGACTGACCATGCACAAAGCCTCCCCGCACCCCGCCGCCGGCGAGCCACGAGGTGAAGACGAGGTTGTGATGCTCACGGCCAGGATGATCGGCCGTCTGGTGGAACGAGGTCCGTCCGAACTCGGTGGTCCAGACCACCAGCGTCCGGTCGAGCAGACCCCGCTGCTTGAGATCGGTCAGCAAACCCGCGATGGGCTTGTCGATCGCCTTCGACAGCCGCTCGTGGTCGGCCATGTTGCCGTGCGAGTCCCAGTTGTTGCTCGATCCGACGTCGATCAGTTCCAGGAAGCGGACCCCGCGCTCCACCAGCCGGCGGGCCACGAGGCATTGCCAGCCAAATCCCGAGGTCGCTCCACGTTCCAGTCCATACAGGGCATGGGTCGCCTCGGTCTCCTGCGACAGATCAAACGCCTCGGGTGCTTCGCGCTGCATGCCGAAGGCGGTCTCGAAACTGCGGACCCGCGCGTCGAGCGCCAGGTCCGCCGACCGGCGTTCAAGATGCTTCCGGTTCAACTGTCCCAGCAGTTCCAGCTCCAGTCCCTGCAGATCGGGGGCGGGGCCGCGCGGCTTCAGATTCGGCAACGGCTCGGGGCCGGGAACGACATGCGTCCCCTGGTGACAGGCGGGAAGAAAGTCGCTCCCCCAGGTCTGGGCCCCGGCATAGGGGGCCGCGGGAGCCAGCACCAGGAACGACGGCAGATTGCGGTTGGGGGTCCCCAGTCCGTAGCTGACCCACGCCCCCGCACTGGGCCGGGCGAATTGGGCCGAACCTGTGTGCGCAGCCAGTGTCGCCTTGTCATGCCCATCACTGTCGCAGTGCATCGCTTTCAGCAGGCAGACGTCGTCAATCACCCCCGCCAGGTGCGGAAACAACTCGCTCACCCAGATGCCGCTGTTCCCATACTGCGCGAACTTGTAGCGGGGCTGGATGAGGTACCGCTCAAACTGCCCGGGCTTGTTGAGCCACCGCGACGCGGTGATCTTCTTGCCGTGGTCGGCGATCAACTGCGGCTTGTAGTCGAAGGTGTCGACATGCGACGTTCCTCCCGTCGAGTACAGAAAGATCACCCGGTCGGCCCGCGGCGCGAAGTGCGGTTCCCGGGGAGCCAGCGGATCATTCGCGGCAGCGGCCTCGTCCGCCATCAGTCCCGCCAGCGCGAGGGCACCAAATCCACCCGAGGCGCGCTGCAGGAACTCGCGGCGTGTGACGGGGGGGATGAGCATGATTTCGGAATCCGGGAAGAAGAAGTGGAAGACGGCGAATGTCTGAGGTCGGGAACGGGCCGGTTCGACAGCTCAGTCGACCGAAAGAAACGCATTGCCAGTCAGCAGCACCCGGGCGAAGGCCTGCCAGGCGGACGCCTCGCGCTCAGCCGGACCGGTTTCGTCCGGCAGCCGGGAGGCGTACTGCGCGAGAAACCGGGAAGTCATCTCCAGTTCCGCGTCGTCGGCCTCCCGCCCGTGAGCCGCTTCGATCATCTGCCGGGCCCGCTCGGTCGGGGCCAGCCCTGGCAGTGCCGTGCGGGCGGCGAACGCCGACGCCTGCTCGTGCACGAAGGGGGAATTCATCAGGTACAGCGTCTGGGTGGGGGTGACCGTCGGCAGCCGCTGCGCCACGCTCTGGTTCGGATCGGCCGAATCGAACAGCGCCAGAAACGGATGGCGGCGGTTCCGCTGCTGCATGAGATACAGGCTGCGATGGTTCGAGTCGTACACCGCGTGGAACGGCTGGTGAATGGTAAACGCCCACGTGTGGGTGGGGGGAAAGGGATGTGGCCCCGCCGGTCCCCGCTCGAGCCGTCCACTGACAAACAGCATGGCATCGCGGATCGACTCGGCATCCAGCGGTTGGCGGGGATGCCGCCACAGCCAGCGGTTCCCTGGATCGCGGGCGAGCCCTTCGGACAGATCTTCCGACGACAGTTGATACACGGCCGAGCGCAGGATCAGCCGGTGCAACGCCTTGAGACTGCCCCCCGATTGCAGGAATTGCCCGGTGAGCCATTCCAGCAACTCCGGATGGCTGGGAAGTTCGCCGCGCGATCCGAAATCGCTGGCCGTGGTCACCAATCCTTGTCCGAAGTGCCAACCCCAGACCCGGTTGACGAACACCCGCGCCGCGAGCGGGTGCTGCGAACGGGTGAGCCACTCGGCCAATTCCAGCCGCCCACTGCCGGTGGTCCCCTCGGGCAAACGGTCTCCCCCCAGGATGGTGAGGTATTGCCGGGGGATCTCTTCGCCCGGCTGATCGGGTTCCCCCCGCTTCTGCAACCGGGCGTTGGTGGCAGTCCCCTCGCTGACGCCATACGCCGTTGGATAGATCTCGCGGGACTGCCACGCATCGCGCTCGGCTGTCTTCTGTTTGATCTGCTCGGTCAAACGGGCGAGTTGCTCAGCGGCATCTGCGGGAGGGACGAAGGGAGGAACCGGGTCGCTCCCCGGCGATGGGAAGGGAACGGCCTGCAGTCCGAGATTGTCGATGTCGCGGGCCGGGGCGGGACCGGCGACATGGCCGATGCCGTCGCAGATGAACGTGTCGAGAATGCCGTCCCAGGCGGGATTGAGTTTCTTGTCACGGAACTCTGTGAGATCTCCGGCCGGTCCGACCACGCCGGACCACGTCTGCTGGTCAGGATCGAGCACGGCCTGCAGCGTATGCCAGACACCCGGTTCGATCGGACGAATCACCTCCCAGGCCGTGCCGTTCTTGAGGGCGAGTTCCTGACGGGTGACACTGAATTCAAGGGCCAGCGACTCGATGACTCCGCGCCCCAGATAGAAGCGGTAGGCCCCGGGCTGATCGGCGCCGGCCGCCGTGCGGAAATCGACCGTGAGGTAGAACTTCCCCCCTGGAGTCTTCTTCAGTTTCTGGGGGAACACATAGCGGATGCCATCGGTTGGCAATCCACTGCCGACGCGCACTCCCCGCTGTCCGGCCGGGTGAATATGCGCGAACGGACTCTGCGACTCGGGTCCGACGGCATTGGGTCCGGCCGAGAGCCAGGGGGCGGCGGGAGGTTTTCCGTCTGGTTGCGATTCGAAAGCGAGGTCAGGGCCCCCCGCGATCCACTTGCCGTCGAGCCTCCCCCGGCTCGCCTGCAGGGTGGCGATCTCCGCTTCGAGACCAGCCATGGCGGTCGCCCGTTCCGCTTCGAGACGGGCAACTTCCGCGGGCGGAACCAGCGGGGGAAAGTGGATTGGCCGTTTGTGTTCCTCTCCTCCCGGGAAGGCCCAGCGGGTGCTCTGCAGAATGCCATACAGACCGTAATAGTCGCGCATCGGGACCGGATCGTACTTGTGGTCGTGGCAGCGGGCACAACCGAGCGAGAGCCCCAGCAGCGACCGGCCGACCGAGTCGATCACATCGGCGAAGTCGAGGTGCTGATAGTCGGGATTGGGGGCGTAGCCGTAGCGCTTCCCCACGGCCAGAAATCCGGTGGCGGTGATGCAGTCGGCATACTCATCCGCCGGACGCGATGGGGCCAGCAGGTCTCCCGCGATCTGCAGCCGGAGGAACTCATCGAACGGCAGATCTTTCTGGAAGGCCCGCACCACCCAGTCGCGGTAGCGGAACGCCTCGCGGACGGGATAGTCGGCTCCATCACCGGCGGTGTCGGCATAGCGGGCGACATCCAGCCAATGACGGCCCCAGCGTTCGCCATACGCCTCGGAGGCCAGCAGACGATCGACGACCCTGTCGAAGGCGCCCGGTTGATCGTCGGCGAGAAAGTCGCGGATCTCGGCCGGGGAGGGAGGGAGCCCCGTGAGATTGAAGGTGACCCGGCGGATCAGGGTGCGACGATCGGCGGGACCGGCATGCGGGAGACCTTCTCTTTCGAGGGACGCGAGGATGAACCGGTCGAGATCGGTCTGGGGCCAGGTGGTCTCGCGAACCGGAGGGACCGCGACCGGCCTCAGGGGTTGCCAGCTCCACCACTGCCGGGCCTCATCGGCCGACATGCCGCCGATCCGTTCCCCCGCGACCCGCGGATCGATCGCTCCCGCTTTGATCCACTCGGTGACCATGGCCACTTCCTCGGCCGTCAGCCGTTCCCCATTGCCCGCGGGGGGCATCCGCAGATCGGGATCGGTGTAGGTGATGGCCTTCAGCAACAGGCTCTCTTCCGGCTTGCCCGGAACGATGGCCGGGCCATTGTCCCCGCCGGTGACCCAGCCCTGCCGGGTATCGAGTGCCAGTCCTCCGCTGGTCTTCCCTGTGGCCGACGAATGGCAGGCCTGGCACCGCTCGACCAGCAGCGGGCGGATCTTTTGTTCGAAGAAGTCGGTGGACTGCTCGGCGGCCAACGTGGTCCGCAGGTGACTCCCCACCGTCAGAGCGACGACCAGGAATACGATTCGCCGTGGGAGGAGGTGTCGAATCATGGGAAGGGGGAGGAGGAGGGACCCGGTGTGGGCTGGGAGGCGAGCGAAGGACCTTGGTCGCTACGGCTCGATCAGACGGTCTGCGACTCCTCGTGAGTTTACTGCTGAATTGCAGAGGGTGCCAATTGCGGATGCTCCGGCCAGACCCAACAGTTCCCCATCGGGACGCTGACGAGTCGGGACGCCGTACCAGGGAAACGCGGCCCTAGAGCCGGGTGACTGCCCCAGGATCGATGGAGAAATGATGTTGCTTCTCAAACAGAAGATTCACGAACTGGGCAATCTGCGGATCGCACAGGGTCTGCAGGGGAGGCAGGCTGGACTGGGGGTCTCCCTGCCAGTGACGGCGGAGTGTGGGGGAGTTGGCCCAGGTTCCGAACTGACCCGCCCAACCGGCGTAGCGGGGATGACGCCAGTTCTTTCGCAGATCGAGCGAGCGAAAGGTCGCTTCGAGCAGGGTGAACATTTCCGCCGCCATCAGGCGCTCGGCCCGCTCCTGGTCCGGAGTCCGAGGCTGACGGGCGGCGAACTCCCGCTGACTGTCCGAACCAAAAATCTCGTCCGCCAGCCATTGCAGCTGTTCCTGGTCACGCAGCTGCGAGAGCCAGGCATTGAATTCAAGATGGCGCTCGGCAAAGAGGGTTGCATGTTGGGCCAACAGCGGTTGTCCAGAGTTGTACATCCCCTCGAACAGTTCGCGCGTGGTGTACTTCGCAATCGTCGAATGATTGGTGCGCAGATCGAGGGCCACCCGCTGGCCATTGGGAAACTGGAACTGGCGGGTGACCGAGTGCACCCCCAGGCGACGGTACGACTCGAACTGGGCCTCGCTGAAAAACTGGTTCAGCGTGGGATCGTAGGGGAACTCGGGATTCTCGGCCCGGTAATTGAGGACATCGCCCGATTCATCGCCGGTGATCGAGTTCTTGATCCAGATGAGGATTCCCTGATTGAGTTCCCGGCGGTAGACCGGATCGGCCTCTTCGAACGTTTCGAGATCTTCCAAGGGACCGATCGGCCGATCGTTTTCATCCCACGTCACGCCGTAGTGGATCCGACCCACCGTGATGTGCGCGGCACAGAGTCCGTCGTCACGCGGGGTGACGGGGGTCATGTCGAGTTCAATCCCCACGCCAAAGTCGATTCGCACCTGCCGGATCAGGCGTCCCAGGTTGTCATTCGACGTGGGATCGGTACCGGAATCGACCGCCACAATGAACCGACACCGGCGGCGGATCAATTCGTAGACCCCCATGTTTTCGAAATGCCCTCCATCCGACACGTAGACGTAGGGGCTGTTTCCCGGAGTCTGTCCAAGCAGTTCAGAGAGCAGCAGTCCGGCACTCTCCGAGGGATTGGTCTCGACCCGTGTCTGGGGATTGCCGGGATTCCCGAACCACGACCCCAACCGGAAGTTGAACACCGTCAACAGGGCCGTGATCGCGGGGGACGAGTGATAGCCCATGTTCGGGGAGACCGCGGCTCCCGATGCGGCGATCGCGGTGCCGACGGTCACATTCCCCGCGAATTCTTGGGTGGGGCAATAGCCCGTCGACTCGCTGCCGCAAAACAGCGGGGAGAACACGAACGACTCGGCCTGACGGTCGAGAAACTGCAGGGTTTCGGCATGCCGGGCGGCGGCGGAACGGTTTTCACCAAACGAACTCGACGCCTTGCGGTTGAGGGCCCCATTCACCAGGTGCAGGGGCCCCCAGTGGGTCTCGGGAAGTGGGCTGCCGGTTCCCTTCCGCTGCGAACCAGGAAACAGCCGCGCCAGGGGCAGATCATCACCGGGATCCATGTTGGTGGTCAGGTCGGGGACCCGGACCCGCGAGGCTCCCAGGAAGCAGCGTGCCAATCGATTGGCGTACATGTTCTGCAACGAGAAGGTGTTCACACCCACCACATCCCCTGCCCCGCGCCAGAGCCGGTACACCAGCGCCGCCAGAGGAATCAACAGCAGCCAGTGGGGGATCGTCCAGTCGGGGAATCCCAGGAGACGCAACGGCACGCCGGGATGCCGTGTTTCCTCCGGCAGTTCCGGCCAACACTCTCCAGCCGACTCACCCAGCCTCGGGTCGAGAGTGATCTCCAACCGGATGACCGCCGAGGGATTCGTCTGCGAGTCCTGGGGACCATTGCGGTTCTGGATGATATCCTGGGAGCGTTCGACCGTATCAAACACGCGCGTGGCCACAGTTGCCATGCCCAAAAAAATCGTCAACAGGAACAGGGGGGCCATCAGGGCGGGAAGCAGGGAAGCCCATTTGCTGGCGGGTTGGTTGGGACCCGCATTGCGGGTGAGAAACGCCAGACCAGCCAGCAACAGCGCCAGCCACGTCAGCGAACCGGCGGTGATCAGATGAAACGAGGCACCGGCCTGTTGAAATCCAGCCTGCAGCAACCAGGTGCCGTGAATGGCCATGCCAAACAGCGCGAGCCAGGCGAGGGCAATCTGCAGCAAGCGGGCATTGAGGCTGGACCACCATTCCCGCTCCAACTCGGTCAACTCGGGACCACTGAACCCGAGCATCAGAAAATTGGTGATGGTGATGCAGAAGAGAGTGAGTGGCGGACAGGCCACCACAACATTGACTGCCCAGTGGCCGGTCGCGGGGGCCTCGAGGTGATCGGGCAACCAGGCGTCACTGACGAGCGTGAACTGAGACAACAGCCGCAGTCCCAGAGACAACAGCAGGCCTCCTCCAAGGCCCGCGATTGCGCTTGCGAGACCCACGGCAGGCGACCGACGGCCGGCCCGACGGCCCACGAGGTAGTTCACCCCCACAAACAACCCCGTAATTGCCGCCATTGCCGACAACCAGACCGAGCTGGTCTCCGCGCTTCCCGGCTTCCGCTCGACCCGATGCACTTCCCAGCCGCTCGTGTTGAGGACCAGCAACAGTGACAGGCAGACGGCTGCAAGCACCCACGGCAGCACGACGCCGACCAGGTATCTCTGCAGCCTTTGTTTCAACCGTGGCATGTCCCCGGACACCGGGGATGGCTGAGGACCGCGGGAGAGGTTGGAGGAGGGCCGTGGCACCTGCTCGGCCGCTCCCCGGATGCCCCACCCAATCGCAGCCGCCAGCCCCAGGGCCGCGGGGAGGTGGTAGATCCAGAACGCCGTGCCGGTCTTCTGATGGGCGTCGATGAAGACTTCCACCACGATCCGGATCAGCAGAAACAACAACAGCATGGCGAGGGCCAACACCGTCTGGTTCAGCAACAGATTGCGGAGATAGATCGCAAACAGCGTCCAGGTGTCGAAACTGAACAGACCCCGCAGCGGGGCCAGGTAGTTGCTGTAGAGCCGGAGGTGATGGATTTCGGGAACCTGGGGGGATGTCTGCACGAACGGATTCGGGCGGGGTGGGGCCGACTCGGGTTGTGCCTCGTTTCCGCTTCGAAACGCGGAAGGCGGAAAGAGTTGGGAACGCTGTCCGCCTCCGGACCAGGGGGGGATGAGTTGTCGTTCGACGGTTGCCAATCCGGACCGGGCGATCCAGGCCGACAACCAAGCCCCGATGTAACCCCCCCCCGAAACGGTCGACAGGTAATCGAACCGGGGGAGCATTCCCCACAGCGCCAACCCCTGCAGGACCCCCAGGGCGAAGGTCGCACTGCGGATTCCCCCTCCCGAGATCGCCAGGCCACACAGGTCCGCATGCAGGGCCCGCTGCTGCAGGTGAAAGACCTCCCAGCCCTCTGGTCCATCAGTGGTTTCAGCCAAATCGGGAAGCCAGGCGTCGACCTGCGGAGTGGCGGGCAACCGTTTGTCTCCCACCACCTTCCCCGCCTGCAGCGCGGCCCTCCTGGCCTGAATCCAACTCAGCTCGGCCAGCAGAACTTCCGGGAGCGAATGACTGGCGTCTGGTGTCGACATGTGGGAATTGGCTCAGTGGAGGAGATTCCGGACCGTCCGATTGTCTCGCCAGGACCAGGGCTGGTGCAATTCGCAATCGGGAGGCAGCCAAGTCCCCTGTCAGCAAGGTTGAAGATGCCTCCAGGGAAGACAAGCGGCACCACGGGGCCGATCTTTCGGAAAGGGAGCACTTCTCAGCGCAGACGGTGCAGTCCCCGTTCCAGCCTGCAGTTGTTCCACCACGCCATCGCGCGGGGTTCGTGTTGGAGCAGTTTGATCAATTGGGTGGACGAGCAGCCGAGGCGTTCGGCGGCTGGTTTGGGGTCGAATCCGGCCATGACAATCACATCCAGCGCCTCGGCCAACAACGCGGGGAAGTCATCATGGCCGGGGTTGATCTGCAAGCGGCCTCCCCGGCAGCGGGACTTCCACAAGGGAGAGGGGGAGACGTGCAGAGATTGCTCGGCAGGTGTGCGGACCTCCACTGCGAGCCGGACCCGCAGACGGTGGATCGCCTCCCGGCGATTTTCCCCCTGCGAACGTCGTTCATTGGCCTCGGCCTCCAGTCCTGTCGGGCGGTGCAGCAACACCACCGCTGTTTCGACCTTGTTGCGATTCTGGCCACCGGGTCCCGACCGCCGCGTGAACCTCAGCTGACACTCAGCCAGAAGGCGTTCGGGATCGAGACAGGCAGGATGCGGATGGGAACGGTCGTCGGACATGTGTCGATCGTAGCATACGGCCATGGCAGTCGGTTGGGGGAGCAGTCTCCCGCTGGATCTCGGTGGCAGTTGACCGACCTTTTACGGCATAATGGATTGACGGGATTGCGAATGATCCCAAACTGGATCTTCGTCGATGGACTGGTTTCTGCGTCCTGCGTTCAGACTGAGATTGTGGCTGACTCATCCCCCCCCTCCGTCCACCGTGAGAATTCCCCCCCACAACCTCTGTGGGCCTACGTGGGGCCGTTTGTGGCCTACATGCTGTTGACCAGCATTGAGGGGAAGGGTTGGCTGGGCCTGCCCTATGAGGCGTGGTACAGCCTGAAGGTTCTGGTGGTGCTGGGCTTGTTGTGGCACTTCTATCGGGAATGGCCCCGCTGGAACACACGCGGTGTGGGACTGGGGGTGGCTTTGGGGATGCTGGGCGTGGTGCTGTGGCTGGCGCTCGACCGCCTGCAGGGACAGATTCCCGGACTGTCGGCCCTCGTGGCGTCGATCATGGGGACGCGGGAGGGATTCGATCCCTTTTCCCGGCAGGGAATGAGCCTGAATTCCGTCGCCTTCGTGCTGGTGCGGTTGACGGGGCTGGCGCTGGTGGTGCCCATCATGGAAGAGATCTTCTGGCGTGGCTTCCTGGCACGCTTTCTGATCGATGAGAAGTTCACGCAGGTTCCTCAGGGGCAATTCACCACGCAGAGTTTCTCGATCGTGACCGCTGCCTTCGTCGCAGTGCACCCCGAGTTGCTGGCGGCACTGGCCTGGGGGGCTCTGGTGAACTGGCTGTACCACAAGACCGGGAACATCTGGGCGTGCGTGGCGATGCACGCCGTGACGAACCTGTTGCTGGGAGCGTGGATTTTGGCGACTGGCGCCTGGCGATTGTGGTAGTCTCGGCTGTGTGATCTGGCCGGGGTTTTGTTTTCCTCTCGCACTCCTGGTGGTGTTCCGATGTCTCACCAAATGTCCTGGCATCATGAGCGGCCGGGAAGTCGCCGCGACTTCCTGGGTCGATCGGGGGCTGGATTTGGAGCGCTGGCACTCCATGATTTGCTGACCCGTGACCGATTCGTGTTGGCCGGCGGAAACCCGGCCGCCCCCCATCCCCTGCGTGCCCGTGCCGGACATCTCGCCCCCACCGCCCGGAGCGTGATCTTCTGTTTCATGGATGGCGGCCCCAGTCATCTCGACACTTTCGACCGCAAGCCCCTCATCAACGAACTGGCCGGACAGCCCATTCCCTCTTCGGTCGAGCGGGTCATCACCCCGATGGGGGTTTCGGAGAATCCGCTGCTTCCCTCCCGAAGAAACTGGAAACGCTACGGAGAAAGCGGCCTGGAGATCTCCGATTGGTATCCCCGGGTGGCGGAAATGGCCGACGACCTGTGTGTGATCCGGTCGTGCTGGGCCGATGGTTTGAATCATGTCGGCAGTGTCTGCCAGATGAACACCGGTTCGATTCTGGCGGGGCGCCCCAGTCTGGGAGCCTGGGTCAATTACGGATTGGGGAGTGAGAACGAGAATCTCCCCGGGTTCGTGGTGCTGCTGGACAACGACCGGGAACCCCCCGGAGGCAACCGCGTGTGGGGAACGGGCTTCATGCCCGCCACCTACCAGGGAACCCGGTTCCGGAATGGAGCAACGCCGGTGCTGCATCTCGCCCCCCCGGCGGAGATCGACCCGGCCCAGCAGCGGGCGAAACTCGATTTCATTGCCGAGTTGAACCGCCGGCACCTGCGGGAGCGGGCGGGAGATTCCGAGCTGGAGGCCCGTATCGCCTCGTACGAACTCGCCTTCCGCATGCAGTCCGAAGCCCCCGTAGCAGTCGATCTGTCCCAGGAGACCGAGGCGACGCAGGCAACTTACGGAATGCAAGACAAGGCCACTGCGGCATTTGGCAGAAACTGCCTGCTGGCGCGCCGGTTGGTGGAACGGGGCGTGCGGTTTGTGCAGCTCTATTCGGGTTCTGGGAGCCAATGGGACGCGCACACCAAGATCGAAGACAATCACACGCGTCTTTGCAGGTCCACCGACCAGCCCATCGCGGGATTGCTGCGGGACCTGAAGCAACGGGGGCTGCTCGACCAGACACTGGTGATCTGGGGAGGAGAGTTTGGCCGGACACCGATGTCGGAAAAGGGAGACGGACGGGACCACGATCCACACGGGTTTTCGATGTGGCTGGCTGGAGGAGGAGTCAAGGGAGGACAGGTAATCGGGGCCACGGACGAGTTCGGACTGAAGGCCGTCGAGCGCCGGGTGCATGTGCGTGACCTGCATGCCACGATCCTCGAGCTGATGGGGCTCGACCACACACAGTTGATCTACCCCCATCAGGGGCGTCCGGAACGTCCGACAGTCAATGAAGGACATGTCATCGACGAAGTCTTCGCGTGATCGCACTGCTGGCAACCGGTGATGGGGTCGTCTTGCCCGTGCAGGCACAGCCTGGTGCCCGGCAAAATGGTGTCATGGGGCAGGGCTTCCAACATGATCACTCGATCCCGTTGATCAGCTTGAACGTGGAAACGTGGCCACCGTTTTTGTAGGCCGTCTTTTTCGGGGGTGGCTTCTTGGGACCACGCGGATGCTTTTTGTATCTCGCGAGCTTCGCGTGGCGGGCCATGCGGATCAGTAGCGCAGCCAACTTCGAGAGGGGAAGTTTGCGAAACGGTTTCCAGTGTTTGTCCGGAATCGCAATCATCATGCCGGCATAAACCCCTTTGATCTCGAGCGACAGGAAGTAGCCTGACACTTCCTTCTGGACTTTTTCCGCGCCATGCACTGTACGAAGGGCCGCCTTCAGAACCGCCACAGCGTTCGATGCCTGCAGCGCCAGGCAGAAGGCAAGCAAAGCCGCCTTGGGATAGCCCAATGTCTGGATTTCACATTGCAGCGTTTTGGTCACTTCCGCAAACAGCGTCTCGATCGTCCATCTCTTGCGATAGAGTTCGGCGATCGCGACCGCGTCGGCATCTGCCTGAGGCAGGTTTGTCAGAATGTGGATTTCCACATCCCCATCGCGTGTCGCCTGAGTCAATGGCACGGTGATCCGTCGAAACTCCAGCGTCTGCCCCTCGTCCCGCCCTGTCAGGGAGATAGTCTGCTCATACACCATCCCAGTGGAGCCACGTCCGATTTTTCGTCGGCGTCCAACAAGCGTGCCTTTGAGGCTCCCGTGTTGACGAATCGCGAAACACGCGCCCCGCCCATGGATGTCGAACATAAACGGGATCGTGCAGAAATTACGATCTGCAATCCAGACATCCCGGGGCTGCACGCAATTGACAAGATCGGGCAGCAAGCTGCGTTCCCCAGCATGGCCGTCTTCCGTCAGAAAGACCTCCTCCGCCAGCATTCGTTCCTGATCCAAGACCACCAGAATCTTGCCGGGGAGTGGGGCTGCCCAAGTATAACGCAATTCCTCGATCCGATGCTCTGTCGCCGACGGGGCGTTTCCATCGAGAATACGACAGCGATACCCCGGCAACCAGGCGGGCAGACGTGCCTCCAAGCTGTCAATCAGGCGTCCTGCCTCAAAAGCTGATTCACGCACGAGAGCCGCAGAAACCACCGGCTCGACACGGTTAAGCTTGTTGTAAACGGCCGTCAGCGAAACGTTGATTGCATTTGCTTCCTCGAGTGCCTGAAACGCAGCATGCACGCTGGGGCGCACTCCCAAAACGACATCACCCATCAGATGAATGAGCGACGAGAACAAAAGCTCCCGCGTGAAACCCGACTTCGCAGTCCGCTCAAAGACGTCATCGATTCGTCCGGGGTCAAAAATGCGCTCGAGAATCACTCGCGCCATCACACAGATTGGACTGTTCTCGATGAACGTCTCAAACAACGGAGAAAGAGCCATCTTCACGCACCTCCATGTCGACTGCCCAGAGCTCCAGCTCTTGGTTCTCATCCGTCAAGTTACGATAGGGGCGTTCATGTTGGAAGCCCTG
>Ga0315899_10000528_pt1 | contig 46088 bp, 30 predicted proteins | sample LakEriMetagenome_2_FD_203518 | JGI IMG/M metagenome (GOLD analysis project Ga0315899, IMG submission 203518) | Freshwater fungal communities from buoy surface, Lake Erie, Ohio, United States - Buoy 4 MA112 | ecosystem: Environmental > Aquatic > Freshwater > Lake | place: USA: Lake Erie, Ohio...
TTTTTCTGTTCGAGTTTCTTCTGCAACTGTTCGGGTTTAAACTTATAAGTGAGGTTGCCGTTGATGTACACTTCTGTTTCTCCCAAGCCTCCGTTGCGCGGAATGATTTTGTAGCGATACAAACCCTTATCGCCCTTATCGATGGGCTCAATGATTGGGGTAAGATCACAAATGTTCAAGTCTTTGAGTTTGGGTGCGGGGCGGTCGTGGATCAGGATGCTGTCGCCGTTCATGATTTTCTCCACCAAGCCCGGCACCCAGAGCGAGTCTTTCACTTGGGCCAGGTCGATGACTTCCAGCCCACAAGTAAGGTATAAATAATCGATCGCCCCCTGCGTTCCATCAAAACGGTAGTGTTCATCGTACACCAGCCAATCGTCTCCCTCGAGTTGCAAACGGGTGTAAAGCGCTTTGCCGGTAGCGGCATCCCATAGAATGGTTTTGTGGTCGGCGCCGGTGGTTAAAACGTGCCTTCCATCGGGGCTGAAAACTGCTGAATTCACATCACTCGTATGCCCCTTAAGCACCTGAAGCTCCTTGCCCGTGGCTACCTCAATAATGCGCGCTGTGTTGTCATCACTTGCCGTGAGCACTAATTTGCCATCGGGGCTGAAAACGGCTGAAGTTATATAGTCTGTATGCCCGCTGAGCACCTGCAAGGCTTTGCCCGTGGCTACCTCAAAAATGCGCGCTGTTCTATCATAACCTTTAAGTTTTGACCCACCATCACTTGCCGTGAGAGCTAATTTGCCATCGGGGCTGAAAATGGCTCTATTTACAGAACTAGTATGCCCCTTAAGCACCTGAAGCTCCTTACCCGTGGCTACCTCAAAAATGCGCGCAGTATTATCATTACTTGCCGTGAGGGCCAATTTTCCATTGGGGCTGAAAACGGCTGATCTCACATAGTTCGTATGACCCTTAAGTACCTGAAGCTCCTTGCCCGTGGCGACCTCATAAATGCGAGCTGTGCTATCGCCCGCCGTGAGGGCCCATTTCCCATCGGGGCTGAAAACGGCTGAAGTTATCCCAAAAGTATGCCCGCTGAACACCTTAAGCACCTTGCCCGTAGCGACCTCAAAAATGCGCGCTGTGCTATCACTTGCAGTGAGGGCCAATGTGCCATCGGGGCTGAAAACTGCCGATTTTACATTTCGCTTATGCCCATCCAAATTCTTTAAGAACTTACCCGATTGAGCATCAAAAATACGAGCGGTTTTTCCACCATAGGTGGTTATTACGGTTTTTCCATCAGGACTGAAGATGACTAATTCAATCGTTCTTAGCTTACCAAAACTACTTTTATACCATTCCAAGGTCTGCAAAAGCTGACCTGATTTGGTTTCCCAAATACGTGCGGTGCTGTCCCGGAATTGAACGGTCCTTCCATCAGGGCTAAAAACGGCTGAATAAACAGCGTTCGTATGCCCCTTAAGTGCTTGTAGCTCCTTGCCTGTGGCGACCTCAAAAATGCGCGCTGTGTTGTCATCACCTGCCGTGAGGGCCAATTTGCCATCGGGGCTGAAAACGGCTGAATTTACCCTATGATCCTGCCCGCTGAACACCCGAAGCTCCTTGCCTGTGGCGACCTCAAAAATGCGAGCTGTCCCATCCCAACTTGCCGTGAGGCCCCATTTACCATCGGGGCTAAAAACGGCTAATTCTACCCAACCCGTATGCCCGCTGAGCACCTGCAACACTTTGCCCGTGGCGACCTCAAAAATGCGCGCTGTCTTATCACTACTTGCCGTGAGGGCCAATGTACCATCAGGGCTAAAAACGGCTGAATAAACAGCGTTCGTATGCCCCTTAAGTGCTTGTAGCTCCTTGCCTGTGGCGACCTCAAAAATGCGCGCTGTGTTGTCATCACCTGCCATGAGGGCCAATTTGCCATCGGGGCTGAAAACGGCTGAATTTACCCTATGATCCTGCCCGCTGAACACCCGAAGCTCCTTGCCTGTGGCGACCTCAAAAATGCGAGCTGTCCCATCCCAACTTGCCGTGAGGCCCCATTTACCATCGGGGCTAAAAACGGCTGAATTTACCTTTTGATTATGCCCGCTGAGCACCTGCAACACTTTGCCCGTGGCGACCTCAAAAATGCGCGCTGTCTTATCACTACTTGCCGTGAGGGCCAATGTACCATCGGGGCTGAAAACGGCTGAATTTACCCAACCCGTATGCCCCTTAAGCACTTGTAGCTCCTTGCCCGTAGCGACCTCAAAAATACGCGCTGTGCTGTCCCTACTTGCCGTGAGGGCCAATTTGCCATCGGAGCTGAAAACGGCTGAAGTTACATTACTAGTATGCTCCTTAAGCACCTGAAGCTCCTTGCCCGTGGCGACCTCATAAATGCGAGCGGTGTTATCTCGACATGCCGTAAGTGCCCATTTTCCATCGGGGCTGAAAACGGCTAAATTTACAGGGTCGGTATGCCCGATAGGCAATACCAACCTGGGGTCTTGGGTTTGGGCGAGGGTGAGCGCTGAAACAAAAAGCAAAAAGAGGAAGAAAAGCTGTTTTTTCATACCCCGAAGATAAGAAATCTCTACCTCACCCCCCAATCCACTTCCATGGTTTCTTGGCGCGAGGTGGGTTTTTGTTTGCCGTTGGTGATCTCCTCTACCCGCTTTTCAGCGTATTGTTTTAAGGTGTTTACTTTAAGTTCTTTGCCTTCGTTTTGCTTGAGGCATTCCAAGATGCTGTAGGTGAAGGCTCCGTTTTTAATGGTTTTTCCATCAACTTCGATGGCTTCGAGTGCGCTTTCTTGTCCGCCCGCTGCAGAGATAATGACCGAACCCGTATTGTTGCGTACGTTTACAAACAGCTCGTTCATTTTCTTGAAGTTGCTTTTGTTTTCTTCTTCGAGCTTGATGATGACGCCCCGAGCAGCCAAAACCTGTGAGCTGTCCATGTTTTTTTCTTTTTGTTGGAGCTCTTGCCTCAATACCTCCGTTTTGTCGTTTTCACCGCTATTGCAGGCATCCAACAACAACAACTTTTGACGTGCCGGAATGCCGTCCAGTAAACTCTCCAGAGCTTCGTATTTCAAACCGCGAGCTTTGGGGTTGTTAAAATCCACGTCGTGCATGGCCAGGTAAAAGTTGAGGCTGTCGTCCAACAAACCATGAGAACTGCAGGAGATAATCACTTTGTCGTTGACGCTGGTTTTGTTCAAGTATTCTTTGAGTGCGAGGATGTTCTCTTTGGTGACTTGTTGGTCGGTGAACAGCTTCACTTCGGTGTTAGCACCACCGAAGCTCTTTGCCAGATCGGTAACATCTTTCACGCAGTATTTGAGGTTGTACTCTGTGTCTTTAAATTCGTTCACCCCTATTCCGATGTAATAAGTTTTAGCCACGACATTATTTTCTGGCGTGTAATTCACATAGGTCGGGTACTTGAAATTCTCCAAACCGAGTTCGTTCATCACGGACACTTGGATTTTGTTTTCGCCAACGGATAACGGAACACTCACGGTGGTGTCCCACACTTGTTTTTTCAAATGCGCAATGGAGATACCTGCTGAACCGTAAAGGGGCACTTCGTTGACATACAAATTAAATCTGCGCAAAGGATATTTTGGATCATTCGCTGATACTTTGATGTTGAGTTTTCCGGCTTTGTTTTCGTAGGCGATGGCATCAGTACCTACAATCTCCGCATTCGGCACCGCAATCTCTCCTTTACCTAGTTTGTCTTTGTCTAATCCCAAACGATCGATGCGCTTTTCCCAAGATTTACGATATTCATCGATCATTCCACCGTCCGAATTACCGAAATACTTTCCGATGCTGTCCAACACAATGTCCGGGCGGTTATACACCGGATCGAGCTGTTCAAAACCAATTACCTTTAAACTTGGCGTGACGTAATGCAGCATCTTGCTGGCATCTTTGGAGCACATGTAATAAGGGGAGTTGGGGAGTTTGACGAGCCAGTTGTTGTTTTCGAGTTGGATGCGCTCGTAGATGGGGTTACCGGATTCTAACTCCATAATTATTAAATTATTACTCCCAAGAACACATATAAATTTTCCATTACTACTAAATGAAGCATATCTGCATAAGTTGCCAATATTATAATTCATTATTTCATTACCTGATTCCACATTAAAAATTTTAATAGAGCCATCTAAACTCGAAGTGAGTATATTTTTACTATCTGAACTAAAATCAACAGAGTTAATTGATGCCCGATGACCTTCAAAAATTCGCAGAAGTTTACCGGTCTCAACATCAATTAAATAGGCTGATGCTTTGAATGCAATAATTAATTTTCGATCATCTAGGCTAAATTTTGCCTGTGAAATATTATAACTCTCATACCAGGAACTTTTTTCAGGTGAAAATTTCCATATTTTATTACCATTCAATGAGTTAAACAAGTCTGCTTCAATACCGTTGATTGTTAGTACGTATTTCCCGTTAAAACTAAAAATTGCCGATTTAACTTTATCAAAATGAGGCTGAAGAATATTTTTTAAGGTAAGAAGGTACTCATTTTTTTTCCCTGACTTTAACTCCCAAATTTTAGCAGTCTTATCTTCGCTGGAAGTAAGAATTAATTTATCATCCCGACTGAAAGTAGCAGAATTAATCGCCTTATCATGAGCAGCAAACTGATAAATATTTTGATTATCTAAATCACAAATAGCTAATGTACCATCTGAACCTGCTGTTAATAAAAGTTTTTCATCTTTACTAAAAAACGTAGAGTTAACAGATTCTGAATGAGATCTATAGAAAATGGAATTTCTTCGATCATTTAAATCATATACACTAGTGTAACCATAAAGATCTGAAAAAGCTATTAACTGACAATTACTATCTAAATCCGAAGAACTTGTAAAATCAGTCAACTCATATGGTTGTAATACTTCTTTTCCGGTCATCATATCAATTAAATGTGTTCTTGTATCTAAACCATCATAGATAACATATTTATCATTTAAACTAAAATGACAGGACATTTTTGATTCAATCATTTTAAAACCTCGAGAGTTTTCCAACCCTGTTTTCCCGCGAATAATAACACTTTGACTCTTAGATGACAAATTTTTTATGTAAAATGAATTGTTAAAACTACCGCAAACTAAAATTTTTGAATTGGGGCTAAATTCACAACAGTTGAATCGATGATTATTGGGATTGCTGATTTCGCTCAGTAAATTCCCACTTTGTATTTCAAAAACTCTAACAGTGTCATGATTAAGAATGGTAAATAATTTGCTATTTGGACTAAAAAAAGCGGAGGTAATGAAAGAGTTACTTTTAAAATCAATAATAAATTCATGGTTTTTGATATCATAAATTTTTAATATTTTTCCTAAACCAAACATCATAATATACTCACCATTCGGACTAAAAGATGCCTTCGTTACCCTTTGCGTAAAACCTAAGTTAATGCGTGTGTCAATGTCAATATTATTCTCTTTGTAACTAAATATTTTCTTACCTGTATTTATTTCAACTAAATGAAAGGTAGAATCCTTAGATGATGTAAGAATAAAATTTGCATCAGGACTAAATACTGCAGAATTAACACTCCCATTATGTCCAGAATAAACCCATCTTTCCTTGCCTGTTTTTATGTCAAAAATACGCACAGTTGAATCACTATTAGCAATTATAATAAATTCACCATTAGGACTAAAATCAATATTATTAACACAAGTTTTGCTATCTATTTTATGCACTAATTGATAAGAGTTTGCATCGTAAATCCTTATTTCAGAGATCAAACAAATTGGTCGCGCTGTGTTTAAGGAAAAATCAAAGAGATTCTCTTCGTAAACGCCGGTTAATGTTAATATTAGGTTTCCATTTGCACTACAAATCACTTTCTCTATTACACCATCGTCCACGCGTAAGCAATTAAGCATTAATCCCGTCTTAATATCAAAAATTCGCAAATATTTATCTCTTCCTGCAGTTATAATTGTTTTCATATCTGGACTAAAAACCGCATTATATACTTCTCCTAAATGTCCGGTATATTGTTGAATTTGCTTTCCACTAAATGCTTCATATAAAAATATATTACCATCGTCGCTTGATGAAAGAAATAATTTTCCATCCGGACTAAATACAACAGAATTTATTGATCCCGTATGCCCTATTGGTTTAACCAATCTCAAAGTATCATCAGATATTTTGAGATTAGGAATTAATTCTCTCATAACATCAAAAATAAGAGTGTCTTGTCCATCTCTTATTACTAGTAAATGAACCTTTGTGCCCAATTCGCCAAGCAATTTCTTACGTATTCCATGAGTGGTTATTCCTACTCCGATTATTGATTTTCCATCAATTTCGATTATTTGATCCAATTTTCGTAATCCTACTTTATCACTAGCCCCTCCAATTAAAATAGATGTTACTAAAAGAGTATCTTCATTGATTTGAAATGTTATTCCAATGCCTGCTAAATTTCTATTCGTATTTATATTAAAATTTTGCGCTAGGCACCTACTGGTGCACAAACAGAAACAAATTAATATTAGTATATTTTTCATACCCCGAAGATAAGAAATCTCTACCTCACCCCCCAATCCACTTCCATGGTTTCTTGGCGCGAGGTGGGTTTTTGTTTGCCATTGGTGATCTCTTCTACCCGCTTTTCAGCGTATTGTTTTAAAGCATTCACTTTGAGTTCTTTGCCTTCGTTTTGCTTGAGGCATTCTAAGATGCTATAGGTGAAGGCGCCGTTTTTAATGGTTTTTCCATCAACTTCGATGGCTTCGAGTGCGCTTTCTTGTCCACCCGCAGCAGAGATGATCACCGAACCCGTATTGTTGCGTACGTTTACAAACAGCTCGTTCATTTTCTTGAAGTTGCTTTTATTCTCTTCTTGGACAACTTTGATGTAACCTTTTGCACCCTCAATGGTTTTTGCATCCATTTTATTCTGATTCGTTGCGAGCTCTTGCCTCAATACCTCCGTTTTGTCGTTTTCACCGCTGTTGCAGGCATCCAACAACAACAACTTTTGACGCGCCGGAATGCCGTCCAGTAAACTCTCCAGCGCTTCGTATTTTAAGCCCCGTGCTTTGGGATTATTAAAATCCACATCGTACATAGCGAGGTAAAAGTTGAGGCTGTCGTCCAATAAACCGTGCGAACTGCAAGAGATGATCACTTTGTCGTTGACGTTGGTTTTGTTGAGGTAGTCTTTGAGTGCTAGGATGTTCTCTTTGGTGACTTGTTTGTCGGTGAACAGCAGGGTGTCAACATTCTTATTTTCAGACGCGAATTCTCTTGCTAGATCTCGAACGTCTTTCACACAATACTTGAGGTTGTGACTGGATTCCTTGAATTCATTAACTCCTATTCCAATGTAATGGGTTTTGGCAACGATTTCTTTGTCTGGAGTGTAATTCACATAGGTCGGGTACTTGAAATTCTCCAAACCGAGTTCGTTCATCACGGACACTTGGATTTTGTTTTCGCCGAGGGATAACGGCACACTCACGGTGGTGTCCCACACTTGTTTTTTCAAATGCGCAATGGAGACGCCCGCAGAACCGTAAAGGGGCACTTCGTTAACAAACACGTTGAACCTGCGAAGGGGGTATTTTGGATCATTCGCTGATACTTTGATGTTGAGTTTTCCGGCTTTGTTTTCGTAGGCGATGGCATCAGCTCCCACAATCTCCGCATTTGGCACCGCAATCTCTCCTTTACCGAGTTTTTCCTTATCCAACCCTAAGCGATCAATGCGCTTTTCCCAGGATTTACGATATTCATCGATCATACCTCCATCTGAATTACCAAAGTATTTTCCGATGCTGTCCATCACAATATCCGGCCGGTTATAGACAGGATCGAGCTGTTCGAAACCGATGACTTTTAAACTAGGAGTTACATAATGCAGCATCTTGCTCGCATCTTTGGAGCACATGTAATACGGAGAGTTGGGGAGTTTGACAAGCCAGTTGTTGTTTTCGAGTTGGATGCGCTCGTAGATGGGGTTACCGGAGGCTAGGTCCCATATTGTGATGGTATTTTCATCTGATGTAATAAGAATATTCAAGTTATTATTGTAATCTGCGAATCTAACTTTGAGTTGATTGTTGTTTTTTAATTGTACAGACTCTTTATTATTGATACTCCAAATATGAGCATTTAAATTTGTGTTAATTGAAGAAACAATGCAGTTACTATTAAAATCAAAATTCTCTTTGACTATATTTCCACTGTGTTTTGATAATAATTTCGAATCATTAAAATCCCAAACGAAAATCTCTCCATTTTGGTCATATTGGTTAAGATTTCTTGTGACAAAAATAAGTCTTAACAAATTATTTTCCTTGTAAATAAATGCCTCTAATAAATCATTCGTAAAGGATGTTTTTACTACAACTTTTTCATTTTCAGAATTAACAACCACCAACTCATTTCTGTCATTTTCTAGAACTAATAATTGCATTTTTGGATAATAATTAACTAAACGAGAATAGTTGTTTCGTTTTATTTTTTTAATCAAACCTAAGGTTGAATCCCAATAGAGCAAGTATTTTGAAAACGTGGAATCCACTTCTTTTTGAAGAACTTCACCAGTAAGTAAGTTATAGAGACAATAAGTAGCAACATCTAGACCTCGAGAACTAGAAGACATATAAGAAATCAAAATCCTGTCCGCATTATCATTTATTTTAACCCCTCCGAGAAGTGTACTATCTTCTTCTAATTTTATTCTTTTTATTTTATCCCCACTTATTAAATCAAATATTTGTATTGAGTCAACCGAAGCTGAATAATAAAGAATCCTAGAGGCGGCGACATTAATATCCGTATATACGTCAATACCTAAATAATTGGTAAACTGCTCTCGAATCAAAAAATTACATGCCCCACTCATCGGATCCCAACTTTCTATTCTGCCAAAACTAGTTGTGGAAATGATTTGATCTGTTTTATCAAAATAAATACCATCTATTGGTTCTACCATACCCTTAATTACTTGAAAACAATTAAAAGATTCTAAGGACCAAAATTCAATTCGATTTAATTTATCCGGAATTATAGTTGCAACTACCAAACCATTGGAACTAACACTTGCCAACGGATAGTGGTCAGAAGATCCAATAGAACTAAACTTTTCAACACAATTATATGCATCCCAAATTCTCAAAGAATTATCCCCAGTAGTTAAAATAAGATTTCCATTTTTAATAAAAGAAGCTGATTTAATCCAAGAACTATGACCTTCTAGTCTACCGACCAGGGTTCCTTCGGATGAATCCCATAAATATCCTTGATTTTCGCATGTCGAAAGAACTCTATCGCCACTTGGACTAAAAATTAAATTACTTACTCGTGAAGTCTCATCCGTTAACTTTAGTAATAATTCATGTTGACTCATACAAAACTCATATGCTGCCCAACCTGCAAAATTCCTATCCCCTGTTGAAACAAATAACTTTTCTCCTGTTAAATCAAAGGATACATTCATTATTAAATATCGAAAATTCTCCAAGGAAAATAAAAACTCATTATTTCTTACATTCCAAAAGTCAATACGTTGTGCGTTTGATATTACCACAGTATCACCCTTTGGATTGATAGTTAGATTATATTCACTTTTTCCGTAAAAATTTTTTGGATAAAAACTATCCATCGTACCAATTTGAGTGATTTCAGAATCTACGCGGTCATATTCCCATTTTCCAATTAATCCGTTTTGAGTGATGAAAATTAACATCGAACCAATAGGGTTAAAAACAGCAGATAAAATTTGGTCCTTTTCATGAATAAATGTTGTTTTTATTAACTCACCTGAGGATGTTTCCCAAATATCTAGTATTCCATCCGATGAAACTGTGAGAAAATACCTTCCGTCAGGACTAAATACCAATGTACTTAAATACTCATTATGTTCTGAAATCGACATCAATTCCTTACCACTTGGTACATCCCAAAATCTGATCTTATTATCATACAAGGTCAATAACTTACTTCCATCGTTGTTCAATACAATTGTCTCTAAACGGATATCCATATGCCCAATCCCTACCGGCAACACCAACCTGGGTTCTTGTTTTTGGGCAAGTGAAAGCGCTGACACAAAAAGAAAAAAGAGAAAGAAAAGCTGTTTTTTCATGGTATGAAGATACAAAACTTCTACCTCACTCCCCAATCCACTTCCATGGTTTCTTGGCGCGAGGTGGGTTTTTGTTTGCCGTTGGTGATCTCCTCTACCCGCTTTTCCGCGTATTGTTTTAAGGTGTTTACTTTAAGTTCTTTGCCTTCGTTTTGCTTGAGGCATTCTAAGATGCTATAGGTGAAGGCGCCGTTTTCGATGGTTTTTCCGTCTACGCTGATGGCTTCTAGTGCGCTTTCTTGACCGCCCGCTGCGGAGATGATCACCGAACCCGTATTGTTGCGCACGTTTACGAAGAGCTCGTTCATTTTTTTGAAGTTGCTTTTGTTCTCTTCTTCGAGTTTGATGATGACTCCCCGAGCAGCCAAAACCTGTGAGCTGTCCATGTTTTTTTCTTTTTGTTGGAGCTCTTGTTTCAATACTTCCGTTTTGTCGTTCTCTCCGCTGTTACAGGCATCGAGTAATAGCAATTTTTGTCGAGCGGGAATGCCGTCCAGTAAACTCTCCAGTGCTTCGTATTTCAATCCGCGAGCTTTGGGGTTGTTAAAATCCACGTCGTGCATGGCCAGGTAGAAGTTGAGGCTGTCGTCCAATAAACCGTGTGAACTGCAGGAGATGATCACTTTGTCGTTGACGCCGGTTTTGTTCAAGTAGTCTTTGAGTGCTAGGATGTTCTCTTTGGTGACTTGTTGGTCGGTGAACAGCTTCACTTCGGTGTTAGCACCGACGAAGCTCTTTGCCAGGTCGGTAACATCTTTAACGCAGTATTTTAAGTTGTGCTCTGTGTCTTTAAATTCATTAACTCCTATTCCGATGTAATAAGTTTTAGCCACGATTTCTTTGTCTGGAGTGTAATTCACATAGGTTGGATACTTGAAATTCTCCAAACCGAGTTCGTTCATCACGGATACTTGGATTTTGTTTTCGCCAACGGATAACGGAACTCTCACGGTGGTGTCCCACGCCTGTTTTTTCAAATGCGCAATAGAGATGCCTGTCGAACCGTAAAGGGGAACTTCGTTGACAAAAACGTTGAACCTGCGAAGGGGGTATTTTGGATCATTCGCTGAAACTTTGATGTTGAGTTTTCCGGCTTTGTTTTCGTAGGCGATGGCATCAGCTCCTTCAATCTCTGCATTCGGAACCGCAATCTCTCCTTTACCCAGTTTTTCTTTATCCAAGCCCAAGCGATCAATGCGCTTTTCCCAGGATTTACGATATTCATCGATCATACCTCCATCTGAATTACCAAAGTATTTTCCGATGCTGTCCAACACAATGTCTGGCCGGTTATAGACCGGATCGAGCTGTTCGAAACCGATAACCTTTAAACTAGGAGTTACATAATGCAGCATCTTGCTCGCATCTTTGGAACACATGTAGTAGGGTGAGTTGGGGAGTTTGACAAGCCAGTTGTTGTTTTCGAGTTGGATTCGCTCGTAGATGGGGTTACCGGAGGCGACGTCCCATAAAATTAACCTTTGATCATTACCTATTGTTAATACTGATTTATCATTATTACAAAACCTTGCTACATAAACATAACCTTTATGACCAATTAATTTGTGCAATATTGTCCCATTCTTTTTCCAAATTATCCCCGAATTATCATAAGAGCCTGAAACAATTAAACTATTATTTTCACTGTAACTTGCTGTTAATACTTCACCGTGGTGCCCTTTAAAATCTTTTATTTTTTCGAATTTCCTTGAATTCCAAATACTTACCAAGCTATCATTACCTGATGTGAGAAATTCAGTTCCATTGAAATTGAACTCACATGAAGAAAGTAGATTTTTACCTCTTACAATTTTCAATTTTCTCCCGTCCCTCAAATCCCACAAGATGATACAACTATCCCCAGTAATACTTATTGCCGTTGAATTTTCAAGGTTTATATCCGTGTCCCAATTTTCACTCTTACTTATGGAGTACTCATTAAAAAGTCTTAAACGAGAACTCTGAAATGTACAAATACGGGATGAACCATTTAGATAAGAAACAATTAATTTTTGATTTTTGTTAAATTCATTAATTCTAATATTACAAATTGGATAGTCAACATCGACACCCAAAACACCCATTTCTGGATACTTATATTTTTTTCTAATACTATCCCAATCATAGTGATATAAGTCCCAACGGTCAGCAACTGTAAAACTATTTGAAAACGTATTGAACACTGCATTTAATATATTATAGTTATGGGGACCGAAGTGAAGTAAATGAATGCCTGTTGAATAGTCAAACATATATACATGCGAATCTCGAGATGACACAAGAACATTCGAATTCATATTATTTATACTGATATTTGATTGGTTTATTAAACTACCTGAAACGGCACCTTTTAGACTACCTGTTCCAATCTCCCAAATTTTGACAGAGAAATCAGGATTTGACTTTACGTATACGTATGTTGGCCCGCTTGCTGTCAAGACATATTTGTTGTCAGCAGTAAAAAGCACATTCATTACTCTGCCATCATGTCCATCAAACGAGTGAATTATTTTTCCAGTGCTTGAATCCCAAACCTTCGCTGTTCTATCAAAAGAACCCGTACAAACAAATTCATCATTCCTACTAAATAAAGCTGTATTCACATAATCCTTGTGCCCCTTTAAAATAATCATTTTATGGGATTCCAATTCCCAAATTCGAGCAGTTTTATCGACACCACAAGATAAAATAAGCTTACCATTATAACTAAAAACAGCAGAAACAACTTCTCCGTCATGCCCTAAGAAACTTCGTATTTTATTCCCAGTTTGCAAATCGAAAACACTTACTTCGCCTAATGTTGATGAAACAGTAAGCAAATTATCATCCTTGCTAAAACTAGAAGAAGTAAACTTCCCTCTCTGATTTGAGATATTAAAAATAAGTGTGTCGTGCAAAAAATCATATACCTCTATATTCGAATCTTTAAGCATCAATAACATCATTGAATTATTACTAAATTTAGATTTAATTAGTTTTGATTCATTAGATAAAATTGTTCGGATCAAACTTTTCGTTTCGACATTATAAATACAAACCTTTGAGGTATGACAGATTAATATAAATTTACCATTCGCACTAAATTCAACACTATTAACAGTACTGTTCATTGAATCAATCCAATTCAATTCTTGACCAGAATTTAAATCCCATAATTTAAACCCATTCCATCCTCGCGAAATTAATAATTCATTGTTTGGACTTAAATAACCCTCCTCAATTGGTCCCACTTTTCCCACAAATTCCGAAATCAACCTGCGACCTTTAAAATCCCACAGTTTTAGAGAACCATCAACCGAGGAAGTTAACAATAAATTTCCTTCAGAATTCAAATTAATATGATTAATCCAATCACTGTGCCCCACCGGCAACACCAACCTCAAACTATCCAGCGAAGATTGTGCAAGCGAAAGCGTGGAAACAAAAAGGAATAAGAGGAAGAAAAGCTGTTTTTTCATGGTATGAAGATACAAAACTTCTACCTCACCCCCCAATCCACTTCCATGGTTTCTTGGCGCGAGGTGGGTTTTTGTTTGCCGTTGGTGATCTCCTCTACCCGCTTTTCCGCGTATTGTTTTAAGGTGTTTACTTTAAGTTCTTTGCCTTCGTTTTGCTTGAGGCATTCTAAGATGCTATAGGTGAAGGCGCCGTTTTCGATGGTTTTTCCGTCTACGCTGATGGCTTCTAGTGCGCTTTCTTGTCCGCCCGCGGCAGAGATAATGACCGAACCGGTATTGTTGCGTACGTTTACGAAAAGCTCGTTCATTTTCTTGAAGTTGCTTTTGTTCTCTTCTTCGAGCTTGATGATGACGCCCCGAGCAGCCAAAACCTGTGAGCTGTCCATGTTTTTTTCCTTTTGTTGGAGCTCTTGTTTCAATACTTCTGTTTTGTCGTTTTCACCGCTGTTGCAGGCATCCAACAATAACAACTTTTGACGTGCAGGAATGCCGTCCAGTAAACTCTCCAGCGCTTCGTATTTTAAGCCTCTTGCTTTGGGGTTGTTAAAATCCACGTCGTGCATGGCCAGGTAGAAGTTGAGGCTGTCGTCCAACAAACCATGAGAACTGCAGGAGATAATCACTTTGTCGTTGACGCCGGTTTTGTTCAAGTAGTCTTTGAGTGCGAGGATATTCTCTTTGGTGACTTGTTTGTCGGTGAACAGCTTCACTTCGGTGTTAGAACCGCCGAAACTCTTTGCCAGATCGGTAACATCTTTTACGCAGTATTTGAGGTTGTGACTGGATTCCTTGAATTCATTCACTCCTATTCCAATGTAATGGGTTTTGGCCACGATTTCTTTGGTTGGCGTGTAATTCACATAGGTCGGATACTTAAAATTCTCCAAACCGAGTTCGTTCATCACGGACACTTGGATTTTGTTTTCGCCAACGGATAACGGAACACTCACGGTGGTGTCCCACACTTGTTTTTTCAAATGCGCAATGGAGACGCCCGCAGAACCGTAAAGGGGAACTTCGTTGACATACACATTGAACCTGCGAAGTGGGTATTTTGGATCATTCGCTAATACTTTGATGTTGAGTTTTCCGGCTTTGTTTTCGTAGGCGATGGCATCAGCTCCTTCAATCTCCGCATTCGGCACCGCAATCTCCCCTTTTCCTAGCTTTTCCTTATCCAAACCTAAGCGATCAATGCGCTTTTCCCAAGATTGACGGTAGTTGGCAACTAATTCTTGATCTGCTCCTCCAAAATATTTCCCAATGCTATCCAACACAATATCCGGCCGGTTATAGACAGGATCGAGCTGCTCGAAGCCGATGACTTTTAAACTTGGTGTGACGTAATGCAGCATCTTGCTGGCATCCTTGGAGCACATGTAATACGGAGAGTTGGGGAGTTTGACGAGCCAGTTGTTGTTTTCGAGTTGGATGCGCTCGTAGATAGGATTACCGGTGGCGACGTCCCAAATTATAGACTTATGATCACTACTTGAAGTATGGATTTTTTTACCATCATCAAAAAAAATTGCACTCTCTATTGCATTAGCATGTCCGGTAAGAACCTTCAGCTCTTTACCGGATGAAACTTCATATATTCGCGCAGTCATATCATCACTTGCCGTTAGCGCTATTTTATCATCTGGACTAAATACCGCGGAAGTCACCCAACTTTTATGCCCTATCAAAATACGAAGTTCCCTGCCGGTTTCGGTTTCCCAAATTCGAGCTGTTTTGTCATAGGAAGCAGTGATTGCAAGGGTACCATCGGCATTAAAAACAGCTGACTTAACCCAATCCCTATGGCCCTTTAATTCCTTTTGAAGATTGCCATTTGTTACATTAAATATCCTAGCAGAGTGATCATTATTTGCTGTCATGAAAAATTTTCCATTTGGACTAAAATCAGCTGAATTTATCCATGTTTTTGTCCAATCCTTGTTTTGATTTTTAATATGAAATTCTCGGTTATCATTTAAATTATAAATGCTAATTATATTGCTGAATAAAGGCAAAATTAATGCATAATTGGAGTTGACATCAAATGAAACAAAATCAATGGCATCTACTAAATTTCCTTGTCCGGATAATACCTTCAATTGTTCACCACTTCCTGTTTTAAATATTCGCGCTGTATTATCATCGCTTGCAGAAATTACTAAACTTCCGTCTTTACAAAATTTTGCAGAACCTACTATTTCTGTATGTCCCTTCAAAATTTGAATTTCTCGACCGCCATCAACTTCGTGTATTATAGTTGTTTTACCAACACATGTGAGTAAGTACTTTCGATCAGGACTAAATTCTGCATATCGGCCTCGAAATGTTTTCAAAACTTCGCCGCTATTCAAACTATATAATTGTACAGAATGATCACTATTAGAAGTTAACGCTAATCTTCCGTCATTACTAATGTCAACAGATTCCACTTTTGCTGTTTTTCCTTCTAATATTTCCAACTCTTTGCCAGAGCTTACCTCATAAATGAGCGCAAAATTATTCATGCATGCTGTAAGGACCAACTTTCCATCATGGCTGAAGACTGCAGAATTTTCATAACTTTTCCGACCGCTGACTACCTTAAGCTCATTGCCGCTATCTACCTCAAAAATCAATGAATTACTACCCAATAATTTTACTAGGCCTAATTTTGAATCAGGACTAAAAACTGCCCAATCAACTTTGGAATTAAATTTTATAACCTTTTTCTCATTGCCACTTGAAACTTGATAAATACGAACTGTAGAGTCTCCACTCGATAAGACTAAAGTTCCATCGTAGCTAAATTGAGCTGATTCCACTTTTCTCGTGTAACCTTGCATAATAAGTTTTTGTTCACCACTTTCAACATCATAAATATGTATGGAATTATCACCACTTGTCATAACTAAAGTCCCGTCAGGACTAAATTCGGCTATTGTTACTGCTCTTTTATGACCTTTTAAAACATGCAATAATTTGCCTGTTGAAACCTCATAAATTCTTGCTGTTTTATCGTTACTTGCTGTGAGTACAAGTTTGCCATTAGGACTAAAAATAGCTTTCAGTATACCTCCATCATGCCCTTTTAAAACTCTTATTTCACTGCCGCTTGAAACGTCAAAAATACGTGCGGTTTGGTCCATGCTAGCCGTTAATGCCATTTTTCCATCTGGACTAAATACAGCATATCTAAGCTCATCGCTATGTCCCTCGAGCATTCTTAACTCCTTTCCACTAGAAACATCATAAATTGATGCGGTTTCATCACGACTGGAAGTGAGCGCAAATTTTCCGTCTGGACTAAAAACAGCAGTATTTACTTCATCTATATGATTACTCAATACTTGAAGCTCTTTTCCTGTGGACACCTCATAAATTCGAGCTGTATGGTCACTACTTGCTGTAAGGATTAATTTTCCATCAGGGCTAAATACAGCCGTGTTTACGGCGTCTGTGTGCCCAACCGGCAGCACTAACCTCAAACTATCCAGTGAAGATTGCGCAAGCGAAAGCTTGGAAACAAAAAGTAAAAAGAGGAAGAAAAGCTGTTTTTTCATACCCCGAAAATAAGAAATCTCTACCTCACCCCCCAATCCACTTCCATGGTTTCTTGGCGCGAGGTGGGTTTTTGTTTGCCATTGGTGATCTCCTCTACCCGTTTTTCAGCGTATTGTTTTAAAGCATTCACTTTGAGTTCTTTGCCTTCGTTTTGCTTGAGGCATTCTAAGATGCTATAGGTGAAGGCGCCGTTTTCAATGGTTTTTCCGTCTACACTGATGGCTTCAAGTGCGCTTTCTTGACCGCCCGCTGCGGAGATAATGACCGAACCGGTGTTGTTACGCACGTTCACGAAGAGCTCGTTCATTTTTTTGAAGTTGCTTTTGTTCTCTTCTTCGAGTTTGATGATGACGCCCCGAGCAGCCAAAACCTGTGAGCTGTCCATGTTTTTTTCTTTTTGTTGGAGCTCTTGTTTCAATACTTCCGTTTTGTCGTTTTCACCGCTATTGCACGCATCCAACAACAACAACTTTTGACGTGCAGGAATGCCGTCCAGTAAACTTTCCAGTGCTTCGTATTTTAAGCCTCTTGCTTTGGGGTTGTTAAAATCCACGTCGTGCATGGCAAGATAGAAGTTGAGGCTGTCGTCCAATAAACCGTGCGAACTGCACGAGATGATCACTTTGTCGTTGACGCCAGTTTTGTTCAAGTAGTCTTTGAGTGCGAGGATGTTCTCCTTGGTAACCTGTTGGTCAGTGAACAGCAGGGTGTCAACATTCTTATTTTCAGACGCGAATTCTCTTGCTAGATCTCGAACGTCTTTCACGCAATACTTGAGGTTATGACTGGATTCCTTGAATTCATTAACTCCTATTCCGATGTAATAAGTTTTGGCAACGATTTCTTTGTCTGGAGTGTAATTCACATAGGTCGGGTACTTGAAATTCTCCAAACCGAGTTCGTTCATCACGGACACTTGGATCTTGTTTTCGCCAACGGATAACGGAACACTCACGGTGGTATCCCACACTTGTTTTTTCAAATGCGCAATGGAGACGCCTGCAGAACCGTAAAGGGGTACTTCGTTAACAAACACGTTGAACCTGCGAAGGGGGTATTTTGGATCATTCGCTGATACTTTGATGTTGTGTTTTCCTGCTTTGTTTTCGTAGGCGATAGTATCAGCTCCCACAATCTCCGCATTCGGAACCGCAATTTCTCCTTTACCAAGCTTTTCCTTGTCCAAGCCCAAGCGATCGATTCGTTTTTCCCAAGATTTACGATATTCATCGATCATTCCTCCATCTGAATTACCAAAGTATTTTCCGATGCTATCCAACACAATATCCGGCCGGTTATACACCGGATCGAGCTGCTCGAAGCCTATAACTTTTAAATTTAAATCAGAATAATGGAGTTTCTTAGTTATTGATTTGACTGAACTGAAATAATTTGAATTTGGGAGTTTAAATAAAATACCTGTCTCGCTATCGCTCGAAACATCCTTGACCATATATATCTGTAGTATTTCAGATTTACTTTTTAAATCATAAAATGACAAAAAATCGCCATGATTTACTATAATTAATTTATCTTCTCTACTAATTTGAATAGGCTGAGACTCATAAATAACTGACAACCATTCCCCTGTAGCATATTTAAATCCTCCGTTGGTTATTCCATTAATTAAAGAGTTTTGCAGAACAATATTTTTATTTACATTGATTTGATTTAATTTATAATTTTTGATATCGAGCAAGATAATTCTCCCTAGATTACTTTTAAACAACAATATATTTGATTTCACATTATTTGAATTTACAAATTCAACGTACTCACCCACTTGAATTTGTAAGTATATTGTTTTTATTATCTTTTTAGAATTGAGATTAATAAAAAAACAAAACGGATTTGTAATTTTTTGATTAGAAATTGTATACTCGTATGGAACTTTATTATAAACAGCAACAATGCTATCATTTATTACTATAGGTCTTATCTTGGGTGATTGTGTAGGTAATTTAATTATGTCAATGTTTTTAGTTAGGACATTCTGAATTTTACATTCTTTTGTTTTAGAATAACCATCTTCTGAGCATGAAACTTTAATAAAATTAACCGGGATGTAAACAGAATTACCCAGTCCATCTTCTTCAAATAAAAATACTTGTTGCTTGGATGAATAATCATATATAATTATTTTTTCATTACAAAAAATTGAAAGTTTATTTTTATTAAAAGGGACTTTAAAAATTTGACTTGGATTTGTTAAACAACCTTCTGCATGTTGAACAACATTTTCTAGTTTTATAAAATCTACATTGGTTTTATAAAATTCTGTTTCATCGTAATAATCAATTAAAAAGACACTATCATTCAACGAATAATAAATTCCTGGTGATTCATGTTTTAATTTAATACTTTTTGAAATAATTAGGTTATTTTCTATTGACCTAAAAAACAAAAAATTTTTTCCAGCAAAATTAAAATTTGATACTAAATATCCATTATCAACAAAAGATGTCGCGGTTCCATACGTAAAAGGTATTTTGATGTCATTTACCTTAAGACTTTGAATATTAATAACGGTTTGATGATTCAATATAATCGAGTTGAGATCAGTTAATACTTGAAAATCATCTATATTAGTCTTTATTGTTTCAGGAATAGTCAATTTTAATATTTGACCATAAACTAGATTAAATCCAATAAGAATAATGATTAAAATATTTCTTTTACTCATAAAATTAAATAAATATTTTTTTTTTCATTAAATACAACCCAAACAGTAATATAATACTCCCCCCTTATTTATGTCATGATCAAATCAAGCATTATTGTAATCCATATTAAATCAAGAGTATCAAAAATATGTTTTTTTCATTTTTTTTCAAATTTATCTACCTCACCAGCACAAAGCCTGCCCATTTTTCGGGGTCTGTTGGGTATTTGGTGCGCATTTCCTTTTGGGCTGTTTCGAAGGATAAAACAGGGTTCAACGTTTTAGTGAGATCCGAGTAGAAAAGCGTCATCAATTCCATGGTTTCTTTGTCGGGGACGGACCACAGGGAAACAATCATTTGTTCCACGCCGGCGAGTTTGAACCCACGTTTGAGGCCAAAGGTCCCTTCTGAACCTTCGATTTTACCGAGGCCTGTTTCGCAAGCGGAAAGGACGACGAGTTTGGTATTGGACAGGTCTAGATTGGCAACTTCTGCTGCAGTGAGAATGCCGTCATCACCTGTTTGCTCGATCATTTTTTGTGGATTGCCGGTCCAACTGATGTTTGAGCCCCCTAGCATCAAACCACAGCGTACCATGGGGTCTTCGGACACTTTGTAGGTACTCGTTTGGTTCATGTCCAACAACTTCGTTTCTTTCTTCGCTTCATTCGGGAAAGCAAAACCATGTGTAGCAATGTGTAAAACCCCTGGCGCCTTCGTTTCCAGTTCTTTTTTGAACTCGTATTCACCTGCTTTTTTATCGCTTTTGGTTTGGACTTTCCAATTGGAGGTGTTCAGTAATCCAGCAATATTTATAACTTCCTCTTTGGTGCCTGGCAGAGGATCCATCTTTTTCCCGTAATTCGAACTGCTGCGTTTCCCTCGTTTCTTGCCATTAGTAGAAGCAGTCCGATTTCTCAAATTGGCTTGCAACGCAAAATCCTCGTTCGATTGCTCCTTATCGGCTTCTTTCGTTTGTTCCGGAATGTCGTCAAAGTTAATGCCTCCAACCAACGCCAAACTCGGTTGCATTGGTTTTTCCTTTTTCAAGGTACCATCCGCTAAGTAACGTGTGGTTGTCAATTGGTGAAGTTCATACTTATCCATTAACACTGCATTACAAGCTTTAGTAGTTGTCTGGTTGTTGCCAATAACCACTCCTCTGTTTTTATCTTTGTTAGTAGCAACTAACTCATTACCTTCTTCTGCGCACAGGGCTGAAAAGGAAACGTTATTGAGTTCCCCTGCAGGACTGTAGTAAACGCGCTTCACTCCTTCCAAAAGACTATCGAGGCTTTTCCAAGTTTCGGTATACAATGTTGAGAAATCCTTATTTTGAGCGGCTGTTCGTATAGCGTCCTCTTCTCCCAATCTTACTAATTTGGGATATTCATAATCTGGTCGAACCACCAAGGCCATGTATTTGTAAAGGCTGTCTTTGTCGTCATAATATCGCGCAAACTCAATCGCAGCATCGGAAGTTGAAAGATTGGATTGAACATCTTTCCAGTTGATTTCGAATTTACCTTTCGAAGCCGCATATTCTCCGAGTTTGTTCACCAGTATTTTATCTAAGGAATCCGCTTGAACTTTGTAGTGTTCCATTACTTCTTTGTTGGAAGAGCCTTCGCTTTGTAATTTACTGTACAATTTGCGAAGCTGCTTCATTTCTAAAAACTGTGTTTTCATTTCTTCATCGGAAGACTGTGAAACTGCTTGATCTAATTCACGAGAGGTTTCTAGGAGAAGGGATTTTGAGATGAGGTTACCGTTGTAGGAGAGTTCGGTGGAAGAAGGAACAGAATCTACAGCTGAAACTGAAAAGCTATTCATGTTGTCATAAAAATCTTTTTCTTGTTGCCAATACATATACTTCTCAAAAGAATTTAAAAATGAAAAATCATGTCTTAAGTAATTTATTCGTTTAATCATCGATTCCAATTGATGAGAATAAGCAGAATTAAAATCCTGCAAAAGGATTAATACCGCGGATAAATCATTTTCAACCACAGAATTGTTATAATTTCCTTCAGGAAAAACTCTTTTTTGAATTTCACACGATTTCAACCAATTTATTTTTGCTTTCTCGTAATCCTGTTGAAAAAAATAGCAAGCTCCCAATAAATGATACGAATGAGCTGAAATAGTACTTATCTCTTTGAATGTTCTATTCAAAATAATTAAAGATGAATCAATATTAGCTTTAGCCAATTCAATTTTTCCTTGACTAAGATAAAACTCTCCAAGTACATTTAAAAATCCAGCAAAATCGGAATGATTGTGACCAAGTATTGAATCCAATTTTTCTTTTACTATTAAATAACCTTGCTCTGCACTCTTGAAATCTTTAGAATCAGCATAATTATCGATCCAACTTAGCAGTGCTTTAACATAATCCAAATTATATAAACCTAATTTATCATAGGATTCAATTGACTCGTTTAAATATTTATTAGCTAATTTAATATTTCCCAAGGAAGAATACAACCCAGATAAGTTCTTAAGAATTATCGGATAATTTGAATTTAGTTCTTTTAAATTTTGCTTATTTATTTCTAATGCTTCCAACAACAAGCTTTCTGATTCTTTATAATCTCCAATTTCTAGAAATAAAATTCCCAAATTCAAATAAGTAATATCAGATGTGAATCCTAATATTGAATCAACTTGTAATGCTTTAAGATAATACCCTTTAGATTTTTCGTAATTTCCTTTTTTCCAATTCAATAAACCCAAATTATTATAAAATGATGATAGGTAGTCAACAGAATCATCAATCTTATCAATACGAGTTTTAAGACGATTAAAGTAATCTTCAGCAAGATTATAATTCTCGATCTCAAAAAGAGATAAACCAATCTGATTTAATGCCCTTATTTCTTGATAAATAAATTGATTGTCTTTTTGTCTTTTGTAATAATCTAGCGATTTTTCGGAGAATTTAATACTTTGGATATATTCTGAATTTTCAAAATAGACTTCTGCTAATGCCAAATTTATGAACGCTAAATTCTCTGAACTGTTATTTAAATACTTTTGATTAAATTCAGTTAATTGTTTAAAGCTTGAAATGGATCGGTCATAATCATCTTTAAATTTATATAGTAGTGCTAGGTTATAATAGAGATTATAGCAAGACGTATAATCCTTGCGTTCTTTGTAAAGTTTAATCAACTCAATTAACAAAGGTTCTATTTCGGTAAATTGATTTAATGATTTTAAACCATCAATTAAAATCAAATAATTCTCTACCAAATCATTATCAATTATATCATTTTTATATTTAATAAATTGAATCGATTTTTTTAAGCAATAAATTGAGGAGTCTATATTATTTAAACCAAAATAAATTTTACCCATAAAACCTAAACTCACCGCATACCTTAAACTGGTATCTGTTTCATTTTGTAAAGCCCAAGAATTCATTTGCTTGGCAACAAGCAAGGCGCTTTCATAATTCTCCGCTTTCCGCAAACTGTCGTATTGAGTATTTAGTTGGTCGTAGGTATCCTTTTGGGCAAAAACCCCAGTGTTTACCAATAAAAAAGCTACGAAAAGGAATACCTGTTTAATCATACCATAAATTTATAACTCCTACCTGACCAACACAAAGCCCGCCCATTTTTCGGGGTCTGTAGGGTAACGATTACGCATTTCTTTTTGGGCTTTCTCAAAGGAGGTGACTGGGTTTAAGGTTTCGGTGAGATCCGAGTAGAAAAGTGTCATAAGTTCCATGGTTTCTTTGTCGGGCACAGACCAAAGGGAAACAATCATTTGCTCTACGCCGGCGAGTTTGAAGCCGCGTTTGAGTCCAAAAGTTCCTTCGGAACCTTCGATTTTTCCGAGGCCGGTTTCGCAAGCGGAGAGGACAACGAGTTTGGTTTTTTTGAGGTTGAGTTGCGAGACTTCCAAAGCGGTTAATATACCATTTTGCTCAGCGCCGAGTTTGGAAAGCGTATCGCTGCCTGTCCACGCCCAGTTCCCACCGGCAAGTATAAGTCCGCTGCGTACCATCGGGTTCGTACTGTACCGATAACTGTAGCGGAGCGAATTTTTACTAATGGAGGTATCTTTGAAATCGTATTCCGGGAAAGCATAGCCGTGGGTGGCTAAGTGTAGAATTCCTTTGGCTTCTTTACCTTCCAGTTTCGTGATGTTTTCTTCAATGGCTTCGTTGTTTTCAATCAGTTTGGTTTGCCAAGTTGCTTCCGTAACCTGTTGATTAATCTGCTCTACTTCGGTTTTCGTTCCTTCCAGGTAATTCAACTTACCAGAAGCAGAAGCACTGCTGCGACTCGTGTTCTTGTCTTTTTTATTCTTTTTAGGTGTAGTTGTTGAACCAGGCAAGTAATCGTAGTTTACTCCACCGACCATCGCCAAGGTGTTTCCAATGGTCTCTTTCGCCTTTTGCTTGAGTCCCATCGCTAAGTAACGTGTTGACGTGAGCTGGTGCATGGTGTAGCGATCCATCAAATACTCTGCATTCTGTTCGGTGGCTGCCCGTTCGTTTTGTATGATTACGCCACGCTTGTCTGTTTTGGCAGCAAGAACTTCATCTCCTTTTCCTTTGGGTGCATAAATGGCATGAAAGGGCACATTGTACAATTCTCCCGTTGGGGCATAATAAATCGTTTTTACATCTTTTAGTATTGCTTCCATGGGCTGCCAAACAAGCGGATAATAGGCACTGTAGCCCAGTTTGGGCGAGATGGACTGGAGATCTTTTTCCTTACACAATTTGAATAGTGTTGGATTTTTATCTCCTTTCTTTAGCACCAAGGAATTATAATAATAGATTGAATCATCTGCATTATAAAAACGAACAAACTCAATAGCTACCTCGCCTTTGTCTAGGTTTTGTTGTACTTGATCCCAAGTAATGGTAAGGTTTTTCTTTTGTTGGGCATACTCCGGCCAACTTAGCGTCAAGCGCTTGTCTAAGGAGTCTGCTTCTTTGCGTAGTTTTTCCAGTTTTTCCTTCTCGGTAGAGCCATCCGACTCCATTTTGGCCAGAAGGCGTCTTCTATACGCCAATTCTTCTCGAATTTCATCGACTTCGCGGTAATAATTTTCACTGGAGATTTTTGCTTCCAACATTTTACTTTTGGTTACTAAAGCAGCATTATAGTTTAACCCAACAGCTTCCGGTACTTTTTCGAAAGCTTCATTGGCAAAAAATGATAATTCATCATAAAACGTACTTTCTTTTTTCCAATAGGCTTCTTTTTGGCTGTCGTTGAGCCATTCGAAGTTGTCGGAGATTTGTTTCGTCTTAAAATCAGCAAAAAGTAAAATATAATTGAAAGCATGATTGTACCGTTTGAGTGCAACTAGATCCCTTGCTAATTTTATTGCAGAATTGAAATATCTCCAATCATTTGGACCAAAAACATATTCGATACTTTTGGACACTAAAGAATCAATTTCTAATGCTTTTCTATATTCTTGTTTTACAAAAAAAGCTAATCCTATAGATTCTTGAAATCTGGTGGTTGTTGGATGAAATTCACCATATCTTTCTCTTGCAATTTCATATGCCAACTTATAATAATGTAACATAGAATCTACTTCGTTCAAATAATAAAAACTTTTACCTATAATTTCAAATTTTTTCTCAAGCCTGTGCAACGGATCCCAAACGTTTAAAGGGTTTATTTCCAAGAATTCGTAGCCAATATTTAAGGATCGTTCAAAATATTTTGTTGCTAAATTATGATTATCGAGTCTTTTCAAAGTCAAAGCACGATTTATTGCAAATTCAGAGTTATTAGAATCAATTATAGTCAACTTTTGAAAGTAATAATCAGCTTGTAAAAAATTTAAAATTGAAGAATTAGCTTTACCTAACTCGTAATATATTGATTCCAATTCAATACTTTGATTAATATTCGATAACGAAATACAATCTTCAAATTGATAAATTGCTTCCTTATAATTACCTAAATAACTATTTATTTTCCCTAATCTAAATAAGCAATTAACTTTCGCATTTATTTCATTACTTATGGAGTAAATATCAAAAGCCAAATTGAAATTATTAAAGGCATTTTCAAATTGGTCCATATAGTAGTAATAATTTCCAATATTATAAAAACAATGGGCTTTTTCAATTGATTTAAATCTAAATTGTTTGTCAAGAATATTCAAAGACTTATTCCAGTAAATTATTGCTGAGTCAACATAATAAAAAGCATTAAAACAATTCCCCAAATACCTCAAACTCACCGAATACCGCAAACTGGTGTCTGTTTCGTATTCCAAGGCCCATGCATTCATTTGCTTGGCAACAAGCAAGGCGCTTTCATAATTCTCTGCTTTTCGCAAACTGTCGTATTGGGTTTTAAGTTGGTCGTAGGTATCCTTTTGGGCAACTACTCCAGACAACAAACTCAAAAAAGCTACGAAAATGAATACTCGCTTAATCATACCATAAAAGTACAAATTCCCAATGTTCTTTGGAAGGAGGGGCTTACCGGTTCTTATTCTTCCAAAACCCAAAGTTCTTGCTGTAGGTAAAGGATAGCATGTGCGGTTGGTATGGTCCAATTCTGCGATCCAATACCCCAATGTTGTAGCCGTAACTAATGCCAATGGATGAGGTTGAACGTTCAATATCCATGTACTTATAATACTTCCCTCGGCCTTTACGAATCACTGAATACGGAAAACGAAATGAAACCTCCGGACGAACAATTAGATTGGTAGCACTTGTCGGCTGTTGCGCAACCAACAGGTTTGCTCCCAAGGCCACGTAATAGAATTCACTCGCCGCATGAAGCTTTGGAACGAAATTCAATGCGCCTTGGTTGAACACCACTTCACTTCCCAAAGACCAGCGCGCTGCGCTCACTTCATTAAAATGCCGTAATCCAACCCCTAAATCCAATACTGCTCGGTTAAAATTGGTAGCCAACGACGCATTCACTTGAACGTGTTTTAACTGGTTGTGGTTCCTAAAGGTCAGGTCAAAAAACTTTGGCCCACCAAACGTAGTTACCGAATTCCATCCGTTTCTAACATGGATGAAATGCGCCACCGCCACCCGAGAATACTCATCGTTTAGGATGTTCCTGCGGTGCCCTGAACTATTTAACAATTGAGACACCACCAGCATAGCACGGTAATGGCCATAACTGCAATTTTCCCCCGACGGAGCACTTAAATTCCCAAATAATGCCATTCTAAGCCCCATTGCTTGATGTCCTTCATATCCTAATAACCCCGAAGGAATCGTATGAATTAAGGCGCTAAGCCATAGGCGAAAGGAAGGCATCAGCATCGGAGCATCCTTTCTACTCAAGGTGGTGTAATATTCGTCCCACCGTGGGTGCTTATCAAAATACGGCTTCATGACTAAGGAGGTGAACTTAGCGCCGTCCTGACGCGCTAAATTCATTAATAATATCGCCCGTTTATCCACACGGCCCATATAAACCGCAAATCGGGCGGTATTTGCGCGTTCAAACTGCCAAAACCCCCATTCTTTTCTGAGTTTCCATAAATCTGCATTGATGAGCTGGGCACGGACTGTTGAATGGTAAACAACGATTAAGGCACTCAACAAAATCAACCGAATCAAAGCCATAGTTAGAGAAAAATAATTAGTTTAGCACCAAACAAAACCTATGGCAACACTTATCATGCGGGTTTTTCAAGCAATTTTCAAGTTGTTTCAACTGAAAAAAAACACCGACACCCACTAAAACGTAATGTTGATACCGAAATAATACCCCGGACGGTATTTTGTCTCAACAAGCGGTGTACCGTTAATGGTTTTGGGATTTTCCGAATCTAAATAATCCGATTCGCTTCCTTCGAACATGTCACCAATGCGAACCTGATCGTTCAAAAGCTGCATTCTTGTAAAAGATAATCCTGCGCTCAACCCCAGGTAAGGAAAGGCTTTAAAGCGTAGGCCTCCACCCAATAGAAAATGAATTTCTCGATCGTTCCAAAAATCCACCGCAGCGCCTAAATTAACCGTAGGTGTAATCGTTTTGTTGCCGAAAAACTGAAAATCCATTTGAGAACCAATGCACGGAAGTATCGATGAGGAAGTAGTGCCATTCAATTGCACCGAATCCATCGTTGCATTCGATGATAGGCTATACCGGTAGCGCGGCCCAAAAGCCCCTACGGCATAAAATCCCGAGGTCCAACCGACGTTAAACCCGCCGTTTACAGGCAATTCAACCATCCTGCGCTGGTGAGGCTTGTTTTCTAGCTCGTCCGAATCATAGGTTTTAGCAAATTCTTTTTCCCAGGAGGTGGATAAATCTTCTTCATACGTAGGGGCAACACTGACATAGTCAACTACTCCGTTCGTATCGTAAAACACCCAATCTTTTAAAGCCGCTTCTTCTAATGGATTTCTTTCAAGCCATTCATCTGGCTTATCACGTTGCACATCCACCCAAAGTTTAAATAAATTTCTCGGGGGCGTTCCATCGTACAAGCCTTCTGCGGCCACCACCGGCTGACAGCCTACACATTTTTCGTTCACTAATTCTCCTTTCGGCGTCCAATATCGGTTTGGCCAATAGTATCGAACAAAGGTTGGTTCTCCATAACCACCTGACTGCCCTTCATTTTTCGGTTTCAAGTCATTTCTGTTGTAAAAATTCAACACAAAGCGTTTACCGAATAACACTTTATTTTTAGCTAACTCTTCCCCATCTGTAAGCACAGAAAACTGTTGCGATTTACCCATCTGAAACTTCACTTGTTGGCTAAAGCTGACATTTTTAACTTGGTCAATAAGCTGTTGAATGGCTTCTTTGGTATAAGATCCTTCCACCGCAACTAATTCCCCTTTAAATTGCTTTACTTTCTCCTCAAGGTCTGACATATTTGATTTATATCGGTCATCGTTTATCCCTGCCTTTAGGTAATGCAATTTCATACTCGGAAAATACTCGGTCAGCAGTTGTTCTGGGTTAAAATACTCCTTTTTACACGCTTCAAGTTCATTTAACACCTCATCTTTAATAGCAGCTAAATTTTCCGATTCAAGCCGTTCAATCGCTGCTTGAAATTTCTTGTATCTTGCATTGAAATTATTAATTTGCATAGTGACCAATTGAGCATCTTTTCTATACAGGTTAAACTCGGTTTGATTGCTCGCATCAACGGCTTCTGTTTCACCACGCGTAGCACCTCCCAACAAACCCATTTCTAATCCGGATAGCAGGGGTAGTCCGCCTGACAGTAGGTTTACAATTCCTGCCACACCAGACGTACCTCCTGTTTCTACCACATTGTCCTCCTGCTGGATGTCCACGTAATACAGAAATGGGTTGTAATTGACCACTTCTACCTGTACGATGTCTGTTTCTTTTAATTTGGGCAGACGTTTGTTAAGCGGAACTTTCTCTGTTTTGCCTTCCACCATCTTAACTTGAAAATAACTCCAAGTATCATTGGCTTTATCGTAAGAGATATGGAAGGTACGTTGTGCGCTTGCTTGAATGGCTACACATGCCATTAAAAATAAAACAATTGATTTCATAACGAATTAATTTAAAGGAATATTATTGATTTCATACTTAATTAACTGAACACCTGAAACTGAATCGGCGGATTGATTTTTTCCTGCGGCACCGTCGCTGATCATGCGGATGAAGGCATCTTCCGAACCTCTAGTACTCAACGATTCTCCTAATTTTTCAACGGCCTCAAAATCCATTTTCTCACGGCTTGCAAAAAAGTAAATGCGATCTACTCCACAATCGATTTCTGGGGTGCAGGCGGTTATAATGGGCTGGAAATCTTTCGCTTTCTTACTAACGCCGGGATACAAGGTGACAAACTTATCCTTTCCACTTTTTGCGATTGGAATTTCGTTCAATAGTTTATTGTTACCGATGTAAACGGCATGTAAATATATGAGATCACTGGAATTGTTCACTACCTCCAAATTGAATCCACGAATATTTGAATAATTATTGTAATCCGGGCTCTTTGAACGCAATACCGCAATCGATGAGTCACTCATTGGCATTAACCTTACGGATACATCAATCGATTCATCACTCAATTCAAGGTTGGTAAAGTAATCTATACGAAGTGCTTGCTTTAAATATTCCACCATTTTTGAAACGTCCTCTTGCTTGCTCATGGACAATGGCTTCATTTCTTTAAATGGATTACCGGAAAACGGGATTTCAATGTGTACGTTTTTGTTATTATCTTCTTTCAGGTAATAGTTTGGCGCGTCTTTTTTGGGATCAACGAATACGATATTCTTCTCATCTTTCAGTGCATTTTTAATGACTTTTATGGATTCCTTGTCGCTTAGCTCGATGGCTAATTTCAAAGATTGTCCCTCCATTACTTCATAAATACGTTTTGCATTAAACAAGGAATAATCCGCTTTAGCAATCATCGGAAGTTTAGAATTTAGCATAACCGTACATGTTGCACCTTTGCTTTCCGTTACCACTCCTTTGGTAACTATTTTTTTTGATTTATTGGGGTCAATGTAATAAAACCCAAGAGAATCACCGGCTGAAATTCCATGAACCATCCCGGCCTTTACTTCTGCACTTAGGGAGTTTAAGTCCGACAAACTTACTTCAAAAAAATCCGATTTAGGCACGGTTTGTCCGCTGAAAAATAGGGCATTGGGTTCGTCAAAATCTTTTTCAGCATTTTGTTTTCCTTCTGAATTGATGAGTAATTTGGAGTAAACTAAATCGAAGACATTCTTATAGCTTGATTTATCTTTTAAATTTGTAACCGCCTCTACTATGGCATACGTTAAGGAACCATACCCTACGCCATTTACATTAATTTCATAATTAACCTGTTCGTCTTTACACCCCATGAAGACGGATTTTACTCCTTCACCGCTGCTATAGCCTTTATTGTCTTCTACGAAATAGGTACGCTTGTATGTTTTGGGTGCACAAACGGTGCTTGAACCTCTCTTTTTGGTGGGTTCCGAGCCCCGTGTTCCGGAACCTGAATGGCATGCATCCAATACCACCACCACATGGCCATTTTTACCAATTTTTTGTTCCATCGAAGAAACATAATAATCCATTTGATCATCAATCAGGTGCTCATCGTACTGATAGCCCTCAAAATACTCCATGGGAGCATTATACAATACGAATGCCTCATCAAACCCATCTTCACCTTCGTCTTTGGAGATATATTTCACATTCGGATAGTCTTTGGCATCCCAATCTGCAATTTGCTGTCCGTGTCCAGAATAATGGATGTAAACAATATCGCCAGGTTTCACCGACAAGAGTAAATTATCAAGGGCTTTTAATACATTGGCTGCTGTTGCTTTTGCATCGGTTATCTCAACGATGTTTTTGGCAGTGAAATTTTGACCTAAGAGCATCCCCTTAACGAGCGAAATGTCGTTGGCAGAACTTAAATCACTCCAACTTTTTTGATCGCTCGGGCGGTCTGGATAATCGCCAACGCCAATCAATAAGGCATGTTTTGTTTGGGCAAATACCGAAGCACCTAAGAATAGGAATACATGTAACAATTTACTTTTCAAAACTTTTTTTACAAAGATTATGAATTTTAATTGTTTAGACCAAATATCTAAGGCCAATTCAAAATAATCATCAAAAGCAATGATTTAAAAACAACGAGTGAACTGACCAGTTCCATAGAAACTTTGAGGTTAAAAATCCATCGGAAAAGCGAAATAAACAGGTGTACATAAATAAGAACTACCATCAAAATAAAAAAGAATTGGCCAAGCGTGAGTTCTCTCCAATACCCATGATATAATAATTCAAAAGCAGAACTCACCCATTCAAAAAAGGATTCTACGTGAAATGCGATTTCTCCGAGTTTCATAGCAATAATGTTAAGTTGTTGTAGAGTATTAACTTTATTACATATTTTCGTTACAAAACACTCTTTAACTTGAATAAAATGGCTAGACCATTCGAACAGCTATTTGATGCATTACAAATTAGGATTCAACCCGATTTCCCCTTCTTCATTGGTACCTATCAAACCAAATACAGGAGGGGAACCAAGGCGGCAGAGAAGAACCTAATACCACTCTTAAAACAGGCCTTAAGCATCCTTAAAAACGACGAGATCATCAAGGATAAGGATTTACTCGTTCAAGAACTTGCGGCTTCAATTGAACTCATCGATGCTGTTGATTTCTCAGATCCACGGTTTATTGCTAAACACCAATTCAAGTATATAAAAATCATCAAACGCTTAATTCGACCAGATCGACCTTACAGCTACCCTGATTTCAAAGCAGACTTTCAAAAAAAGCATCATAAATTAGGCGAACAAGGATATAAAGAACCCGATATTTTATCAGCGTGGGAAGCGATTAAACACGAATTTGTACTCCCTAAAAACCCAAACATTGAACAGTACAAGGAAATTTATGATAAGGTTTATCCGATAGGCAAAGTATCCTACCCTATTTCTATGTTGTATTGCTGTTTCGAAAACCAAGAAGAATTAGTTTTTTCAAATCCTACCCCTATTTTCCAACCTGGAGCAAACCGATTCGATAAATTTGTTAGGACCCATTATCCTAGACCTATAAGCAGCTATCAATATGTACTTTTTCCTGAGGGAGCACTTGAAGATTGTGATGAACTCAAACTATTTAATGGAGTAAAGATAGGTCCGAGAATGGGGCATGGATCCATTGTTTTTTATAAGCGATCGGGTGAAAATCAGTTCAAAGAGTCCGAGCGCATCGGGCAATGGATCTCATAAACTTACCACAAGAACGGAATCACTGCCTTGCGTTCCTGCGGGTATTCTGCAAATTTCTCCTTATACCATTTATGGTGAGAAATAGCCCGTGGGACTACATTAGCAAAGGTCCAAATGGCAAATACCAACCCCGGTAAACTCCAGGTTAATATTCCAAAACCTACCCATTCGATGACTTCGCCCAAAAGATTTGGACATGAAACCCATTTGAACAATCCGCCTCGAGGGATTTTATACCCAGTTTCCCCCGGTTTACGAAGGTTAATTAAAATCGCATCCGAATGCCAATTGATAACCATTCCCGTAAAAAATACCATCATACCTATAATAAACCGTGGATCTGTCAACCAATCCATGGTGTAGGACGCGAAATTCCCAAAATAATATCCCATGAAAAACCCATTCATGGTATTAAATAGCATGGCGGAGACCATGATGATCACCGGCATTTTTTTACCATTGGTCTTGAGTCGTAAGGGGAAAACAATGGATCGATTAAAATAATGAAAAACAAAGAGTCCTACCATGATTCCACTCACCACATTGAGCTGTTTCTTGGCATCCCATAAAAAATACGCAAGGATCACAAGCACAAAAACCTCCATAATGAACCACCCCCAGCGGTTGTCGATCATCGGTCCCCAACGCTCATTCGAATGCCTCCCATAGGGCGCTGTTTGTTTGAACAAATACAAAAAAGTAATGATACCGATAGCTATCCATGCCCAAGAAATCCATTGAAAATACTGTTCAGTCATATGCGTTTATTTTATGTACCCATTTGCCTTAAACCAAGCAATTAAATCCGTGATGGTCTCTTTAAAGGAACGTGGGTTATGATCTAATTCAAGTTTCGCCTTTTCATAGCTAATCTTTGAATTTCCATGTAGTAAAATATCAATCGACTCATTGGTATACAGCGGCGCTTTGCCTGTAATCAGCGATTGTAACTTAACAAAGGGCAAACCCATTTGAACCAACCAGACAGGTACATTGGCTACTCGTATTTTCTTTCCTTTTACCTCACTTACAATCGCAACAATTTCCTTCATGGTATAATACTTACCCGACAACAGGTAATTCTCTCCCACCCTACCCATGCTTAGCGCATTGCAGATGGATGAAGCCACGTCGCGTACATCCACCCAATCGTATCCACCAGCGAACATCGCCGGAATTTTACCCAGATAAATATCTAAAATGGCTTTTCCTTGAAGTGATAATTTGTTTTCGGGCTGACCAGTAACTGAGGTTGGATTTACTATTAAGGCCGGCAAGCCTTTGTTAACAAATTCCAATACCGTTAATTGTCCATCCCGCTTACTTTGATCGTAGGCAAACGCTGTACCATCCACAAAGTTCCGTGTTTCATCTAACACAGCATCCTTAGGAAGCGGGTCATACGCGTGAATGGATGAAATATGTACCACCCGTTGAATGTTTAAGTCGAGGGCCGTTTGCATAACATTACGCACCCCATCTACATTTACCTTTCGTACGTGTCCGTTTTGTCCCCCATTGATTGAAATGACCGCAGCAGAATGAATTAAGGCATCACAACCGGTTAGGAGTTCCTCGATGGAAGCCCGGTCATTCACATGACCTTTTACATATTCGATGTTGTTTTTAATGAAATATTCCACATCATTAAACCCCAAGGCTCGAACTTCGTGTCCACGCCTTGATAACTCTTCAATAAGGGCCACGCCAACGTGACCACTTGCTCCGGTAATTGCAACTTTCATAACAGCTGATTTAGCTCAAAGTTAGAAAATTAAATGAACTGGCTTTACCCCAAAAACACCTATTTACTCAGTGCATAATGCCTTAATACGAAGGAAAATCACTTAATTCTGTTACCCGTAAGAAAAGTTACGTTATTAAGATGACGGATAAAATCAATAAAATGAAAACGTACCATGACCTTCGGAAAGAAATTAACTGTGACAATGCATCATTGAATCAGGTAAAGTTATACTTGGTTCTTACTCAACTCTTAAAAATACTTTTCACCGAGACGTTTGTCACCTTATTTTCAATGATTCCATTTTTTCTTTTTTATTGGTTGATCTTTGGGATTTCTATAAAAACGATGTGGGTTGCGGGTATCTATTTGTTTTCACACTTTCTTTTTTATGAATTTTATTTAAAAAACAGCTACAAAAAAGATTTAAAAGCAGATTATGAGGAAATTACGCTCATGCTGGTCGTATTAAAAGATTTACGCAACGAAAAGCGACAAAAAACAACTAAATAACACGAACGATGTTGGAGAAAAAAGACGTTAAAATTGGAGATCGAATTAGATTTATAAATGATGAATCATTGTATACCGATGCCCCTTTTATTATTAAACCTATACTTGGTAAAGTCTATACGGTTCGAGCCTATTCTTACAAAGGATTTTACTTAGAGGAAATCATAAATGAACTGGTTAATTGGATAAATCCCGTCAGCAATAGCATTGATTCAATCGATGAGCCCGGATTTGGCGCATGGCGCTTTGAAAAGCTTAAAACACATCCAGTCATTGGATATCAAATTGAAAAAGATCTTGAACCATATTTTGGGAAACAAAAAGACAAAATTCCTACATTGGAACCCCTGACCAAACAAAAAGGCTCAAAATCGAAAGTCATTCATCGTTAATATCTGTTCTTCATGCAGGATCATTTCACTCAACTAAGCAACAGGGTATGCGAAACACTAGCCAACGCATATATCTCAGGCGATAAGGAGCAGCTTACTGACATGTTAGTGTCTTTTAGAAACGCTAACTTCAAGAACCTAAGTAATGTACAACAGAAATACCTTGACGCAATTTCACAGCTATTAGATGATTCCAACTCGGAGATCTTACGCAGTTATCCGGTTATTCCAAATCATCTGTATGCAGGAGAAATACCATCTTCCATTAATGACCATGAATTTCAATTAAAAATTCAATACCTAAAAGAACTTGGAATAACACACATCATTAACCTAACCGAAGGCAATGAACAAAACTTCAAAGGAATCCCGTTAAGAAATTACGCGGACTATGCAGAAATGCAGTTCAGTATGTCAGGGTTGGAATTAAACTGTTTTCGTTTTCCGATCAAGGACCTTGATATCCCAACGATTACGCACATGCGGACCGTTATAAACGCAATAAATGTAGCGTTACTTGAGGGTGGAAAAGTGTATGTTCACTGTTGGGGCGGTATAGGAAGAACTGGCACCGTGATTGGATGTTTTTTAATTGAACATGGTATTCTACTGAATCATACGGCTGTTCCGTTTATTGAGTTCCTAAAACGAAATACCGAGATAAAGAATCGACAATCACCAGAGACAACAGAACAAGTAAATTATATACTCAGATGGAACCAATAGCTATGATTCAAAAAGTGCTTTACTAGTTGGAAAAAGTGTGTCAAACGTATGTTCAGACAGCGAAAACAAATACGCTTGTTTTGTTATATCAAACCAAGAATAGGTGTCACCCATGCTATACGTTGAATCCGCTGCATACACTGCCACGGTCCCTATTCCAGGCTCTGTTAGTCGATCGGATTCTGAAACGCGATTCATGGCTTCAATGGAAACAATAGCACCACCTGATTTTCCTTCTGGAATTAAAATAAAAAAGGGATCTCCGTAGGTAATTTTATGCTTTAATTCTTGACAATAAGTAGACATACGAGATAGTTTTTTTGCATAAGATTCCACACGCGCTAATTTCAACTTTTATGTAAGCCTTTAAGTTGCGTACCGTATTAAATCTTTTATCAAAGTAAAACAATAATTTCGTCTTATGATAACAACCTTACTTTATTTAGCTTCTGGGGGGTATAATCCTTCTTATGAAGACCTGCCATTTCAACAAATTATATGTGTTGACGCGAACCAGCGTTTTGAACCAACGTATCCTAAAAAGAATACAAAAGTTCGATTTATTGCAACCGACGAAAACATTTGATAAAAGGTTCATCCCTTATCGAAAAACAGCCAAGGTTTCTTGGCTGTTTTTTTTTGAACCTTAAAATGTAACCTACCCGCGTGAATGTATTTTGTATAAAAAAATCATGCAAGATCGCGAAGAAGTTAAAACCGACATATTTATGGAATTCGAGGAAAAACAATGGAACTCATTACAAATACTCGGATATATAAGCATCTTAAAAATGCTAAGAATCTCGTTCACTGAAATATATTGCCGTCTATCACCCTTGGCCGTTTTTATCCTTTTCGATGTTTTGTTCACCCATCGTGTGATGAATCCATACTACGCTTTCGCTTACCTCATCGCAAGTTTTTTGATGTTTGAATGTTATTTAATAAGAATTTATCGTAGTAAGATGAAACCGGCTTATTTGGAAATAGGTTGGTGCCTTGAGGCATTAAAGGAAATTAAAAGTAATAAACGACAATCCTGAAAATCGCGAAGAACCTGGTTTTGGTGCATGGCTTTTCGAAAAAGCAGAACCGGTTTTTGAAGGCAAAAAGATTGCATGGAAGCTAAACCAACTGCAAAAAATGCAACCTAAACTTCCAAAAGAAATCTCCATGAATTAAAATTTCATAGTTTTGATGGGAATAGTAATCCCATGGCGATCAATCACTCCTTTCATTTTTCTGCTTCTAAAAAGGTCTTAGACGTTTTTTTAGATCATTTACATAATCAGTACTTCACCGAGTCTGATATCGATGAATACGAGGAAGAATTTAGGCGCGATGACAAGTTGGTTGTTTGGTTTGATAGCTACGGAAGAATAAAAGAATTCATCACTAAGGTAAAACGTGCTGCAAAAAAATTCAAGGTGGATTTCGATTGCTCTTTGATTGTCGGTTGGAGCCTTCACGGTGATTATTACATCTTTACCTACCGCCACGAAACGGATACCTTAAGTTTATTTGAGGTCCTTCCAGAACATCGAGCGCACGTCCAAAAAATCGACGAAGAGTACTACGAGTTTCAGGGGATAAAATACCACGATTCCGATATTCCCGGTTGCTTAGGCGAGGTGATGATTCGTCACTTTTACCCAGAAACCTATCAACCTCTACCCGATTAATTTCTTTGGTTATTTAATGCTAAAATTCTTCAACTACCATTGAACAGTGTCATTTTGTTCGGTACTGGGATACTGCGCTACCGGGACATTAACTCCGTGGCGTTGGGAAAAAGTTCGTTAAATGTCTTTCCACTGATTGAAAATAGAAATTCTTCTTGGCGTATATCGAACCAAGAGTACGAATCCCCTTTGCTGTAACTCGAAGAAGCTGCGTAAACATCCACGCCTTCCGTGTCCGTGCATTTATCAACACAACGATCCGATTCATCTATGCGGTTTACCGCTTTTTCCGAGACAATGGCTCCGCCTTTTTTATCTTCTTGATAGAGGATGAAAAACGGATCACCGAACGTGATTTTATGCTTTAATTCTTGACATTCTACTGCCATAATTCAACAATTTTTTGTTTTTTTGGATAAATATAGATAATTTCATTCTACCATGAAAACACTCTTGTATCTGGCTTCCGGCGAATACAGCCCCGTCTATGAAAACTTACCCTACGACCAAATAATTTGCGTGGACCGCTGTTCCGAACTCGTTCGAACCTTTCCACGTCAATCAACAAAAGTGCGCTTTATTGGAAGAGATGCGCTGTTCGCCATAGACCAACTTCAACAAGAAGGCACTCAAATTCATGCGCTGGTCTCCATGAACGAGGGGTTATTTGAAGGCGGTGGCAGCTACCCAATATTTTCCGGATTTCTTATGGGCTACCTCGCCCCTGTTTTAGCAGAGGAATTGGTTTTAATCTGCGATTTGTCCTACTACAACCAAAGCAACATGAAAGGACTTTCGAGGTTGGATTGGGGCTTTGAAAAAGTGCGTGAAATAAACCGAGGAGAAGAAGGGTTCATCGATCCCCACCAATTTTACAACAATCCCTGGGAAAACCCGGACAGAGGGAATCAATTTATCTTGCGCAAAGTCAATAAGAAAACCTTTGTTCATAACCAACATGGTGTAGATGTTCAAATCCTTCAACGAAGTATTTGGGAAGATAAAAACCGTTTGGACCTTATAGCTTTCCCGCTCAGTTCCCGTCACGGACTTTTGAGTGGATCGGAACAAGGAATTCACAGTCCAGCCGAGTTCTTTCTGCGCAAAGGGGTCTTGGATATTGAAAACTTAACCTTTCTTGAGATTTTGGACCTCTCGCGCAACCTAGGAGCCCAAAGGCTTGGCATAGGCCCATGGAATAATGGCCAATACCAAGAAGTGTTCGAAATGCTCCAACGCGATGCTGTTCGAGGGTTTCAATCCATTTATTTTTATCACCTAAGCCCCAACGATTATGGAGAACTGTACCGCTGTAACGAATATAACCCACATTCATTAACCTAACATTGAAACCCTATGTCAAAAACGCTCATCTTCCTTGCCTTTGCCTCAATAATCTTGGTGGTCCTGACCATATACGTGGCTTTCCGCATTTTTAAAAAATCGATGAAACTCATGACCGCACTAATGCTGCTGGGGGGCGCAGTGGTTTTCATTGGGATTGTTGCATATCCGAAACGAGTTAGAATCAAACGAGAAATTACGAAAGTACTTTCACTAAAAGACAAGGTGCGACATCACGTAAACCCTACTTGCGATTGCACTTGGAACTCTTTATCCTTGAACAGAGATGATTTCAAAACCATGCACAAACCCACCGCCAAAAGAATCACGAACGGAATGTACCTTGTGAACGAGAAAACAAGGGAGAAATGGATCAATAGAGGAAAACTCTTACCGCTCGAAGAAAAAGAAGGGTTCGCAATTGCAAAACTCGATTACAGCAAAGCCTATCTTACCAACATCGCAAGAAAGCGTCTTTATGAACTAGGGAAAAGGTTTCGTCAAAACATCCAAAAACCCGACGAAAAGATGAGTTATTTCGTAGTAAGTTCGGTAACACGAACTCAAGTGGAACAAGCGGCAATTTGCAAGAAATACCCAAGGGCTTGTACCAAGGACCACTCACCTCATTCCTACGGGGTTGCCTTTGATATTTATCAAATCGTTAGTCCCAACAACGATTGCCGTCCCGGTCTGAAAGCTTTGGAAAAAGTCTTGCAACAAATGCAATCTGAGGGAAAATTACTGCTGTGCCCTGAGTCGGGTTGCATTCATGTTACGGTAAGAGGTTAATCTATTTCTTTCAAAATTGAAGCCTTAAGATGTTGTTCAGAAGGGCGCATTATTTCGCCCGATAGAATTCCAATTCCTCCTGGTATTTACCAAATTTGATGCGTATGATATTGACCCCCGAATCCAAGTCTTTATAGTTCACATAGGCATGGATTCCGTAATCAGCTTCACCCCGGTTCCAAAGCCAATTGACAGCCTTCTTCTTACCGTTAACCGTTACTCCTAACTGGCTTAATTTTAAAATTTGTTGGGGCGGTGATTTTTTGTTTGAAGGTAGGATGAAAAAATTTTTAGATACAATCAATCCTAAAGATTGATCCACTGTAAACAACATGTAAGATTCGCTTTGCATTACTTGAATTAAATCAGTATCCTTTTTCAACTCTATTTTTGAAAATGATAACATGATGAAGGTTGAAATTATCAGCAAAAGCATCCCATCAATTGCCGCAGGCCAATTCTGTAACTTTAGTGTGTCCCCGATGGTTCGATGAGTGTCAGTTTTACGGTAGGTCGGGTCCGCCGATTGCTCGCCAGATAATTTCACGGAAGCTGCTCTGACTTTAGCATAATTCAACAAATCAAGGTTATAATTAAATCCAATTGCGCTGAATAACTTTTTAGCTTTAACCATTGAAAAAACTAAAATTAATGGGTTAACTAGAAAAAAAAGCAACTGAATGAATACTGTAAACCTTCGCCTAATTTTCCTATCAGCATTAGGCAGATTAACGGTTAATAAACTTAATAAACTTTCCATTATACTAAACGCAAACAGTAAACTTACCATAATCGCAATAGCTTCCGCAAGTGCGCCGTTGAGTCCAAGGAAAATATCCAGAAACCCGTAGGACATCATCGATATAAAGGATGAAGTAACTAAAAACAGGAACCAACGAAAGCCAAATGACAAATGCAGCCCCGAGAGGTCGTTTAGGCGTTGCAGACGATCGTAGTCCGTATTCGGAGAAAATGCTACAATAATCCAGATCAAACGGTACATGATCAACAAAAGCAAATTGCTAATTAATACAATGGCAGCTAATCCAAGGATTTGGAACCATGCAAAAACAATTTCTGTACTCGGAACAACAAAATTTAAGAACCATGCCATGTTGTTTTGCAAAAGTTCAGGAATTTGAAAAAGACCGTATATAATCGAAGTTACGATAAGCCCTTCCAATTGCCAGTCTTGTTTCTGAAGTTCTTTATATTTCTCAATCGGAGTTAAATTACCCGAATCTTGCTTTGGTTCTTCCATGGTGTAAGTTAAATATCAATCCTTTGGCGAATTTAACCCGAAATTTCATATTGAATCCAATGCTTCAAGCGTAATAAGTCTTTTTTAACCTGATCCCCATGAAAAATGAGCGCGTAAGCAATGAGAATGGCAAGAATCCAACTCAACCAATCAACTTTTGAAGCGGATTTCTTCCGAACCGCTGCGCGAAACTTGGCATAATGATTGAAATCGCTGAATTGATAGATTGCACACACCTTAGTTTTTGCTGAAATTAAGCCCTCATAATCCAGCCAAACACCATCGCAAAGCACAGATACATGATTGACAGAGTCAACTAAGAACATACCATTGGAGTAAGTTTTTTGCACGGAATATATAGTTTCTTTTCGCATACATTGTACTTCGCGTATAGCCCCATTAAACCGTATGTGAGGATTGCGCATCATGGAGCGAATTCCTTCAGTAAATCCTAGCGTACCCTTACGTTCACCCCTACTAAAAAAGCCTCTGGTAAAACCATGCGATTCATCGTAAGAGATGCCAAACAAAATTGCTAATGCCTTAACAACGCAATCATTCGTCTCATAATCCTTATAACGAGAAGTTACATACCCTTCAATAAATTGTTCCGGGTTTGAAAATTTCAAACTCATCTAAACGCGCTTACTTGAAAAATTACGATGGAGAAATAAGACACGATTTGTTAGGCTGGGATGCGAAGATCCATCTTCATCAATTTCAGAATCTTCAATAAGTCTCGGATTCTGAGTTTTTTCCAAGGTTAGAATTAATTGATCGTATTCCTCATGTTCAATTTTTCCATTAACAATGTGATTATCAAAATGAGACCAATCCACCAATACCCTTGGTTTTGTACTAATTACTTTCTTTTTAATCCGATCCTTATTCGATTCTAAATCCAATGTTACGTTTTCACGACTTAAAACAATTAAGGCATTTATCATAGGCAAGGCCCCTACGCGCTCAGAAGCTTTGCTATCACACAAATATTCTAATGCATGTCCTTCAAATTCATGAACAGCTCGAATTTTTTTCCAAACATAACCGACAAGAAATATCATTAGAATAACAAAAATTACTTTTAGGAAAACCCCAGGAACCAACACCGTGAATGAAAAAGGTAAAATCAGAAAGAATAATAAACCAAGACTCATTGTCTTGGATTCCATGTACATGTACTTATTAAAATGAGCCATTTCATGATAAAGGATAGCTAGAATCTCTTCCCTATTTAGTACGTCAAAACACAGCCGTGTCATATATATGGCATTAATAGGTTTATAGAAATTAAATAGGGTATTCATAGCGAAGGCATTATATATGTTAAGGCTATTGATATACACGGTTGGATTTTCCTTTAATACCGTGTTATCCAACACTTCCTTAAACATGGCGCGTACCTCTTCTGTCGTAAAATTCCCAATTCGCTCATCAGAAATCTTATCTAATTCGATAGAGGTTTTAGCGATAACAAATAACTGAAAAACTGCAGCAATAACCCATATACAGACAGTAATCCAAAAAAACACGGTTAAGGAAGTCTTTAGATGCTCATTTGAAGTAGTTGCATAGATATACGCACAACAGGCGAACCAAAGGACTCCAACAAGAAGAAATACCATGGATCTACGTTTCGCATTGACAAATAAGGATTCCATTGCTTCAATGGTATGAGGTAACTTTTTCATATTGATAAACATTATTTTAGCTAAAATAACATTTATAAGTCCATCCTTGATAAAAATCAAACGATCCAGTCCTCCTATTCCGGTATTTCATTCATTCGCGCAAACCTGTCGATTATCTCGCGTGAACTTTTATAAAGAAAAGCCTCAGAGATACGTTGTTCTGTCGTTAAACAACATATGTTACCGTCTTTATAGACCCCCAGGGCCTCAATCTCCATACTCGGTTTCCAATCACCCTGCGCATGAATCAGAAACACCTTGTGGTATCGCGTACTGCTTTCAAATTCGAACAGAAAGTTACACGTCAGCGATACTAAGCTTGTTTCTTCATATAATTCGCGTTTTGCGGCAGTTTCTCGTGTTTCATATCGTTCTGGATAACCGCCTGGCAACATCCAACGTGAATCGCCCTTCATTCGTGTGAGTAAAATTCCTTGATCATTAGACACAATGACCGTTGCTCTTCGTGATTTGCGTTTTGATTTCATAGCTATTGAATTCCCTTTTAAAGAAAAGTTACAGCTTACCCATATTTGATATGCGCAACTCATTTTTTTTTCCGTCTTTTGTTATGAATTTCCATGAACGTCGTTTACCTGCGGTCAAATTTCAAAAACAACAATAACCATGAACGAAATTATTTGTCCTCATTGCCAGAAAGCCTTCAAAATAGATGAAGCGGGATACGCGGATATCCTCAAACAAGTGCGTGATCATCAATTCGAAGATGAGTTAAAAATTAGGCTCGAGAATGCCGCTAAAGAAAAAGAGGCGGGCGAGAAATTATTAGCAGCTCAATTTGAAATAAAAATCCAAGAAGCCATCAGTGCCCGGGAGAAAGCGCTATCTGAACAACAAGCTGCAGCATCGCTTCAATTAAATGAAATGAAGGCCAAACTTGACAATGCAGAATTGGAAAAGCAGCTCAAGATTTCAGAAGCGACCAACTTATTGGAAAAAGAAAAAGACCAACTTTCCAATGCCTTAGCCAGTAAGGACACCGAAATGAAACTCCATGCCAGTACCCTTCAACAACAGTTCCAAGAACAGCTAAAAATGAAGGACGAACTAATTAAAATGAAAGAAGAGGAGATTGAACGTCACAAGGACCTGAAGCTCAAGCTTTCTACAAAAATGGTTGGCGAAACACTGGAAGAACATTGTGAAATTGAGTTTAATAAAATTAGGTCTGCAGCCTTTCCACTGGCCTATTTCGAGAAAGACAACGACGCAAGTTCGGGAAGCAAGGGGGATTTTATTTTTCGTGATGTAGATGCAGACAAAAATGAAATTGTAAGCATCATGTTTGAAATGAAAAACGAATCGGATGGAACCGCTAAAAAACGTAGAAACGAAGACTTTCTCAAAGAACTCGACAAGGATCGACAGGAGAAAGGATGTGAATATGCGGTGTTGGTTACCATGCTTGAACTTGATAATGAATATTACAATGCAGGAATCGTAGACGTCTCTCATAAATTCCCTAAAATGTTCGTGGTGCGGCCACAGTTCTTTATTCCAATCATTACCCTGTTGCGAAATGCTGCGTTAAAATCGATGGCGTACAAAACTGAACTGCTTCGGGTTCAGAACCAAAACATTGACATTAGTACATTTGAAGAACAATTGAATGGATTTCGAGATGCCTTTGGCAAAAACTATCGCATAGCTACCGAGCGTTTTGCTGATGCCATTAAAAACATCGATGATTCGATTAAACAATTAGAAAAAACTAAGGAGAATCTATTAAAATCAGCGAATAATTTGCGCTTAGCCAATGACAAAGCGGATGAATTATCTATTAAAAAGCTGGTCAAGAATAACCCAACCATGAAAGCCAAATTTGATGCCTTAGAAAAAGATCATAAGGAAATCGAGTCGGATGATGATGATGACGAAGATGATGATTAGAAAACCTATTGCATCTAAGTCGATTAGAGCATGCATATTAAGTATTTTTGCTTTACAAATTATTGGAATTGATGCCCAACTGCTTCCAACGATTCCTTCGATGAAGCAAATCATTGGCTGGCCAAGTGATTCAGAACAACCGAAGCAAACTTCCACGAGCAATAGTAACATAACAATTAATTATGCTACTGGGACTATTACCCTTTCTCAAATCAATGCGAATTATAATTATTATCAAGGAACAGATGGCCGCATGGTGTGTTTTCCTACCCATTGGAGAAGAGTTACCGGATCCGATGGGCGCATGGTAGCTTTTCCTCAAAATTGGAGGTATACAGAAGGTGACGACGGACGAATTGTGGCCTATCCATCTTCTAATTGGTATCTTGAAACTGATTTGAATGGAAGGAGTTTTTTTAGGCCATACAGCGGATGGACCAATGAAAAAGGATCAGATGGATATTGGACCCCAAGACCTATAAGCGGATGGACCTGGGAACAAGGAGCGGATGGAAGAAGAATTGTTAGGCCATTGAATGGTTGGACCTGGGAACAAGGATCGGATGGAAGAAAAGTAGCACGTCCAACTGCTGGTTGGACCTGGGAACAAGGGTCTGATGGAAGAAAAGTAGTTCATCCGCTTTCGGGATGGACATACAACCAAGGAAGGGATGGAAGGAGGGTCGTGCGACCTACATCAGGTTGGACTTGGGATCAAGGATCTGATGGACGCGTTGTTGTAAGACCAAGCACCGGTTGGACCTGGCAAGAAGGAAATGATGGTAGAAAAGTAGTCCGCCCGAATGGCCAATCAAAACAACTCACGCTCATCTTCATTCAAGCGGAATACTTGGCACTCTTTGACGCACTAAGAAACACCCTATCTGACGAAGAATTAACACACCTCATTCTATATTATTGGATAAATATAGACAAGGAATAAATTGAATAATAAATATCCACAAAATACCCCTCCCGCGACGACTGAGTAGACCGCAGGTCGTATCGAAGGCAAGCGGATTACAGACAAGCTAAAATCTTCCCGCGATGACTGAGTAGGCCGAAGGACGTATCGAAGGCAAGCGGATTACAGACAAGCTAAAATCTTCCCGCGACGACTGAGTAGACCGCAGGTCGTATCGAAGGCAAGCGAGTTACATTACAAGTAAACCCCATCCAGCGATGACTGAGTAGGCCGAAGGACGTATCGAAGGCAAGCGAGTTATATTACAAGCAACCCCCATCCCCGCGATGACTGAGTAGGCCGAAGGACGTATCGAAGGCGGAGCATATATTACACCCTAAAACCCAAAACTACTGCGTAGTTATGTTTTTTGTTTTTAGTCGCTTGTCAAAAGACCTTTTGACCGCGTTAAAAACAAAAAACCCATTCCCTTGAGGGAATGGGTTTTAGCTTGTGACCTTGTCAGGATTCAAACCTGAAACCTCCTGAGCCGTAATCAGGTGCGCTATTCAGTTGCGCCACAAGGCCGTCCGTTTTTCAACGATGCAAAGATAGGACTTTCTTTGCTTTTAACAAATAG
>Ga0315899_10000529_pt1 | contig 45952 bp, 38 predicted proteins | sample LakEriMetagenome_2_FD_203518 | JGI IMG/M metagenome (GOLD analysis project Ga0315899, IMG submission 203518) | Freshwater fungal communities from buoy surface, Lake Erie, Ohio, United States - Buoy 4 MA112 | ecosystem: Environmental > Aquatic > Freshwater > Lake | place: USA: Lake Erie, Ohio...
CGCGCGATGTGGTCCGGTTCACCCGGGTCGGGCCAGGGCTGGATGTCCTGCATCGCGGCCCGGATGTCCTTGCCGCCGGACTCGGCCAGCGGCGTGCGGATCACCCCCGGCGACACGCTGTTGACCCGGATCCGGTGCGGCGCCAGCTCAAGGGCGGCGGCGCGGGTCAGGTTGAGCACCGCCGCCTTCGCCGCGGAGTAGGCCTGGGGTCCGCTGCCGCCGGAGATCCCGGCGATCGAGCCGGTGTTGACGATGGCGCCGCCGCCCTGCGCCTTCATCACCCGGGCCCCGTGCTTGATCCCGAGGAACACCCCTCGCACCAGCACCGCGAACGTCGCGTCCCAGTCGGCCACCTCGAGATCGGTGATCGGACCGAACGCCCCGCCGATGCCGGCGTTGTTGACCACGCAGTCGAGCCGTCCGCCGCGCTCGACCGCGAGGTCCACCGCGGCAGCGACGTCGGCCTCGAGCGACACGTCGGCCCGGGTCGGGTGCAGCCGTCCGCCGCCGTCGCCCAGCCGTGCGGCCAGGCGCTCGGCGGTCGCCGGATGGTAGTCGGCGGCCACCACGGTCCAGCCGTCGCGCAGAAACCGCTCGACCGCCGCGAGTCCGATGCCGCTGGCGGCCCCGGTGATCATCACGCATCGTCCTGTCATCGTCGCTCCGATACGCGCGTGCCCTTCAGACGCCGAGGTGTGCCCGGGATCAGGGCTTGGGCATGGGGCCCACCCGCACCCACTGCCGGCCCTTCACCTGGTACAGCACCGATTCGCGCGAGCTGAAGTGCTGCTCGGCGCTGAAGCCGTGCGGCGGTCCGCCGAACGCGTCGGGGAAGTTCCTGATGCCCTCGAGCGCCGACACCAGCGACTTCGTCGTGAGGTTCGGGCCGGCCTTGCGCAGGGCCTCGAGCGTCAGCTCCATCGCCATGTACCCGAGGCCGACCTGGATCGTCGGCTCCGTGTTGTACCGCTCGCGGTAGGTCTTCATGAAGGCCGCCGCCTGCGGAGTCACCGTCTTCTCGTTGGGCACGTCGAACAGGCCGACCGTGTAGTAGCCCTCGGTCGCGCCGCCCTCGGCCCCGGAGATCGCCAGGTCGTAGCTCGCCGCGGTGCCGACGAAGTCGACGTCGTTCCAGCCGATCTTGCGCGCGGTCGTGTACGCGATGATCGTGTCGCGGACGATCGAGCCCATCGTGACGAGGTCGCACTTCGCCTCACGCAGCCGGTTGATCGCAACCGTGAAGTCGGTGTCGGTCGGACGATGCGAGCTCGATGCGGCGAGCTCCAGTCCCATCAGCCGCACCTGTGCCAGCGCGCCGCCGTGGATCTCGCGGCCGAAGTCGGTGTCCTGGTACATCGAGCAGATCCGCTTCTTGCCGCGTGTCTCGACGAACCACTTGACCGCACCTCGGATCTGGTCGGGGTAGGACGCGTACAGCACGAACTTCAGCGGATGCAGGGGCTCGGCCATGGCCCGCGCCCAGCTCACCGGGAACAGGTTCGGCACCCCGGACTTGAGCTGTGCGGGTAGCGCCGCGTTGTTCATCGGCGTGCCGGCCGCGCCGATGATCGCGAAGACCTTGTCCGAGTTGATCAGCTTGTTGGCCGCCTGCACCGCGCGGGGCACCTGGTACCCGTTGTCCTCGATCACCAGCCGCAGCTTGCGGCCATGGATGCCGCCGGCGGCGTTGATCTGCTCCACCCGCAGGCGGGCCACGTTGGACACCGGCACGCCGAAGCTGGCCGCCACGCCCGACAGGTCCGTGTGCATGCCCAGCACGATCTCGTTCTTGGTCACGCCCTGGGTGTTCCAGACGACGTCCTGCTGTTGCGCGGTGACCGCCGCGGGGACTGCCGCCAGCGAGGCGGCCAGCAGCAGGGGGATGCGAAGTGCGTTCATGCGTTGTCCTCTTCCTCGTCTCGATGTTGGCGCGGTGTGCGCCGTGGGGGCGGTTCAGTCGCGGTACATGTCGTCGATCAGGGCCTTGTACTTCTGGTTCACGTGCTTGCGCTTGAGCTTCATCGTCGGGGTCAGTTCCTCGTCGTCGGCGGTCAGCATCACGTCGATCAGCCGGAACGCCTTGATCGTCTCGACCCGGGCGACCGTTCGGTTGACCTTCTCGATCTCGCCCCAGATCAGGTCCTTGACCTCCTGAGCGGCGCACAGCGATGCGTAGTGCGTGAACGGCACGTTGCGGTCCTGCGCGTACTTGACCACGTTCTCGTGATCGATCATCACCAGGCAGGTCAGGTATTTCCGCCGGTCGCCGATCACCACCGCGTCGGAGATGTACGGCGAGAACTTGAGCTGGTTCTCGATCTCCGAGGGCGTGACGTTCTTGCCCCCCGCGGTGATGATGATGTCCTTGAGCCGATCGGTGATCCGGACGTACCCGTCGCCGTCGATCGAGCCGACGTCCCCGGTGTGTAGCCACCCGTCCGCATCGACCGTCTCGGCGGTCTTCTCGGGGTTGTTCAGGTAGCCCTTGAAGACGTGGGGCCCCCGGATCAGGATCTCGCCCTGCTCCGAGATCCTGACCTCGGTGTCGGGCATCGCGACGCCGACGCTGCCCAGCTTCTTGCGCGCCGGCATCACCGTCGCCAGGCCGCAGCATTCGGTCTGCCCGTAGATCTCCCGCATCTCGAGCCCGAGCGCGAGGTACCAGCGGATCAGCTCCGGCGACACGGGCGCCGCGCCCGTGCCCATGATCCGGGTGCGATCCAGTCCGAGCCATATCTTGATGTTGCGAAGCACCGCGCGGTCCACCACCCGGAAGGCGAGCGCCAGCGGCGCCGGCACCGGGCTGCCGGCGAGCTTGAGATCGGCGACCCGGTAGCCGATCTTCAGCGCGGTCCGGTAGGCGATGCGGCCGATCCAGATCGCCTCCGACATCCGGATCGAGATCTCCGAGTAGAACTTCTCCCAGATCCGGGGCACCGCGAAGAAGAACGTCGGCGCGACCTCGCGGATGTTCTCCGGCACCGTGTCGGGCCGCTCGGCGAAGTTGATCGTCGCCCCGGTCTTGAGCGAGTACATCACCGCGAACTTGCGTTCGGCCACATGGCACAGCGGCAGGAAGGACAGCAGCTGGTCGGCCTGCGAGAGCGGCGCGAAGGTCTCGCTCTTGGAGACCTGGAAGATGATGTTCGAGTGCGACATCATCGCGCCCTTGGGCGGGCCGGTGGTCCCCGACGTATAGATCAGCACCGACGTGTCCTCGGGACGCGCCATCGCGACCTCCGCCTCCCACAGCGCGTGGTCGCCTTCGCCCATCTCGAGCAGGCTCTCGAAGGGCATCACTTGCGGGTCGGAGAAGTCGGCCAGCCCCTCCATGTCGTAGACGATGATCTTCTCGAGCGTCGGGCAGTTGCGGCGCACCTCGAGGATCTTGTCGAGCTGTTCCTCGTCCTCGACGAAGAGGAAGCGGGTGCGGCTGTCGCGCACCAGGTACTCGACCTGGCGCGGGGAGTCCGTCGTGTAGACGCCGTTGGTGATGCCGCCCATCCCTAGGACGCCCATGTCGGTGAAGATCCACTCCGGCACGTTCTCCGACAGCACCGACACGACGTCGCCGCGCTGCATGCCCAGCCGTCTGAGGGCGACACCCACCCGGCGCGCGCGATCGCCGTATTGGGCCCAGGTGACCGAGCGCCAGATGCCGAAGTCCTTCTCCCGCATCGCGATCGAGTCGCCACGCTCGCCGACCTTCTTCCAGAAGAGCGCCGGCACCGTGGTGCAGCCGTCGACGTCGTAGACCCGCCGCGGGGGTGCGGCGGGGGTCGGCGCGGCCGGGTGGGCCGCACGGTCGGGGGTCATCGCCATGTCTTGCGCCGTTTCCAGCGCCGCGTCCCACGCACGCCGCTGTCCTTCAGTCCGAGGTAGAACTCCTTGACGTCTTCCTTCTGCATCAGCGCCTCGGTCGTGTCGGACATCACGATCCGGCCCATCTCGAGCACGTGCCCGATCCGCGCGGACTTGAGCGCGATGCTCGCGTTCTGCTCGACCACCAGCAGCGTGACGCCCCGTTCGGCATTGATCCGGGTGAGGATCGAGAAGATCTCGCCGACCAGCCTGGGCGAGAGCCCGAGCGAGGGCTCGTCGAGCAGCATCATCCGGGGCCGGGCCATCAGCGCGCGTCCGATCGCCAGCATCTGCTGCTCACCGCCGGACAGGCTCATCGCTGCCCGCCGAGACGCCTTTCGCAGCGAGGGGAAATACTCGAACACCTGTTCGATGTCCGCGGCCACGCCGTCCGGATCGCGCCGGGTGTAGGCGCCCATCTTCAGGTTGTCCAGCACCGACAGGAACGGAAAGACCTCGCGGCCCTCGGGCACGAGGCTGATGCCCATCCGGGCGACCGCGTCGGGGTTGCGGTTGTGGATCGGCGTGCCCTCGAAGTGCACGGTGCCCTTCTGCAGGTCGACCAGGCCTGTGATCGTCTTCAGGATCGTGCTCTTGCCCGCGCCGTTGGCACCCAGGATCGTCACGAACTCGCCACGCGGCACCGTGAAGCTCACGCCGCGGATCGCGAGGATCGGACCGTAGTAGGTCTCGATGTTGGCGACCGACAGCATCGGCCTGGAGGTGTCGCCGTCAGCTGCCGAGGTAGGCACGGACCACCTCCGGATCGTTGAGGACCTCGGACGGCGTCCCCAGCGCGAGCATCCGCCCGGTATTGATCGCGAGAACCCGGTCGGAGACGTCGCTGACCAGTCGCATGTCGTGCTCGACCAGCAGCACGGTGATCCCGCGCAGGTTGCGGATGTCGTGGATCCAGAAGGCCAGATCCTCGGTCTCCTCCGGGTTGAGCCCCGATGACGGCTCGTCCAGCAGGATCAGACTCGGCTCCATGCACAGCGCGCGGGCGATCTCGGCGATCTTGCGCACCCCGTAGGGCAGGTCGCGGATCGGCTTGTCGCGGTAGCGCTGCAGATCGAGGAAATCGATGACCTCCTCGACCTTGTCCCGGTGCTCGAGCTCGGCCCGGCGCACCCGGGAGGTGAACACCCCGTCCGCGAACAGCGAGGTGTCGGTGTGGACGTGCCGCCCGACCAGCAGGTTGCGCAGCAGCGTGGCGTTCTCGAACAACTCGATGTTCTGGAAGGTACGGGCGATGCCGAGGCGCGCGATCCGGTGCGGCCGAAGCGCGGTGATCTCCTGGTCCTTGAAGAGGAGACTGCCTTCGGTCGGCGTGTAGATCCGGCTGATCAGGTTGAAGATCGTCGTCTTGCCGGCGCCGTTCGGACCGATCAGCGAGAAGATCTCTCGATCGCCGATCTCGAACGTCACGCCGTCGACGACCTTGTTGCCGCCGAAGCTCATCCCAAGCCCCTTGGCTGCGAAGAAGGTCACCGCAGGCGCTCCGTCTTCATGTAGGCCTTCTGACGCACGAAGGTCGCCCGCTTGTACATCGGGAAGATCGAGAAGAAGTACTTGATCTTCTGCCAGCGTCCGCTGATCCCCGTGGGCTCGTACAGCACGAACAGCGCGAGCAGCAGCCCGTACAGCCCGACCTCCAGCGACGGCTGGTTGGCGAGCCGATCGGGCAGCCAGTCGCGGGCGAACGAGAGGCCGGTGGGCAGCAGCACGATGAACAGCGCCCCGAACACCACGCCGTGCATCGACCCGAGCCCGCCGACCAGCACCAGCATCAGCAGCTGGATCGACAGCATCGGGTGGAACGCCTCGGGGGTCAGGAAGCCGACCTTGTGGCCGAACAGCGCCCCCATGATCCCGCAGCAGAACGCGCTGATGCCGAAGGCGGCGACCTTCGCCTGCGCGACCGGGATGCCCATGCTCTGCGCGGCGATCTCGCTGTCGCGAACCGCGATCCAGGCGCGCCCGGTCGGGGCGCGCAGCAGGTTCACCGCGAACGCGAACAGCGCCACCGTGATCGCCAGGCACAGGTAGTAGAAGGCGATCGGCCCTTCGAAGGAGATGCCGAAGGCCGTCGGTGGCGGCATCGCGTAGCCGCTGAAGCCCCCCGTGACCGACTCCCAGCGCACGAACACCTGCTCGATGATTGCGGCCATCGACAGCGAGGCGATCGCCAGGTAGATGCCATGCATCCGCAGCGCAGGCACCCCGACGGCCAGCCCCACCGCAGCCGCGAGCAGCCCCGCGGCCGGCAGCGACACCACCATCGGCATCCCGATCTTCAGCAGGAACCCTTGGGTGTAGGCCCCGATCCCCACGAACGCGGCGTGGCCGAGCGAGACCTGACCGGTGTAGCCGACCAGAAGCATCATGCCGATGCCGCCGATCACCCAGATCAGCACCAGCGACGCCTCGCCCAGCAGGTAGGTGGACAGACCGAGCGGCGCGGCGAGCAGGGCGATCGCCAGCAGCCCGTACCAGAACGCGACGCTGCGGTCCTCGAACCAGCGGATGTCCGTCAGATAGTCGGTCTTGAACAGGATCCGCATCGCTCAGACCTTCTTGCGGCCGACCGCGCCGAACAGGCCCTGCGGGCGGAAGACCAGCACCGTGAGCAGGATCACGTGCGGCACCACGTCGCGCAGCGTCTCCTCGACCAGGGCCGCCGCGCCGAGCTCGGCGATGCCGACGATCGCGCCGCCGACCAGCGCGCCCGGAATCGAGCCGAAGCCGCCGAGCACCGCCGCGGCCAGGGCACGCAGCGCGATGCTGCCCATGTTGGGGTCGACGAGACTGACCGGGGCGATCAGCACGCCCGCGATCGTCGAGACCGCGGCGGCCAGCGCCCAGACCGCCGACAGCAGCGTCTTGACCGGCATGCCCATCACGTAGGCGGCCAACTGGTTCTGCGAGGCCGCTTGCATCGCGACCCCGGCCCGGGTGTAGGTGAAGAACGCATACAGCAGTGCGCACAGCAGCACCGTGCCGCCGATGATCGACAGGTAGGTCGTCGAAACCGGGACGCCGCCGAGCGAGATCATCCCGCCGCTGAATGGCGAGGCCATCGTGCGGGTGTCGGGTCCGAAACCCATCGTCACGGCGGTGCGCAGCATCATCCCGATGCCGATCGTCAGCATCACCGTGGCGAACTGGGGCTGGCCGATCACCCGCCGCACGATCGCCGCGTCGATCATCCAACCGACCGCTGCGGTCAGCAGCACCGCGCACACCAGACCGGCCCAGAAACCCAGCCCCAGCGTCATGCTGAACCCCAGGGCGAAGAACGCCCCCAGCATCAGCATGTCGCCCTGGGCGAAGTTGACTACCTCGGCCGCCTTGTAGATCAGCACGAAGCCGAGCGCGACCAGCCCGTAGACGCAGCCCGTCGCCAGCCCGGCGATCAGGATCTGAAGGGCCTCGGTCATGGCCGCGCGCCGCCCGCGATCGCACCCGCGCGCACGCTCGGGCATGCCATGGCTGCCTGACGCATCATCTCCTCCTCGTTTCGGCTGATCATGACCAACGGTGAATCGACCGTCAACATGTATCCGGTGGAGCGCGCCGATCCGCCGCGGGCGGGCCCTGGCCGCGCGCAGCTCAGGCTTGATACAACCCGCGGATCAGGCGCATGTAGGCCTTGATCACCCAGTCGGGCATGAGTCGGTCGCGATGACCCCGGTGCATGTGACGCATGCTCAGGTAGTGCCGCGCGCCCATCAGCATGTAGACGATCGACTCGAGTTCCCGGCGGCTGAAGGCGGCGATCTCGCCGCGCGTGCGGGCGCGCTGCAGCGTCCGGGCGTAGCTGCGCGCAACCCGCTCGATGTAGCTGCGGTGCGCGGCGGGCGCGAAGATCTCGGCCTCGTAGAGAATCCGATAGAACTGCGGCACCTCCCGCACGAACTCGAAGTACGCCCGCAGGCTCGCCTCCTCTCGCGCCGCCTCCGTCGGGGCTCCGTCGGCAGCCACCCGGATCCGGTCGAACATCGTCCGCGACAGCGTCGGCAGCAGGCGGTCGAACAGGTCCTCGCGCGACTCGAAGTAGTTGTAGAACGTACCCTGTGCGACGCCCGCCCGTCGCGTGATCGCGGTGACCGACGCGCCGGCGTACCCCGAATCGCCGATCACGTGCACCGCCGCCTCGACCAGCGCGGCGCGGGTGCGCTCGCGCTGTTGCGCGCGGGTCAGTCGCTGCGCCTGCGCGGTGCCGTTGCGTGCACGGGGTGTTCGGGCGCCGCGAGTGGCGACGACAGGAGACGGGTCGTTCATTCGGCGCTCTGAAGTGGCCGTGCCGGCTGGCGGATGCGGGCGCGTGCACAGCGCCGGGGCGGTCGGTCTGAAGGGCCGGTCAATGCTCGACGCGCCTGCCGCGCGTGTCAAGGCAGCACGCGGCAGCAAAGTTGACTGGACTGTCAGCGAACGCTAGAGTCGCCCGGGGCCTGGCGCTGATCAGCTCGGACGAACGTGGAGGGACGCGACATGGATCCGGAACTGCGCCGCTCGCTGATGCGGCGGGTGTTCGCCCACCTCGAGGCCGGCACCACCGATGTCGCCGAGTCGGTCTACCATCACCCGGTTGCGACCTACACCAGCCCCGCACAGCTGGCCAGCGAACTCGAACTGCTGTTTCGCGGTCAGCCGCTGCTGATGGGTTGGTCGTGCCAGTTGCCCCGGCCCGGCGACTACCTGTCGGACGATCGCAGCGGCGCCCCGATCCTGCTGGTGCGCGGTGATGACGGTCGGACGCGGGCCTTCCTCAACGTCTGCCGCCACCGCGCGGCGCGCGTCGTCGAGGGGCGGGGCAGCCGCCGCACGCTGGTCTGTCCTTACCACGGCTGGACCTACGGACTGGACGGTCGGTTGGCGGGTATCCCGGATCGGCGCAACTTCCCCGGCATCGACACTGACGCGAACGGTCTTGTGCCGCTACCGGTGGCCGAACGCAACGGATTGATCTGGGTGCTGCCCACGGCGCGACCCGACGGCGACGTCTGGCTCGATGCGCAGGCGCACCTCGGCGGTCTGGACGCCGAGTTGGCCGCCTACCGTCTCGAGGGCTACCATCATTACGAGACGCGGGTGATTCGACGCAAGATGAACTGGAAGCTGGTGATCGACACCTTTCTCGAGCCCTATCATCTCGGCGTGCTTCACCGGAACACGGTCGCGCCCCTGTTCCACGCGAACGTCTGCGTGTTCGATGCGATCGGACCGCACCTGCGCGAAGTGCTGCCACGCCGCAGTCTCGATGCACAACGCGGCCTGCCCGAGAGCGACTGGGATTTCATCGCGCACCACACGATCGTCTACGTGCTGTTCCCGAACACGGTATTCGTCGTGCAAGTCGATCATGTCGAGACCTGGCGGGTGTTTCCCGTCGATGGTCGGGTCGACGAGTGCGAGATGTACCTCGACTTCTTCGTGCCCAACCCGATCGACACCGACAGTGCGCGACGGTACTGGGAGCGCAACATGGACCTGACGATCCGGACGGTCTGCGACGAGGACTTCCCCACCAGCGAGGCGATGCAGCGCAACTTCGCGACCGGAGCGCAGACGCATTCGGTCTTCGGTCGCAACGAGCCGGCGCTCACGCACTTCGAACGGACCATCTCGGAGCGGGTGGCCGCAGGCCGCGGCGCTGCCTGAAGCGGCGCTTCCCGTCGGGCTGAACGTCCGCCGCGCGTGCCGCGCAGCGGATTCGGTTCAGTTCATCACGGTTCCGCCATCGACCGCGATCGTCTGGCCGGTCACGAAGCGGGAGTCGTCGGAAAGCAGCCAGCGCACCGCGCCGGCGACGTCCGTGGTGTCGAGGTTGCGAGGAATCGCCTGCCCGGCCGCGATCGTCTTCAGTGCCCCCTCGTACTTCTCTCCGAAGAACTGGCGAGTGCCCTCGGTGAGCACCGCCGAGGGAGCGATGGCATTGACGCGGATGTTCGCGCGGCCGACTTCTCGCGCCAGGCCTCGCGTCAGACCGATCACCGCGGCCTTGGATGTCGTGTAGTGCAGCGCGTAGGGCAGGCCATAGAGCGCTGCGAGCGAGCTGATGTTCACGATGCTGCCGCCACCGGCGGCGCGCATCGGCTCGAACGCGGCACGGCAACAGTTCCAGATCCCCTTGACGTTGACGTTCATCGCCGCATCCCACTCGATCTCGGGGATCTGGTCGAAACGCCCGCCCTTGAGGGTCGCGTACAGCGCCGCATTGTTGACCAAGCCGTCGAGCCTGCCGAAGCGCCCGACGCAGGCCTGGACCATCGCGTCGACCGACGCGCGGTCGGTCACGTCGACCTTCACGGACAGCGCGCGATCCGCGCGGTCGCCGAGCATCGCGATGGTCGCGTCGCAGTCCGCGACGTCGGCGGCCAGCGCGCAGCCTCCCGCCTCGACGATGTCGACCACGTAACGCTGACCGATGCCTCGCGCGGCGCCGGTCACGATGACCACCTTGTCCTTGAGCATGTGTCTCCTCCGATCGGATGGACTGGGGCTGAAATGGATGGCGTGGACCGCTTGGGAGCGACCCTCGCAGGATAGTCGAACGCGTCCTCGCCCGGCGGCTGCGCAGGCGGCGCCCGCGTCGCGGCCGGACGTGTGATGCGGCGACGGCCTCGCCCCGCCCGTCGAGCGCGACCCTCGCACGAATCGCGCGCACACCGCATCGCGAACTCAGCGCGCCGTCATCCCCCCGTCGACGACCAGCTCCGTCCCCGTCACGAACGCCGAGTCGTCCGACGCGAGGAAGAGGATGCTCCGCGCGACGTCCTCCGCCTCCCCCATCCGCCCGAGCGGATGTGCCCCCGCCATCGCGCGCGAGACCTGCTCCGCCGGCACCCCGTTCGCGCGCATCCCGTCGGCGACGCCGCGTGCCATGTCGGTGTCGATGATCCCCGGGTGGATCGAGTTCACCCGGATCCGGTAGCCGAGATGTGCTGCCTCGATCGCGCAGGACTTCGAGAAGAGCCGCACGCCGCCCTTCGTGAGGCAGTAGAGCGAGGCCATCTGCGAGCCCTTGAGCCCCGCGACCGACGACAGGTTGACGATCGAGGCGAGCGGCAGGTCCTTCGGTCGCGCCTTCATCGCGCGCAACGCGTGCTGCGTGCCGAGCACGACGCCGAGCAGGTTCACGTCGAAGAGCTTCGCGATCGACCGCAGGTCCGCGTCCTCGGTGCGGCCGTGCATGAAGAGGCCCGCGTTGTTGACCAGCACGTCGAGCCGTCCGTGGGCGGCGAGCGTCGCCTCGAGCACCGCCCCCCACTGCGCGTCGTCGGTCACGTCGTGCCGCAGGTAGCGGATCGCGCCGCCGCTCGCGTCGATGGCCGCGGCGAGCCCCGCGGAGGGCGCCTCGCGCAGGTCGGTCGCGATCACGCGCGCGCCGCCCTCGGCGAGCAGGCGGCAGGTGGCGGTGCCGATGCCGCCGGCCGCGCCGGTGACGAGCGCGATCCGTCCGTCGACTCGGTTCATCGTGGTGTCTCCCCGTCGCGGGCGCGCGGCGCGCGCCTCGCGCCGATCGTAGGCCGGGGCGGATCGGACGGGCAAGCGCGCGGACCGGATCGCGCGCCGCCCGCCCGGCGCCCGCGACGATAGAATCCCCGCAGCCTCGCGGACCGCCCCCCCGCGGTCCGTCCCGCCCACCCCGCCGACCCGACGAGCCCCCGATGCGACCTGCCGTCAAGCCCGCCTGCCCCAACTTCTCGTCCGGCCCCTGCGCGAAGCGCCCGGGCTACGACGTCGCCGGCCTCGCGCTGGAGACGCTCGGTCGCTCGCACCGCTCCGCGATCGGCAAGAAGGCGCTCGCCGCGGCCTGCAGCGAGACCGCGCGACTGCTCGGCCTGCCCGAGGGCTATCGCGTGGCCGTGGTGCCCGGCTCCGACACCGGTGCGATCGAGATGGCGATGTGGTCGCTGCTCGGTCCGCGCGGCGTCGACGTGCTCGAATGGGAGTCGTTCGGCGCCGGCTGGACGACCGACATCGTCAAGCAGCTGAAGCTGCCCGACGTGACCGTGCACGGCGCCGACTACGGCACGCTGCCCGACCTGTCGAAGGTCGACTTCCGCAAGGACGTGGTGTTCGTGTGGAACGGTACGACCTCGGGCGTGCGCGTCCCCGACGGGGACTGGATCCCGGCCGACCGCGAGGGCCTGACGCTGTGCGACGCGACCTCGGCGGTCTTCGCGATGGACATGCCGTGGGACAAGCTCGACGTCGTCACCTACTCCTGGCAGAAGGTGCTGGGCGGCGAGGGCGCGCACGGCATGCTGATCCTCGGCCCGCGCGCGGTCGCGCGGCTCGAGGCGTACACGCCGCCCTGGCCGATGCCGAAGGTGTTCCGCATGAAGTCGGGCGGCAAGCTCACCGAGGGGCTGTTCAAGGGCGAGACGATCAACACCCCGTCGATGCTGTGCGTGGCCGACTACCTCGATGCGCTGCAGTGGGTCGAGCGGATCGGCGGCACGAAGGCCACGATCGCGCGCAGCGAGGCGAACCTGAAGGTACTGGCCGACTTCGTCGCCGCGCACGACTGGATCGACTTCCTCGCGAAGGACCCGGCCACCCGCTCGAACACCAGCGTCTGCCTGAGCGTGGCGCTGCCGCCCGAGCGCGTGGCCGCGATGGTGAAGCTGCTCGAGGCCGAGGGCGTCGCCTACGACATCGGCTCGTACAAGGACGCGCCCGCGGGCCTTCGGATCTGGTGCGGCGCGACCGTCGAGGCCGGGGACCTGCGCGCGCTGATGCCCTGGCTCGAATGGGCGTACGCGCAGGTGCGCCAGCCCGCCGCCGCCTGAGGCGCGCGATGTTCAAGGTCCGCACGTACAACCGGATCGCGATCCGCGGTCTCGACCGCTTCGACCGCGGCAGCTTCGAGGTGGGCAGCGACATCGGCCATCCCGATGCGTTCCTGATCCGCAGCCAGGCGCTGCACGAGGTCGAGTTCCCGGACACGCTGCTCGCGATCGCGCGGGCCGGGGCCGGCGTGAACAACGTCCCGATCGCGCGGTGCAGCGCGGCCGGCGTCGTGGTGTTCAACACGCCGGGCGCGAACGCCAACGCGGTCAAGGAGCTGGTGGTCGCGGGCATGCTGCTGTCGGCCCGCGGCATCCTGCCCGGCATCGCCTGGGTGGGGAGCCTCGCCGGCACGAGCGACGCCGCCGCGATGTCGGCGACGATCGAGAAGGAGAAGGCGCGCTTCGCGGGCACCGAGCTGAAGGGCCGCACCCTCGGCATCGTCGGGCTCGGCGCGATCGGCTCGATGGTGGCCGACGTCGCGCTCGCGCTCGGCATGAAGGTGCTCGGCTTCGACCCGGCGCTGTCGGTCGACGCCGCGTGGCGGCTGTCGAACGCGGTGACGCGGATGGAGAACCTGCAGTCGCTGCTGGCGCGCTCGGACCTGGTCACGCTGCACGTGCCGGCGATCGAGGCCACGCGCCACCTGGTCGACGACGAGGCGCTACGCCTGTTGAAGCCGGGCGCGGTGCTGCTCAACTTCGCACGCGAGTCGATCGTCGACGCCGCGGCCGTGCGGCGCGCGCTCGACGCGGGCCGGCTCGGGCGCTACATCTGCGACTTCCCCGAGCCGGGCCTCGTCGAGCACCCGAAAGTGATCTCGATGCCGCACATCGGCGCGAGCACCGAGGAGTCGGAGGAGAACTGCGCGGTGATGGCGGCCGACCAGCTGGTCGACTACCTGCGCACCGGCAACGTGACGAACGCGGTCAACTTCCCGGCGGTGCGACTGGAACGCGCGCTCGGCACCACCCGCCTCGTCGTGCTCAACGACAACGTCGCCGGCGTGCTCGGCCACGTGCTGTCGGTGCTCGCGGACCGCGCGGTCAACGTGGTCGACATGGTCAACAAGAGCCGCGGCGAGCTCGGGATCAACCTGATCGACGTCGAGGCGGCGATCGGGGAGGCGGTCGTCGCGGCGATCCGCGCGGTGCCGCACGTGATCCGGGTGAGGGTGCTGGGGCCGGTGGAGGGGCGCTGAGCGGCGTCAGCCGAGCGCCGCGGCGGACATCGGATAGGTGGGCACGCCGTCGTCGCCGACGCGATGGCACGCCACCCGGTGTCCCGGCAGCACCTCGCGCAGCGCCGGCGCCTCGGCGCGGCAGCGCTCCTGCGCGAACGGGCAGCGTCCCGCGAAGCGGCAGCCCGGCGGCACGTCGATCGGGCTGGGCGGGTCGCCCTGCAGCCGGATCCGCTGCCCGCGGGCGCGTGCCTTCGGGTCGAACGACGGCGCGGCCGACCACAGCGCGAGCGTGTACGGGTGCAGCGGCCGCGAGAACAGCGACTCGCGAGGCGCCTGCTCGACGACGAGCCCCAGGTACATCACCGCGACCTCGTCGCACATGTGGCGGATCACGCCGAGGTCGTGCGAGATGAACAGGTAGGTCAGGCCGAGCGAGTCCTGCAGCCGGCGCATCAGGTTCAGGATCTGCGCCTGGATCGCGACGTCGAGCGCCGAGACCGGCTCGTCGCAGACGACGAGCTCGGGGTTCGCGGCGAGCGCCCGCGCCAGCACGATCCGTTGCCGCTGGCCGCCGGAGAACTGGTGCGGGAACAGCATCCGCTGCTCGGGGCGCAGGCCGGTCTGGGCGAAGAGCTCGGCCACGCGCGCGTCGCGTGCCGACGGATCGCCGGCCTCCATCAGGTCGAGCGCCTCGCGCACCGCGTCGCCGGCGCGCTTGCGCGGGTTCAGCGACGCATAAGGATCCTGGAACACCATCTGGAAGCGGCGCCGCGCGCGGCGCAGCACTTCGCCGCCCGCGTTGCCGATGTCGTCCTCCCCGAGCCGGATCGTGCCTCCGGTGTGCCTGACCAGCCGCATCACCGCGAGCGCGGTCGTGCTCTTTCCCGAGCCGCTCTCGCCGACGATGCCGAAGGTGCGTCCGCGACGCACGCCGAAGCTCACGCCGTCGACCGCGCGCACCACCGCCTTCGGGCGCCCGAGCAGCCCGCCGCCGATCGGGAAGTGCACCTTCAGGTCGTCGACGCGCAGCAGCACGTCGTCCGCGCGCGGGTGCGCGGCGGCCGGGCCGGTCGCGGGGGTCGTGCCGCTCACGCCGCGGACTCCCGCGGCGAGGCGTGCAGCCAGCACAGCACGCGTCGCCGCCCGCCGTCGAGCACCGTCTCGGCCGGCAGGCCGGCCCGGCAGGCGGGCATCGCGTGGCGGCACCGGTCGGCGAACGCGCAGCCGCCGCGCCGCTCGAGCAGCGAGGGCACGGTGCCGGGGATCTCCTCGAGCTGCCCGCCGGCGGCCGCGGTGCGCCGCCCCGGCGCGCATGCGATCAGCCCCTGCGTGTAGGGGTGCAGCGGCTCGCCGAGCACCTCGGCGACCGGGCCCTCCTCGACGATCCGGCCGGCGTACATCACCGCGACGCGGTCGGTCATCTCGGCGATCGCGCCCATGTCGTGCGTGATCAGCACGACGGCGGTCCCGGTGCGCTCGCGCAGGTCGGAGATCAGGTCGAAGATCTGCGCCTGCACCGTGACGTCGAGCGCGGTCGTCGGCTCGTCGGCGATCAGCACGCCGGGGTCGCAGGCGAGCGCCATCGCGATCATCACGCGCTGGCGCATCCCGCCGGAGAACTGGTGCGGGTACTCGTCGACGCGCCGCGCGGGCGCCGGGATGCCGACGGCTGCGAGCATCTCGACGGCGCGCTCGTGCGCGGCGCGGCGGTCGAGCCCGCGGTGCAGGCGCACCGCCTCGGCGATCTGCTCGCCGACGGTGAACACCGGGTTCAGCGAGGTCATCGGCTCCTGGAAGATCATCGAGACGCGGTTGCCGCGGACCGCCCGCATCGATGCGTCGTCGAGCGCCAGCAGGTCGCGCCCCTCGAAGCGCACCCGCCCGGCGGTGATGCGCCCGGGCGGATTCGGGATCAGGCGCATGATCGCGAGCGCCGTCATGCTCTTGCCGCAGCCGGACTCGCCGACCAGCCCGAGCGTCTCGCCGCGCCCAAGCGCGAGCGACACCGATTCGAGCACTCGAGCGACGCCGGTGCGGGTGTCGAACTCGACCGACAGGTCCTCGACCTCGAGCAGCGGCGCGCTCATCGCAGGTGCATCTTCGGGTTGAGCGCGTCGTTCAGGCCGTCGCCGACCAGGCTCACGCCGAGCACGGTGAGGAAGATCGCGAGGCCCGGGAAGGTCACTGCCCACCACGCATCGAGCATGTACTTGCGGTTCGAGCCGATCATCAGGCCCCAACTCATCACGTTCGGGTCGGACAGCCCGAGGAAGCTGAGCCCGGCCTCGAACAGGATCGCGACGCCGATGATCAGCGTGGCGGACACGATCAGCGGCGGCGCGGCGTTCGGCAGGATCTCGCGCAGCATCAGCCGCAGGTGCCCGGCGCCCAGCGCGCGGGCGGCGCTCACGTACTCGAGCTTGCGCAGGCGCATGAATTCGGCGCGCGCCAGCCGCGCGGTCGAGGTCCAGGTCACCATGCCGATCGCGACGATCGCGGTGGTCAGCGACGGGTCGAACAGCGTCATCAGCACCATCGCGAACAGCAGCGAGGGCATCACCTGGAAGATCTCGGTGAAGCGCGACAGCGCCTCGTCGATCCAGCCGCCGAAATAGCCGGCGAGCGCGCCGACCGCCAGGCCGATCGTGACCGTGATCGCGGCGGCGGCGAGCCCGACCGCGAGCGTCGCGCGGCCGCCGAGCACCATGCCGGCGAGGATGTCGCGGCCGAGGTAGTCGGAGCCGAGCGGAAGGGTCGCGTCCTCGAAGGGCGGCGTGAAGGGGCGGCCCACGATCTCGAACGGCGCGACCGGCCAGAGCAGCGGGCCGAGCGCCATCAGTGCGACGACCGAGCCGAGCAGCACCAGCCCGAGCATCGCGGCCCGGTTGCGGCGGAACACACGCCAGGCCTCGCGCGACGGCGAAAGCACCTCCAGCCGGGCGGCGGGCGGGGCAGGGGCGGGGGGCGAGGCGGGCGCCGTGCTCATCGGTCGGCGTGTCCTCAGCGCGTCCGCAGGCGCGGGTCGATCCAGCGGTAGGCGAGGTCGGTCAGCAGGTTCGCGACGATCACCAGCATCGACGAGAAGAACAGCACGCCGAGCAGCGTCGGATAGTCGCGCCCGAGGATCGAGTCGTAGGCGAGCGTGCCGAGGCCCGGCCACGAGAACACCGTCTCGACGAGCACCGCGCCCGAGATCAGGTTACCGAACTGCAGGCCCGCGATCGTGACCACCGGCATCAGCGCGTTGCGCAGCGCGTGCTTCCAGACGACGAAGCGCTCGGCCAGCCCCTTGGCGCGTGCCGTGCGGATGTAGTCCGATCCGAGAACCTCGAGCATGCTCGCCCGCGACAGGCGGCTGTACTGCGCCATGTACACGATCGCGAGCGTGAACGCCGGCAGCACCAGGTGGTGCAGCACGTCGAGCGTCGTCACGAACCAGCCGCCGTAGACGCGCACGTCGCGCATGCCCGCGATCGGCATGATCGGGATGACCTTGCCGAACAGGATCACCAGCAGGATCCCCGTCCAGAACGTGGGCATCGAATAGCCGACCAGCGACAGCACGGTGACCGCGCCGCTGCCGACGCTGTGCGGGCGCCGCGACGCCCAGACCCCGACCATCGTGCCGACCGCGATCGCCGCGAGCAGCGCGGTGAGCACCAGCAGCACCGTCGCCGGAAGGCGCTGCAGGATCAGGCCGGTCACCGGCTGGTTGTAGAGGTAGGAGGTGCCGAGGTCGCCGCGCAGCGCGCGGCCGACGTAGGTGGCGTACTGCTCGAGGATCGGGCGATCGAGCCCGTAGGTCCTGCGGATCTGGTCGAGCGTTGACTTGTCGGCGCCGCCCATCTCGCCGGCGATCACCATCGCCGGGTCGCCGGGTGCCGCGTGGATCAGGACGAAGTTGATCGTCAGCACCGCGAAGATGAGGCCTGCCGCATAGGCGAGGCGCTTCGCGACGACGGTGGCGATCGACATGGCTGGTTCAGTGTACCTGCCGCGCCGCGGCGATGCGCGCGGCGATCTCGCGCGCGTCGAGCGCGCCGCGCAGCCCGATCGTGACCAGCCGCGCGGGCGCGTCGGCTTCGGCCGCCGGGCTGCCGGACAGGGCGGGCCCGGTGCGCACGCGGGTGCCGACCGCCTGGAGCACCGCGCGTCCGCCCGCGGCGTCGAGCAGCGCGCCCTTCGCGCGCACCAGGCCCAGCGCGGGGTCGGCGAGCGCCGTGCCGAGCGCCGCGAGGTCGAACCGGCCCGCGAGTTCGAAGCTCGCGCTCTCGAAGACCGCCGCTGCGGGCGGCGGGCGGCGGGCGGGGCCGAGCCGCGGGCCGCGGTCCGGCGCGCCGTCCGGAGCCGCGCGCAGCGGCGCGTCGCCGATCCCGAGCACCACCTCCGGCGGCACCGCCGACTCGACCGCCTCGACCACGGGCGCCCGGGGCGCCGCCGCGTGCAGCCACGCGCGCAGCGCCGGCATCGCCTCCCCCGGCACCAGGTCGACCTTGTTCAGCACCAGCAGGTCCGCCTCGGCCAGCTGCTGGCGGACCGTGTCGCCGACGTGCCGGTCGTCGGCACGCGCGCGCACCGTCTCGGCGTCCACCAGCACGACTGTGCCGTCGACCGCGATGCCCGGGGCGAGTCGTGCCGAGCGCGCGACCGAGCCCGGCAGCGCGACGCCGCTGGTCTCGAGCAGCACGAGGTCGAACGGCGGCTCGCTGCGCGGCAGCGCGACCAGCGCCTCGAGCAGGTCGCTGCCCACCGAGCAGCACACGCAGCCGCCGGCGAGGTTCATCACCGAGCCGTCGCGCGAGACGATCAGGTCGGCGTCGATGCCGACGTCGCCGAAGTCGTTGACCAGCACCGCGATGCGCCGCCCGTCCGCGGCGCGCAGCAGGCGGTTGACCAGCGTGGTCTTGCCGGCGCCGAGCCAGCCGCCGAGGACGATCGCGGGCAGCACCGTCGGCTCAGGCCGTGGCGGCCGGGAACACGCGGCCGCCGTGCACCGTGCCCCAGACGCCGACGTCCTTCAGCGCCTCGGGCGCGACCTCCAGCGGGTCGTCCTCGAGCACCGCGAAGTCGGCCCGCTTGCCGCATTCGATCGAGCCGACCTCGTCGTCCAGGTGCAGCGTGTGGGCTGCCCCGAGCGTGATCGCGCGCAGCGCGTCGGCCACGCCGATGCGCTCGAATTCGCCCAGCGTGCGCCCGGACGCGGTGCGTCGGTTGACCGCGCACCAGGCGACGTGCAGCGGCCCGAGCGGCGTGACCGGCGCGTCGGAGTGGATCGTCCACGCGACGCCCAGCTCGTCGGCCGAGCGGCACGGGTTCATCCTCTCGGCGCGGTCCGGGCCCACGGTCTGCGCGTAGTGCGCGTCGCCCCAGTAGAAGTGGTGGTTCGCGAAGAAGTTCGCGCACATCCCGAGCGAGGCCATCCTGCGCAGCTGCGCCCGGTCGGCGAGCTGGCAGTGCTGCAGCGTGAAGCGGTGGTCGGGCGCGGGCTGCTCGCGCAGCGCGTCGTGCATCGTCTCGATCGCCAGTTCGATCGCCGCATCGCCGTTGGTGTGCGTGTGCACCTGCACGCCGTGGCGCAGCGCGAGCCCGTAGAGACGGCGCAGCGTCTCGGGCTCGATGTACCACAGGCCTTGCGGCGCGCCGTTGTGGTAGCCGGGCCAGCGCATGCGCGCGGTGAAACCCTGGATCGAGCCGTCGGCGTGCGCCTTCACGCGGCCCAGGCGCAGTCGGTCGGTCGAGCGCGCCTTCAGCGCGAGCGCGCGCTCGATCGCGTCCTTCGGGGCGTAGCCGCGCACGTGCATCGCCGGCACGAAGCGCAGCGGAAAGGTGTCCTCGCCGGTCACGCGCAGCAGCGCGTCGACCGCGTCGTCGGGGATCGGGGTCGCGAGGTCGGTCGCGGTGGTCGTGCCCGTGCGGACGGCGAGCTTCGCGAACGCGCGCACCCCCACCTCGTCGCCGGCGAGCGCGGCGCGGTCGACGCCGAGCTTGAGCAGCACCGGCATCATCGTGTCGGGCCCGCGCAGCTCGCCCTGCGGCAGGCGTTCGTCGTCGAGCGGGATGCCCGGATGGTCGTGGTCGGTCCGCATGTAGCCGGCCGCCGCGAGCGCCGCGGTGTTCGCGTTGGTGATATGGCCGCTCGCGTGCAGGATGCCGATCGGCCGCGTCGTGCTGACCGCGTCGAGGTCCCGGCGATTCATCCGGCGCGCACCGAAGAACAGCGGATCGAGCGCCCAGCCGAACAGCGGCGTGGTCGGGTCGGGCAGCGCGGCGTGCGCCTCGCGCAGCCGCTCGACGACCGCCTCGATCGAACGCAGCCCGGGCCAGGTGCGCCCGTCGGGGTCCACGCGGTCGAAGTAGCCGCAGTAGACGTAGCGCCAGTAGGTGCCCTCGCCGACGTGGCTGTGACCCTCTACGAAGCCGGGCAGCAGCACCTTGCCGGCGAACCGGTCGTCGACGTCGAACGCGCCCCAGCCCCTCAGCGACTCGAGCGTGCCGACGCCGAGCACGCGGCCGTCGCGGACCGCGACGTGCGTCGCCTCGGGGCGCGCGGGGTCCATCGTGAGGATGCGGCGTGCGGCGTAGACGACGGTGTTCGGCATCCTCGTGGCTCCCCGGAACGGATGGCGCGGACCGCGGTGGCGCGCGGCGGCTGGTCGCGACCTTACCGTGATCCCCGGGCCCGCGGAACGAGGCGTTCCGGTTTCTCCTGTGGCCGCGCGCGTGCCCGCCACGGCCTCGCGGGGGCCGCCGATGGGCGGCGGGCCCCCGCATCCCCGGGCGCAGGCGGCGTGTACGATCAGCCGATGGACCGTCCCGACCTGCCCGAACCCGCCGACGTCGCCGCCGCCGCCGCGCGTCTCGCCGGCGTCGCGCACCGCACGCCGGTGCTGACCTCCCGGACCGCCGATGCGGCCACCGGAGCGACGCTGTTCTTCAAGTGCGAGAACCTGCAGCGCGGCGGCGCGTTCAAGTTCCGCGGCGCGTACAACGCGATCGCGGCGCTGCCCGAGGCGCGGCGGCGCGCCGGCGTCGTCGCGTACTCGTCGGGCAACCACGCCCAGGCGATCGCCTACGCGGCGAAGCTGCTGGGCGTGCCGGCGACGATCGTGATGCCGAAGGACGCGCCGGCCGCGAAGCTCGCGGCCACGCGTGGCTACGGCGGCGAGGTCGTGCTCTACGATCGCTACGCGGACGACCGCGAGGCGATCGGCCGGCGGCTCGCGGCCGATCGCGGGCTCTCGCTGATCCCGCCGTACGACCATCGCGACGTGATCGCCGGTCAGGGCACGGCTGCGCGCGAGCTGATCGAGGAGGCCGGCCCGCTCGACGTGCTGGTCGCCTGCCTCGGCGGCGGCGGCCTGACCGCCGGCTGCGTGCTCGCCGCCGAGGCGGCCGCGCCCGGCTGCGCGGTCTGGGGCGTCGAGCCCGAGGCCGGCGACGACGGTCGGCGCTCGCTCGCCGAGGGTCGGATCGTGCACATCGACGTGCCGAAGACCATCGCCGACGGCGCGCAGACGCAGCACCTCGGCGAGCTGACCTTCGCGATCCTGCGGCGCGGCGCGGCGGGCATCGCGACCGCGTCGGACGCGGCGCTCGTCGAGGCGATGCGCTTCTTCGCCGAGCGGATGAAGCTCGTCGTCGAGCCGACCGGCGCGCTGGCCGCAGCGGCGGTGTTCTCCGGGGCGATCCCGGTGCGCGGCAGGCGGGTCGGCGTCATCCTGAGCGGCGGCAACGTCGACGTCGCGCGATACGCGGCGCTGCTGCAGGGCGGCTGAGCGGCGCGGTCGCGCGGCACCGGCCGGCGTCGCCCGCCCGGCCGGCCCGCGAGGGCCGCGCGGTGGACGGTCAGGTCTTCGTGACGCCCATCTGGTGCAGCGGCGCCATCATCCCCCAGACGCTCGGCTTCGGATCGGCGATCCGGCGGAAGCCGACGGCGAAGTTCGGCTCGTAGAGGAACGCGATCGGGCAGTCGTCGACGACGATCCGCTGGAAGTCGCGATAGAGCGCCTTGCGCTTCGCGGGGTCGCGCTCGCGCCCCGCCGCGGCGAGCAGCTCGTCGACCTTCGGGTTCGAGTACTGCTGCGTGTTCGACCAGATCACGCCCTCGCGGATGTTGCTGGTCAGGTAGGTGCGGTGCACGCCGATCACCGGGTCGCCCCAGTTCCAGACGGAGTCCAGCGTCATGTCGTACTGGAACGAGGACACGCGGCGCGCCCAGGTCGGGAAGTCGGGCGAGTTGCGCAGCTGCACGTCGATGCCGACCTTCGCGAGCGCGGGCTTGATGTATTCGGCGGTCGCACGGCCGTCGGCCGAGCCGGGGAAGAAGTCGAGCGACAGCGTCGTGCGGATCCCGTTCGCGCCGGGCTTCAGGCCGGCGGCGTCGAGCAGCTGCGCGGCCTTCTGCAGGTTCAGGTCGTAGCGCTCGACGTCGGCCGAGTACATCGGGCTCGCGCTGCCGATCGGTCCGGTCGCGCGCTTGTGGAAGCCGGCGAACAGGGTCTTGGTCACGAACTCGCGGTCGATCGCGAACGAGATCGCCTGGCGCACCCGCTTGTCCTGCAGCTGCGGGTGCTTGGTGTTGAACGCCAGCCAGATCAGCGGCCCGATGCCGCGGGCGAGCTCCGACACCACGGTCGCGCCGGCGACCTTGCGGGCGCGCTCGACGTCGCGCGGATCGGTCAGCGAGATGTTGATGTCGACCTCGCCGCGCTCGAAGGCGAGCAGCAGGCTCGACGGATCCTTGTACTCGCGGATGATCAGCCGGTCGAGCAGCGGCCGGTCCTTGACGAAGAACCGGTCGAAGCGCTCCATGATCAGGTGCTCGCCCGGCTTGAAGTCGACGACCCGGAACGGGCCCGAGCCCACCACGTTCGTCGCGTTGCGCGGGTGCGTGGGCAGCGGCTGGCCGTCGCCGTAGACGTGCTTCGGCATGATCGGCAGGAACACCGTGGTCATCGCCAGCGCGAGTGCGGGGTGCGGCTCGGCGAGCCGGATCACCGCGGTGTGCCGGTCGGGCATCGTGACGGCATTGACCGGCGCGAACATCGACTTGAACGGGTGGTTGTCGCGGACCGCCTCGACCGAGAACTGGACGTCCTCGGCGGTGATCGGGCGGCCGTCGTGGAACACGGCGTCCTTGCGCAGGTTCAGCGTGATGCTGCGGGCATCCTCGGACACGGACCAGGATTCGGCCAGCATCGGCACGGGCTGCCACTTGTCGTCGATGCCCATCGGCGTCGCGAAGATCTGCGCGCCGGGCATCATCGTCGCGATGCCCGACTGCACCCCGGGGTTCAGGTGGCGCGGGCGCTGCGTGGTGCCGATCACCACGACGCCGCCGCGCGCGGCCTGCGCGAGCGCGGCCAGCGGCAGGCCGAGGATCGAGGCGCCTCCGGCGGCGGCGGCGGACTGCAGGAGGGCGCGGCGGGTGGCGTCGTTCATGGCGGTGCGCGGGGTAGGGGCCTTCATAGTGACATCGTTGCCGGGCGCGCGCACGCGGCGGTGCGGCGCCGGCATGCGGGTCAGCGGGCCACGCGCCGGCGCGGCCCGAGCGCCAGGGCGAGCAGCGCGTCGACCGCCGCCGTCCGGTAACGGTCGGGGCGGCGCACGATCCAGAAGCGCCGGACCAGCGCGCGCGCCGCATCGGCACCGGGCGGGCGCAACTCCACCAGCCGTCCGGCGGCGAGCTCGTCGGAGGCGGCCAGGCGGCTCGCGCACCCGACCCAGTCGCCTTCGGCGAGCAGGCGAAGCAGCGCGGGCGGGTCGTCGACGGTCACGCCGATCCGCGGTGCGCCGATCGCCGGCGCCAGCGCGCGCAGCAGGGTCTCGCGGGTGCCCGAACCGGCCTCCCGCATCGCCCAGCGGGCATCGGCGAGCGCCCGGGCGTACGCGGCGCCCGCGAGCGGTCGCCTGCCGGTCCCGAAGCGCAGCGCCAGCGGATGCCCGGCGCGGGCGAGCAGGCACAGCGCGTCCGGGTGCCACGCATCGAGCTCGAACCCGGGCGCCGGGACGTCGCCCTCGACGAACGCGAGGTCCAGCTCGAGCCTGTGCAGCCGCTCCAGCAGTGCGGCGGTGTTCGCGACGGTGAGTTCCACCGCCGCCTGCGGGCGCGCCGCGGCGAAGCGTCCTAGCAGCCCGGGCATCAGGCAGGGGCCGATGGTCCGCGACGCCCCGATGCGCAGCCGCTCCGCGTCGCCCGGCACGCCCGCGGCCACTGCGGGCAGTTCGCCGGCGCGCTCGACCACCTCGAGCGCGCGCGGCAGCAGCCGGCGCGCCGCGTCCGTCGCACGCAGCCCGCGACCGGCCCGCTCGAAGAGCGTCGCGCCGATCGCGGCCTCGAGCTCGCCGATCGCCGCGCTGACCGCCGACTGGGTGCGGGCCAGCCGCCGCGCCGCGCCCGACACGCTGCCGGCCATCGAGACCGTGCAGAACGCCTCGAGCTGGCGCAGCGACACGCGCGAGCGCGCCGGCGGCGGGCCGGACCGGGCCGGAGCCGGGGCGCGAGGGGCGCCGCGCCGGCGGGGCGTCGTGTTTCGATCCATCTGGAATATCGATACCGGAATTCATTATTACCCGATTTTCCGGAAGTATGGCAGCGCGTAGGATCCGCCGGGAGATGACCGCCGACCGGAGCACCCCGCTGACCCCCGCCGCCGAGCGCCCGGTGCGCTTCGATGACCACGCGCGCCAGCGCACCGCCTACACGACCTGCTACATGTGCGCGTGCCGCTGCGGCATCCAGGTGACGCTGCAGGACGACCCCTCGGCCGACGGCGGCCCGCCGAAGACCTCGATCCGCTTCATCCAGGGCAACCCCGAGCACCCGGTCAACCAGGGGGTGATCTGCGCGAAGGGCAGCGCCGGGATCATGAAGCAGCTCTCGCCGGCGAAGCTGCGCCACCCGATGCTCCGCCGCCCGGGCAGCGAGCGCGGCGAGGGCGTGTTCGACCCGATCTCGTGGGACGAGGCGCTCGCGATGCTCGCGCGCCGGCTCGCGCACATCCGCGCGACCGAGCCGCGGCGGCTCGCGTTCTTCACCGGCCGCGACCAGATGCAGGCGCTGACCGGCCTGTGGGCGCAGCAGTTCGGCACCCCGAACTGGGCGGCGCACGGCGGCTTCTGCTCGGTCAACGTCGCGGCCGCGGGCCTCTATTCGATCGGCTACTCGTTCTGGGAGTTCGGCGCGCCGGACTGGGATCGCGCGAAGTACTTCGTCATGTGGGGCGTCGCCGAGGACCACGCGAGCAACCCGATCAAGATCGGCCTGGAGAAGCTCAAGCGTCACGGCGCGAAGTTCGTGTCGGTGAACCCGGTGCGCACCGGCTACTCGTCGATCGCCGACGAGTGGGTGCCGATCCGCCCCGGCACCGACGGCCTGCTCGCGATGGCGATCGCGCACGTGCTGATGTCGCGCGAGCTGTTCGACTGGGAGTTCCTGGTCCGCTACACCAACGCGCCGTGGCTGGTGATCGATGCGCCCGGCACCTCGCGCGACGGGCTGTTCCTGCGCGACGCCCAAGGGCGGCCGCTGCTGTGGGACCAGCAGGCGGGCGCGCCCGCGCCGTACGCGCCGGGCGTGGCCCCCGCGCTCTTCGGCGAGTTCGTCGCGCCCGGCGGCGAGCGGGTGCGGACCTCGATGACGCTGGCGGCCGCACGCGTGCTCGAGCCCGGCTACGCGCCGGAGGCGGTCGCGCAGCAGTGCGGCGTGCCGGCCGACCAGATCGAGCGACTCGCGCTCGAGATGGCGCAGGTCGCCTTCGAGCAGGCGATCGAGCTGCCGATCGCATGGACCGATGCCTGGGGCACGCGCCACGAGAAGGTGGTCGGCCGCCCGGTGGCGATGTACGCGATGCGCGGCGTCTCGGCGCACAGCAACGGCTTCCAGACCTGCCGCGCGCTGCACCTGGTGCAGATGCTGCTCGGCGCGCTCGACGGGCCGGGCAACTTCCGCTCGCGCGCGCCGTTCCCGAAGCCCGCGCCGCCGCCGCTGCTGCCGGAGAACGACGCCGCGCGGCTCGCCGCGCCCGACACGCCCTCCGCGCGCCCGCTGCTCGGCTTCCCGACGCGGCCCGAGGACCTCGCGCTCGACGCCGACGGCCGCCCGCTGCGGATCGACAAGGCCTACTCGTGGGAGAGCCCGATCGCGGCCCACGGGCTGATGCACATGGTGATCCGCAACGCGGTCGAGGCCGACCCGTACCCGATCGACACGCTGATGCTGTTCATGGCGAACATGGCGTGGAACTCGTCGATGAACACCACCGGCACGCAGGCGATGCTGGTCGCGAAGGACGAGGCGGGCGACTACCGGATCCCGTTCGTCGTCGTGTCCGACGCGTTCGACTCCGAGACGGTCCGCTACGCCGACCTGGTGCTGCCCGACACCACCTACTTCGAGCGCCACGACGCGATCTCGCTGCTCGACCGGCCGATTTCCGAGCCGGACGCCGCGGCCGATGCGATCCGCCACCCGCTGTTCCCGCCCGACCGCGACGTGCGGCCGTGGCAGGACGTGCTGGTCGACCTCGCGGGCCGGCTCGGGTTCCCGGCGTTCGTCGACACGGATGGCGCGCCCAAGTACGCCGACTACGCCGACTTCATCGTGCGCTACGAGCGCGCGCCCGGCATCGGCTTCCTCGCCGGCTGGCGCGGCGCCGACGGCGAGGCCTCGCTGGTCGGCGCGCCGAACCCGAAGCAGTGGGACGCGTACGTCGGGAACAAGGCATTCTTCGCGCACCACTGGCCGGACTCGCAGAAGTACATGCGCTTCGCGAACCGCGACTACCTGGAGGCGGCCGCGAAGGCCGGCTTCATCGGCAAGGCGGAGCCGATCACGATGCAGCTCTACAGCGAGCCGCTGCAGACGTTCCGTCTCGCGGGGCGGGGGCTCTACGACGGCCCGCGTCCCGAGCGGCCCGAGGACCGCGAGCGGCTGGCGACCTACTTCGACCCGCTGCCGTTCTGGTACCCGCCGATCGAGACCGCGCGCACCGACGAGGACGCCGGCCCCGATGCGTTCCCGTTCCACGCGATCACCCAGCGGCCGGCGACGATGTACCACTCGTGGGACAGCCAGAACGCGTGGCTGCGCCAGATCGTCGCCGACAACGCGCTGCACATGAACGCCCACCGCGCGGCCGAGCTCGGCCTGGCCGACGGCGACTGGGTCTGGGTCGACTCGATGCACGCGCCGGTCGCGCCGCAGCCGGGCACGCCGGCGAACGCGCGGATGGATGCGGCGCGCCCGCACCGCCGCATCCGCTGCCGGCTGCGGACGATGGAGGGCTGCGAGCGCAATACGGTATGGACCTGGAACGCGATCGGCAAGATGGCCGGCACCTGGGGGCTGTCGCCCGAGGCGGCCGAGTCGAACGTCGGGTTCCTGCTGAACCACCTGATCAGCGAGACGCTGCCGTCGCGGCCCGGCGAGGCGAGCCTCACCAACAGCGACCCGATCACCGGGCAGGCGGCGTGGTACGACCTGAAGGTGCGGGTGACGAAGGCCGAAGCGCCGTGAGCGGCGAGAGCAGGGAGGGGCGACGGGGATGAGCCGCCTGGGACTGGTGATCGACATCGATGCGTGCGTGGGCTGCCACGCGTGCGCGACCGCGTGCAAGGAGTGGAACGGCGCGAGCCTGATGGCCGGCGGCGCGCCCGACTACGACCCGCAGGGGGCGGCGCCCTCGGGCGTCTGGTTCAACCGGGTCCGCCACTACGAGGCGGGCGAGTATCCGGAGAGCCGCACGCTGAACGTGCCGATGTCGTGCATGCACTGCGAGACCGCCGACTGCGTGACCGTGTGCCCGACCGGCGCGTCGTACAAGCGGGCCGAGGACGGCATCGTGCTGATCGACGCCGAGAAGTGCATGGGCTGCAACTACTGCGCGTGGGCCTGCCCGTACGGCGCGCGCGAGCTCGACGAGACCAGCGGCACGATGCGCAAGTGCACGCTGTGCGTCGATCGCATCTACGACACGGCGCTGCCCGAGGCCGAGCGCCAGCCGGCCTGCGTGCTCGCGTGCCCGGCGCACGCGCGGCACTTCGGCGACTTCGACGACCCGTCGTCCGCGGTGTCGACGATGGTCCGCGAGCGCGACGGGGCGCCGCTCCTCGAGAAGCTCGGCTACCGCCCGACCAACCGCTACCTGCCGCCGCGCGTGGCGCCCGAGGTGCCGCCGCCCGCCGAGGCGCCGCCGCGCGGCACGCTGCAGCGGCGGCTCGCGTCGATGGTCAACCGGCTGATCCGGCTGTGAGCGTGGGCCAGCGGGCGAGGGCGGCGCGATGAAGCCGGCGCTGTCGCTGGTCGCCTTCACCGTCGCCTCCGGCGCGGGGCTCGGCCTCGCGGCGTGGATCCTCGCGTGGCAGCTCGCCGAGCGGATCGACGGCTCGGTGCGCGCGTTCTGGGTCGGCGTCGCGATCGTCGCGGTGCTGGTGAGCGCGGGCCTGGTCGCGTCGACGCGGCACCTCGCGAACCCGCGCAACGCGTGGCGCGCGCTGTCCCGCGTGCGCAGCTCGTGGCTGTCGCGCGAGGCGGCGCTCGCGCTCGCCTTCTATCCGCTCGCCGCCGCGCACCTGGTGTTCAGCGTCGGCGGCGACCCGCGCGCGCGGGTCACCGCGGTGCTCGCGATCGTGGTCGCGCTCGCGACCGTCGCCTGCACCGCGATGATCTACGCGTGCCTGCGCACCGTGCCGCGCTGGCGCACCTGGCACACGCCGGTCGGCTTCGTGCTCTACGCACTCGCGAGCGGCGGGCTGCTGTGGGCGGCGATCCTCGCCGGCGACGATCGCGCCGCACCGTCGGCGACGCTGCTGCTCGCACCGGTCGTGGCGGCCGCGCTCGTGAAGCTGCTCTGGGACGCGAAGTTCTCGGCGCGCGTGCACGCGACGCTGAACGAGGCGCTCGCGGTGCCGGATTCCGCGCCGAAGGGGGTCGTGCAGGGGCGGGTGCGGCTGCTCGATGCGGGCCACGTGAACCCCACGTTCGTCACGAACGAGTTCGGATTCCGGCTCGCGCGCGAGCGGGCGTCGACGCTGCGCCTCGCGATGTTCGCACTGACGCTCGGCGTGCCGGTCGCGGTCGCGGTGCTCGCCCCCGGGGCCGCGGGTCGCTGGGTCGCCGCGGTGGCGCTCCTGGCCGGCGTCGCGGTCGAGCGCTGGCTCTTCTTCGCGCGTGCCGAGCACGTGGTGCGGCTCTACCACGGGCAGCCGACGGTATGAGCACGCCGGCGCGCGAGGCCGGCGAGGGCTGGCGGCGCTGGCTCCCGTTCCTCGAGTGGGTGCCCGCGTGGCGCGAGCCGGGCACCGTGCGCGCCGACCTGCTCGCCGGGCTCACCGGCGCGATCGTCGTGCTGCCGCAGGGGCTCGCGTTCGCGACGCTCGCGGGCCTGCCGCCGCAGCACGGCCTGTACGCCGCGATGGTCCCGTGCCTGGTGGCGGCGCTGTTCGGCTCGAGCCGCCTGATGGTGACCGGCCCGGCCAACGCGATCTCGCTGACGACGATGGCGCTGCTCGCGCCGCTCGCGGTGCCGGGTTCGCCGCAGTACGCGAGCCTCGCGGTGACGCTCGCCTTCCTCGTCGGCGCCGTGCAGGTCGCGCTCGGGCTCGCGCGCGCCGGCCGGCTCGCCGACCTGGTGCCGCATGCGGTGATCGTCGGGTTCACCAGCGGCGCGGCGGTGCTGATCGTTGCCTCGCAGCTCGGGCCGCTGTTCGGCATCGACCTGCCGCGCGGCGAGTCGGTGGCGGACCGGGTGGGGGCGCTGCTCGGGCGGCTCGGCGAGACGAGCTGGCCGGCGCTCGCCTGCGGCGTCGCGACGATCGTCGCGATCCGGGCGTGGATGCCGCTCAACCGATGGGTGCCGGCGATGCTGGTCGGCGTCGTCGTCGGATCGGCGATCGGCTGGGCGCTTCACGCCGCGTGGCCCGAGTCGCCCGCGCTGCGCTCGGTGCCGCCGCTGCCCTCGGCGCTGCCGACGCTCTCGATGCCGGACCTGTCGATCGACACGGTGCGCAGCCTGTTCGCCGCGACGCTGGTGATGACGCTGCTCGCGCTGACCGAAGCGACCGCGATCGCGCGGGCGATCGCCGCGCGCGACCGCGATCCGCTCGACGGCAATCGCGAGTTCGTCGGGCAGGGGCTCGCGAATCTGGCCGGCAGCTTCTTCTCGGCCTATCCCACCAGCGGCTCGTTCAACCGATCGGGGGTCAACGTGAGCTCGGGCGCGCGTACGCCGCTCGCCGCCGCGTCGGCCGCCGTGCTGCTGGTCGTGCTGCTGGGCTTCGTCGCGCCGCTCGCGCCGCTGCTGCCGCTCGCGGTGATCGCGGGGCTGCTCTGCGTGGTCGCCTGGGGCCTGGTCGATCGGCGCGAGATCGCGCGGATGTGGCGCGAGGAACCCGCCGAGCGGCTGCCCGTCGCGGTGACCTTCGTCGCGACGGTGTCGCTGTCGCTCGAATGGGCGATCCTGCTCGGTCTGCTGACCTCGATGCTCGCGAAGCGGCTGGCGCGCTGATCCTCCGTCGTGGTCAGACGCTCGCCGTCAGCCCCCCGTCGACGTACAGCACCTGCCCCGTCATGAAGTCCGACGCGGCCGACGCGAGGAAGATCGCGGTGCCCCCCAGCTCCTTCACGTCGCCCCAGCGGCCCGCGGGCACGCGCTTGCCGAGCCACGCGGAGAATTCGGCGTCCGCCACGAGCGGCGCGGTCAGGTCGGTCGCGAAGTAGCCGGGCCCGATCCCGTTGACCTGGATGCCGTGGCGCGCCCAGTCGATCGCCATGCCCTTGGTCAGGTTCTTCAGCCCGCCCTTGGAGGTCACGTAGGGCGTGATCGAGTAGCGGGCGAGCTCGCTGTTGATCGAGCAGACGTTGATCACCTTGCCGGCGCCGCGCGGGATCATCCGCCTCGCGACCGCGCGGCCGACCTTGAACGCGCCGCCGAGGTTCGTGCCGATCACGCGCTCCCAGTCGGCGGTCTCGAAGTCCTCGAGCGGGCGCCGCACGGTGATGCCGCTGTTGTTCACCAGGATGCCGATCGGCCCGACGCCGCGCTCGACCGACTCGACCGCCGCCTCGATCGCCGCCTCGTCGGTGACGTCGAACGGCGCGGGTGACGCGTCGACGCCCTCGGCGCGCAGCCTCGCGACGACCGCGTCGACGGCCGCCGCGTCGCGCCCGTTGATCGCCACCCGGGCGCCGGCCGATGCGAGCGCGCGGGCGAGCGCCAGGCCGATGCCGCGGGTGGAGCCGGTGACGAGGGCGACGCGCCCGGTGAGGTCGAAGAGGGGGTGCATGGGTGGGGTCGGCCATTCGCGCCACTTGGGCGCCAAGTAGAATCGGAGGATGGCGAATCTACTCGCGAACCTGAACGAGCGGCAACTCGCGGCGGTCACGCTGCCGCACCAGCACGCGCTGATCCTGGCCGGCGCGGGCAGCGGCAAGACCCGGGTGCTGACGACGCGGATCGCGTGGCTGATCCAGACCGGCCAGGTCAGTCCCGCCGGGGTGCTGGCGGTGACCTTCACGAACAAGGCCGCGCGCGAGATGACCGCGCGCCTGTCCGCGATGCTGCCGATCAACCCGCGCGGCATGTGGATCGGCACGTTCCACGGGCTGTGCAACCGGCTGCTGCGGGCGCACCACCGCGACGCGGCGCTGCCGCAGACCTTCCAGATCCTCGACTCGGCCGACCAGCTCGCCGCGATCAAGCGGCTGCTGAAGGCGCGCAACGTCGACGACGAGAAGTACCCGCCGCGCAACCTGATGCACTTCATCAACGGCTGCAAGGAGGACGGGCTGCGCGCGAAGGACGTCGAGGTCGTCGACGACTACAACCGCCGCTTCGTCGAGCTCTACGCGGCCTACGACGAGCAGTGCCAGCGCGAGGGTGTGGTGGACTTCGCCGAGCTGCTGCTGCGCTCCTACGAGCTGCTCGAGCGCAACCTGCCGCTGCGCACGCACTACCAGGCGCGCTTCCGGCATGTCCTCGTCGACGAGTTCCAGGACACCAACGTCCTGCAGTACAAGTGGCTCAAGATGCTCGCCGGCCCGCAGACCGCGGTGTTCGCGGTCGGCGACGACGACCAGTCGATCTACGCGTTCCGCGGCGCGAACGTCGGCAACATGGCCGCCTTCGAGCGCGAGTTCCGGGTCGAGAACCTGATCAAGCTCGAGCAGAACTACCGCTCGCACGCGCACATCCTCGAGTGCGCGAACCACCTGATCCGCCGCAATGCGAGCCGTCTCGGCAAGGAGCTCTGGACCGACGCCGGCGCCGGCGAGCCGGTGCGCGTCTACGAGGCCACGAGCGACGGCCAGGAGGCGCAGTGGCTGATCGAGGAGGCGCGCGGGCTGATCGGCGAGGGCTGGATGCGCAGCGACGTCGCGATCCTGTACCGCTCGAACGCGCAGTCGCGGGTGCTCGAGCACGCGCTGTTCTCGGCCGGCATCCCCTACCGCGTCTACGGCGGCCTGCGCTTCTTCGAGCGCGCCGAGGTCAAGCACGCGCTCGCCTACCTGCGGCTGATGGAGAACCCCGACGACGACACCGCGTTCCTGCGGGTCGTGAACTTCCCGGCGCGCGGCATCGGCGCGCGCACGGTCGAGCAGGTGCAGGACGCGGCGCGCGCGGCGGGTACGAGCCTGTACGCGGCGGTCGCCGCGATGCGCGGCGGCGCGGCCGCGGGCAAGCTCGGCGCGTTCGTCGCGCTCGTCGAGCGGCTGCGCGCCGAGACCGCGGCGCTGCCGCTGCCCGAGGCGGTCGAGCACGTCGTCGAGCGCAGCGGCCTCGTCGCGCACTACCAGACCGAGAAGGAAGGCCAGGACCGGATCGAGAACCTGCGCGAGCTGGTGAACGCGGCGGCCGCGTTCCTGTCGGAGCAGGGCGTCTCGCAGGACGTGCCGGCCAACGTCGGCGTGTCGACGGGCGCCGCCGCACAGGCGGGCCCGGCGCTCGACGCGCCTCCCGACGCCGACGGCGTGGTGGTCGATGCCGACGTCGCGCCGCAGGCCTCGCCGCTCGCGTCCTTCCTCGCGCACGCGTCGCTCGAGGCGGGCGACAACCAGGCGGCCGAGGGCACCGACTCGCTGCAGCTGATGACGGTCCACGCCGCCAAGGGCCTCGAGTTCGACGCGGTGTTCATCACCGGCCTGGAGGAAGGCCTGTTCCCGCACGAGAACTCGGCCCAGGAGGTCGACGGGCTCGAGGAGGAGCGGCGGCTGATGTACGTCGCGATCACCCGTGCCCGCAAGCGGCTCTACCTGTCGTTCTCGCAGACACGCATGCTGCACGGGCAGACCCGCTACAACGTGCGCTCGCGCTTCCTCGAGGAGCTGCCCGAAGGGTCGATGAAGTGGCTGACCCCGCGCACCGGCCTCGCGCGGGCCGGATGGGACGACGGCGGGGGCTGGAACGCCGGCTGGAACGGCGCCGGCCGCGGCGGCGCGCGCGAGCCGGCGTGGTCCGGCGGCGGGCGCAGCTCCGGGCTCGGCGACGCGCCGCAGGTGTCCGCCGCCGACCGTCGCCTCGCCTCGAAGTTCGACCGCGGCCTGCCGTGGCGGGTCGGGCAGACGGTCGCCCATGCGAAGTTCGGCGAGGGCGTGATCCTGGACATCGAGGGCAGCGGCACCGATGCCCGGGTGCAGGTCAACTTCGGCAAGCAGGGCGTCAAGTGGCTCGCGCTGTCGGTGGCGAAGCTCGAGGCGGTGACCTGAGGCCGCGACGATCGCGGCCCCCGGTCACTGCGACTCGACGCGGATCCCGCTCTCGTCCGACATCCGCTTCCAGTTCTCGCGCTCGCGCCGGTACATCGTCGCGAACGCCTCGACCGACATCGGCATCCAGACACCGCCGGCGCCCTGGATCCACTGCGTCATCTCGGGACGCTGCATCGCGCGGACGAACTCGGCATTGAGCCGCGCGACGATCGGCGCGGGCGTGCCCGCCGGCGCGAAGAAGCCGCTGAAGCTCGGCAGGTCGATGTTCGGATAGCCGGCCTCGGTCATCGTCGGCGTGTCGGGGAACTTCGGCAGCCGGTTCGGCCCGTACAGTCCGATCGCGATCGCGCGGCCCGGCGCGGTCAGCGGCTCGAGCTCCGACGAGAAGCCGGACGACAGGTGGATCTGCCCGGCCGCGGCATCGGCGGCCGCGAGCGAGCCGCCCTTGTAGTGGACCGCCCGCAGCCTGAACCCCGCGGCGCGCGCGAACTGGATGCATGCGAAGTGCCCGACCGACGCGTGGCCGCCGGTGCCGCAGGTGAGTTCGTCGTTGGCCGGGCGCGCCTTCGCGCGTGCGACCACGTCGGCCAGCGTCTTCGCGCCGAACCCGGACCCGACGACCAGCAGCGGATAGCCGATCGTGCCCAGCGCGATCGGCTGGACGTCCTTGGCCGGGTCGTAGCGGATCGCGCCGCCCGCGCCGGGGTACGCGACCAGCGGGTTCATGCCGCCGTAGAACAGCGTGTAGCCGTCGGGTGCCGCCTTGACCAGCGCCTCGGCCGCGATCGTGCCGGACGCTCCGGGTCGGTTGTCGACGACGATCGGCTGGCCGAGCGCCTCGCCGACCCGTTGCGCGTAGCGCCGGCCCCAGATGTCGTTGATGCCGCCGGCCGGGCCGTCGACGATCAGGCGGATGGGTTTGCTCGGCCAGGCGTCCTGGGCGGGTGACGGCGTCGCGGCGAGGGACGCGAGCACGACGAGCGCGCACGCGAGCAGGGGGCGGCGGTGCATGGGGTCTCCTTCCCGTCTGTGCGGGTGCCCCAGTCTAGTCGGTCGGCCGGCCTCGGGCCACGCCGCGCTTCGCCGGGCGTTTCAGAGTGCCGAGGCCGGCGGCGCGATCGGCGGCGGCCCGCCTTCCGGCCCGTCCTCGACCACGTCGCGGTACGACGGCCAGAAGGAGCAGTAGAGCGCCGCCAGCATCACCAGCGACAGCGGCGACAGCAGCAGCGGCAGCAGGCTGCCGGGCAGCAGCGGCTTGGCGAGCTGCAGCGCGACCGACAGCCCGATCGCGACCGCGATCCAGCCGAGCAGGTAGACCGAGAACGCCGAACGGTTCCGCCAGACCCCGACGAGGCTGTAGAACAGCGCCTTGACCGGGTGGAGCCGGTGCCACGCGACGAACACCGGCGCGTACCACATCGCCATCTGCACCGGCGTGTACATCAGCAGGAAGATCACCGCCGCGAAGGCGAGGTCGCGCTCGCCGAGCGCCGGGTCGTCGCCCGAGATCGTGCCGGTGGCTATCCGGAACAGCGTGCCGCCGTCGGCGACCGACGAGCAGGCGAGCGCGAGCACGGTCAGCAGGCAGTTGATCGCGCCGAGCGCGAGCAGCGGCCGCGCGCCACGCCACTTCTGGGCCCGCAGCCCGTCGTAGAGCGTCCAGGGGCTGGGCATCCGGCCCGCGGCGGAAGTGCGCACGGCCTGCATGTAGCCGACCGACAGCGCGGGCATGAGGATCAGCGGCGCGAACTGGCCGATCACCGGCAGCACCGACGGCAGCATCACGCTGAAGAGGAACAGCACCGTGATGCCGAGCAGCGCGAGCGGATGCCGGCGCAGCAGCGTGAAACCTTCGGTCACCCAGCGCCAGCCGAGCCGGGCGGGCGCGCGCGTCACCTGCATGCGGCGGCTCCTTCGGCGCGGGGCAGCGACGGCACGCCGGCGCGTCGCGCCGACAGGATGCGCTCGAACGCGGCCGGATCCTTCGGCGTGAGCTGCTCGGCCGGCCGTGGCCGGTGCCAGTCGTCGAGCCGCGACAGCCAGAACCGCAGCGCCGCCGCACGCATCGCGAGCGGCCAGGCCGCGCGCTCGGCGTCGGAGAGCGGGCGGTGCGCCTGGTACGCACGCACCAGCGCGTCGGCGCGTGCGTCGTCGAGCGCGCCGGTCGCGTCGTCGATGCACCAGTCGTTGCAGGTGACCGCGAGGTCGAACACGAAGGTGTCGACGCCGGCGAAGTAGAAGTCGATGACGCCGCCGATCGCCGCGCCGTCGAACAGCACGTTGTCGCGGAACAGGTCGGCGTGGACCGCGCCCGAGGGCAGCGCGCGGGCGGCGTCGCTCGCGGCCCAGGCGCGCTGCGCGCCCAGCTCGTCGGCGAGCAGGCGCGCCTGACCGGCCGGCAGCAGCGGCACGAGCCGCGCGGCCGCATCGAGCCACCAGTCGAGGCCGCGCGGATTCGCCTGTCGGCCGGCGAAGTCGCGCACGCCGACGTGCATCCGGGCGAGCAGGTCGCCGACCGGCGCCGCGTGGGCGAGCGTCGGGGTCTCGACGCCGCGCCCGGGCAGCCGCGTCACCAGCGCGGCCGGACGGCCCGCGAGCGCAGACCACAGCGCGCCGCCGCGATCGGCGACCGGGTCGGGGCAGGGCACGCCGCGCGCGGCCAGGTGGCGCATCAGGTCGAGGTGGAAGGGCAGCCGCTCGGGCGCGAGCCGCTCGAACAGCGTCAGCACCCAGCGCCCGGCGTCGGTGTCGACGAAGAAGTTGCTGTTCTCGATGCCCTCGGCGATGCCGCGGTAGTCGCGCAGCGCCCCGACCGGATAGCGGGCCAGCCAGCCTTCGAGCTGGTCGCGCGTGACGGGGGTGAAGACGGCCATGGGGGGCGGGAGCGCGACGTCGGAGAAGGGGCGGGCAGGGCCGGTGCCGGGATTCTAGCAGCGGCACCCGGCACGCCCGGCCAGCGTCCCCGTGCGCGCGCGGGACGACGCGCCGGCGCGGCTCACAGGTACAGGTTGGTCTCGCGCTCCTGCGTCGTCGCGTAGAACCCGCGGGCCTGGTAGAAATCGAAGATCGCGTCGACCACTTCCTTCGGATCGTCGATCACGCGGATCAGGTTCATGTCGTCGGGCGAGATCATCCCCTCGCCGGCGAGCGTGCCCTGCATCCAGTCGATCAGGCCCTTCCAGAACTCGGTGCCCATCAGGATCACCGGGATGCGGCGGCCCATCCTGGTCTGGATCAGGGTCAGCACCTCCATCAGCTCGTCGAGCGTGCCGAAGCCGCCCGGCGTCGCGATGAACGCGCTCGCGTACTTGGCGAACGCGACCTTGCGCGCGAAGAAGTGACGGAACGTCAGCGAGATGTCCTGGTAGGGGTTGCCGCTCGACTCGAAGGGCAGCTGGATGTTCAGGCCGACCGAGGCCGACTTGCCCTCGAAGGCGCCCTTGTTGGCCGCCTCCATGATCCCCGGGCCGCCGCCCGAGATCACCGCGAAGCCGGCGTCCGACAGCAGGCGGGCGACCTCGACCGTGCGTCCGTACCAGAACTGGCCTTCCCTGATCCGTGCGCTGCCGAAGATCGACACCGCCGGCCGGACCTCGGCGAGCTTCTCGGTCGCCTCGACGAACTCGGAGATAATCCCGAGGACGTGCCACGACTCGCGCGCCTTGATCGCGGTGGAGCGCTCGGGCTGAGCGATCGCCCGCAGCTGGGGCACCTTCTTTCGGATCGTCATGTCTGAGCCAACGCTTCTTCTGGTGGACGGGTCGAGCTACCTGTACCGCGCGTTCCACGCGCTGCCCGACCTGCGCACGCGCGCCGGAGAGCCCACCGGCGCGATCAGGGGGGTCGTCTCGATGCTACGGAACCTGCGTGCCAACCGCAAACTGGCGGGCGACGTACGGTACGGGGCCGTGGTGTTCGACGCACCGGGCCGCACTTTCCGCGACGACCTGTACGACGCCTACAAGGCCAACCGGGCCGAGACGCCGGCCGACCTGCGCGCCCAGATCGCACCGATCCACGAGATGGTCCGCGCGATGGGCTGGCCGCTGCTGCACGTCGAGGGCGTCGAGGCCGACGACGTGATCGGCACGCTGACCGAGCAGGCGTGGCGGCGCGGCCTGCGCACCCTCGTGGCGACCGGCGACAAGGACCTCGCGCAGCTGGTCAACGGCCACGTGACGCTGGTCGACACGATGACGCGCAAGGGCGAGGCGCCCGAGCCGATGGACCGCGACGGCGTGGTCGCCAAGTTCGGCGTGCCGCCCGAGCGGATCGTCGACTGGCTGACGCTGGTCGGCGACGCGGTCGACAACGTGCCGGGCGTGCCCAAGGTCGGCCCGAAGACCGCGGTCAAGTGGCTCGAGGAGCACGGCTCGCTCGACGGCGTGATCGCGGCGGCCGAGCGGATCGGCGGCGTGGTCGGCGAGAACCTGCGCGGTGCGCTCGGCTGGCTGCCGACGGCGCGTGCGCTGGTGACGATCAAGACCGACTGCGAGCTCGCACCGCACGTCGAGTCGATCGAGTCGAGCCTCGCGATGCGCGACGAGGACACCGAGTCGCTGCGCGCGCTGTTCGAGCGCTGGGAGATGAAGTCGCTGGTCGACGACATCAGGGGGCGCTCGGACGCGCCGTCGGCCACGCCTGTCGTCGCGCCCGCGGCGGCCGCGGCGGACGCGGACGCGCCGGCGGCCGCCGCCGTGCCGGCCGCGCCCGCGCATCCGGTCGAGTACGAGTGCGTGAGCGACGAGGCCGCGCTCGAACGCTGGATCGCGACGATCGAGGCCGCGACGCTGGTCGCGTTCGACACCGAGACCACGTCGCTCGATCCGCTCGCCGCCGAGATCGTCGGCCTGTCGCTCGCGGTGCAACCCTACCGGGCGTGCTACGTGCCACTCGCGCACCGCTACACGGGCGCGCCCGACCAGCTCGACCGCGAGCGTGTGCTCGAGCGGCTGCGCGGCTGGCTCGAGAGCCCGGACCGGAAGAAGGTCGGGCAGAACCTGAAGTACGACGCACACGTGCTCGCCAACCACGGCATCGCGCTGCGCGGCATCGAGCACGACACGCTGCTGCAGTCGTACGTGCTCGAGGCGCACCGCACGCACGGCATGGACGCGCTCGCCGAGCGCCACCTGGGCCGGCGCACGATCACCTACGAGGAGGTGGCCGGCAAGGGCGCCAAGCAGATCGGCTTCGAGGAGGTGCCGGTCGAGCGTGCGACCGAGTACGCGGCCGAGGACGCCGAGGTGACGATGCACCTGCACTCGGTGCTGTTCCCGCAGGTCGCGGCCGACGCGAAGCTGCACGACGTCTATCGCCGCATCGAGATGCCGACCTCGATCGTGCTGCAGCGCATGGAGCGGCACGGCGTGCTGATCGACGCGCCGCTGCTCGAGCGCCAGTCCGAGGCGCTCGGCGCGAAGATGATGGAGCTCGAGCGGGCCGCGCACGAGGCCGCCGGCCAGCCGTTCAACCTCGGCTCGCCGAAGCAGCTCGGCGAGATCCTGTTCGGCACGCTGAAGCTGCCGGTGGTCAAGAAGACGATGAGCGGCGCGCCCTCGACCGACGAGGACGTGCTCGCGAAGCTGGCCGAGGACTACCCGCTGCCGAAGATCCTGCTCGAGTACCGCGGCTGCTCGAAGCTCAAGTCGACCTACACCGACAAGCTGCCGAAGATGGTGAACCCGCGGACCGGCCGCGTGCACACCAGCTTCTCGCAGGCGACCGCGGTCACCGGCCGCCTGTCGTCGAACGAGCCGAACCTGCAGAACATCCCGATCCGCACCGCCGAGGGCCGGCGCATCCGCGAGGCCTTCGTCGCGCCGCCGGGCCACCTGATCGTGTCGGCGGACTACTCGCAGATCGAGCTGCGGATCATGGCGCACCTGTCGCAGGACGAGAACCTGCTGCGGGCGTTCCACGAGGGCATGGACGTGCACCGTGCGACCGCCTCCGAGGTGTTCGGCGTGCCGCCCGCCGAGGTCTCGTCCGAGCAGCGCCGCTACGCGAAGACGATCAACTTCGGGCTGATCTACGGCATGAGCGCGTTCGGGCTCGCCGCGCAGCTCGGCATCGAGCGCGAGGCCGCGAAGAACTGGATCGAGCGCTACTTCACGCGCTATCCGGGGGTCAAGCGCTACATGGACGGCACGCGCTCGCAGGCGAAGGCGCAGGGCTGGGTCGAGACGGTGCTCGGCCGCCGGCTGTGGCTGCCCGAGATCAACTCGCCGAACGGGCCGCGCCGCGGCGGCGCCGAACGGCAGGCGATCAACGCGCCGCTGCAGGGCACGGCCGCCGACATCGTCAAGCTCGCGATGATCGCGGTGCAGGACCGGCTGGACGCCGGCCACTTCGCCTCGAAGCTGGTGCTGCAGGTCCACGACGAGCTGGTGCTCGAGGTGCCCGAGGGCGAGCTCGAGACGATCCGCGCCGAGCTGCCCCGGCTGATGGCGGGCGTCGTCGCGCTCGACGTGCCGCTGCTCGCGGAGGTCGGCGCGGGGCCGAACTGGGAGCGGGCGCACTGATGGCCGCGGCGGCTCCGGTCCGCGAGCCGGCCGGCGCCGATCGCCCGGGCCTGGCCGAGCGGGCGCGCGTGCGCCTGGCCGAGATGATCGTCACGCTGCAGCTCGAGCCCGGCAGCCTGTGCACGGCCCCGGAGCTCGCCGAGCGCATCGGTTTCGGTCGGACGCCGGTGCGCGAGGCGCTCAAGCGCCTCGAGCAGGAGCATCTGGTGCGCATCGTCGAGCGGCACGGCGTGCGGATCACCGAGATCAACGCCGACGAGCAGCTGAGGATGCTGGAGACGCGACGCGCGCTCGAGCGGATCGTCGCGGGGCGTGCCGCGCGGCTGCGTACCGATGCGGAGGCCGCGCGGTTCGGAGCCTTCGCGAGATCGCTGCGCGCGATCGGCCGGTCGGGCGAGGTGATCGAGTTCGTGCGCCTGCACCCCGACGCCTCGCGCCTCGCGATGGCTGCCGCCCGAAACCGCTTCGCGGCCTCGGCGCTCGAGCCGCTTCATGCGATGTCGCGGCGCTTCTACGTCTATCACCACCGCAAGGCGCGCGACCTGCAGCGCGCCTGCGAGCATCACGCGCGTGTGATGCGCGCGATCGCCGATGCGGACGAGGCGGGCGCGGTGAGGGCGTCGGACGAGGTGCTCGACTACGTGGAGGCGTTCACCCGGGCCACGCTGGCCGAAGGACGCTGAGCCGATCCGAGCGGGCCAGTCGGGGGGCTTGACCCGCGTCAACCGGTGGGCGCAAGATTGCCGGTGATATATCACAAAAACATCGCCACCCCGGCGGTGCACAGGAGGAGACCGATGACCCTGCGATCGTCCAGGCGGCGTTTCGTCGCCGCGAGTGCCGCCGCCGTGACCGTGTCGGCGCCAGCAGTCCTTCGCGCCCAGGCGCCGATCAAGTGGCGCTGCCAGTCGATGTGGAGCAGCGCGGAACTCACCTACAAGGCGTTCGAGTCGTTCTGCAAGCGCGTCGGCGAGGCGACCAACGGGCGGATCGAGGTGCAGCCGTTCGCGGCGGGCTCGGTCACCGGCGTGTTCGAGACGCTCGACGCCGTGTCGGCCGGCGTGCTCGACGCGCAGTCGAGCGCGCCCGTCTACTGGACCGGCAAGGACCCGGGCTTCTCGCTGATCGGCGACCTCAACTTCGCCTACTCGCACCCGTGGCAGGCCGAGGCTTGGTATTACCACCGCGGCGGCCTCGAGATGCTGCGGGAGGCCTACGCCCGCTTCAACGTGTACCCGGTCGGCGTCAGCTGGTGGGGCGTCGAGTCCCTGGTGTCGAAGAAGCCGATCAAGGGTCCGGCCGACTTCAAGGGCACCAAGGTCCGCACCCCTCAGGGGATGTTCGCCGAGGTGATGACCAAACTCGGCGCGTCGGTCGTCGTCGTGCCCGGCGGCGAGGTGTACTCGGCGCTCGACAAGGGCGTGGTCGACGCCGCTGACTGGGCGACCGAGTCGATGAACCAGAGGATGGGCTTCTTCGAGGTGGCGAAGCACTCTGTGTGGCTCGGCCACTCGATGCCGGTCCAGGAGTTCGCGGTCAACGCCGCGAAGTGGAACGCGCTGCCGGCCGACCTCAAGGCGATCGTCACGGCCTGCGTGCGCGAGTGGACCTGGGACCAGATCCAGCGCGTCGCGGTCGACGACGCCCGGGCGATCGGCGAGATCGGGCAGAAGGGCGTCACGATGCAGCGCTGGAGCGACGCCGATCTCAAGGCGCTGTCGCAGCAGGCCTCCGGCATCTGGGCCGAGTGGTCGAAGAAGTCGCCGCTCGCGAAGAAGGCCTACGACTCGCAGATCGCCTGGCTGAAGGCCCTGGGCCGCGTCGCATGACGCAGGCGCCGACGGCGCGCGCCACGGCGCGCGGCGGGCCGTTCGCGCGCGCCTGCGACGCGATCGACGCGATCGACGACGCGGTCGGGCGCTGGCTCGGTCCCGTGGTCATCGCGGTGACGATCGCGATCGTCTACGAGGTCGTCGCCCGCACCGTGTTCACCGCCGCGACGGTCTGGGCCAACGAGGCGACGGTCTACGGGTCCGCGGCGGTCTACCTGCTCGCGGGCGGCTACGCGATGCGCCACGGCCGCCACGTGAAGCTCGACGGCTTCGTCGAGTCGATGCCGGCCGCGGTGCGGCGCGCGCTGCCGCTCTTCCGGCTGCCGTTCATGCTGGCGTACGCGCTCACGCTGGTCGTGGTCGGCGGGGCGGCCGCGTGGGCCTCGTTCATGCAGGGCGAGGCCACCGGCACGCCCTGGAATCCGCCGATCTGGCCGGTCAAGGCCTGCATCCCGATCGCGGGGCTGCTGCTCGCGCTGCAGATGGTGGCCGACACGGCGCGCGAGCTCGGCTGGGTGCGCCCGAGGGCCGAGCCGTGAGCATCGAGCTGGTCTCCGCACTGATGGCCGGCTCGTTCGTCGGGCTGCTGCTGATCGGCATGCCGCTCGCCTTCGCGGCGGGCGCCGTCGGCGTGCTGTTCGCGCTGGTGCTCTACGGGGCGCCCGGCCTGACGTTGGTCGTGAGCCGGGTGTTCACGCTGCTCGGCAACAGCGTGCTGGTGTCGGTGCCGCTCTTCGTGTTCATGGCCTGCCTGCTCGAGCGCGCGGGCATCGCCGACGACATCTTCCGGGTCGTCGCCGCGTGGGCGAGCCGCGTGCCGGGCGGGCTGGCCGTGGCGGTGATCCTGACCAGCACGCTGATGGCGGCGATGGTCGGCGTGCTCGGCGCCGAGATCGTCACGATCGGCATCGTCGCGCTGCCGGCGATGCTGTCGCGCGGGTACTCGAAGGACCTCGCGCTCGGCTCGATCTGCGCGGGCGGCGGGCTGGCCACGCTGATCCCGCCGTCGGTCGTGTTCATCATGTACGGTCTGACCGCCGGCGTGTCGATCGGGCAGCTCTACATGGCGGGCATCATCCCGGGCCTGATGCTCGCGTCGATGTACATCGCGTACATCATGGTCCGGGCGACGCTGAACCCGGCGCTCGCGCCGCGGGCGCTGACCGAGGAGGCGACCTGGCCGCTGTCTCGCAAGCTCGGCCTCGCCAGGCACCTCGTGCTGCCGGGCCTGGTGGTGCTGATGGTGCTCGGCTCGCTTTACTTCGGATGGGCGACGCCGACCGAGGCGGGCGGCGTGGGCGTGTTCGGGGCGGCACTGTCGATGATCGCGAAGGGACGGATGTCGTGGGACAACGTGCGGCGGGCCGTCGAGGAGACGACCAAGACCACCGCGATGCTCTACTGGCTGTTCTTCGGGTCGTCCGCGCTGATCGGGGTGTACACGCTGGCCGGCGGCACGCAGATGGTCCAGTCGATGCTCACCGCGTTCCCGCTCGGACCGGTGGGCCTGCTCATCGTCGTGCAACTGGTCTGGATCGTGCTCGGCTGCTTCATCGACTGGATCGGCATCCTGCTGCTGACCGCACCGATCTTCGTACCGGTGATGGTCAATATGGGCTTCGACCCGGTGTGGCTCGGCGTCCTGTTCTGCATGAACATGCAGATCTCCTATATTTCCCCGCCCTTCGGCCCGGCAGCCTTCTACCTGAAGGGCGTCGCTCCGCCCGACATCACGATCGGCGACATATTCCGCTCGATCTGGCCGTATCTCGGCCTGCAGGTGGTCGCGCTGGGGATCGTCATGGCGTTCCCGCAGATCGCGCTGTGGCTGCCGCAGACCATGTCCCGCTGACCCACCGCAGGAGGTTCCCGTGCCCAAGCTGCTGACCGACGCCCAGGTGATCCAGTTCCGCGAGGAAGGCTACGTCGCGCCGATACGCGTGATGAGCGCCGAGGCGGCCGCCGCGGTCCGAGAGCGGCTGGAGGCCTACGAGCGCTCGACCGGCGGGCCGCTGCGCGGCAACCTGCGGCACAAGTCTCACCTGCTGTTCCGGTTCGTGTCCGACCTGGTTCACCAGGAGCGCATCGTCGACGCGATCGAGGACCTGTACGGTCCGGACCTGCTGTGCTGGAACACGAACTTCTTCATCAAGGAGGCGGCCAACCCGGCGTTCGTGTCCTGGCACCAGGACTCGACCTACTGGGGTCTGTCGACGCCGGATGTCGTGACGGCCTGGATTGCGCTGAGCCGCAGCGACGAGGCGAGCGGTGCGATGAGCGTGATTCCGGGCACGCACCGGATGGACCAGATCCCGCACCGCGACACCTTCGACGACCGCAACCTGCTGACCCGGGGCCAGGAGGTCGCCGTCGACGTGGATCCGTCTAAGGCCGTGCGCCTCGACCTCGAGCCCGGCGAGATGTCGCTGCACCACGTGCGGATCGTCCACGGCTCGCCGCCGAACGCTTCGGCCGACCGGCGCATCGGCCTCGCGATCCGCTACGTACCGACCTCGGTGCGCCAGCTGCACGGCGAGGACAGCGCGACGCTGGTGCGCGGCACCGACACGTACCGGTCCTTCGAGCACGAGCCGGTGCCGTCGTCCGACATGCAGCCCGACATGGTCGCGCTGCACGCGGCGATCGCCGAGCGCAACGCGAAGATCCTCTATCGCGGCACCGGCATCGGGTCGTACGACGACGCGAAGGCGAAGGGCGCGTTCCGCTGACGCGGCGGGCCGGACGGCTTCAGCGGTCGGGCGAGGCGAAGCGCCACCGCGCGAGGTGCTCGCCGAGCAGCACCACGACGCGCTCCGGCACCTGCTCCGGCAGGTAGTGCCCCGCGCCCTCGATCGCGACGAAGCGGTACGACGGCCCGCCGTGCGCCGCGGTGCCCTCGGCCGCGACGCGCCCGACCGTGTGGTCCTCGGTGCCCCACAGGTACAGCGTCGGCATCCGGATCGGGGCCATCGCGTCGGTGCCCAGGCCGCCCGCCGTCGCGCGGTACCACTCGATCGCGGCCTCCAGTGCGCCCGGCGGCTCGAGCGTCGCGGCGTGCGCGGCGGCGAGGTCCGCCGGCACGCCGCGCGCGACGAGCCCGCGCTCGATCTCCAGGTCGCCCCCCCGGCGCCAGCGTCGCGGCGCGTCCTCGGCGAGCAGCGTCCGGTGGTGCCCCGAGCGCGCCTTCTGCGCCGGGTCGTCGCGCAGCGCCGCGCCGAAGGCGACCGGATGCGGGCGCGACAGCACCGCGAGCGACGCGATGCGCTCCGGCGCCCGGCTCGCCGCGTGCCACGCGATCTGCCCGCCCCAGTCGATGCCGACGAGGTGCGCGCGCGGCGCGCGGATCGCATCGAGCAGGCCGAGCGCGTCGCCGACCAGCACGTCGGTGCGGTAGGCGTCGGTGCCGGACGGCCGGGCGCCCGGCGAGTAGCCGCGCTGGTCGGGCGCGATGCAGCGCAAGCCGGCTGCGCCGAGCGCGGGCAGCACCGCGCGCCATGCGTGCCGGCTCTGCGGGAAGCCGTGCAGCAGCAGCACCGGCTCGCCGTCGTCGGGGCCGCAGGCATCGACGGTGAACGCGAGCCCCGCGTGGGTCAGCGTCGTGGTGCGGATCTCGGCAGCGGGCGTGGACGGGGGCATCGGGGATCTCCGGACGACGGGCGTCGGGTCAGATGTAGGCGATCAGGCGCCCGGCGACGATCACCGACGCCCACAGCAGCAGCGAGGCGGCGCCCGCGGCCCGCATGCCGGGGCCGGGTGCATCGGTGGTGCGCAGCGCCTCCTTCGCGGCGCTCGCGTGGAACGCGGCGGCGTTCAGGCCGGCGAACATCAGCAGCGCGACCTTAACGACGAACGCGCGGTTGGCGAGCAGCTCGCCCGCGTTGGCGACGAACAGCAGCGTGCCGCTCGCGACCGCCGCGCAGAAGCCGACGAGGGCGACCGGCAGCGCGCTCCTCAGCAGCGGCTCGATCGCGCCGTGCCGCATCAGCCCGAGCAGCCGCAGGTCGACCACCGCGATCGCGCCGACCAGCAGCGCGAAGGACAGGATGTG